>Ga0257120_1000084_pt1 | contig 69842 bp, 57 predicted proteins | sample SI106_10metaG_FD_190153 | JGI IMG/M metagenome (GOLD analysis project Ga0257120, IMG submission 190153) | Marine microbial communities from Saanich Inlet, British Columbia, Canada - SI106_10 | ecosystem: Environmental > Aquatic > Marine > Inlet | place: Canada: British Columbia | collected...
AAGAAAGATGAAAAAATTGTTATTTAGTTTTTATGTATTGGTAATTCTTGTGGAAGTCCAGGCACAACGAGTGGAGCCACCAGTGGCGGCAACTGAGATAATCAAACCAGAGGTTGATCCTATTCACATTTTTTGGAAAAAAACGCTGTTTAGGAGATTAAACCTGGCACAAAGACAAAATCAACCATTTAATTCAAAAAATTCGGAGCTGTCGGCCTTGATGATTCAAGGAGCCAAAGATGGATTGCTCCAGCCCTATATGTCTGATTCATGTTTGCGACCAATGCCTGATGATGAATTCATATCGGCGCTGCAATATGAGATTCAAGGTGGAGGAGATGATTTCGGTTTTGGGGGTGGTTTTGGAGATGAGGCAGAAGAGGAGACTGAGGGTGATGGGAAAAATTATGGTGATATTGATCCGACTGAATTTAATAAGATATATATTAGAGAGGATCTTATTTTTGATCGTATGAGATCAAGAATGTATTATTACATCAGGGCGCTCACCATAGGTATTCCTGCCAATCCAAATTATGAAATTCAATTTGAAAAAAAGGTAGCTAGTTTTAGATATGATGATGTTGTCAAATTGTTCAGAGGACCCTATAAAGACAAAGCATACTGGTTTAACGAGCAAAATCCGGGGGCGCATGTAAATTTAGCTGATGCATTGGAACTGAGACTCTTCAATGCACCGGTAATAGGGGTATCTAATTCTCAGAATTTAGATATTAGACAGATGTATGCTGACCAAATTGCTCAGGATCCCATGAGAGCCTTGATATTACAGCAACAAGCTGAGATGGAATTGATGGAGTTCGAGAGTAGTTTATGGGAGAATTAAATAATATCTATATACAGTAATATAAAAGGGAGCTATTGGGGTCCCTTTTTTTTATTGAAATAGTTATGCAGCCTTACTGCCAACTTATTGCCTATAGCATTTGTCAGAACAGAGACGGAGGCTTTCCGAATTTGGCTTAGTGTTTTAAATTTTGTAAGCAAAAGGGTCTTATTTTTAGGGCCTATACCTGGTATACCATCGAGTATTGATGTAATAGAATCATTTGAACGAATGTTACGATGGTGGTTAATTGCAAATCTATGGGCTTCATCTCTGATAAATTGTAACAATTTAAGGGTGGAGGATTTCTTGCTGAGGTAAATAGGAATTGAATCTTCTGGAAAATAAATTTCCTCCAATCTTTTGGCAATTCCGATAATGGGGATTTTTCCGTATATGCCTAGGTTTTTAAGGGAGATACAAGCAGCACTCAGTTGGCCCTTCCCCCCATCTACTACGATGAGATCAGGTAGATCCTTATTCTCTGTTAACAGGCGTTCATATCTGCGGCGTATGATTTCGGTCATTGAAGAGAAGTCATCAGGGCCAATTACAGTTTTGATATTATAATGGCGATATTGCTGTTTTAAGGGTTTTCCATTCTTAAAATATACCATACTCGCGGTAGGGTGGGCGCCTTGTATGTTGGAGTTGTCAAAGCATTCGATAACTCGAGGAATAGATTTTAACCTTAGATCATCTTGCAATTGTCGTAGGGTACGTTCTGAATCGTCTTGTTGTTTCGTTTTAATTCGCAGATGATTCTGCTTGAACATAAATGCATTCTTCAGAGAAAGATCCAGTAATTTCTTCTTATCACCTATTTGTGGTATAATGATGTTGATGTTGGTGAGCTCAAAAATGAAGTTGGAAATGATGGTAGGGCTGTGGCTATTGAACTTTTGTCGGAGAACAGGTACTGCGTAGGCCATGATTTCCTCTGTTTTCTCTTTAAGTCGAGATTTAATCAAGACGGTTTCAGATGCTCTTATCGTCCCCATTTCAATTTTCATAAAGTTGAGATAACTGATGTCTTCTCCACTAAGGATGGTGACAATATCAATATCTGTGATACTCGGATTGACAATCAATGATTTGGACTGAAAGGTTTCCAGTAATTGTAATTTAGACTTATATTCAGCTGCCAACTCAAATTTAAGGAGATCAGCTGAATGGTTCATGTCTTCCTTCAGCCGTGTTTTAATAGGGTGAATGATGCCTTTGAGGATGTGCTTGGCTTGATCGATTTCCTTTAAATAATCTTTTTCAGATTGGAGACCTTCGCAGGGGCCTAAACAATTTCCAATATGATATTCGAGGCATACTTTGAATTTCAAGTTGCTAATGTTTTTCTCTGAAAGGTTGAGACTACATGATCTTACATGATAAAGTTTACTGATTAGGTCCAAAGCTTTATGCATGGCTCGTACGCTGGTGTAAGGACCGAAATGGGTCCCCTTATCAGGGTCTACTTTCCGTGTAGCATATATTTTTGGAAATCGTTCGCGGGTAACCACCAGAAAAGGGAATGTTTTATCGTCCTTTAATAAGATATTGAATTTAGGCTGATTTTCTTTAATTAAGTTATTTTCCAACAGCAAGGCATCGTATTCAGAATTTACAATGGTGACCTCAATGGTATCGATCTGACTAACTAGTCGTTGTGTTTTTTTATTGAGTAAGTTTTTATTATTAAAATAGCTAGCTACTCGATTTTTCAAAACCTTAGCTTTGCCGACATATAGAAGAGTTCCTGAAGTATGAAAAAATTTATAAACACCCGGTTCTTTGGGGATATGATTGTAAGAAGTTTTATCAAACTGAAAATGTTCCATTTAGAATATATCACCTTCATTGACGATGTCATAATAGGTTGAATCTTTTCCGTAGGTACCCTTATAAATATTACAATCTAATTCGACAGTGATTTGTGTTGAGGGTGGAGCGAACGGTGCTCGCTCATAATCGAGCGTTGAGTCCTGATAGGCTTTTAGCATGAAGTTTTGCCAAATGGGTCGGGCAGTGCGGGCCCCTTGACCTAAAATCCATTCCCTGAATCTAATACTCCGCTCATCTCCTCCTACCCATGTGCCAGCTACTAGGTCTTTGGTGACACCTATAAACCAACCATCTGAACCATTTTGTGTGGTACCTGTCTTAGCACCTATATCGTTATTCTCTTTTAACCAAGGATCGAGCGATACTCCTGATCCACCACTCTCTTCTATGGCTCCTTTGAGCATATGTAACATCAGATTAGCTGTCTGCTCGTTCAACGCCTCTCGTGTTTCAGGAATGAAATATTGTAGAATATTTCCATTTTTATCAGCAATTTTAGTAATGTATTCAGGCTTAGTAAAATTCCCCTTGTTGACAAAAGTGGCATAGGCGCCGACCAGTTCATAAAGAGAAACATCATCTGTACCAAGGCATAATGAGGGTACCGCATTCAGGGGACTGGTAAATCCCAATTTTCGAGCATAATCAACCACATTGCTAGGTCCGACCTTACTCATAATAAAAGCCGTAATGGAGTTTACAGATCTGGCCATTGCTTGTCTGATCGTCATGACTTCTCCGCTGTATTTTCCGGATGAATTATTGGGACGCCAGACAGGGGGAATTTGTCCGGGTACGTCGTAGCTGACAGCAGCATCTACGACCTCGTAGCACGGCGAATAGCCATTGTCTATGGCGGCGGTATATACAATGGGCTTAAAGGTAGATCCGGGTTGACGCTTGCCTTGCTTTACGTGGTCATATTGAAAATATTTATAATCAATGCCGCCAACCCAAGCTTTAATATGACCAGAATTTGGATCCATCGCTAAAAATCCGGCTTGTAGAAAGCGCTTATAATAACGCACAGAATCGAGCGGGCTTAAAAGGGTGTCTTTTTCTCCATCCCATGAGAAAACTTTGATTTTTTTAGGTTGTTCCAGATAATATTTGATCGAATCAGGGGCATCTGGAAATTTAAGTTGTAAATTATTGTAAGTGGCCGTTCGTTTGATAGCAGATTCCAAAAAACCTTTGATTTCTTGATTATTTTGATCTATCCAAGGATTTTTATCCTCCCAATGTACTTCGAATAAAGCCTGTAAACGACTCATTTCTTCGGTAACGGCTGTCTCGGCATGTTTTTGTAATCGGCTGTCCAAGGTGGTGTATATTTTTAGTCCATCATTGAAAAGGTCATAACCATTTTCTTTGCACCAATTCATCAGTCTATTCCTGATCACTGAGCGAAAATAGGTGGCCAGTCCTTGGTGCTGATTGTCCACTTTATAATTAAGAAGGAGTGGTTTTTGGACTAAAGAGTCGTATAATGACCTTTCAATAATATCATATTTTAAAAGGTTATATAATACTTCCGTTCTTTTGGCTTTGGCATCGTTGGGATTATAAACAGGATTGTAACGGGTAGGCTTATTGACGGATCCAATGAGGCTGGCTGATTCTTGGTAATCAAGTTCTGAGGGGAGTTTGTTAAAAAAGGTTTTTGCAGCAACCTGTATGCCAAAGGAATTAGAGCCATACTCCACTGTATTTAAATACATGGCGAGAATTTCTTCTTTGGTATACGACTGTTCCAGTTGGAAGGCGATGATCCACTCTTTCAATTTGGTAACAATTTGCCCTAAACTAGAAATAGTATAGATCGCCCCTTGGTTTTGAGAATTGGTTCCATATAAATTTTCTGCTAATTGCATGGTTAGCGTACTCCCACCACCTTTAAATTGGAAGGTTAATTTTCCAAAAATCGCTCGAACTAAAGCTTTAAGATCTATTCCCGAATGCTCTTTAAATCTATAATCTTCGGTTACCAACAAAGTACTGATTAATTCAGGAGAAAGTTCATCGTAAGTAATGGCCGTTCGATTTTTTCTAAAATATTTTCCAAGAGAGACGCCGTCAGCACTTATCAATTCGGATGACAAATCTGTTTTGGGTTTTTCTAAATCGTTTAAACTAGGAAGCCCTCCAAAGAGGCCCAGAGTATCATTTTTGACCATATAAATAAATGTGGGCGCACCTATAAATATGGAACAAAATAAAAGCCAGAAGAAAAGGCTTATCATATGGATGTGTTTTTTTTGATTCATGCTAATAATACTTGTCAAAAAAGGTGAGGTAGGAGTCTAAGTCTTTGGTCTTATAAAAGATGTCAAAATTTTCTTTGGTCATGATGAGGTTGATCCATTTTTCTTTTTCAGCGGAAGTAAGCAGGTTTACTTCAATTTCAGAACGAAATTTTTGTGCAGCTTCTAGATTACTAAATGGTGTTACCATTGCAATAGAATAGGTTTTATCGAAAACCATATTACCAGTAATGAGGTTTGAATTTTGAATGCTAAGGTAATCATCTATCAAGGACGAGACAGAGGTTTTAAGATCAATGTCCGATGGATATAAATAAAGAAAATAATGTTCTCGATCAGTATTGCTGATATACTTTGCTTTCGAAGCGCTGAATAGATTAATCTGGAAGGCTTCGGAAACGGTAATGAGTTCTTTCGCATATTCAATTAATTCACTCGTGGGTTGATCCTCGATAAAATTATTTAATTCAAATTGGTATTTATAAATACCATCAGTCTTCCCAAAACAGAGGGCTCTTAATAGTAATAAATAGTCTATAAATGCATTTCCCATTTCAGATGACAAAGCACTGTCAATCAATGACATAGATTGTTTATAAGCACCATTATTGTAGTGATGATAGGCGGTTTTATAAACTTTTTGTAACGCAATGGTTAACCGGTCATTGTCTTCAATATAATTGGGATTGATTACAAGTTTGGCATAAATAGAATCAGGATAAGACAAAACAAGCTGATCAGCCGCACTGAGACTTGCCAATGAGTCATATTCTTTATTGAGTAAATAAAGTTGATAGAGGACTTCTGCATGATAGGGACCCTTCGGGAATCTGTTGATAAGCTTATTAAAAGTACATATGGCATTGGGAGGCTCCTTTAGCTTGAAATTATAAATTTTCCCAAGCTCATACAATGCGTGTTCTATTTCATTTAGAAGTTTATTTAATTGGATAGAATCTCTTGGGATAGCAGCCAATAAAGAATTTTTTGCTTCGACTCTATCGAACTTGGTATTTTTTTCTTCTGTGTCTTTTGTATTGTCTTTAGAATTACTCTGTGATGCCAAGACCTCAGGATTAGTTGAGGAATTATTACTATTATTTTGTCTTCTCCAATGATCATTTAAACTTCTTTGACCCCATTTTTGTTTAAATGCTGCCAATCCTTTACTCACAACAAGACTGTTGTAAAAATACCATTCTCCTTGTGTCGATGCCGAAAGGGCTACCTGATTTTCATTGTTGTAAAATTGGACATTATTGGAAGCACGGGCTTCTTTTTTTGCCTGTGCTTTGGCTTTTTTGGTTTCAATTTCTTGATTATCAAGTACTGCATTGACCAAAACATCTAAGGAATCATTGTTAATGAGGGTCAAATTGATCAAGCTATCATTTTTTGAAATGGTATTGATATGGGTGACAAATTCATTAAGAATTTCTTTCCTACTCAATGAAGCTGCATACTCTTTTTCGTCTTTGGGTAAAAGGGTCATTGTACTGTCATAATATACTTTGGCAAGTCTGAAATCCATGTTATTATCGTAATAAATTTGAGCCAATTTCAGGTAAGCATAAGCTTTTTGTCGGGGATCAATGGTATTGTTAGCAATAGACATTTTATAATTCAAAATAGCCAAATCTAAAGCTCCTTTCTTAAATTCATATTCGGCCATTCGAAAATAAATTTTATCTTTATGATCTGCATTTTTGCGATCTTTTAAGAGTTTTTTGAAATTCTTAAGGGTCTTTTTTTCGTAAGAAAAATCATCGAGAGGCGTCACTTCAACCATGTAGAGTTTTGAGAAAAAAGAAAGTTCATAACTTTTGCTATGTTTCATAGCTTTTCTATAATAACGAAAGGCACTTAGATCATCTTCTATTTCCTGATGGGTTTGACCGGCTATAAACTCTATTCTAGCTCTATCTGGGTTGCGTTTTAGATACTTTACCGCCATCTCTAAATTTTCGGCTGCGGCTGTATTTTCTTCAATTTTTTGATAGTAATAGGCCCTATTTAAATAGTAGATAAGCATATTATCATCAGATAATTTTTCGTTTTCCAGGTAGGCAATAACGGCTTGTGCATTTTGATATTCGTAGGCCTCACAGAAAGTTCTGATAAGTTGAGATAAGGCAAGATGTTGTATGTTTTTGTTTTCGCCGAATTTATTGATCCACTTAAAGGTTTCGATGGCTTCGGGAAATTCGGAACCATAAAGGCGGGCTTTTCCAACGAGAATGTAAGCATCATCTTGCCATTTTGATTCTGGATGTCTTTGGATGGCGATCGAGGCTTTTTCTATGCATTCTAATAAGGTAGCTTCTAATGATTTAGAATCTGTGGTATCAAAAGGGGCGAAAACAGGGAGAGTTCTATTATAGTTCCATTTGTATTTATTAAAAATCCCAGCTTCAATTTCTTTGATTTTTTCGCGAGCAATAAAGTAGCCATTATAATGTGCTGTGAGGTCGTGATATCCAGAATTGATGACCCCGTTCGATTGACCCAAAGTGGGCACTATTAGAACAAGAACAAATAAGGGAGTCAAAAAATATCGCAAAAGGCTCAAATTACAGGTTGAATTAGAAAACTTGTATCGGGACAAAAAATATTATACAAAGATAAAAGAATGGCTTTTAATATATTTGTATAAAAATAGTCAAAAATTTTGTCTCAAAAACGCACATTTTCTAACTGGTTAACGAATAGATATCTTCTTATCGTACGAAACGAAGAGGATTTCTCAGAAAAAAGAACCATTATTTTCAATTATGGCCGATTGATTTTATTGTTGGCATTCATATTTATTTTATCAATGACCTTGTCTGTTTTAAGTGTAAATACGGTACTTAAACAATGGTTTGATCCTCGTTATGCAGAAATGGAAGCCAATAGGCAGGTTTTGAATTTGACCCTGATGTTGGATTCCTTACAGAAAGAAGTTCAAGTCAAAAATAATTATATTCAAAACGTGAAGTATATTTTAGAAGGACAAAATTTGGATAGTTTGTCTTCAAGTAAAAAAGTACTGTCCACTTCTACCTTGGGAGATATTAATTTGTCGCCTGCGCTGAGTCCGTTGGATTCTCAGTTTAGGGCTGAATATGAGAGTTCAGATCTAGGTTTGGTATCTCTTAATTTTAATCGCTCAGAGGATGAACTACGTGAAATAGTATTTTTTACGCCTTTAGAAGGGATTGTCACCAATAACTTTGATCCGAAAGAGGATCATTTTGGGATAGATATTGTTTCTCAAGAAAACGAACCCATCAAGGCCTTGGCAGATGGGATCGTTATTATGGCTTCGTGGACGCTAGATGGGGGATACGTTTTGGTTATCCAACACAGCGGTAATTTGATATCTATTTACAAGCATAATTCGGAATTATTAAAAAGTGTTGGTAATTTTGTAGAGTCGGGTGAAATTGTGTCTATAATAGGTAATACAGGAGAGCTTACCTCAGGGCCCCATTTACATTTTGAGCTTTGGTTCAAAGAACAAGCAGTAAATCCCGAAGATTATGTAAATGTTAGATAAAATATGTGGAATAAGAATAATCAAAAAAACATGGAAGATCCAAGTAATTCAAGTAATATTATCAGTAAAGGCACTATTTTAACAGGAAATCTACAGGCGCATGGAAATGTTAGAGTAGAAGGGAAAATTATTGGGGATGTTACCACACGTGCAAAATTGGCCTTAGGGACTTCCTCCGTAATTCAGGGGAATATATTAGCGAACAATGCAGAGTTTGCAGGTGCCATAATAGGGAATGTTCAAATCGCCGAGCAACTGACGTTGAAATCTTCGGCCACCATTAAAGGAGATCTAACCGTTAATAAACTGGTTATAGAAATAGGGTCTCAATTTAATGGGAAATGTAGAATGGGGGTTAAGTTCGCGGAAATAGTAATTAATGAGCCTTCAGATCCTAAGCAATTAGACAGAAAAGAAAAAAAAGAGAAGACAGAAGAAATTGTACCCTTCCTCAAAAAAGCCGAATCCTGATACTAAAACAAGTTTAGGGAGTTTTGCAGGGTTGTCCCTTCAGCTTTTCACCTTCAATTTGACAATTTTTTGGCTAGGTAATTTCATTGATCAGAAATTTGAGCTTCAATGGCCTATTTTTTTAGTGATGGCGATACTATTGAGTGTTTTTGGTTCTTTATGGTATTTGATTAAGAAGACTTCAAAATGAAGTTTTTCTACCAATCGGTCGCGCTCAGTATCGTTTTTACTATTCTTTGGATATTTGAAGAGCAGTTACCCTTCCCATTGCATCGAGATTCCCCGGGACTTATTGGATTTTTCTTTATTCAATCCATGATTATGTCTTGGCTGTTTGTTAAGGCCCGAAAAAAAGTAGATACATCCGTAGTCTATTTTTTAGGTGCTACGGTTTTTAGATTGTTGACTGCTGTTCTTTTATTGATATTTTTTTTACTCATTAAGGATCAAAATTTTCAGCTTTTGTCCTTCGAAATAATTGTCCTTTATTTGGCGCACCTTGTATTTGAATTACGCTACGTATGGTTTAACTTGCAGCGAAATTGAGAGGTGAAAAAAAAACATGACGAAGAGCGGAGCGTTCAAAATTTGTAAAGAACTGATTATGTTCGGGTTAATTTGTTTATTTTCGATGAGCAGCCTTCAGCAAGCCTATGCATCTGATGCTTCAGAAGGAGAAGGCTTCAATCCAGGGGATATGATCAATCACCATATCAAAGATGCCCATGGTTGGGAGATTACTCATGGGGTGGTCGTACCGCTTCCGATCATCCTGTATTCTGAGCCTGACGGTTTGATGATTTTTTCCTCCAGTAATTTTTTCAACAATGCACATGAAGAAGTAGCCTATAAAGGTTATTTATTATCACATGAACACATATCAAGAGCGGACGGTCAGCCCGTTTACGACTTTTCAATAACTAAAAATGTTTTATTTATTTTCATAGACGCGTCTATTATGCTGTTGATTTTCTTCGCGGTTGCTCGTGGATACAAGAAAAATGCAGGTAAGGCGCCAAAAGGGATTCAATCCCTTTTCGAGCCAGTAATCATATACATTCGAGACGAAGTGGTGAAGCCAAGCATAGGAGATAATTATCAAAAATATTTACCCTACCTATTGACCCTGTTTTTTTTCATTTGGTTTGGAAACTTACTGGGACTCATACCAGGAGCAGCCAACATGACAGGAAACATTGCTGTTACCGCCGTATTGGCTCTTGGTACCTTTTTTATTACTAACTTTAGTGGTAAAAAGGCTTATTGGTCACACATTTTTTGGACCCCAGGAGTGCCTTGGTGGTTGAGGCCCATCATATTACCTGTAGAGCTTATAGGTGTCCTTACCAAGCCAGTCTCTTTAATGGTGAGACTTTTTGTTTCGATTACGGCAGGACACATTGTTGTGTTGAGTTTGGTAAGCCTGACTTTCATATTCCATTCTTGGATGGTAGGTTTTGGAAGTACGGTCATTGTTACTTTGATTACTATAATAGAATTGCTTGTAGCTACGATACAAGCATATGTTTTTACGATGTTCACTTCGCTCTATATAGGTATGGCGGTAGAAGAGCATCATTAAAGGAAATGTTCACTTTTTAAATATATAAATATGTTACTTTCAATGTTAATGGACATGCAGTTTGCAGTAATGGGCGCTGGTATCGGTGCGGGTCTTGTCGCTATAGGCGCTGGTATCGGTATCGGTCAAATCGGAGGATCCGCAATGGAAGCCATGGCACGTCAGCCTGAAGCTTTCGGCAAAATCCAAACAGCTATGCTTGTCATTGCAGCTCTAGTTGAGGTTATCGCCTTATTTGGCGTAGTCGTATGTTTCCTAATTTATACAGCAGGAACCGCCGCGGCTTAACAATTCAAAGGAATTAATCATTCACATTAGGTGTTGGTTAATTCCTTATTTTTGAACAAAAAAAATAGAAATATGGATCTTTTAATACCCGATTACGGTTTGTTATTTTGGCAGTTGGTTGTTTTCTCAATTGTACTGACCATATTGGCAGTATTTGTGTGGAAGCCGGTGACTGAGGCACTTCGTACGAGAGAATCCATGATCGAAGATTCCATTAAATCTGCAGAATTGGCACGAGAAGAGATGATGCAGATCAAAGCAGACAATGAAATGGTGTTAAAAGAAGCAAGGGTTCAACGAGACCAATTACTCAAAGATGCTACCATCGTTGCTAGTAAAATAAAAGATGATGCGAAATCAGAAACTTCCAAAATTTCGGAAAAAATGATTTTAGATGCAAAAAGTATCATCGAAAGCGAAAAAAATGCAGCTTTGGCAGAAGTAAAAAACTTAGTCTCTACCTTGTCACTAGATATAGCCGAAAAATTAATTCGCGAAAAGTTAAACAATGACCCATCGCAGCAACAGCTTGTTGAAAAGTTTTTAAAAGAAGTTAAAGTAAATTAATATGTCTGAAAGCAGGATAGCCAAACGTTATGCTACACCATTGCTTAAGTTAGCTGATGAGCAAAAATCAGTGGACATCGTGAAATCAGATATGGAGCAGTTCCTAGCTGTTTGTAAAGGAAATATGGCTTTCCTGAATATGCTTAAAAGCCCAGTTATTCCTCATCTAAAAAAAGGAGAGATTCTGGTAAAAATATTTGAAGGCAAGGTTTCAAAATTAACCCTAGCGATGTTCAATCTCATTGTGCGTAAAAATAGGGAGAAAATTTTGCCTCAGATTGCCCAAGAATTTATCAATGCATTTAATGGAGCGCGAGGTTTTCAGCCGGCACATGTAATGACGGCCGTGGCCTTAACAACGACATTAAAATCCTCTGTGGAAGCGTTGGTAAAAAAGATTTCCGGCAAAAAGCCTTTATTAACCGCGGAAGTTGAGAAAAATATTATTGGGGGTTATATTTTAACCATGGATGATCGTCAGATCGATCAAAGTGTCAAAGGAGCTCTGAATAAATTGAAATTAAAATTTGATCAAGAAAGTAAATAATCATAAAATTAGTCTTTTAGGCTATAAAAATTAGTAATATGGCAGATGTCAGACCCGATGAGGTTTCAGCAATTTTAAGAGAGCAACTCTCAAATTTCAAGTCAGAAGCGGAGTTAGAAGAAGTAGGTACCGTCCTTCAAGTAGGTGATGGTGTCGCCCGAATCTATGGATTATCTAATGCCCAAGCAGGTGAGTTATTAGAACTAGAGAATGGACTGAATGCATTGGTCTTAAATTTGGAAGAAGATAATGTGGGTGCGGTTTTATTGGGAGAGTCTAGTGGGGTTAAAGAAGGTGATACCGTCAAAAGAACTGGCCGCATTGGTTCTGTGGAAGTAGGTGACGGTGTGATAGGACGTGTAGTTGATACCTTAGGCAAACCGATCGATGGTAAGGGAGAGATTACAGGTGATCTTTATGAAATGCCGATCGAGAGGAAGGCGCCTGGGGTGATCTTTAGACAGCCGGTAAGTGAGCCTTTACAAACAGGGATAAAAGCGATTGATGCCATGATCCCTATCGGTAGAGGTCAAAGAGAATTAATTATTGGAGATCGCCAGACGGGTAAGACTGCCGTGGCCATTGATACGATTATCAATCAGAAAGAATTTTACGAGAAAGGTGAGCCTGTATATTGTATCTACGTTGCCGTAGGTCAGAAGGCATCAACAGTAGCCGGGATTTATTCTGCGCTCGAGAAGAACGGGGCAATGAATTATACGGTCATTGTCAATGCTTCAGCAGCTGATCCGGCACCAATGCAATTTTTCGCACCATTCACGGGAGCAGCCATAGGTGAGTTTTTTCGTGATACAGGACGACCTGCGCTGGTCATATATGACGATCTTTCCAAGCAAGCTGTTTCTTATCGGGAAGTCTCGCTTTTACTTCGAAGACCTCCAGGTAGAGAAGCGTATCCAGGGGATGTATTTTATTTGCATTCTCGTTTACTAGAACGTGCAGCTAAAGTCATCAATAATGATGAGATCGCGGCCCAAATGAATGATTTGCCAGAATCATTAAAAGGAATTGTAAAAGGAGGGGGATCCCTGACCGCATTGCCCATCATTGAGACGCAGGCAGGTGACGTTTCAGCCTATATACCTACCAATGTAATTTCGATTACAGATGGTCAGATCTTCTTAGAAACCAATTTATTTAATTCGGGTATTCGTCCAGCGATTAATGTGGGAATATCTGTATCAAGAGTAGGGGGATCGGCACAGATCAAGTCGATGAAAAAAGTTTCTGGAACATTGAAGCTTGATCAGGCTCAATTTAGAGAGTTGGAGGCGTTTTCAAAGTTTGGTTCTGATTTAGATGCAGCGACCAAACTAGTTATTGATCGAGGAAGAAGAAATCAAGAGGTACTTAAGCAACCACAATACTCACCGGTATCGGTTGAACTTCAGGTAGCCATTTTATATGCTTCAACCAAAGGATTTTTAGATAAAGTTCCTGAACAAAAAATCACAGAGTTTCAGGCAGAATTTACCTCGACTATGCTTGGGAGTCACGCCAAAGCTTTGGCGGATTTGAAAGCAGGCAAGCTATCTGACGAGGCGACGGGTGCTATCGAGCAAGTAGCCCGAGACATTGCATCCAAAATCATAGCGTAATAGAGGTCAATGGCAAATTTAAAAGAAGTTAAAGGTAGGATTCAATCGGTTACTTCTACGCAGCAAATCACCAAAGCCATGAAAATGGTTGCGGCAGCCAAGTTGCGCAGGGCACAGGATCGGATCATGCAGATGCGTCCCTATGCTGAGAAGTTGGACGGAGTTATGCAGAACGTTTCGAGTGCCGTTGATACCCAATCCGTAGACAATCCTTATGGGCAGGAACGTGATGTCAATTCGGTACTTCTAGTCGTGATCAGTTCTGATAGAGGATTGTGTGGTGCGTTTAATAGTAATATTTTTAAGCATACCCGCAGTTTAATTGCCGAAAAATACAGTCATATTCAAGCTTCGGGCAATTTACACATTCTTCCAATAGGTAAAAGAGCTTTTGAATACTATAAGAAAAGGGGTTATTCGATCATAGATACTTATTATGATCTTTTTAACTCACTTGATTTCGATCATGTGCGTGCCGCCGCAGAGCATACCATGAAGTCTTTCGTATCTCAAGAATATGATCAAATAGAGATCATCTTCAATGAATTTAAAAATGTGGCCACTCAGATCATACGGAATGAGCAGTTTTTGCCCATTCTTCCGATAGAGCCTTCAGAGGGAACCAATGCTCAAAATATTGACTTTATCGCTGAGCCAAATGAAGCATTCATTTTCAATGAGATTATTCCTAAGTCTCTGAAAATACAATTTTATAAAGGATTGTTAGAATCCAATGCTTCCGAACATGGAGCACGGATGACCGCCATGGGACAAGCTACAGATAATGCAGGTGAGCTCTTGAAGGAACTTAAACTTACTTACAATAGAACGCGGCAAGCGGCGATTACAAAGGAAATATTGGAGATTGTTGGTGGTGCAGAAGCACTTGCAAAAGAATCTTAAAGATTTATTTCCGAACTTCAGGTAAAACTGAGATGATGGAAAGTTTAAAATACATAAGATGGCTTTCCCTTGACATTGTGCTGGGTGGGGTCATCTTTCTTAATTTTATAGGAGACCAACTTAATGTGGAGGTCCCCATCGCAGTATCATTGGCTCTGGCGGTATGTATTTGGCTTATTTATACGCTAGATCATCAGCGTGATGTGAGACATAAATTACATCAAAAGGGCGCGAGGAGAATCTTTCATAAAAAAAATCAAAAGGCGATTATTGTAACCGCACTATTTGTAGGCCTATTGGGCTTGATCCTGCTGTTTTATTTACCGCTAGAATTGATCCAATCGGGTTTGCTCGTTGCATTGACGTGCTTGGTATATTTGATCCTATCTGCAGGATTATCAGCTTTTTTAGTCAAAGAAATAATCGTGGCACTCCTCTATGGTGGAGGAGTATTTTTATTTCCTCTCATTCAAATGGACCAACTAGAGGGAATACATGGACTTCTTTCGATGCAACTTGCATTATTGGCTTTTGTCAACATTGTTTTAATTTCGACGTTTGAATTGGAGGAAGATCGCTTTAATGAATTTGGGTCTTTGTCTTTGTCGATGGGCAAAAGACGCACGTCCCAATTACTGGGAGGATTACTCATTATTTCAGCACTATCTATTATCATTATCGCTTATTATCACCCTTATTTTATGCATTTAGAGATTATATATCTATTTTCTTCTCTGCAACTTGCGATCATCTTATTGCGGCCGGATTGGTTTGTGTTGGCCGAGCGCTATCGTATTTATGCCGATGCCATATTTTTTTATCCTTTGATCTTTTTATGGTGAAGGAAAATGACTTTGATGGGATTGCGTGGTGTTATGACTTTATGGCAAAACTCATTTTTGGAGAAAGACTTTATCAAGCGAGTATCCAGTGGTTGGAGACCCTAAATAAATTAGATACCGTAGTGGTATTAGGGGGAGGATCTGGTAAGATCTTAAAACAGTTGACGCATGTAGATCGCGTCATATTCATTGAAAAGTCTGCTAAGATGATCAAATTAGCCCAGACTTCGACTTTTGCTAACGTACAGTTTATTTGTGCAGATTTCTTAGAATATGCGTTGGAGGATGAAAGCACTCACATAGTAATATGTCCTTTTTTTCTCGATGTATTCACCCCTTTTCAATTGGGAGAAGTGCTGGATAAAATAGCGAGGATACTGAAAAAAAAGGGGACTCTTTTTGTTTCAGACTTTCAGTGTACTACCTGGTGGAGTAAGCAATTAATCAAATTAATGTATGTCTTTTTTGGGATGAGCACACGCATAGCGGCACGTCAACTGGCACCCTTAAATACATTAATTTTAGATAAAGAATTTAAAACCAGTGCCCATCTTTTCCGAAAAGATGGGATGATTTTTTCAAAAAGTTACACTAAAATTAATACTGACTAAAGACTAAATATTAATAGTCTTTGTTCCGAGTAAAGGAAGGCGGTTAAAAATATTATGGCAAGATCAGTTTATGGGTTAATCTATTTTTTTTGTCAGCCAACATTGGGCCTCGTTTTCTTGATTTCTAAACCCTAAGATAAAATAATTTCCACCATCATTTAGGCCCCATTGGCTTTTGAGCTCCCCAGCGGAGATCGGATAATTTTTTGTGATTACGTTGGCTTTTCTAGCGGGGAGTAATTTTTTAATGTTTTTTTTATTTAGGGAACTGATTACTTCAAATTGCCTACCAGGGAAATCTTTTAATTTCTTATCTGAGGTATAAAAATGCGTATTAATAGCGATTTTGGAAAGTCCATAGTGATGCCCTATGGTTTTGAACAGACCTGCTTTTAATATGGAAGTATTGGGATCTAAAATAATATTCTTCGGTATACAGTATTCAATACTCAGGCTTTTTTCTTCAGTAAAATTTCCTTGAAGGAGTGGATGAAGACTGTCTAGATTAACACAATATAGTGTGGGAGGGGTGTAACTTTCATTATTGAGGATGAAGATGATTTCCTTACATTCGTTGCGGACACTGATGATGTGTATTTCAGCCACGGACCCAAGGTCACGTAGTCCCTTTGAAAGGTCAATCATAGGGGAAGCTTTGATCATGATTGATTGTGATTTTTTCCTTAGCTCGGAAAGTAAAGGCTTAATATTAGGGGTACAATCATCAAATTGGAATATTTTTTTGTGATCAACGTTTCGTCGTGCTGGATCAAGGTATATAACGTCTGAAGTTTTTATGTGAGCTAAGGCTTCTTCGGCAGACTCATGTTGAATGTTGATATTACCCGGCCCTAAAAGTTCTTGATTTACCGAAAATCGGTGACATAAATCTTTATTTTGCTCGACGTAATATGAGGTATCAAAATGTGTGGCAAGGGCCATACAGTCAACACCCATGCCACCGGTAAGGTCATAAAGAACGCTGCCCCCAACCAATCCCCCTTTATACTGAGCGGTTATGGCAGAGGAGGACTGCTCAACCGATAAGGGGGGTGGGTAATAAATATTTGGTGTTTGGTACCAAAGTGGAAGTTTAGTTTTGCATTTTTTACGAGCGACGAGTTGAGCTATTATCTCTTTTTTCCAGGCTTGAATAAGCTTTGGGGGATTGAGCAGTAAAGTATTGATGTCGACATATTCATGATCACGTATAAACTGTTGAATTTCATTCTTGATTAAAAAGTCATAAAATTCACCGTTAAGGGGCATGCTATATCAGTTGATGGGCCACAATATATTCGGCAATTTGCAAAGCATTCGTGGCGGCACCTTTTCTTAAATTATCTGCAACAATCCACATATTGAGGCTATTTTTCTGGCTCTCGTCTCTACGAATTCTACCAATGAAAACCTCATCTTTTTGATAGGCACTGATGGGCATGGGGTAGAGGTTATTTTTTGGCTCATCTGCTACAATACAGCCAGGCGTTTGGGCAATGAGTTCGCGGACCTTGGCGAGTTCAAAATCTTTTTCGAATTCAATATTGACGGATTCAGAATGCCCACCTATGGTAGGTATGCGTACACAGGTAGCGGTCACTTGAATCTGATCATCATTCATGATTTTTTTAGTCTCAAGGGTCATTTTCATTTCCTCTTTGGTATAGCCATTAGCTTGGAACATATCGATGTGGGGCAACACATTTTTATCTATGGTATGTGGATATACCATTCTAGGGTTTTTGATACCTGCCCGTTCATCTTCCATTTGATCCACAGCTGCCTTACCTGTACCTGTAATAGATTGATAGGTACTTACGACAATACGTTTGATTCGATAATGTTCATGTAAATACAATAAAGGCAAAACCATTTGAATGGTCGAGCAATTGGGATTTGCTATAATTTTATCTTTTGCCGTCAGGACATGTCCATTGACCTCTGGGACCACTAATTTTTTCGTTGGGTCCATTCTCCAAGCGGAGGAATTGTCAATAACTACGGTGCCAATTTCAGCAAATTTTGGCGACCATTCTAGAGAAGTCCCACCCCCTGCAGAAAAAATAGCTATTTCAGGTTTCAATACAATCGCATCTTCCATACCGATGATGCGATAGGATTGGCCCTTACACTGAACAATTTTACCAATAGATTTAGGCGAGGCCACAGGAATTAAATTTTGAAATGGGAAATTTCTCATTTCAAGTAAGCGCAAAACCTCCTGTCCAACTAATCCAGAAGCACCGATAACTGCAATTTTCATATAATTTTATTAATGAATGGGTAACTTATTTTTAAATTTATCTTATTGTTTCTTTGAATTTGATGGGGGTGTAATTCTTATGAAAAGATAAAATTAAGAACTCAAATTTAGCTTTTTTTTTTTAGCTGCAATCAAACGTAACTTTTGGGATCACAGAAAGCGGTCTCTAGGCCAAAATTAAAATAGCCATGATAATATTTAATTTTTTTGACCTTTCCGGTAGAAAAAATAGGCAGCCATTGAACTGTCAACTCATATTGTTTTTATAAAGATTTTTCTAATAGTGAATTTCAATCTGACAGCAGATGCGGGAGTATGGAATTTTGAGCAGAGGTGTTTGCTTAAAGAGATGCACAAAGGTCGCGAGAGTGGGGTAGATGAATGTTCTATTGGCTGCGAGGGCGGTTTATTCAATTGAAACATCTCTAGCCCATTTCAAGTTAAAAATAGCTAGGTTCATTCACTTCTTTTTTTAAGCCAAGTAGGCTTTTTCTAACTTATTAGGTACCAAAAATAATAAAATGATCTTTTTATGAAAGATTTGATTGGTCATCAATGAAATTTTGTACGATCCCGTTCCGGGCGGGGTAGATTTTTTAGAACTTTATAATCATACTGGCAGGTACATGTCACTCAATGGATTGCGTATCGGCAATGGCAATGAGGAGGTAATGCTACCCTTTGGAATCATAATAGAACCATTTTCCTACATTTTACTCACATCTGACACCTTAAAATATCTTTTAGAATTTCCGCAAACATCTTTGAATACGTTATTTGAATTTGCCTTACCTATCATGCCCAATGAAGGGGAGATGCTTTTTTTACGGCGTGATACCTTGATCGATGTCATGAATTACGGAGATGAACTGCATTCCTCTTTACTTGCCAGTACTGAAGGGATCTCGTTAGAACAATTGTCACCGGAAATGTCAGGAAGTATTTTGGGGAATTGGTATTCTGCTGCCAGTACCTCGAATTTTGCCACTCCAGGCTATCAAAACAGTCAGTTCAGGAGTTCTTCTATGGGCTCTACCTCATTACGAGTAGCGCCTAAAGTTTTTATCCCAGGATCCCGTACTACTGCCTATGATTCATTTGGTAGTATTTTCTATCAAATGAATCTTTCGGGGACTTATGGAAATCTGATGATCTATGATCATCGTGGAAGATTGATTAAACAGCTATTTCAAAACAGTTTATTAGACTATGCTGGTGTAGTGATTTGGGATGGAACAGATGCCGCTGGCCGGCCGGTCCAAGTGGGGAGTTATTTGATTGTTCTAGAAACCTATGGGCCTAAGCAATCTTTCCAGACGCATTACCAAACTATCGTCGTGGGTTTCCATCCCTAAAAATTATTACTTTTCAGAAAAATTAATTTCATATTTTCAATAATTTCTCCCGAAAGAGTTTAAACTTTAGGCATTAACTGAAACCAATCCAATATAATGAGACACCTTTTTTATAAATTCGCAATAGTTAGCAGCCTTTTGGTAGGTGCTTCGGCCTTTTTTTTAGACAATTCCAATATTCTTTGGGTATTTGCTGTTTTAGGGCCACTCATTCTTGTGGGATTGATGAATTCGATGCAAGGAAAGCATGCTATTTTGAAAAATTTCCCAATTTTGGGCTATTTCAGGTACTTGTTTGAATTGATTGCACCAGAAATTCAACAGTATTTCATTGAGCGAAATACCGATGGCAAACCGTTCAGTCGTAATCACCGAGCATTGGTTTATAAAAGAGCTAAAGGGGTCAATGACACCTATCCCTTTGGAACTCAGGCAGAGATTTTAGATGATCACTACGAGGGGTTAAGGCATTCTATCTATGCCAAGGAGCCTGTGGAGGAATTCCCAAGGGTAACCGTGGGGAGCAGTCTTTGTAAGCAACCTTACAGTGCTTCTGTTTTAAATATTTCTGCAATGAGCTTTGGTTCGCTAAGTAAAAATGCGATCATAGCCCTTAATAAAGGGGCAAAAAAAGGTGAATTTTATCATAATACAGGTGAAGGAGGGTTGTCGGATTATCATATTGAACCCGGTGGCGATTTAGTTTGGCAATTGGGGACGGGCTATTTTGGATGCCGTACGCAAGAAGGCAAATTTGAGCCAAAAAAGTTCAGAGAAAAGGCCACAATTCCCAATGTTAAAATGATTGAGATCAAATTGTCTCAAGGAGCCAAGCCCGGCCACGGTGGGGTCTTACCTGGAATAAAAAATACACTTGAAATCGCCAGAATGCGAGATATTGAGCCATTCAAAACAGTGATTTCTCCCCCTAGTCACAATCACTTTAATGATGCTAAAGGATTGATTCATTTTGTGAAAGAATTGAGAGACTTGTCAGAGGGCAAGCCTATTGGTTTTAAGTTATGTATCGGTAGAACTGAGGAATTTATAGAATTATGTGAGGTAATGAAATCAGAAGGAATTTGGCCAGACTTTATCACTGTAGATGGAGCTGAAGGCGGTACCGGTGCAGCCCCACTAGAATTTGCAGATTCGGTGGGTGTTCCATTAGAGCCGGCATTGATTTTTGTGCAAAGTACGCTTAAAAAATATGGATTGAGGGATGAGATTAAGGTGATCGCCAGCGGTAAAGTACTTACTGCTTTTTCTATATTGAGAATGAAAGCACTTGGGGCAGACATTTGTAACTCTGCACGCGCTTTCATGTTTAGCTTGGGTTGTATTCAAGCGTTAAAGTGTAACAGCAATGATTGTCCTACGGGCGTTGCGACACAAGACGCAGAGTTGGCCAAAGGATTGGCTGTGACGGATAAGTCAGAGCGGGTCTATCGATTCCATCACAATACCGTCGTGGCTGTTTTGGAGTTATTGGGCACCTGTGGGCTCAAGCACACTGAGGAGATCAGTATTGATATGTTCGTTAAAGGAGATGAGATGGTCACCTTATCCAATCGCTATTTCCCAGATTCTCTGCTCAATAGAGTAGATGACATTAAAGATTGATCGCCCGAAGTAGCAGAAGGTTCTTTTAATTTAGTCGACAAGGCCTTTTTTAGGTCTGAAAATAATGTTTTTAATTATTCTTGATTTAGTTTAAATTTGCTTTGTTTTTTCAGTTTAAATGAAATCAGATGTCAGATAAAAGTAAATATTCCCAGCAGGAACTCAAGGAGTTTGAGGATTTGATACTTCAAAAATTGAAGTTAGCCAAAGAAGAGCTGAACACCTTAATGGGATCTATCAATCACAGTACTGATGAGACGACCGATGGTTCTTATGGAGGCGTTAAGACTCTCGAAGATGGTGCTGAAACAGCTGAAAAAGAGCAGATGAATCAATTGGCCGCTCGCCAGCAAAAGTTCATTAATAATTTAGAGAATGCCCTGATCAGGATTAAAAATGGTACTTATGGTATTTGTGTAGATACGGGAAATTTGATTCAAAAAGAAAGGTTGATGTCGGTACCCCATACGATGCATTCAATAGCCGCCAAGCTCAAAAAGAGCTAATGAATTTTTTGGCACAGCACATCGAAGCCCTTATTTTTTGTGCACCAAAACCAATTACGGAGTTCGATATACAGGATTGCCTCAAAGAAATGTTTGATGCCCAAGTTCCCATGGAAGAGGTATATCAGGGGATTAATAATATAGATCAAAGGTATAAAAGCGAGCAGCATTCCTTTGAATTAGTTAAAAGTGGGGGTGGTTATCAATTTTTAACCAAGCCGGCTTATGAATCGAGTATTGGTATTTTGCTCAAAAGACAGTCTAAAAAAAGGTTGTCTAATTCAGCGCTAGAAACGCTGGCAATTATCGCATACAAACAACCGGTTACACGTTCCGAAATGGAAAATATTAGGGGAGTCAATTGTGATTACAGTGTGACCAGATTGTTGGAAAAAGAATTGATTTTGGTCAAAGGAAAGGCGGAAACGGTCGGTCGTCCCCTTTTGTATGTAACCAGTCCAAAATTCATGGATTATTTTGGTATTAATGATTTGAAAGAATTACCCACCCCAAAGGATTTCTCTATGGATGAGAACACCATAGGCGAACATCAATAAGAATGAAAAAAAAAATAATTCAGACTACTGAAGCAGTAGAAATTAGACTTAATAAGTTCATTGCAAATGCGGGGATTTGTTCGAGGCGTGATGCTGATCAATTGATTTTAAGTGGTAAAATAACGGTCAATGATCAGGTAGTTCAGGTCTTAGGAACCAAGATAATGCCGACCGATAAGATTACCTATCTAAAAAAAATCATTCAATCAGAAAAGCTTCAATATGTGTTGTTGAACAAGCCCAAAGATTTCATCACAACAACGCAAGATCCACAAAATCGAAGAACTGTTATGGCCCTCATAGAAAAGGCTTGTGTGGAGAGAATTTATCCAGTAGGCCGTTTAGACCGGCATACTACAGGATTGTTGTTGTTTACCAATGATGGTGATTTAGCCAAGAGACTGACCCACCCCAAATATAAAATAAAAAAAATCTATCAACTCGAGTTAGATAAGCCCATTATTGAAGCGCATTATAATGAAATTACGATGGGTGTTCATCTAGAAGATGGTTTGGCATTCGTAGACCATTTGGCGATTTTGACGGATGACCGTAAAAGGTTAGGCATTGAAATTCATATTGGGAAAAATAGAATTGTCAGAAGAATTTTTGAAAAATATGGATATGAAGTGCTGAAATTAGATCGTGTCATGTTTGGAAACCTGACCAAGCAAAATTTATCTAGAGGTAAATGGCGGCACCTACATCCCAAAGAGATAGGAAATTTAAAGGGTAAGTTCTCCATGCGAACGGATTAATCCGCCATTAGGAGGTACTCATATGTAGTGCTTCTCATTCGATTCCCACTGAAAACTAGCGCCATGAGGCCTTTCTTATTTCAAAAAGTATTTGTTTAAATGTCTTGAAATAAAATTTATGTATGCATGCATAACAAATTAAGCAATTATACATAACTTAGTAACAAAAAAACCCAATCATTTGAGTGGGTTTGAGTGGTGCTAGGTGGATTCGAACCACCGACTCACGGATTTTCAGTCCGATGCTCTACCAACTGAGCTATAGCACCTTAAAAAGTGGTTGCAAAAGTAGAAAAATATATGAACGTTGCAAGTAATTTGAATGATTAATCTTATCAAAAAAATATTATGAGCATAATTTCACAAGTTATTTTCACGGTGATCTTAGGAATATTCGTCTTTTTTATTGCAAAGAGGGTCAATTTCATCAGATTAAACATCGCTTTAGGGCGGCCACAAAAAGTAGTTGGGAATAAGAGGCAACGATGGAAAAATGTATTATTGATTGCCTTAGGACAAAAGAAGATGTTTAAAAAACCTGTCCCAGCGGTATTGCATTTATTAATATATGTTGGGTTTGTATTGATTAATATTGAAGTATTAGAGATTATTTTAGATGGGGTTTTAGGGAGTCATAGAATCTTTACGTCGTTATTATCAGATTTTTATGCCCCCTTGATTTCATTTTTTGAAATTCTGGCCATAGGGGTAATCTTTTCTTGCGTCTTATTCTTGCTCCGTAGAAATGTAATCCAGGTAGCGCGTTTTCAAAAGCCTGAAATGAAAGGATGGGCTTCTTTAGATGGTAATCTTATCTTGGTCATTGAAATTATCCTTATGGGCGCTATACTTTCCATGAATGCTACAGACCAGCTTCTGCAAGGGATGGGCAATGCCGCGTATCCTCTGACGGGATCATTTTTAGTGAGTTCATGGCTTATGCCGATCTTTGATGGATACCTTCCCAGTACGCTGGTTATCATTGAAAGAATGGCCTGGTGGTTTCATATCGTGGGCATTTTTGGTTTTGCCTTGTATGTAACCTATTCGAAGCATTTGCATATCTTCATGGCCTTCCCCAACACCTACTTTTCTAAGCTGACACCCAAAGGGGCCATGGAACCGATGCCTGAGATCACCTCTGAGGTTAAAATGATGTTGGGCATACCCGTTGAAGGGGAGACAACGCCGCCGCTGGAAGGCTTCAAATTTGGGGCACGTGATGTCAGTGATCTCAGTCGAAAAAATTTAATGGATGCATATACTTGTACTGAATGCGGGCGTTGTACTGCTGAATGTCCAGCGAATCTTACCGGGAAAAAGTTGAGCCCCAGAAAAATAATGATGGATACTAGGGATCGTATGGAAGAAATTGGAAAGAGCAGGTCGGATGCCAAGGTTCATGATGAAAAATTCTTATTAGGAGGCTTTATAAGCAAAGAGGAGATCAATGCTTGTACCAGCTGCAATGCGTGCGTAGAGGCTTGTCCAGTCTTGATCAATCCTCTAGACATCATTCTACAGCTCAGGAGGTATGAGGCAATGGAGGCCTCTGGATCACCGGCTTCGTGGAATGCCATGTTTCAGAACGTAGAAACGAATGCTGCCCCATGGAAATTTTCTCCGCAAGATCGTTTCAATTGGTCAGAAGAGTTAAAAAATGATAAATAATTAAAGTTTAAGATGGATATAAAGATACCAACAGTTGCAGCATTGGCTGTCGAGGGAAAGGTTCCTGAAATTTTATTTTGGGTGGGTTGTGCGGGATCATTTGATGAGCGTTATAAAAATGTCACTAAGGCATTTGTCAAAATATTAAATAAGGTTGGGGTAGACTTTGCCGTTTTAGGTCCTGAGGAGACTTGTACGGGAGACCCAGCCCGTAGGGCGGGAAATGACTTTCTCTTTCAGATGCAGGCGATGGCCAATATTCAAGTTTTGAATGGTTATGGTATCAAAACGATTGTAACCGCTTGTCCGCATTGTTTCAATACCTTAAAGAATGAATATCCTGAACTGGGGGGAAATTATCAAATAGTCCATCATTCTACCTATTTGCAACAGCTTATAGATGAAGGGAAAGTTATTCAAAAGGGAGCAAAAACCGCTTTCAAAGGGAGAAAAATAACTTTTCATGATTCTTGTTATTTGGGGAGAGCCAATAATATTTATGAGGCGCCGCGAAAGGTATTGGAAGCCCTGGATGCGGAATTGGTTGAAATGAAAAGATGTAAAACCAAAGGGCTTTGCTGTGGAGCGGGAGGCGGACAGATGTTTAAAGATGCAGAAAAAGGGAATAAAGAAGTCAATATTGAACGTACCGAAGAAGCATTAGAGACCCAGGCAGACACCATAGCTGTGGCCTGCCCGTTTTGTATGACCATGATGAGTGACGGGGTAAAAAATAAAGAAAAAGAAGGGTCTGTACAGGTGCAAGATTTGGCAGAACTTATTGCCGAATCTGAGGGGCTCTAATTTATTCAAACTTAAGGCCTAACTTTGTGTTTTAATTTAGCCTTATGAACAATTCCTTTGATCAAATGCCTGATGATGCCCGATTGTGGGTATATCAGTGCAATCGAAAATTTATACCGTCAGAATTAGAAGCTATCAATTCCTCGTTACAAGAATTTTTAGCGTCTTGGGTGGCGCATGGAACCGAATTAAAACCTGCTTATGCCCTGTATTATGATCAGATTATTGTCCTTTCGGTGGACGAGTCATCTCATGGTGCAAGTGGTTGTAGTATCGATACATCTGTTGCTTTTATGAAATCATTAGAACAAACTTATGGCGTTTCTTTGTTGGATCGGACCCAGATCGGATTCATGATTGATCAAGAGATAAGGATACTTAATTTAAGTAAAATAAAAAAAGCCATAGCTTCTGATAAAATCAAGGCAGAAGATATCATCTTAAATAATGCTGTTTCCAGTGTAGCAGAGTTTAAAAAATCATGGCATCAAAGTGTTGATCAGTCTTGGTGCAAAAAATATTTTACATAAATTTCCAATAAATAATTTATCGAAAAAAGGGAACATTTTTTATTTTTTTTCGTTTTAGTTTTATCAAGGTATTTTGATAATGAGATTTTTTTATAAGTTTTTAATTTTGTTTTTAATGAGTGGTTGTACTTCTCCTGCTATCCAATTAATTAAAGGGGATTATGACGGTATAATCGCCAAATACGGGAAGTATATGAAAACTAATGATGGTGTAACTAACTATCAGATCGCTGAAGCTTATCGACTTTCCAATAGAATCAAAAATGCCGAACCGTTCTACGCTTCAGCTCTAAAGTTAGGGATTAATCAAGATGATGCTTTTTATTACTATGCTCGTTCCTTAAAAGCCAATCAAAAGTATGATGAGGCTCGTGAAGTTTTAAGTGATGCTTTGCCTAAAGTCAAGGACGAGTTGATTTTTCAATTAATCACCTACGAAATAGATGGGCTTTCCTCCTTGGATGACATGTATGGAGCCGAAACTTTTTTTAGAACCAAGAATTTGGAGGAAATTAATACCTCAGGAGCAGAATATGGACCTGTTTTTCAAAATGGGAGGCTTTATTTCACTTCTAATCGCGATGGGGGTAAAATATATAAAAGCACAGGAACCCCCTTTACCGATATCTACAGTGTGGAGACGAAGGGTGCCAAAGTAGCTGTAAGAACCTTGACCCCACTAGATCCTATCATCAATAACCCCTTGGTCAACGAGGGATCGCTTGCTTTAGCTGCTAATGGGAAGTACCTATTATTCGCAAAAGGCAATTCCGGAAAGGCCAGTGGGACACTTGAGGTCAATATTTTTGCTGCCCGATACCGCAATGGTAAGTGGGGAACTCCAAAGGCTCTTAACCTTAATGACCCCAATGCCTATGATGGTACTCCGGCACTAAACAAGGAAGGAAATACTTTGTATTTTGCCTCTAATAGAACAGGGGGCTTTGGAGGTGCAGATCTTTATTCTGCACAATTAGATCGAAGAGGAAGATGGGTAGATGTGCGAAACTTAGGACCGGAAATCAATACGCCAGGCAATGAGATGTTTCCCTTTATTTCCGAATCAGGGGTCTTGTATTTTTCTTCGGATGGTCAACCTGGCTTTGGTAACCTTGATGTCTTTAAGGCGACGAGGATGGGAGGCTCTATGATCATAGAAAACTTAGGGGCTCCGATGAATTCTTCTGCTGATGATTTTGGATTTTATGAATACAATCTTAGCCGAGGCTTCTTTTCTTCAAATAGACCGGGAGGGAAAGGGGATGATGACATTTATACTTTTGTTAACGATGATCCTGATTTGAAAATCATCAATTATTTTTTAACGGGGAATACCCTGACCAAGGATGATGGTGGAGCGGCTATTACAGTATCAAATACGAAGGTTTCTTTAATTTCAGAAGATGGTCAAATATTGGATGAATTTTTTACTCGAGAAGATGGTGCGTATAAGTTTCGAGTTTATGCAAAAGAAAATTACAATATTAGGGTTGAAAAGCCTACTTATTTTTCTGCTAGAAAAGCATTTTCTACTGTTGGTAGAAGTATTCGAAGAGATACGCTTACCCAATTTCAGACCGATATTACCTTTGATTTGGATGTTGAATTAGATCAAATCGTGATTGAGAAAACCATTGTGCTCAATAATATTTATTACGATTTAGATAAAGCCGAAATACGTACAGATGCAGCTTTTATGCTTGATAGCTTAGTGCTGATTTTGGAAGATAATCCTGAGATTTATATTGAATTAGGCTCTCATACTGATGACAGGAATACGGATGTTTATAATTTAGATTTATCGCAGCGACGAGCCAAATCAGCAGTTGACTACTTGATTGGTCGCGGCATTCAGTCGAAAAGAGTTTTGGCCAAAGGTTACGGGGAGTCAAAATTAATTATTGAAAATGCGCAAATAGAAGCAGATCATCAGATTAATCGGCGTACCGAATTTAAAGTATTGAAATATGATTTTCAGGAGATTGAAGCAGAAGAGGAATCTGTAGATGAATATGAGCGATTCTTCGATAATGATCAGGATAATGAATAGCGATGATCCACCGATTCGTTGCACGGGTCTTATTTTATTTATATGACCTCACCCTTCGCTCATGTTAAATTTTACTTTTATAATACCTACAGTCGCGTTCTGGGATTACTTTTTGTTGCCAACAGTTTTGTGTTTGGAAATTGGGTGGCCAGAATACCGGATATAAAAGAAAGTCTATGGCTGACAGATGCGGCTTTGGGCATGGGACTCCTAGGAGCACCCTTGGGGTCTATCTTGGTCATGCCTTTTACTGGTTGGCTTGTTTCTTTGATGGGTCTTGGGCGTTCCTTGTATCTTTTTTCTGCTCTTTTTCTTCTTTCTCCAGTAATGTTGGCCAACATAACCTCATTTAATAGCCTCTTGGCTTGCTTGATATATTTAGGGATTACTGAGGGCTTGATGGGGGTGGTTATCAATGCCGCTGCTAATGGAGTTGAAAAAAAATTAGAAAGGCCTATTATGTCTACTTGTCATGGGATGTGGAGTTTAGGTGCGATGATGGGAGCTGCAATGGGAAGTGTCATCGCAGGCTTGAATATTGCTCTGCGACCCCATTTATTAATGATTTCTCTGGCGGTACTGATCCCTCTATTATTGAGCCCTAAGATAATACAGATGTTTGACACATTGCCTAGCCCTGAGCAAAAGAAAGGATTCCAAAAGCCTAATATGGCACTTTTAGCCATTTCGTTAGCTGCTTTTAGTATTTTTTTAAACGAGGGAGCCATTGCAGACTGGAGTGCGGTTTACCTGCGTGAGACACTGAAAAGTGACCCTTATCTGGTAGGGATGGCTTATGCAGGTTACGCCATGTTCATGGCAATAGGCAGGTTTACGGGGGATATGCTTATTCCAAAGTTTGGTAAGAAAAACCTAGTCATAGGTGGGGGCCTTTTATCAGCCCTCAGTATGTCAGCCCTTTTGATCTTACACGATCCGTGGGCAGCCATTGTGGGATTTTCTCTAGTGGGGTTAGGGTTTTCATGTATTGTCCCCATTTTGTATTCTTCTGCAGCTAATGAACCAGGATACACGGCAGAATCGGCCATTGCGGTAGTATCAACCATAAGCTTTATAGGATTTTTTATAGGGCCTCCGATCATTGGTTTTATCTCAGAGCAGTATGGATTATCTCTAGCTTTGGTATTGGTTGTGGGACTGTCAATAATGATTAGCGCAATAGGTACCATGATTCAATTTAAGTAGCGATATTTGCAGTTTATAAAATATACCATGTCTGATAGGTACGCACAACGAGGAGTTTCAGCCGTCAAAGAAGATGTTCACAGGGCGATTGCACATATAGATAAGGGCCTTTTCCCTAAATCTTTTTGCAAAATAGTCCCTGATCTGCTAACAAAAAATGAGGATTACTGTGCCATAATGCATGCAGATGGGGCAGGGACTAAGTCTTCTCTGGCTTATATGTACTGGAAAGAAACAGGAGATATGTCTGTTTGGAAAGGAATTGCTCAAGATGCGGTGGTCATGAATACAGATGATCTGCTGTGCGTGGGCTGTACTGAAAATATTTTGTTATCAAGCACCATCGGTAGGAACAAAAATAAAATACCCGGGGAGGTAATTACTGCAATAATAGAGGGGACAGAAGAAGTGCTAGAAATGTTGAGAAATCAAGGGATTGATATCATTTCAACAGGTGGTGAAACGGCCGATGTAGGAGACTTGGTTCGAACCCTTATTGTGGACAGTACCGTGACGGCAAGAATGCCCAGGAGTAAAGTTATTGATAACGGCCACATTGCCCCGGGCGATGTTATCGTAGGTCTTTCTGCTTTTGGTCAGGCGAGCTATGAGTCAGCCTATAATGGAGGCATGGGAAGCAATGGCCTTACCTCAGCGCGACATGATGTGTTTTCAAAGGTTTACCAATCAAAATATCCTGAAGCTTTTGATCCATCGGTACCGATGGATCTAATTTTCAGTGGATCCAAACGCCTCACAGATCCGGTAAAAAATACGAGTTTGGATGCAGGAAAACTGGTATTGTCTCCTACCCGTACGTATGCTCCCATCATTAAGGCCATTTTAACTGAGCACCATGATCAAATTCATGGAATGATCCATTGTAGTGGAGGTGGCCAAACCAAGATTTTGCATTTTGTTGACCAATTAAAAATCATTAAAAATAATCTTTTTGAAGTACCTCCTTTATTTTCCTTAATTCAAAACGAGAGTACTACGAGTTGGCGTGAAATGTATCAGGTGTTTAATATGGGTCATAGATTTGAGCTTTATGTTCCCGAAGAAGTAGTTGATGACCTTATTGAAATTTCAGAATCTTTCAATGTTCAGGCACAAGTGGTGGGACATGTAGAGGCAGCGCCTACCAAAGAGCTGCTTATACAAACGGCTATGGGCTCCTTCGAATACCATTAGCGTATCAATTAAAAGCATCTTCAAGATGGGTAATCGTTTCATCTGAGACCAAAATACTGATGATATCAAACTGGATGTCTTTTTTCCAATGGATTTGGTGAATATAAGCATCGGCAGTTTGGATAATATTTTTCTTTTGTCTTTTAGAAACAAAATCTTCAGGGTTTCCGTAACTATCATTTTTCCAATACTTCACTTCAATAAAAACCAATAGTTGGTTGGATGAGATCCCAATTAAATCTATTTCACCCCGCTTATAACGATAGTTTTCTTCTATAATTTTTATGCCTACAGATTCTAGATGTTCTTTGGCTAAGGCTTCCCCTAATTTTCCTTTAACTTTGTTTTCTAAAATGAAGATTCTTTATGGCGTATCCATTAAAATTTAAAACCATATATAAAGATAAGATTTGGGGTGGAAATAAGATTAAAAATCTCCTAAATAAAGATTTCGGCGACTTGCCTAATTGCGGGGAGACTTGGGAGCTTTCTGCAGTACCTGGAGACATCTCTGTGGTTAGTAATGGTCTTTGGAGAGGTCAGGATTTTAAATCGCTATTAGTACAACACGGGGCTGCCATTATGGGGGTAAAATTATATGAGAAATTCGGTACAGACTTCCCTTTGTTGATCAAATTTATTGATGCAAATCAGGATCTTTCAATTCAAGTGCATCCAGATGATGCATTGGCCAAAAAACGGCATCAAGGCTTGGGTAAAACTGAAATGTGGTATGTGTTGCAAGCGGATCCAAAGGCCTCACTGATTACCGGTTTTAATCGACCAATGTCTCAAGGGGAGTATTTAAAGAAGTTTGAATCAGGAAATTTAATGGAAATTCTGAATCAAGAGCAAGTAGCCAAAGGGGATGTTTTTTTCTTACCTGCAGGTCGGATACATACCATTGGAAAAGGGTTGTTAATTGCTGAAATACAGCAAACCTCAGATATCACCTATCGAATTCATGATTTTGGCCGTACAGATGATCAAGGAAATGAGCGGGACTTACACATTGAAGAATCATTGGAAGCCATCGACTACACCTATCAATCAAATTATAAAACCAGCTATGATGAGGAATCCAATAAACGGGTCTCATTGGTTACATGTCCTTACTTTGTGACGAACAAACTGAGCTTAACCGATAAAAAAACATTAAAGGCACCTCAAATAGCAGGATTCAAAATATATATGTGTGTTGAGGGCTCAGCTAAAATAGTTAATGGTGATGAAGAGACTCTTTTAGTAAAAGGGGAAACGGTTTTGATACCTGCTATCTTATCAACTTATGAAATTAAAGCGGATGCTGAAGTTATACTTTTGGAAACCTATATCGCATAATGCAAAATAAAGTTGTAGAATTTCGGCATTTGGGATTACTTGATTATCAGAAGGCGCTTGATTATCAAGAAAAGCTATTCAAGAAGACCATAGATTTAAAAATTAAAAATAGAAATCAACCCCCAGACGCCCAAGAAATTACGCCCAACTATTTGCTTTTCTTGTATCATCCTCACGTTTATACATTAGGTAAAAGTGGGAAAGAGGATCATTTGCTATTAGATAAAGAGGGACTGCTTGAAAAGGAAGCGACCTATCACCGCATCAGCCGAGGAGGTGACATCACTTATCATGGGCCCGGTCAAATTGTAGGATATCCAATTCTAGATTTGGATAATTTTTTTACTGATATTCACAAATATCTTAGGTTTTTGGAGGAGGCGGTGATTCGAACTTTAGCCTCTTATGATATGGTAACTGGAAGAATTGAAGGATTGACGGGAGTTTGGTTGGATGTAAATGACCCTCAAAAAGCAAGAAAAATATGTGCCTTTGGCGTCAAGTCGAGTAGATGGGTAACCATGCATGGACTGGCTTTAAATGTAAATGTAGATCTTGAGTATTTCAAAAACATTATTCCTTGTGGTATTGATGATAAAGCGGTTACCTCAATGCATCAAGAACTAGGGAGACTTATAGCGCTGAATGAAGTCGAAGATAGATTGCGTCAACATATTTCAGAACTTTTTCAAATGCAATGGAAAGAGGATTCTCCTGCAATGGAATAGTTAATTAGGAGTCAATTAAGAACGATAGTTGATGATCTGATAGCATTATGTTTATCGAATCATTAATTTAACAAACTACACTCTTGTTTACTTCGAAACCCTTTTGACTAATTTTGTATCTTGATGAAAAAAGATATTCTTTATTTACCCGTAGAGCAAGTCGCTATGGCCATTGTGCCGTCAGATGGAAATGACTTATGGCAAGTTTATTTAATCAACAGGAATAAGAACAATTTAGAAACTATTTTAGTTACCTCTAAGGGGTACAATGGAGATCAAAAAACTTCATTATTGCGTCATGCCATTCCCCATTTAGAAGCGGGATCTTTGGCCTTAATTGAATCCATAAGTCCCGAGGTTTTTCATTTTATCAATGAATTTTGGATTAGTTTCTACATTGGGGCACAAATTTATGATAAGAAATATATCTATTTACCTTCGTCGATCAATGCTTCCCACCTAAGCTACATTGAAGAGCTCAAACTAAAAGGAGTATTGCATTTATGAATTCGGAATTAAAAAACTTATTGATCATTGATATTGAAACGGTGAGTGTATCCTCAAGTTTTGAGACACTACCTGAAAATTTGCGACATCATTGGGAAAGAAAAGCCCTTCAGTTGCGCAATGATGATGAAAAATCAGCGAGCGATTTGTATTTTGAAAAAGCAGGAATTTTTGCTGAATTTGGAAAAATCATTGTCATCGCCGTGGGGATATTTTATGAAGTTGAGGGGGAGGCTGCACTACGGGTTACTTCCTTTCAAGATCATGATGAGGCAAAATTGCTATATGTGTTTAAAGTATTTTTAGAGACAAAGTTCAATCAACAGTATTTAAAATTATGTGGCCATAATGGAAAAGAATTTGATTTTCCTTTTCTGTGTCGACGCATGATTGTCAACGAAGTATCCATTCCTCAAGCCTTAAATTTATCAGGAAAAAAGCCATGGGAAGTACAGCATATCGACACCATGGACCTCTGGAAGTTTGGGGACAAAAAAAATTATACGTCTTTAGATTTATTGACGTCCTTATTTAATATCGATTCGAGTAAATCAAATATTGATGGTTCTCAAGTCAATAAGGTATATTACAGTGATAATCAGGGTCTCATGGAGATTGTGAATTATTGTCAAGGAGATGTGATTGCCACAGCTCAAGTTTATTTAAAATTGAAAGGTTTGCCCGTGGTCAAGAAAGAGAATATTACGCGTGTTGATCAATAACATATGTCTAGAAAAAAGAAATCATCAAGTACTCATGGAAAAATTCCACGAGTCAAAATCAATATCAAGGAAGAGGTCAAATTACATTTTCAAAATAGACCCAATGAGTCGTTTAGTTTCAGTCAAGTAGTTAAACACTTGAGAATACGGGATGGAAAGTCAAAAGAGTTTGTAAAGGAATTGTTGTTTAAAATGGAATCCGAAGGGCACTTGCGACGTGGACCTGATGGGCGATGGATTACCGCCATAGAACCCACTTATTATGAGGGAACGGTTGATCATGTCAATCTCAAGTTTGCCTATATCATGGTGGCATCGCTTCCCGATGATGTTTGGGTAAAATCCAAAGACTTGAATTTTGCCATGCACGGGGATACCGTTACTATTCAGATTATGAGTGCAGCAAAGGCCAGTCAACGACCCCAGGGGCGTGTGATTTCTATAGTTAAGCGGGCTAAAAATGAATTTGTAGGGCGACTTGAAGTATCTCAGAAATTTGGTTTTGTGGTATTGGATAGTAGAAATATTTTTTTCGATGTGATGGTCTACCCACAAAAATTTAAAGAGGCTACTCATAACGATAAGGTTTTAGTAAAGATTGATAAATGGCCCAATAAGGAGAATAAAAGTCCCCTTGGAAGTATAACCCATGTCTTGGGTCAAGCAGGAGAAAACAATACCGAGATTCATGCGATTATGGCAGAATATGGTCTGCCTTTCGAATTTTCTAAAAAAGTAGAAGCAGCGGCAGCGCTCATTCCTGTAGCCATCTCAAAAGAGGAAATAAACGAGCGAAAAGATTTTAGAAAGGAGGTCACGTTCACTATTGACCCCCACGATGCCAAAGATTTTGATGACGCGTTATCTGTAAAAAAACTGGAGAATGGGCATGTTGAAGTAGGGATTCATATAGCGGATGTTTCTCATTATGTTACACCCGATTCGTTACTTGAAAAAGAAGCTTTTGAACGGGCGACTTCTGTTTATTTAGTGGATAGAACCATACCCATGTTACCGGAACAATTGTCCAATGGCTTGTGCTCATTGCGACCAAAAGAAGAAAAGTTGACCTTCTCGGCGGTTTTTGAAATCAATCATCAAGGAAAAGTATTTGATAAGTGGTTTGGAAGAACTGTCATCTATTCGGATCGAAGATTTGCTTATGAAGATGCCCAAGAAATTATTGAGGGTAATGCGGGAGATTATCAAGAGGAAATATTACTCCTCAATGACCTCGCTGGAAAAATCCGGGAGCAGCGTTTCGCCAATGGAGCAGTAAACTTTGAATCAGTAGAAGTAAAATTCAGATTGGATGTGAAAGGGAAGCCTTTGGAAGTGATACCCAAAGAGCGAAAAGAAGCTCACAAGATGATCGAAGAATTCATGCTCTTGGCCAATAGAGAGGTCGCTACTTTCATTTTTGATAAGAAAAAAGGGAAACAACCAGAGGACAGTCTTCCTTTTGTATACCGAGTTCATAATGACCCTGACCCAGAAAAATTAGATAATTTTTCAAAGTTTGCCAGTAGGTTTGGGCATCAACTTTTGACCCAAGGAAGGATCTCTAAAAATCTAAATAAATTATTGGCAGACATACAAGGTAAGCCAGAACAGCATATATTGGAGTCCATAGCCATCAGGTCCATGGCCAAAGCACGGTACACCACAGATCCTAAGGGTCATTTTGGCTTGGCCTTTGAGCATTACACCCATTTTACTTCCCCCATTCGCAGGTATCCCGATGTAATGGTTCATAGGTTGCTTTGGGATTATTTGGAAGGAAAAAACCCTCCCGAAAAAGAGGCCATCGAACAAAAATGCATGCACTCATCAGAACGAGAGAAAAGGGCTGCTGAGGCTGAAAGGGCATCCATAAAATTCAAGCAGGTTGAATTTATGTCCGGAATGTTAGGAGAAACTTTTGATGGAATTGTATCAGGAGTGACTGAGTGGGGCTTATTTGTAGAAATTAGTGCCACCAAATGTGAAGGAATGATTAGAATTGCAGATATAGATCACGATCAGTTTCAATACGATGAAAAGCAATATCGGATCGTCGGCAGACGGACTGGGGAAATAATTTCCTTGGGGGATGAAATTCATGTCAAGGTGGTAAAAACAGACATAGACCGAAGAACGATAGATTTGCTTTGGGTTGAAAAATAACCTATTTTGAAAGATTTGCTTGATCTTTTTTAGGATAGGGCCAATTTAGACCGGTGACGGTAGGGAGTAATAAATTTTTCAGCGCCCTTTTTAATCACAGATTTAGTACACATTAAATAAATGGAATCAATAATTACCTTACGAAAATCAATTGATACGCGCTTGGTTCAATTAGAGGTAAAGGCACAGCCTCGGAACCTTTATGAACCCATTGGCTACTTATTGGCTTTGGGTGGAAAAAGGTTTAGACCTTTGCTGGTTTTGTTGACTGCACAGCTGCGAGGGACGCAGAACCCAAAAGCATTAGATCCAGCCTTAGCGGTCGAAGTGTTTCATAATTTCACCTTGATGCATGATGATATTATGGATGCAGCACCGCTCCGTAGAGGTCAGCCCTCAGTTCATGAAAAGTGGAATCAAAATACCGCCATCTTAAGTGGCGATGCGATGTTCGTAAAAGCCTATCAACTCATCACTAAGATCGATCCCAGTTACTTATTATTGGCCATGGATCGATTTAATGAAACGGCTTTGGAAGTCTGCGAAGGTCAGCAATTGGATATGGATTTTGAGCAGATGGTCGATGTTTCTCAAGCAGATTATTTGAAGATGATTAGGTTGAAAACCGCGGTATTATTGGGTTTTAGTATGGAATTAGGAGGATTAATGGGCGGCTTTGGCCGTGAGGATCAAGAGCGACTCTATGAGGTGGGAGAAAACCTAGGGCTCGGCTTTCAGTTGATGGATGATTTGTTAGATGTTTATGGAGATCAACAAAAGATAGGTAAGCAGGTGGGGGGTGACATTATCGCCAATAAAAAAACATTTTTAATGATCAATGCTTTAGATCTTGCAGGAACCGATGCGCGTAGCCAATTGAATGGCTGGATCAGTATGAGGGATGCAGATCCTATGGAGAAAGTAGCCGGCGTCAAGAACATTTTTGATGACTTGGGGATCCCCCAGCTCGTAAAAATCAAAATGGACACTTATTTTGATGAAGCCTTTAAATTACTTAAAACCATTGATTGTGATAAAGAAGGCCTTGATGTTTTCAATAATTTTGCTAAAAGCTTGATTAAAAGAGAAGGTTAATAAACATAAAAGCAAATAATTACATGATGAGTTTAAATTTAATCATTATTGTGTTGACGGTATTGGTCAGTATTTATGCCCAGAACAATACGAATCTTTATGTCCAACTTATGATGAATCCACATGAGGTCATGAAGAGGCGCCAATATTGGAGACTCATTACTTCGGGTTTCGTCCACGACGGCTATTCACATTTGGGGTTTAATATGTTTACACTGTACTTTTTTGGTGGTGCTGTGGAGCAATATTTCGGTTATATTTTGGGATCAAATGCGACCGTTGTATTTGTTTTCTTCTATCTGTCTGCCCTTGTTGTTTCGGATCTGCCAGGATTTTTTAAAAATAAAAATAGGCCTGGATATAATACCTTAGGAGCCTCTGGAGCAGTTTCAGCTATGGTATTTGCGAGTATCATTTATGCCCCCTTGAACAAAATATGTCTTTTTGCAGTACTTTGTTTTCCTGGATTTATCTTGGGAGTTATTTTTCTCATTTATTCTTTTACTCAAGGGAAAAACTTATCTCAAAACATCAACCACGAAGCCCATTTGTATGGCGCCCTGTATGGAATTGCTTTCAGTATTTGGGTTTATCCTGAGTCAGCAGCCATATTCCTAGAAAAAATCTTAAGCTATAGCCCTTTTTAAGCATAAAAAAACCCTACCCAAAATGAATGAGTAGGGTCTTTAGATGAGTTTATTTTTAGGCTTCGATAGAAATCAGTTCGACTTCAAATACTAATACAGATCTAGGAGGAATGGGACCTGACCCTCTTTCTCCATAACCCAATTCGTAAGGAATGGTAAGTTCAATTTTACCTCCTACATTGATGAGTTGTACTCCTTCCGTCCATCCGGGGATGACACCACTTAAAGGGAAAGAGATAGGCTCACCGCGCTCGACAGAAGAGTCAAAAACAGTTCCATCTATCAATGTACCAGTATAATGTACCGTCACAGTACTTTCAGCGGTGGGAAACTCTCCCATACCAGCCTGTAAAATTTTGTATTGAAGGCCACTGGCTGTAGTTTGGACACCTTCTTTAGTGGCATTTTCTTGAAGAAAAGCTACCCCATCTTCTGCTAAGCTCTCTGTTTTTCTCTCATTGAAGGCCATATATACTTGTTGACATTGCTCCATAGTCAGTTGGCTGGTATCGCTTAGGGCTTCTCTAAATGCCGCGGTAACCATGGCTATATCGATATCTTCTAGCTGTGGCTTAATTTGTTCTGCCAATAGGGCACCAAAACTGTAGCTTAAGCTATCTTTAAACGTTGTAAGTTGGACTTGCGCAGATGTTGATTTATCTGAACAGTTTGAAAATAGTGCTACTATAGCTACTAAAATCGAGATTTTAATTTTTTGCATGATCATAAAATGAAATGCGAATATAATGAGTTTTAATTGAATTATTAAAAATGAGGTAAATATGAATCCTTTAAAAGGCTCAAAATTTATCTAAGCACTTCTTTTTAAAAGAAATTAATTGAGCATTAATATGGATTTCATTTAAGATTAAAAAGGGTCAATCTAAAAATCTGATTTAATTTGCACATCAAACGGAGCATTCATGGAGCAAAACAAAAAAGAGTCATTAAATTTTATTGAGCAGCTTATAGAGGTAGATTTGAAGGAGGGCAAAGTTCAAAAGGTATCTACGCGTTTTCCTCCTGAGCCCAATGGTTATTTACATATCGGTCACGCCAAATCGATTTGTTTAAATTTTGGAATTGCTCAAAAATATGGAGGTCAGTGCAATCTTAGATTTGACGATACAAATCCTGAAAAAGAAGAAACTGAATATGTGGATGCTATCAAAGAAGACATTAAATGGCTAGGTTTTGATTGGGGATCATCTGCCCATCATACTTCAGACTATTTTGAACAGCTATATCATTTCGCCGTTCGCTTGATTGAAAAAGGTGCTGCTTACGTTGACGAGTTAAGCGCGGTTCAATTCAATGAGCTTAAAGGATCACCGACTGAACCCGGAAAAGTAAGCCCCTTTAGAGATCGGCCGATCGTAGAAAGTCTTGAAATTTTTGAAGCCATGAAATCAGGGGCATTTCAAGAGGGAGAAAGAGTACTTCGGGCCAAAATTGATATGAGTAGCCCAAATATGCACATGAGGGATCCTATTTTATATCGAATTAAGTACATGGAGCACCATCGTACAGGATCAAAATGGTGTATTTATCCTACCTATGATTTTGCACATGGACAGTCGGACAGCATGGAGAAAATTACCCATTCGCTTTGTACTCTCGAGTTTGAGGTACATAGACCTTTATATGATTGGCTTATTCGGGAATTAGAGATTCATCCTTCGAAGCAAACAGAGTTCGCCCGATTAAATTTGAGTTATACGATTGTAAGCAAAAGAAGTCTTCGTGAATTGGTTGAAGGACATTATGTTGCAGGTTGGGACGACCCTAGGATGCCTACGATTTCGGGTATTCGAAGAAGGGGTTTTACTGCCAAATCGATCAGAAAATTCACAGATACCATTGGAGTGGCGAGAAGAGATGGCATTACCGATGTGGCCTTATTGGAACATTCGGTACGTGAAGATTTAAATAAGACAGCCCATCGCATCTTTGGAATCATGGATCCCGTTAAGTTGATTATTACCAATTGGCCACAGGGTCATCAGGAGATCATGACGGCTGAAAACAATCCGGAGGACGAAAACTCAGGTACTCGTGAGATGCCATTCACTCGTGAACTCTTCATTGACCGGTCAGACTTTATGGAAGATCCCCCAAGTCCCCGAAAATGGTTCAGATTGGGCCCTGACCGTGAAGTCCGCCTTAAAAAGGGCTACATCATTAAATGTACAGGATTTAAAAATTCTGAAAAAGGGGAAGTCATTGAAATCTATGCTGAATACGATCCCAATACCAAGAGTGGCCAAGATACCAGTGGAAAAAAAGTAAAAGGAACCCTTGGTTGGGTATCAGCTCCACATGCGGTTTCGGCCGAAATACGGATGTATGATCGCTTATTTCTTACTGAAAATCTGAATAAGATTGATGATGACTTTAAAAATCATTTGAATCCAGATTCTTTGACCATCAATACGCAGGCGCTTTTGGAACCTTCTGTTCGGGATGCCCAAGTGGGCGATCAGTTTCAATTTGAACGGATAGGATATTTCAGGGTAGATGAAGACAGCCATTCAGAAAAGCTCATTTTCAATAGGACCCTCACCTTAAGAGACGGTTGGACCAAGAAAAACGATTAAAAAAGAGGGGTTTTATTTGAACGGTTCGTCAATGGTCCGAAGATGGGTTAATTTCATTTTCTAAACGTAAATACCATGAAAATAAAAATAGTTCTTTCGGTTATGCTGGTGTTGCAAAGTGTTTTGATCTTTGCTCAATCTTCCATTATCGGTTTTGAAGCCGATCAAGTGGGTCAACAAAAAGCTCTTGAAGCTGAATTTGATACAATGCTTTCAGCAGATAACCTAGATCAATGGATGAAATTAATGTCCGCAGAGCCCCATTATCTGGGAACGGCGTATGGAAGAAAAAATGCCGAATGGATGGTCAAGCAATTTAAATCATGGGGCTATGAAGCCAAAATAGAGACCTATCAGGTATTGTTCCCTTATCCAAAAGTACGTTTGCTTGAGTTGATAGCTCCTGAAAAATACAAGGCGAAATTGACTGCTGTTCCTGTCGCAGGCGATGCCTACACCGATCAAGGGGATGCCTTGTTGCCAAGTTATAATGCCTTTTCTACTGATGGCGATGTGACGGCGGAGCTCGTATTTGTTAATTACGGCATTCCGGCGGATTATGAGGAGTTAGAGAAAAGGGGGATAGATGTCAAAGGGAAAATTGTTATCGCTAAATACTATGGTTCTTGGAGAGGGATCAAACCCAAATTAGCGGCAGAGAAAGGTGCCATTGGATGCATCATTTACTCAGACCCCAAGGATGATGGGTTTTATGCAGGTGACGTATACCCCAAAGGGGCTTTTAAAAATGCTACGGGCGTACAAAGGGGATCCGTAATGGATATGCCACTGTATCCTGGTGATGTCTTGACCCCTGGTTATGGAGCCACTAAGAATGCCAAAAGACTCGATCGAAAGGATGCCCCTACCATTACAAAAATTCCGGTATTACCCATTTCATATGAAGATGCCCTGCCGTTGTTGGCCGCCCTTGAAGGGCAAGTGGCACCCCCCTCATGGCGAGGCGCGTTACCCATTACTTATCATATTGGACCTGGACCGGCTAAGGTTCATTTAAAGTTAACTTTTGATTGGCAGTTGAAGCCTGCTCATAATGTAATCGCTACTCTTAAGGGTACAGATTTTCCTGATCAATGGGTCATCAGAGGAAATCATCACGATGCTTGGGTTCATGGGGCTGCTGATCCTGTAAGTGGCATGGTCGCCTTGTTGGAGGAGGCTAGGGCAGTAGGAATGCTGGCAAAAGCAGGAAAAAAACCAAAAAGAACCCTTATCTATTGTGCATGGGATGCTGAAGAGCCAGGTTTGATTGGCTCTACCGAATGGGTGGAGGATCATCTCGAAGAGCTGCAACAAAAAACGGTAGCCTACATCAACACAGATGGGAATGGCCGCGGATTTTTAGGGGCAGGGGGATCCCATTCCTTGCAGGCGATGGTAAAAGAGGTAGCGGCGGATGTGATGGATCCCCAAAAAGGCGTATCCGTGGCAGAACGACTTGGGGCTAGAGATTTATTGAATGGGGGCGATGGTAATCCGGGTTTGTATGCCTTAGGATCCGGTTCTGACTATACGCCTTTTATTCAGCATGCAGGCATTGCAGCCTTGAATATTGGATTTGGAGGAGAAAATTCAGGAGGAGAATATCATACCATTTACGATACTTATGAGCATTACAAACGATTCAAAGATCCTGACTTGGCTTATGGCATTGCATTGGCGAAAACAGCGGGACGCATAGTTTTGAGATTGGCCAATGCTGAAGTATTGCCTTTTGAGTTTGAGGCATGGCACACGACAGTAGAGGGTTACTTAACAGAAATTAATGCATTGACAAATACGATGCGTGGGGCAGTTGAGCAATACAATGTCTTCATCGATAAAAAAGTATTTTCTTTGACTGCAGATCCAAAAAAACCGTTCAATCAGCCCATTAAGAAAGCCATTGTACCTTATGTCGATTTTTCGCCTCTACACAATGCTCTGGCCAATCTGAAGGTCACAATAGATGCTCTTGAAGGCAAGTCACTCGTTTCCTTGACCTCCAAAGGTGCCCTTAATGACAAACTCATGCATGCTGAACAGGTTTTGACTTTTGCCTCAGGCCTACCCCGAAGGAGTTGGTACCGGCATCAGATTTATGCACCGGGCTTTTACACGGGATATGGCGTTAAAACGCTTCCAGGCGTAAGAGAGGCGATCGAACAAGAAAATTGGGAGGAATGCCAGTCCCAGGTCACTATTTTGGCAACGACACTTCAAAATTTTGATGCCCACTTGCAGAGCATATTGGTTCTGAATTAATGCCCATACATCGCGCCAAAACATCCACCCTCAAGCTTGGGGATATTGCCCTTATAGGTATCCCCTTTGATGATCATTCTTCTTTTCTCAAAGGGCCAGCCAAGGCCCCTCCATTGATCATCGAGGCCATTGAGAGTGACTCGGCCAATTATTTTACCGAGGACTTGATGGATTTAGCGGATCATTCGGATGTTTGTTGGTTGGGCAATGCCCCGCTCCAAGATTATTTTGATATTGAGTCCATCATTGCTGAGATTTTAAAGGGGGGGGCGATTCCTTTTTCGATAGGCGGTGATCATTCGATTACCTATCCGATTCTGCGGGCCATGTCAGCTTCTTACCCTAGTTTAAGTATTCTGCATTTTGATGCCCATGGGGATTTATATGATTCATTGGGAGGGAATCGGCATTCACATGCGAGCCCCTTTGCTCGAATTATGGAAGAGGGCTTGGCGCAAGCATTGACACAGGTAGGTATTCGGACCTTGAATGATCATCAACAAACGCAAGTCAGTAAGTTTGGTTTAAAGGTCATAGACATGAGAAATTGGTCACCGGACATAGATTTAAATTTATCGGGACCCGTTTATTTAAGTTTTGATATGGATGTACTCGATCCTGCCTTTGCGCCTGGAGTTTCTCATCATGAGCCCGGAGGCTTCACTACCCGAGAGGTATTGCGGATGATACAAAAACTTGATTTAAATATTGTGGGCCTTGACCTAGTTGAGTACAATCCTGATCGTGACCTCAATGGGGTTACCGCCATGACGGCGGCAAAAATTATTAAGGAGTTACTGGCAAAGCTGCTTTCATTTCAAAAGTAATTTTAATCTATTAAGTTTCAGTTCTCAAAATAGTTAAAGGCGATTGCCGGACGATGGTGCGACTGTTGAGCAGGCCAATACATACGGTGAGGGCAGTGATCCCAAAAAAGAATCCCATGATTTCTAATAAGTCGGGCACATAGGTAAATTCAAAAATGAAATAACCCAATAGACTGGTAAAAACGACGGCTAAAAAGAGGCCTGCCAATGCTCCTAAGCCCCCCAAAAAGAAATATTCAGCCGCGATGATCTTCCATAATTGGGCCTTGGAGGCCCCCATAGTCCGAAGCAAAACATTTTCGCGCATGCGCTGAAATTTACTCAAGACAATGGCACTGATCATCACAATCAATCCCGTCCCGATACTAAATAGGGCCATGAATTGAATGACAAAAGCTACTTTTGACAGGAGATCTTCAAGGGTCTTCAAGATGAGTTCTAAGTCAATGATGGATACATTGGGATGTTGTCGTACAATGGCTTGCTGGAAGCGGGCAGAAACATCATTTTGATTAATTCGTGTGATGAGTACATAGAACTGGGGCGCTTGTTCTAAAACTCCAGTGGGAAATAAGACTAAAAAATTGGTTTGCACTCGACGCCAATCTACTTCACGAAAACTGCCTATATAGGTTTTTATCAATGCTCCTTGTACATTAAAAAGCAATTGATCACCAATGTTAAGGCCTAAGTTTTCGGCATATCCATCGGATATGGAAACAAATATAGAATCATCTGGATTTTTTAATTTTCCCTGCCATGTTCCTTGAGAGATCGTTTCTGAACTGATCAATGTGTCTCGATAGGTTACGCGATATTCTCGATTAAATGCCCATTTTGGAAGATCGACAGTGGAGTCGGCGTCGGCTTGATCACGCGTCTGATTATTGATTTCTAACAACCGCATGGTGACGACAGGAACTTCTTGCAGGACCGGAAGGTCATATTCTTCAGTCAAGGTCCGAATAGCTTCTTTTTGGTTGGTTTGAATGTCAAAAAGTATGGTATTGGGTCGTTCATTCTTACCACTGATAGATACGCGATCTACAAGTAATCCTTGCATGAAATATAACATCGCTAAAAACGCCGTACTCAAACCCAAAGTCGTCACCAAAATCACCGTTTGATTATTGGGTCGATAGAGGTTTGAAATGCCTTGACGCCATACAAACCCCATCTGCTTGGGCAGGAGCTTTTTAAGTAACGCATTCAGGCCATGGGCAAGGGCGTACAACAAGGCCAACGCTGCCAAAAGAATGGATATATTGATCAAAGCATCCAACGCATCTTTAAGTTGCCAAAACATGATCAGATACAAGAAGATTAAAATACTCCCAATGATAGTGAAAAAGGGCAGATCTAATTTGAGTTTTAAAGATTCATATCCAAAACGAATGGCGGAGAGGGGACTTACTTTTCTCAATCTAATAAGTGACAGTAATCCAAAGAGAATAGAGGTAACCACACCAATAACCAACCCTGCGATAATCGCAGGCCAATAAATGGTTGGCTGAATATCAAAGGGAATAAATGATTTTGCGATTTTTGGCAAGTAAAGATGAATGACGACTCCCAAAAGGCAGCCAATAGATGCACCGATGAGGCCAAAAAAACCCACTTGAATTAAATAAATATTAATGGCTTCTTTGGCTTGCATACCCATGCAGCGCAAGACAGCTACAATTTGTACTTTACTTTTTATGTATACATAAATTGAGCTTGAAACACCCAAACACCCCAATAACAAGGCAGCAAATGCGATCAGTTCCAAAAATGAAGAAAGATCTCTAAAAGCCCTGCCCGTTTGTGCTTTTCTGTCTTCCACATTATCTACGTCATAACCCGCCTGCTCAAGAATATTTCTTGATTCTTCAAAAACATTGGTCGTATCTATATCAGGATGGAATTGAAAATAAGTGATGTAGTTGATGATACTTCCCTTCTGGATTAGACCCGTCTCATCTAAATACTTTAGGGGGATATACACTACTGGTGCAACCGATGAACCGACGTCACTTTGTCCAGGAATTTTCTGTATTTTTCCGACGATTTCAAAGCTGATGTTCCCGACCTTAATGGAATCACCCAATTGAACGCCAAATTGAAGCATCAATTTTTCATCTACTAAGGCTTTTTGCGCGATCCGAAAATCTTGTGCGGCCCTGCGGGGCTCTGTTTCTATGTCTCCATAATAAGGGTAGTTACCTTCTAAAGCGCGGATCTGTACCAAACGGGTGCCATCTGTACTGGGAAACCGAATCATTGAAGCAAAATAAACTTCATTAGATTCATCTTTGCTCAGTCGGGACATTTGGAAAAATAACGAATCAGGTAACTCAGCTTTACCACGAACAGAAACGTCTGCACCCAGCAAGTTTTTTGCTTGGCCGTCGATTTCATCCATGAGATTTTCTCTAAAAGAAGTGATGCCCACCAGCGCACCAATACCCAATGAAATAGAAGCGATAAATAGTAATAATTTACCACGACTTTTTCTACTATCTCTCCAGGCCATTTTCCAGGGCCAAGAGCGATCGTATCTAATTTTTTTTAATGGAGAATTTTTATGCACGGTTTAAAGCCTGTCTTAATGAATGATGGTTCCCCCTTTGATTTTGATAATTTGATGGGTCTTTTGAGCAAGCTCTAAGTCATGGGTGACGATGATCAATGTCGTTCCTTTTTCTTTGTTAATTTCAAAAAGTAAGGCCTCAATAGATTTTCCTGTTTCTTCATCTAGGTTCCCCGTGGGTTCATCGGCAAAAAGGATTTCAGGATTGTTTGAAAAGGCTCTGGCAATGGCGACACGTTGCTGTTCACCTCCAGATAGTTGCGAGGGGTAATGATTTTTACGGGCACCTAAACCGACTCTTTCGAGCAAGGCAATAGAGGGTTCCATGGTGTTTTTTACGCCTCGTAGCTCTAAGGGAACCTGGACATTTTCAAGGGCCGTTAAGGTAGGAATCAATTGAAAATTTTGGAAAACAAAACCAATATTTTGATTGCGAACTTGGGCCAATTCATCTTCATTAAGCTCACTGAGTGAGATGTGGTTCAAGATAATTTCTCCTTCTGTCATACGATCTAATCCGGCACAAAGGCCAAGTAACGTCGTTTTCCCGCTACCAGAGGGCCCAATAATGGCTACAGACTCACCTTTGAGGACAGAAAAATTAATATCCTTGAGTACTGTGAGAGCATTGGTTTTAGAGCCATATACTTTAGATAAGCTCTTAACTTTTAGAATTTCAGACATGTCCTACAATAATAAATCAGCGAGGCTTATATAAGAGGTTAAAAAAGGTTAAAGTTCCTTTTTTATTTTAAAAGGTCCTTTAGCAGATTCAGATCTTTAAATGCCCCCTTTTGAATATTAATGCTTTGACTTGTCTAATTTACAACTTAATCAAGACGAAATCATGAGATTTTTAATGGGTTTCCTAGTACTTTTATGGGTAGGTTGTCAGGGGCCAAAAAAAGAAAAATCGGCCCCTACTTTGCCGGAAAAAGGGGTCGCAGAATCCTTGCCCCCCTCTCAAAAAAAGGTCATTTTATTTTTTGGGAACAGTATTACCGCGGGTTATCAATTAGATATGAATCAGGCATTTCCGGCCATTATTCAGCAAAAAATAGATTCTTTGGGCTTAAGCTATCAGGTAATTAATGCCGGATTAAGTGGAGAGACCACTGCCAGTGGTAAGAATAGGATAGATTGGGTGCTGCGAACCGTACCCGATATTTTTATTTTGGAATTAGGGGCGAATGATGGTCTTAGGGGGCTCCCATTAAAAGAGACTCCCAAAAATCTACAAGTCATCATTGATAAAGTAAAATTGATTAACCCTGAGGTGAAAATCGTCATTACTGGAATGGAAGTTCCTCCAAATTTAGGGGAAGCCTATACCCGCCAGTTTCGTAATATTTTTTCAACACTTGCCAAAAATAATGCGGCAGTGCTGATCCCTTTTTTACTTGTGGATGTTGCAGGCCGGCCTAGTTTGAACTTACCTGACGGCATTCACCCTACTCCAGAAGGCCACCTTTTAATAGCTGAATTGGTCTGGGAAACGTTGTTGCCACTTTTAGAATTGAATTGATGATCATAGAACAGATCGAATATTTTTTTATTCAAGGCGCTAACTTTGTGTGGGGCTTGCCGCTGCTCATCCTTTTGTTGGGAGGAGGATTTTTCTTTATGATGTATTCAAGGTTGCTCCCTTTTAAATACCTAAGACATGCTTTGAAGGTGTTGACGGGAAAATATGATCAGGCCCATGATGTAGGAGAGATCAGTCATTTTCAGGCTTTGGCGAGTCATTTGGCGGCGACCATTGGTATGGGAAATATCAGTGGTGTAGCTGTGGCCATAGCGACAGGCGGCCCAGGGGCCATTTTTTGGATGTGGATCAGTGCTATTTTTGGTATGTCTACTAAATTTTTCACGTGTACTCTGGCGGTTATGTATCGGGGGAAAGACTCCAATGGAGATTTACAGGGGGGTCCCATGTACGTCATTAGCGAGGGAATGGGTGAAAAATGGCGTCCATTGGCCATATTTTTCTGTGTGGCAGGCTTTTTCGGTGCCACACCCATTTTTCAAGCCAATCAAATCATAGCTGCAGCCAATGAGATTGTATTTCAACCCGCTGGAATAGAAGCTTCTTTATCTGGAGACTTGGTTATGGGACTGGTTCTGACTCTTTTAACAGGCATCGTTATTTTTGGCGGGATACAGCGGATCGGTCTTTGGGCAGCACGTTTGGTGCCAGCGATGGTCATACTCTATTTAATCAGTGTAGGCTGCATCCTTTTTTTAAATGCATCAAATATTATTCCCTCCTTATTGTTAATCATAGAGGATGCCTTTTCAGCAAATGCTGTATTGGGGGGTGCGGTTGGGGCTATTATTTTGGCTGGGGCGCGCCGAGCGGCATTTTCTAATGAGGCAGGTATTGGTACGGCTCCGATGATGCACGGCGCTACCAAAACCGAAGAACCGATCAGGGAGGGACTTGTGGCCATGCTGGGGCCTGCCATCGATACCTTATTGGTGTGTACATTAACGGGTTTATGTATCCTAACGACCGGAGTTTGGGAATCTAGTGAATTAAGTGGGATTACCTTGACGGTAGAAGCTTTTCGGACAAGTCTCCCTTTGGTGGGCTCCTATATTTTGGCACTTTGTGTGTTGGTATTTGGATTTACAACTATTGTAGGATTGTCTTATTATGGCCGTAAATGCTTGTCTTTTATCATAGGGGCTAAATACGGATGGTATTTTAATTATTGGTATGTAGGAATCATTATTGTGGGTTCAGTAGCTACATTGGGTGCGGTCGTGAGTTTGGTTGATATGGCTTATGGCTTGATGGCCTTTCCCACCATGATTTCTGCGGTGATATTGGCACCTAAAGTGATGAAAGCGGCTAACATTTATTTCAAAAAGATTGAAAATTAGGTGCTATTTATGTTTTATTCTGTTTTTCGGATCTCAATCACAGGGATTGACTTGAGCATAGTTATTTAAAAAAGGATAACTCTATATATTTGCAGGGGCCATGAGGTTAAAAAATACATGAGAATAGTTATTGCAGGTGCTGGTGAACTTGGATTTCACTTAGCCAAATTACTCGCAATAGAAGAGCAAGACATTACACTCATTGATGAGGATGACAGTGTTTTGGATCAAGCGAGAAACCAATTTGATGTGGTCACTGTCGTGGGTAGTGCGACGTCCATTAGTGTTCTCACTGAAGCCAATATTTCTAAAACAGATTTATTGATTGCCGTTACTTCTGATCAAGAAACCAATATCGTTGCCGCCATCATTGGTAAAAAATTGGGTGCTAAGAGGACCATTGCTCGAATTTCCAATATTGAATTTTTAAAGAAAAAAGAGCTTCTCAACTTGAAAGATGTGGGTATTGATGAGCTCATTTCTCCAGAGTTATTGGCGGCGCGGGAGATCAAGAGATTGTTAAAAAAGACGGCATTAACAGATACTTTCGAATTTGATAAAGGCATTTTGTCTTTAGTGGGGATTACCATTGATGAGGAATCTCAATTCCTCAATAAAACTCTTACCGAAACGGCCTATATGGCTTCAAATCATGATTTTACCACGGTGGCTTTGCTCAGAGATAATGAGACGATTATTCCGCATGGTGAAAATAAATTCAAGAAAGATGACCATGCTTATTTTATTGCTGAGCCGACGGGGATTGATCAAATTTTACAACTTTCCGGTAAAGTTAAATCTGAGGTCAAACATTTAATGATTTTAGGAGGAAGTAAGATTGGCATCAATACGGCCCGGGAGCTGAAGAAAAAATATAAAATCAAGCTCATTGAAAAAGACAAAGAAAAATGTTTTCGCCTAGCAGAAGAACTCCCCGATACCATGATCATCAACGGAGATGGAAGGGATTTAAAATTACTAAAAGAGGAAGGTATTGATAGCATGGATGCGTTTATTGCTGTAACGGGTAATTCCGAAACCAATATCATTTCTTCATTGGTGGCCAAGGATGCCGGTGTTAAGAAAACCATAGCCTTGGTTGAAAACATTGATTATATTCATTTATCTCAAAGCATCGGCGTAGATACGATGATCAACAAAAAACTTATTGCCGCTAATTTTATTTTTAGGCACATACGAAAAGGAGAGGTAGTCAATATCACCAGTGTGCATGGAGTGGATGCAGAAGTACTCGAATTCGAAGTTAAAGAAGGGGCAAAGATTTTGCTTGATGAATTACGCAATTTAGATTTCCCACGGACAGCGGTAATCGGAGGGGTTATTAGAAAAAATAAGGGTTTTACGGTAAGAGGAAACTTTAATTTTGAGGCAGAGGATCGTGTCGTCGTACTATCTAAACCAGAGTGTATCCATGCAGTGGAACATTATTTTAAATAATTTTTGATGTTTAATTATAAATTAATCATTAAAATCATGAGCATTCTTATGGTGCTCAACGGTATTTTCATGTCGATTTGTCTGCCTTTCAGCTGGTATTTTGGAGGTGAAGATTTTAGAGCTCTATTAGGATCTGCATTGATTGCCATATCTTTAGGTACGGTCATGTGGCTATTGACACGTAATTCGATTAATAAAGAATTACGTAAACGTGAAGGGTATTTGGTGGTCACTATTGGCTGGTTGGTGATGTCTTTAATTGGAACATTGCCGTATATGCTGAGTGGGGAGATCATAAACTTCACAGATGCATTTTTTGAAACGTTATCCGGATTTTCTACAACCGGGGCCACGATTTTAGAAGATATTGAATCGGTCAGTAAAGGGATCTTGTTATGGAGAAGCATGAGTCAATGGATAGGTGGTATGGGAATCATTGTGCTTACTGTAGCGATATTGCCTATTTTGGGAATTGGCGGTATGCAGCTTTTTGTAGCAGAAGCTCCTGGGATTTCACCGGATAAATTTCAGCCTCGAATCAAAGAAACCGCTAAGAGATTATGGATTATTTATATAGGTTTCACGGGATTAGAAATGATTTTCCTGATGGTGGGAGATATGACTTTTTTTGATGCATTAAACCACAGTTTAACGACAATGGCTAGTGGAGGATTTTCAACGAAGAATAGCAGTATTGCCTATTATGATTCGGCGTATATAGATTTTATTATTGTGACGTTCATGTTTTTAGCGGGCACTAATTTTACCATGATTTACTTTGGTTTGCATGGTAAGATAAAAAAAGTCTTTCAGAATCAAGAATTCAGAACCTATGGTATTTTTTGTTTGGTTATCACGATATTTTGTACGCTAGGGATCTGGATGAATGGAAATGAAAATTTAATAGATTCGTTTAGATACAGTATTTTTCAGGTCGTTTCAATTATCACCACTACTGGATATATCACAAAGGATTATACGGCTTGGACACCTTTATTGACCATGCTTTTTTTCTTTCTCATGTTTGTGGGTGCTTCTGCAGGGTCAACGGCTGGGGGGATTAAAATAATCAGACATTTAATTTTAGTAAAGAATAGCTTTTTGGAATTTAACAGACAAATTCATCCATCAGCCATATTGCCTTTGCGGCTCAATGGGAGGACTGTAAATGGTGAAATTACTTTTCAAATTCTTGCTTTTGTCATGTTATATCTGACCATTTTTGCTTTAGGTTCCTTGGGAATGGCCTTGCTAGGCGTAGATTTGGTGACCGCTATGGGTGCGGCCGCATCCTGTCTAGGCAATGTAGGGCCTGGGATCGGATCCGTGGGGCCCGTTGCTAATTTTGCGCATATGCCTACCGTTGGAAAATGGATACTTTCTTTGTTGATGTTATTGGGTAGATTAGAGCTTTTTACCGTATTAATATTATTTACCCCATTTTTTTGGAGAAAAACATAGTTATGATTTTGTTGGAATATATAATTTGGAGTCCTGATCCCGTCATTTTTAAAATTCCCTTATCCTTTTTGGGTTTACCAGATCGTCCCATTGTGTGGTATGGTTTATTGTTTGCGATGGGATTTATTATCGGTCAACAAATTTCTTATAGAATTTTCAAGGCAGAGGGTCATTCTGAGAAGGATGTGGACACCTTGACTACGTTCATGGTTATTGCCACTATATTGGGTGCTAGACTGGGACATTGCCTATTTTATAATCCCAGTTATTATTTGTCAGATCCTATTGAGATTTTGAAAATTTGGGAGGGAGGTTTGGCCAGCCATGGGGGTGCGATTGGAATATTTGTGGCCCTTTGGTTATATGCTAATTATGACATCAGGTCGAAATGGATTTTGGTTATTCCCATAAGTTTTTCTGTAAAAAAGCGAAAAAAAGAAGGTCAAAGTTATTTATGGATTTTGGATAGGGTGGCCATTGTAGTGGCCATTACCGGAGCACTTATCCGAACCGGGAATTTCATGAATTCGGAAATGGAGGGTGTGAAAACAGGAACGGATTACGGCGTTGTGTATGCCAGGGCAACTGAGGGAGTATTGAATTTTGATGAAAATGTAATTGAAGAAGTAGTCTTTGAGGAGGAGGTCTATGATCCCGGAAATCCTGGATATTTACCTTTGAAAGCGGTTCTGAAATTGAAATCAGGTGTTCAAGCGGATGAAGCAATGAAACACTTTATAAATGGCCAATTGGCCTACAGTCTCAACAATTATCAAGAAGTGGTGGAACATGTTGATTTTACTTCGTCAAGAGGAGGCCTTGATTATCAAATCATTGATGAAGCGGGAGTTGAGCAGATAGAAATTAAAGCTACAGGGGTCCTTCGGCATACACCGCAGTTGTATGAAGCTCTGGCTTGTCTCATCATTGCCTTCATTTTATTGGCTCTATGGAATTACAAAAGAGCTACGTTAAATGACGGTTTAATTTTTAGTGTCTTTATGGTACTCCTTTGGGGGGACCGGTTCTTCAATGAATTTTTTAAAATGGATCAGGAAGCTTTTGAGGCGAGTTTACCTATCAATATGGGTCAAATTCTTAGTATACCTTTGATCTTAATAGGTCTGGTGGTATTTCTAAAGACTGTACAAAAGAGAGAAGAGGTTTGAGATTAATTATTTGGGAGAAGGGTTATGTCGGAATTGATAATACGAGAACGCTCTATCAAAGCGCCCTTTTCAAATTCAGTGATTAAGCTGGACAAAGGGATTTTTTTATTCAACGGCGCATAGTTGATATAATCTTGAACCAGCAGGCCATTCACTCTTCGCTTATTAATGGCAGATCTAAATCTAACGCCGCCGCCATCGGTAATATAATTATAGGCCAAATAATCAATTTCAAAAGTGTTTACATCGATCCAATAGAGATATTCATCTTCAAAATCCTCACCCCCATTTTCTATTTGAAAAGAGACTTTAATTTGATAATAGTTCTCACCTTTGATCTGTTTTATTCCCTGATCTATTTTTTTAACCGCGAGATCGTTTAACAGGTAGGGGAGTTGAAAAAAATAAAGCACAGAATTTATAGATCTACTGTATTTTTCGGCCCATTCTTTCTCGATCTCTATCGAGACGTCATTTTTTTTTCGAGAAAAATCGGTACTATTGATCAACATATCTTCTATGAGTGCAGAACCGTTTTTAAAAGATCTTGTATAAATGTATTCGGCATCGGATCGCCTGGCACTGTATTGCTTATCTCTGAATAAAAAAGACAAGGTGGCATTCTCGAAAAGATGTTGCCCATGTGCTATGATTGCTTGATCAATTACTTCTTGGCCTTTGTGTGTAGATGTTTTTTTTTGAGATGAGGAGGCCTTATTTTCGCAAGACCAAATGAAGAGCAATAAAACACCAAAAAAGCCCCAATTTTTTATGATTGGGATAAGGCTTGGACTTAAGTTTGAAATGCAATTAAAAGAAAAGGATTTATATTTCATAGGAATGGAAAGTAGATGAATAAGCGTCACCTTAATAAATAGAGATCACATTATATTTTACATAGATGATAAAGTTAGGCTTATACTTTCGCTTATCGATAATGACTACCCTGATATTTTTGATAAGTTGTCAAGGCAATGATGATAGAATAGGGGCGATCATACCGGTGCCAGCCTCTTTTACCAATGTCCTCATTAAGTTACCGATCGCTGAGCTAGAAGAGGGGATTAATAAAATTTTGGGTCAACAATTATTCGATGGAGAGTTTGCTTTGAATAAAAAAAAAGACAGCTTATTTTTAAAAATTAAGCGCGAGGAACGTATTGATATTGAATATTATCAAGGGCGTCTTCATTTGGCTTTACCCTTAAATATTTCAGCGATTATCAAATCTCGTCTCTTGGGCGTGTCGATCAGTAATGCAGCAAAGCCTATCAAATTTCAAGCTAAAGCTGAACTTTCTTTGGAGTTAAATATTGATGAACGATGGGATCTAGAATTTGATTCAAGATGGGAGACGATTACATGGAATGAACCGCCTAATTTTAAAGTTTTGGGCTTGAAAATCGATTTGGCAGAACTGATAGAAAAAGAGATTCAAACACATAAAAGGCCCTTAGAAAAAGTCATCAATGCCATTCTTCAAGACCAAATAAATTTAAGAGCAGGAGTAGAAAGGCTGTATCGATCGATACAAAAGCCATTGAAGGTATCAGCTACGCCACTGCCTTTTTATTTTACCAATGAGGCCATCAGTTTAAGGGGTAATTTTGTTAAGTTCGAAATTAACGATACCTTATTTTTCCAACTGGAGCATCAATCGATATTACGAATCAACGATGCGCAAAACAGCCATCAGTTGTTGGAAGTTTTACCACTGAGGACCAATCCCCTGTCTAGGCATGCACAGATCAGTTCTTTTGTTGAACTTCGGTTGTCCTTTTTGAAAATAGAGCAGACGATGGATTCGCTCTTGGTAGGGAAGGAGTTAAATTTGGAAGGGATTGCTGCAAAAGTAAATAGGGTGGAGATCAGCCCCCATGAGGGATTTTTGAAATGGAATTTAACGGTGGAGGGGGATATCAATGGAATTATTTCTTTGTTTGTAGTGCCGAGTATTGATGAAGATTTGGTGATGCGATTTTCAGCTTTTGACTATGAATTACCCAAAATGGAAGGATGGGCAAAGATTACAGACTTGGCAATGCATCGGGCCATTGAAAAATATGTAGTGAGTCAGTCAAGCTATGACATGAGTCCTTTTCTCTATTCGCTAGATGACTGCATTGCTCGTGGATTGAATAAATCAGTCTTATCGAAAAAAATAGCTCTGGATTTAGATTTGAATACATTCACCCTTTATTCGAAGGGGATGAATGAAGACGAGATCCAATTTATATTCCAGATCGAAGGAAGGGCAGCCCTCTCAATAAAGGATAAAGTATTTGTCCAGAGGGAGTAAGGATAAATCATTAGATTTTAAAGGTTAGTCCTTTTTATAGTCCCATTATTGAAATAAGTTTGTGGCTATTATTATTAAATGTTTTTCGGGATGTGGCGCAGTCCGGTTAGCGCACCACTTTAGGGTAGTGGGGGCCGCTGGTTCGAATCCAGTCATCCCGACCAAGAACAGGAGAAGCGGATAATACCTAAGGGTGATATCCGTTTTTTTATTTACCCATAGAGCTCTTTCGTTCCGAGATGATTATTTAAAATATCCAGAATCATTAGGCCCCATAATTGAATCAATAGCTGGGTCACCAATGAAGATGGTATCTGGAACCTAAGTCCTTTTTCGAAAAATTAAAGTCCTATTTGTAAAAGCCAATGTTACCTATCTCAATCAGGATACCTTGCATCGTTCTTAAAAGATTTTTAATAATTGTGGGAAAAGAATCAAGAGGCCTAGAAAGATAATTTGAATTACTACAAATGGTAGGATCCCTATGTAGAGTTGGTTGGTTTTTATTTCGGGAGGGGCGACGCCTTTGAGGTAGAAGAGGGCAAACCCAAAGGGAGGAGTTAAAAAAGAGGTTTGAAGGTTGATGGCCAATAATATACCTACCCACACCAAATCCACACCCATGCTGGCAAATATGGGGGCAACGATGGGAACGACAATGAATATGATCTCAATGAAGTCGATAAAAAATCCTGCAATAAAAACCATGATCATGACTAAAATCAAAAACCCATTAGGCCCCAAATTAGATTTAGAGATCATCTCTAAGAAAAGTTTGTCCCCCTCAAGCCCTCTAAAGACCAAAGAAAAGGCCGTGGCCCCGATCAGAATCATGAAAACCATAGAGGTGAGCATGAGCGTTTCTTTGGTAACTGCCCCAAGGATTTTTTTATTCAGTTTTCCTTTATAGGCTGTGAGAATTAAAGTACCCATTGCCCCAATTCCAGCCGCTTCTGTGGGAGAAGCGATACCTCCAATAATCGTTCCCAACACCAGTATGATCAATAGTAAGGGCAATAAAAAAGACTGAATAATCTCTTTTGAAAATCCTTTATTTCGAAAATGAGCAACTTCTTCGGGGGGCATGGCTGGTGCCTGATTTGGATGTAGCTGGGCATAGATGATCACATAAATCATATACATACCAATCAGGCAAAAACCAGGTACGATGGCGGCAAGAAATAAAGCGCCTACCGAAACATTCAATACACTTGCCAGCAAGACCAACACTACAGAGGGTGGGATGATTTGTCCCAAAGTACCCGAAGCTGCGATCGTTCCCATGGCAAGGGTGGGTGCGTAGCCGCGTTTGAACATGGTAGGAAGGCTGATCAAGCCCATAGTGACGACCGTGGCACCTACGATTCCTGTAGACGCTGCAAGCAAAGCGCCTACGACGATCACAGATAACGCCAAACCTCCTTTAAATCTACCAAACAATAAGGCCATCGTCTCTAATAGTTTTTCAGCAATGCCCGATTTTTCCAACATCATACCCATGAAAACGAAGAGGGGAACCCCTAAGAGGACAAAATTCTGCATAGTACCAAAAATTCTTAAAGAGAGCAGGTAAAAAAAATCAACATCAAATATCCAAACGCCTACAATAACGGCTACACCTCCTAAAGTAAAGGCGACAGGGTAGCCTATAAGAATCAATATAAAAGCAACTATAAAAAAAATAATAGGCAGGTATTCGTACATTATTTCAATAATGTTTTTATCGAATTGAGAATGAGTACGACGCCTTGAAGCATCAATAAACCAAAACCTAGGGGAATGGCTGATTTAATTAAATATCGCCCGGGTAATCCGCCAGGATCTGGACTGGTTTCATTGAGTAAAAATGAACTTTGGACAAAATCGATACTTGTGATCAGAGTGACCCCACAAAAAGGGATCAAGAATATTAATGTGCCAATGAGATTGATCAGAGCCTTTTTTTTGGGGCCAAAGCGTTGATAAAAAAGGTCCACACGAACATGTTTATCTTGATCCAGTGTCCAGGCAGCACCCAACAGAAACATGAGGCCAAATAGATGCCATTCTATCTCAAAAGTTGCTGCAGAGGTGATGCTAAAAACATAGCGAAAGAATACATCTGTAACGATGATAAATGTTAAAATGAGGGAGCTCCAAGAAATAGTTTTTCCAAGGAAACGAGTTAAATATTGGATCCCACCTATGATTGAATTCATACACGCTAATCTATCGAAAACTATAGCAATAAAAAATTATTCCATCTCTCCGTTTTCGACATAAAAAATCTTTTATTGTTTATAAAAGATAATTATTCCACAGCAAATGATAAAATTTAATTTCATTCACAAGTGATGCGCGCACAATTGGCCAAAGATTTTGATATTTATCCGATATCAGTGCACAGCGATCGAACATTCGAAGAGTCCAAATACCGAAATCTAAGACTTTTTTTAAATGCTTGATATAGATATAACCCACAGTAACTCCAGCCATAGGTGCCCATTCTCTTCCTGTATTGGCACCTATGGCTTGTTAAAAAGATAATCTGTGTTTTGTGGTTCTTTTTTGAAAGAATCAACCCCCATTATTATAAAAAATGGCCTCTTTTAATTGTGGACCTTACCTTTTAAAGATAGGAATGAGATTTAATTAATATCACGGACCACTTAAATTTATAAATCCGAGAAATTCTTGAAGAGCCTCATAATTTGATACTATTATTTGGATATTATATGTGAAGAAATAAGTAGTTGATTTCAGCGTATTTGAATGAGAAACATTCATACACTAAATTGCTGAAATTGTAAACAAATTTCTTTTAAAGCGTCGTTCTTTAAAATTTTTGAACAGTAATCGGATATTGATCGTTTATTAAAGGATTGTACAAATCAGATAAAGAATACTAAAACCGCAATAATTTTTGTTTTTTGTGGTAGAGTATGTATGCGGAGAAAATAGAAGGGAAATTTTTAATCAGTTTAATATCAATGAGCCGTATTGCGCTTTTAACACTTTTTTTTATGTCCTATTTGCTTACTTATGGGCAGGCTCAAGCTCAATATAAGATAGGAAATTTGGATCTGGATGGAAAGCTTAACGTTTGGTATGATAGTATAGTTGGCTTGGAGCGTACCTCTTTAATTGATGGTTCCTTTTATCCTTTTCGGACCAAAGCGCTCAAAACGCATGAATATTTTATTAAAAACAAATGGGATTTAGGAACGGTAATCTACAAAGGCCAAGTTTTTGAGGTTAATATGCTCTATAATGTTTTTCAAGATCTTTTGATTATTCAAAACACAACCAATGCAGAGACCATGGTCGAACCACTTAAATTATCCCAAAACCTGGTATCGAGATTTGAAATTAATTCAGCATTATTTGTTCGATTAGAGGGAGATGAAGCGCCAGCAAAAACGGGATTTTATCAATTATTATCAGATTATCCTCAGCTCAAAGTTTTTGTGAAAAGAATGAAAAGTCAAACTTTTGAAAACGGAGAGGAAGGGTTTCCCTCAGTAGCATTCTATGAGCTAGATTACTATTATTTAATGAGGGCCAACAGAAGTATCAGAATAAAAAATAAAAAAGCATTTTTTCAAATGTTTGACTCACATAAGGTAGAAATTAAAGAATACATAAGGGCAAATAATTTATTGATTAAGCCAGGTAATGATGTTGATATCATGATTTTAACTAAGTTTTGTTCGAAGAAAAATTGGGGATTGTGAGTGGGCGTTTATTAACTTGGATTATGTTGATTTCCTCCTACTGTTTTGCTCAAACAAGTGAAGTAGTTAATGGCAGTTACAACGGCACACCATTGAATGAAGTTCTAGTTGAAATAGAACATGAGCTAGACATAAAATTTAGATTTGATCAAAATTGGATTGATACAGTTTTGATCACTGTAGAGTTCAAGGAACTTTCTTTGGAATCAGCCTTAGATCTCCTTTTTTTAAATCATGATTTTAGTTATCTAATAAACAGCAACGAAATTATCCTTTCCTATAAAAAACCCATCCTTTCAACTTTTGCGATAAGCGGATTCTTTAATGATAAAATAGTATATGATCCGGTTGATAAGGGCCTGATTTTTGAAAAGGAAATAGGCAATGAGATCAATCAAGTTAATAAAGAAAGCGAAATCTTTGAGATTGGGTCAAGAAATAAATATGAAACTAGCAAAACGGTAACGATTGCGGGATACATCATTCGGAGTGATAATAAAAATCCTGTAGAAGGTGCTTTTGTATACTTACAAGAGCCATTCACAGGTACAACTACAGATAGTTCAGGTTTTTATGCGTTGAATGTGCCTTCAGGAGAGCACGTTTTATTAATCCAATCCATTGAGATGAAAAATACCTATCGTAATATAGTTGCCTTTTCTGAAGGGACAATGAATATTGAGATGGATGTGGACATCATAGCTTTAAATGAGGTGATGGTTATGTCAGATCGAGATAATAATATTCAACAGACCCAAATGGGGGTCACAAGGTTAGGGATTGAAGAGACTAAAAATTTGCCTACCCTTTTGGGTGAAAGGGACATCGTTAAGTCAGCGATAACAACTTCAGGAGTCCAAGCAGTTGGAGAGGGTGCCGCAGGGGTTAATATAAGAGGGGGCAAAGCAGATCAAAATCTTTTTACAATCGATGGAGCTACCGTATATAACACATCACATTTTTTTGGATTTTTTTCTATATTTAATTCAGAGGTTTTAGAGGGCATGGAACTTTTTAAGGGAGGGATTCCAGCTAAATATGGGGGGCGTCTTTCTTCTGTATTTGACATTACAACTAAAGAACCCAATAAAGAAAAGTATTCAGTCAAAGCCGGTCTAGGACCCATCACTTCGAGTCTTTTATTTGAAGGGCCTATTATAAAAGATAAAACATCGCTCATGTTGGGGGGAAGAGCAACTTATTCTGATTTTGTACTCAAACAAATAAGAAACTCTCCGCTGGGCAATCAAAATGCTGTTTTCCATGATTTGATGATTAAATTGGATCATAAAATAGATGAAAAAAGTACACTTTCGGCTTCAAGTTATTACAGCTTTGATAGTTTTCAATTGAGTTCTGACTCATTGCTTGGCTATTCTGATTTCAGTTATACTAATTCAAACTTTTCTGTAAATTGGATGCGAAAATTCAACGATGACTTTGATGGATCCCTGAGGCTTACGGGTAGTCAATATCGCTATGATATTGGTTATGACCAGTTGTCATCGCAGGCATTTCAAATTAATTATGATATTTCCGAATGGGCAGGGACTGTAGATTTCAATTATTATATGAATGATAAAAATCATTTAAACTTTGGTACTAATACAAAAAAATATCAGATCAATCCGGGGATTCGAGAACCCTTGGGGGAACTATCTGATATTGGTTATGATAAGATTAATCCCGAACAAGCCCTAGAGTCAGCAATTTATTTTTCTAATCAATATGATCCTTCAAAAAGTCTTTCACTTTACGCAGGGTTAAGATATTCTTTATATACCCGGTTAGGTCCTTCAGAATCATATCAATATGCCCTTAATAAACCCTTAAACAAAGATTTTATTACTGATACGCTTTCATATGAAAAAGGGGCGTCAATGGCTACCTATCATGGTCCTGAATTGCGATTATCGGGTAGATTTTCTCTTCCAAATCTAAGTTCTTTGAAGATGAGCTATAATAGGTCTCGACAATATATTCACATGCTCATTAATTCTGCTTCATTAGCACCTACTGACATTTGGAGATTGTCGGGTAAATATTTGGTGCCCCAAATAGCGGATCAATTTTCAATTGGGTATTACAAAAACATCCTTGGAAATGATGTGCTAGAGTTTTCAGTTGAGGGCTATTACAAATTAATTAAGAATTTAGTGGATTTCAAAGTAGGTGCAGATTTGCAATTCAATAAAAATATTGAGACTGATTTGCTTCAAGGAGAGGGCAAATCTTATGGATTGGAGCTGTCCGCAAAAAAGCCTGATGGATGGTTTACAGGCTGGTTCAATTATACATGGTCACGAAGTTTTATCCGTTTAAATGGAAATTTTTCTGAGGAACGGGTCAATGGAGGGGCTTTTTTCGAGACTAATTATGATAAGCCACATTATTTAAATTTGGTAACTAATTATAAATTTACAAGAAGGTACAGTTTATCCTTAAACTTGATTTACTCAAGTGGAAGGCCGGTTACATATCCCATTGGGAAGTGGAAATTTAATAATGCTGAAAGCCTGCTCTATTCGAATAGAAATGCTTTTCGTATTCCTGATTATTTCAGAGTTGACATAGGATTTGATGTAGAAGGGACGCATAAAATAAAAAAATTGGGACACTCGTTCTGGACCTTTTCGATTTATAATGTTTTGGGTAGGGATAATGTGTATTCGATTTTTTTTAAGACCGTTGATGGAGATGTTGAGGGCTATAAAATGACAGTATTTTCAAATCCAATTCCTACAATTACCTTCAATTTCAAAATATGAGGTTAGAGATTAAAAATAAAATTCATTTATTAATTTTAGTTATTGCCTTTTCTTGCATAGAACCCTATGAATATGAACTGATTCATGAAGTTGGCCCACCTTTGATAGTGGTAGATGGGTTATTAACCAATGAAGAAAAAACCCACAGTGTGAGGTTATCCTATACCTCTGGACTAGGAATCACAAATCTAACAACCATTAATGAGGCCACTGTAATCATTGAGACCAGTGACGGTGATGCGGTCACATTGACAGAAAGACATCCTGGAAATTATGTAACTTCTTCGACTTATCGAGGTATTGTGGGTCAAAGCTATAGATTGAGAATTAAGATAAAAAATGGCCATGAATATCTATCTTCTGAAGAAGTGTTAAATGAAGCACCTCCTATTGATACCTTATACGGAAGATATGTTCAATTACCCTCAGAGAAGAGTGCTGAATTATTAAATGGAGTCCAACTATTTATAGAAAGTGATTGGAGTGATTATGAAGTAAGTACGTTCAGATATGTCTGGGAAGAAACCTATGAATGGAGAGTTCCTTACCCCTCAGAATACGTTTATGTACCCAAGATAGGAGCAGCCATACAAAGAAAAATGACGGATTTACAAAGTGTGGAGGTATGCTTTAGAGGAGATACCAGTACTGCTTTATTATTAGGATCTGCCTTTTCTTTAAATAACTCCAAACTCACGGAATTCCCTATCCATTTCATTAATGAGAATGATCAGAATTTATCCTTTAAGACAGCAGTGAAGGTTAAGCAATATGCGTTGTCTAATGCTACTTATCAATATTATAAACGACTGAAGGAGAACAATGAATCTGGAGGCTCACTATTTGACAAACAAAAAGGTAATATTTCTGGAAATATAAAATCGTTAACAGATCCAAAAGAATTGGTGATGGGAAACTTTGACGTTTCAGGAGTATCCTCTAAAGTTTCATTTTTTGAACCTAAAACTTTTGTCTCTGATGGATTCAAAGTTAATTATGGACTAGACTATTGTGGTATTGATATTATTGGTATAGATTCTATTCCAGCATTAGCGCTTGAAGGTTATGTCACTGATGATAGAAATGCAAGAATGATAATATGGACTTATGATCCGGACTTACAACTATATTTTATGACATCGGAAAACTGTTCTGACTGTAGAATATTAGGTAAAATTGGAGTACCAGATTTTTGGGAATGAGAACTTTTAGAAACTATATAGTCCTTTCATTACTTTTTTTTCAATTATTTGCTTTCGGTCAAGGGAATATTCATGAAGAAGTATTACTGGTAACCAATAAAAATCAATTTTTGACTGGGGAGAATATATATTTTCAAGGGTTTATTACCAGTTCTAAAACAGGAAAGCTATCAAGCTTGAGTTCTTTACTTTATATTGAACTACTGGATGAGAATCAAAATCCTATATACCAGACCAAGATAGCCTTAGAGCGTGGATTGATAGTAGGAGATTTATTTATTTCTACTTTGATTAAGTCTGGAAATTATGATTTAGTTGCGTATACACGATGGATGAAAAATAGGAAAGACTTTTGTCGAGTTCCGATTAGCATTTATAACCCTTTTGAAATTTATACTCCGCCAATTATCACAAATTGGCAAATGAGATTTTATGCTGAGGGAGGAAAATTAGTTAAAGGAGTGAGTAATAAAGTAGTTGTTCGTTATTCAGATCATCAGGAACAAGGAGTCTCGTTTAAAGGGAAATTAGTGGATGACCTAGGTGAGAAACAAGCCGATATTAATTCAGTAGATGGGCTGGCTCAATTTTTTTTTACTCCTGAGAAGGGGAGAAGTTATCAAATGATTTATACTGAAGGGGCTGTCTTTAAATTTTTAGACCTCCCCGAGGCTTGTGAAAATTGCAGTACGATTTCGATGCAAGAAATGCCGAACTCATATACTTTTCAACTCATAGATAGCCATGCCAAGAGTCAATTAAATATAACATCGTTCAGAGTACGTGATCGCCACAATATATATATTGAAAAGAGTAATAAGCTCCGAGAGCCAATCAAAATAGGAAAAGTCAGTTTACCAAACAAATTATTGAGGGCTGAGATCTTAGATAACCAAGGGGCGATAATGGCTGAAAGATTATTTTATAACGGGGGACTTTCTGACCTTTCTGAGCAACAGCTCGTATCGGTGCCTAGGGGCTATATTGAATTTTCTGTTTTAGATTCAAATTTGAGTGTCAGTACGATGATGGTGAATAAAAAATCAGAGCAACCGAGGTCATTACGACTCAATCAAATTAATAGTAAGCTAATATCTCCACCCCTTCAGGCCAAGTGGACAAAATATAACGATATTAATGCATGGTTAATGTTTTCAGAGGTCGATTGGCCCAAAATCACCACATTAAAGTCTTTTGATTACCTACCTGAATATAGAAATGACTTACTGCAGGGGTTTATTAAAGCGAATGGAGATCAGTCAGTTGAAAATCAAATTATTACATTCTCAGTGCCAGGTAAAGAAGAAAGCTTAAGTTTAGCTAAGTCAGACAGTGCAGGGAGATTCTTATTGAATATTGAATATATTGATGGGGATCGAAAGGCTTATATAAGCGTACTTAATGATGATGCTAATCTATTTGAGATCAAAATAGAGGATGAGTTTTATAAGGAATATCCGAAATTAAAGAGTTGGCCTTTGTATTATGATTCGCTCTTGGTTAAGGAAATTGTGGCCAATAGTATACACTTACAAGTTGAAAATGCTTACCATCATTTAAAAAATGACCGGGTATTAACTTCGAAAAAAAAAGAAAAGAAAGAAATTAATTTTCGAATCTTTAATGTTGATGATTACACACGATTCCCAACCGTCAGAGATTCTTTTATTGAATATATTCCCGAGATTGGAATCAGTAAATCCGATAATGATTATGATTTTGAAATTCGCTGGCCAGAATCATTAAAAGGCTACAGACCTACAGGGATCTATTTGGTACTCTTTGATGGGGTGGTGGCAAGTCCTCAAGAAGTACTGTCCTACTCCCCGTTTAATATAAAAACGATAAAAATTCTTTCAGAACGCTATTATATAGGCCCAGCCAAGCTTGATGGGTTGATTTTTTTTACGACCATGGATGAGGATTTATATGGATTTGAGCCTCATGGATTGAATTATATTTACAAAGGGATGGAAAGGCAAAAACAATATTATACTCCTAATCATAATGATCCTCGAGAGATAAGGATACCCGATCGGAGAACCATGCTTTTATTTAAGACAAAAAATCATCCAGATTTGAATACTAAATACGAATTATTTACGTCAGATATCCCTGGTGAATATGATGTAATGTTAATGGGCCTCTCAGCTTCCGGGGAATTGATTCAGGAGATCCGCACCTTAGTGGTAGAATAATGGGCTATTACCCCTAACTTCGCATTATGAAGCAAGACGTTCGTAAGTTGACATTCGATAAATTGAAAGATTACGTATCGGAAACTGGATTACCTCCGTTTCGTGCAAAACAAATTTGGGAATGGATATGGGTTAAGTCGGCACATACTTTTGATGAAATGTCCAATCTCTCCCTATTGATGCGCGCACAATTGGCCAAAGATTTTGATATTTTACCGATCTCAGTGCAGACCGATCAAAAATCGAATGATGGAACTATAAAATTGGCTTTTTCACTTCATGATAAAGCTCTAGTGGAGGGAGTTTTGATTCCAGTAGATGATCGAATGACGGCCTGCGTTTCCTCTCAAGTAGGGTGTTCGTTGAGTTGTAAGTTTTGCGCCACGGGTTATATGGACCGCAAGCGAAATTTAGATCCAGCAGAGATTTATGATCAAGTGGTTGAAATAGAAAAGCAAGCCAAAAGACATTTTGACACACCCCTAAGCAATATTGTTTTTATGGGGATGGGAGAGCCTTTACTCAATTACAAGAACGTATTACGGAGCATTGAGCGGATTACTGCCACAGATGGACTCAATATGTCGCCCAAGCGCATCACGGTATCCACTGCAGGTATTGCCAAGATGATCATCAAGCTGGCTGACGATCAAGTCAAATTCAACTTGGCCTTGTCTCTGCACGCGGCCAATGACGTAAAAAGGAATCAAATCATGCCTATCAATGAAACCAATACATTGAAAGTGTTGAAGGAAGCATTGCTTTATTTTTATCAAAAAACAGGAAATCAAATTACTTTTGAATACATCGTTTTTGATAATTTTAATGACGGTCTCGAGGATGCAGAGGAGTTATGGCATTTTGCTAAATCAATACCCTCCAAAATCAACATTATTGAATACAATCCGATCGCTGAGGCCCAATATCAAAATACAACAGCTGACAAGTTGGAGCAATTTGCAGAATTTTTGAAATCCAAGAAACTCATCGTCAATATACGAAGGAGTCGAGGTAAAGATATTGATGCGGCCTGTGGACAGTTGGCCAATAAAAATTAAGTTTATTTTTTACTGGCGTTAAAAAGTTTCTGTTTTTCTTCTTTGGTCAGACTCTCATATCCTTTTTGTGAAATCTTATCCAAAATGGCATCTATTTCATCTTGTTCGGAAGTATGGGTGGACAGGGGCGATATAGCGTGGCTTGCTTCAGTAGCTGCTTTCGCCTTTTTTCTGGGCTTGCTTCTGTGGGTGACCTTAATTTTTGAGGATTGTCTAAAAAAGCTTTTGAAAAAATCAATAATTTGAAGAATCCAACCACCGAGATCCTGGCCTTTTTGTATTTGCTTGATGTAGACATAACCCATAGCAGCCCCCGCTAAATGTGCCCATTCGCCTCCCGCATTCGCACCTACGGTCTGTGAAAAAGAAAGAATGATATAAAAAAAAGCAATATATTTAATCTTTACGGGTCCAATCAAAAGCAAGTGGAATGTATAATTAGGCAGTAAAGTGGCTGCCGCGGTAATGATGGCATACACTCCAGCTGAAGCGCCAAGCATTCTGGAAATTTGCTGGCTTTCATAAAAGGGAAGCGTGTTGTAAATAATCAGATAAAGTAGTCCACCAGCAAGACCGCCGAGCACATAAAGTGAAATTACTTTGTCGCTGCCTAAATATTCTACTATGAGTTTCCCAAACCAATAGAGGACCAACATGTTAAATAAAATATGAAATAAGTCAGCATGTAAAAAAAAGTAGGTGATGATAGACCATGGCTGAAATAAAAATGAACTGAGATCCGAGGGAAGCATCAATAACTCCTCTATAGACCTATAGATTTCTGCTCCACCACTCACTTTAAGAAAGATGCTCAAGGTCAGCATTATCAAGAAAACAATAACATTGATGATTATGATCTGCGCAATGGCATTGTTGGGCTTGTTCCAAGCATTTTTGAATTCATCAAGCAGATTTTTACTTGTATTCATAATCAGTAAGGTTTAATCGTTTTGTTATTGATCCAAATCCGAATAAGAATGAAGGCGATTAGCATGCCGCTTAAATGCGCAAGATGCGCCACATTATCCCCTTCCGAACGATTTAATTCGGAATAAAGTTCTATAGCTCCGTAAATAAAAACCAAATATTTGGCCCGAATGGGAATAGGTGGAAATAAAAGCATGAGCTGTAAGTTAGGGAATAGCATGGCAAAAGCCATCAATATGCCATAAACTGCCCCTGAGGCACCGACCATTGGAATATTTGTTTTGAGATTAAATATCTGTGTGACGGCACTCATCGTTTGTTTTATGTAATCTGGATCTTGTGGATTCTCATAATACCCATCTGAGAGCTCGGCCAACCCTTGCAAATTGAATCGACGCGACTTGTGTTCAGAAATGAATAAACTAAAGTCATCGGGATTTGGATTAGAGAGATAGGTTTCCGTATCTGCTTTCAATTGATATTGCTCCATAAAATTAGCACCGCCAAAAAGCATACCCGCTCCAATACCACAGGCCAAATAGAAGATGAGGAATTTTTTTTGTCCGAAGGTTTGCTCTAACAAGGGCCCAAAAACAAAGACGGCAAACATATTTCCCAATAGATGGCTGAAGTTGGCATGAATCCACATATATGTGATGAACTGATGTAGCGCGAATTGATCAGAAAAAACCACACGCAATCCCAACCAAGAGGATAAGGGCAAATTCAATAAAGATTGCAAAACAAAGATCCCCACATTCGCAATTAAAATGTACTTGACCGTAGGGGTTAATCTTCCAAACATATTTATTAATTGAAAAGTGAAATCATTTTATCTAAACTCAAAACTACAAAAGTTGCCTGACCATCCGGCGTATAATTGGGTTGTTTGCAGGCAAATAATAAGTCAAATATTTTTGAAATTTCTTCATCGGCCAATTTTTCACTGATTTTTATGGCCGTACGTTTTGCCATAGAACGTGCTAAATTTTCGGTTTTATTGAGCGCAATTTCCGTTTGATTCATCTTAAATTGTTCTATCAAATCTTCAAAAAGGTCTTTTTCAGACAGTTTACCAATTTCTGGAGGTACGCCATTGATGACGATACAGTTTTTACCAAATGGTTCAAATTCAAAACCGAGCATTTGAATTTCATTCTTTAGCGATAGGACCAAATCAAAATCTGCAGGATTGAGAGAAAGTTGACTAGGAAATAAGCAGGACTGTGAAACACCTTGATTTTGACGATAATGTTCAAGATATCGTTCATAAAGAATCCTCTCATGTGCCGCTCTTTGATCAATTAGTACCATACCGCTCTTTACTTGACGCAAGAGGAAGCGGTTATGTATACACAGGGTTTGAGGATTGGGCGAACTATTTTGATGACCCGAATGAGGATCACTGTTTAGTAGCATCCGATCTTGCTGTTGAAGTTCATGTTTCGCTCGTTCCCTACTGATTAGTTCTTCATCATGTGCATTCTCGTACAATAATTCCCAATTTTTTGATGAACTATTGGAGTTTGGGATATTTTTGAATTGCGTATATTTTTTATCTGATTCAGATACCTGATCAGCCCCCTTTGGTGGAGAAAATAAGGCAAAATTAACGTCTATATCGAAGTCTATAGAGGGCGCTACATTTGAAGTGGCCAAAGCTTGGCGTACGGCGGCCACAATTACGCCATACAGTAAACGATCATCGGTGAATTTAACCTCTGTTTTGGTAGGGTGAACATTTACATCGACGTCTTTGGGATCAATTTCGATAAACAATACATAAAAGGGATGAGCCTCTGGTTTTAAAAGCCCTTCAAAAGCTTTTAAAACGGCATGATTGAGATAATGATTTTTGATGAAACGATGGTTTACAAAAAAGAATTGTTCCCCTCTGGTTTTTTTTGCAAATGTGGGCTTACCTACATAGCCTGAGATCCTAACTGTAGGCGTTTCTTCTTGGCAAGGGATGAGTTGCTGCTGATAATTTTTTCCGAAAATTTGGACAATACGTTTGCTGAGTTTGCCGGGCTCTAAGTTGTAAACTTCCCCATTGTTATGGTGCAATGAGAATTTTATACCTGCATGAGCGATTGAAATCCTTTGAAATTCATCATGAATGTGTCGAAATTCTACTGGATTACTTTTTAAAAAGTTTCTACGTGCAGGAAGGTTGAAGAAAAGATTTTTAATGGACAAGCTCGTCCCATTCTGCATGGCTATGGGTTCTTGTTTGCAAAGGTCACTGGCTTCAACCTTGACCAAAAGACCTAACTCAAGATCATCTGTTTTTGTTTTTAATTCGACTTGTGCGACCGCTGCAATAGAGGCGAGTGCCTCGCCTCTAAAACCCATTGATTTTAGTCTAAATAAATCTTTGGCATCTTTCAATTTGGAAGTCGCATGTCTCTCAAAGCACATGATGGCATCTTTTTCAGACATTCCCCTGCCGTCGTCCACCACTTGAATAAGGGTTTTTCCGGCTTCCTGTATGTATACCTTAATTTCGTTAGCACCAGCATCGATACTGTTTTCGAGCAGTTCTTTTACGGCCGAGGCAGGTCTTTGAACGACTTCTCCAGCGGCAATTTGATTGGCAATATGATCAGGCAGTACATGGACGATGTCTGGCATTAGTGTTTAGTTGCTTTTTTTTTGAATTTCAAAAATAGGTAGATGGGAATAATAAGCCAAAGGAGGTGTAAAACAGGGTTTCCAAAATAAAGCCAACTCAAAAAAGCCAATCCCAAACCGACGGCAATGATGATTTGTAGTCCAGAAGTATTCGGCCCAGGACTGGA
>Ga0257120_1000085_pt1 | contig 69178 bp, 68 predicted proteins | sample SI106_10metaG_FD_190153 | JGI IMG/M metagenome (GOLD analysis project Ga0257120, IMG submission 190153) | Marine microbial communities from Saanich Inlet, British Columbia, Canada - SI106_10 | ecosystem: Environmental > Aquatic > Marine > Inlet | place: Canada: British Columbia | collected...
AGAGTTTTAGTAGAAATTGAATACTTCATATCTCTTTGTGAAATCCCACTACCACAATTATCTGGATTTAATTCATCTCTCTATCCAGAATTAAAAAAAGTATACGAGGATTTCACATCAGAGGACGCTCAAAAAATAAAAGATATTGAAAAAGTAACTAACCATGATGTAAAGGCTGTAGAATATTTTATTAAAGAAAAGTTTGATTTACTAGGTTTAGATGAATACAAAGAATTTATACATTTTGGGTTAACGTCACAAGACATTAATAATACCGCTATTCCGCTATCAATAAAAGACGCTTTAAACAATGTTTACAGAGTAGAGTTGTCTAATGTTTTAGATAAATTAAATGAACTGTCTATTGAATGGGCAGATGTGTCAATGTTAGCTAGAACTCATGGGCAACCGGCATCGCCAACTCGTTTAGGAAAAGAAATTGAAGTTTTTACAGAAAGAATTAAAGAACAATTGTCTTTTTTGATTAAAGTTCCAAACGCAGCTAAATTTGGAGGAGCAACTGGTAATTTTAATGCACATAAAGTAGCGTACCCAAACATAAACTGGAAAGAATTTGGATCAAACTTTGTTGTTAATAACCTAGGATTACATCATTCTTTTCCCACAACACAAATTGAACATTATGACCACATGGCATCTTTATTTGATGTGTTAAAACGAATCAATACTATATTAATTGATTTAGATAGAGACATCTGGACTTATGTAGCTATGGATTATTTTAAACAAAAGATAAAAAAAGGAGAAATTGGGTCATCTGCAATGCCACACAAAGTAAATCCTATTGATTTTGAAAATTCTGAGGGAAATTTAGGGATAGCAAATGCAATTTTTGAACACCTTTCTAGAAAGCTACCTGTATCTAGAATGCAACGAGATTTAACTGACAGTACTGTTTTAAGAAATGTAGGAGTACCATTTGGTCATACATTAATAGCATTTGCCTCAACTCTAAAGGGATTAAATAAACTATTATTGAATGAAAATAAATTTAAAGAAGATTTAGATAATAATTGGGCAGTTGTTGCGGAGGCAATTCAAACTATTTTAAGAAGAGAAGGCTACCCAAATCCGTATGAAGCACTCAAAGGACTTACAAGAACCAACGAGAAAATTAATCAGGATTCTATTGCAAATTTTATAGAGGAATTAAAAGTTACCGATGAAATAAAATTAGAATTAAAAAGGATTACCCCATCAAATTATACTGGAATCTAATGAAAAAAAATCAGCGTTATAAGGCCTTTACAAATGTTTTATTTTTATGCGGGCTGATGTTTTTACTATCCTGTTCATCCAAAAAAAACAATGACGCTTCTAGGTTTAAAAAAGGTGTCTTTGAAATCCCTGCTGGCAAAGGTTATAGTAAAACTATAGTAACTAGAACAGATAGTCTTCAAATCGAGGAATACACAAAATTTACAGAAGTATCAACTGATTCTGGCGTTTTTAAAAAAGAAAATATAATTATTGATACTTTATACATAAAATGGAAAAATAATTTTTTTTACACTTTAAAAATGAAGTCACCTAAGACAGACTTAGATAATGATCCTATTTTTGTTCAGATTAATAAAATAACTGAAAATTCATATGACTTTACTGCCAAAATAGGGTTTTCAGAATTTAAACAAAAAGGTACTTTTTATAAAATAAAATAAAAAATGGAGCTTTTTTTAAATATAGATGTATGGGTAGCATTGCTTACATTAACTTTTTTAGAAATTATTTTAGGTATAGACAACATAATTTTTATATCGATATCTGCCAACAAGCTACCTAAAGAACAACAAAAGAAAGCAACAATGTTGGGCTTGTCATTAGCAATGATTACGCGTATTTTATTACTATTTAGCGTTTCTTACTTGATAGCATTAAAAGATCCATTTATAATGATTAACAATTCTTGGTTAGAAACTGGAATAACTGGTCAAAGTGTCATTCTTCTACTAGGTGGATTATTTTTATTATACAAGAGTACTAGTGAAATTCATCACAAAATGGAAAAAACTACTAATGTTAACTCTAATACAAATTCGAAAACAAGTACTTTCTCTAAAATTATTATTCAAATAATTTTGATAGATATTGTTTTCTCTTTTGATTCTATTTTAACTGCAGTGGGAATGACAAACGGAATTGATGGTGCATTAACTATTATGATTTTAGCAATTATTATATCTATGATAATTATGATGGTTTTTGCAAATTCAGTTAGTACTTTTGTAAATAATAATCCTACCATTCAAATGTTAGCACTCTCTTTTTTAATTTTAATAGGTTTCATGTTAATTGCAGAAGGAGCTCATTTGTCTCATGTAAAGATTTTTAACAAATCGGTTGGTGCTATTCCAAAAGGTTATTTGTATTTTGCAATCACATTTTCCTTAGTGGTAGAGGCGCTAAACATGAAAATTAGAAAAACTAAGAAATCATAAAAAAAATAAGAAGACATAGTATTTTACTTTTAGCATTCCTGTTATTTTTACCTGCTAGCATTCAATTAGTTCATTCATTTGAAGTGCATGAAGAATCTTTCTGTACCTCTGAAGTAGAGAATCATTTTCACCAAAAAGATGTAAAATGTGAATTTTGTCATTTACAAGCAAAGTCAAATGCTATTCTTCCCAATGAACATTTATTCTTTTTAATTAATGAGACTAATCTAAAAAACAATAAAAATTATAAATTTCTTTTTAATCATCAGCAATTATCTTTTTCATTAAGAGGGCCACCTTTTTTTAACTATTAATAATACCCTATTAAAGTTAAAAAATTAAACTAATGTCAAAAAAATATTTTTTGTCTTGTTTATTGTTGTTCGTTTGCAACACAATAATAAGCCAAAATTGTAACCTAATATTTAAAGGTGTAATTACAGATTTTCACGATGGTACTCCTATATCAGGAGCCTATATTAAGTTAGAAGGCTCAAAATTATATGGGGTGTCAGATAGTGAAGGAAGTTTTGTTATAAAAAATATCTGTACTTCTAAAATTAAGGCAATTGTATCGCATGTATCTTGTGAATCTAAACTTGTCTCTGTAAATTTAAACATCAAGACTTTTACAGATATTCAACTAGAACATCATGTTGAGGAGTTAACTGAGGTAAATATAACCACTAAAGCTAATAAAAAAATTAAAACTGCTCAAGAATCATTTATTAAAAATGAAACTCTTGAAAAATTTAGTTCTTTAAGCTTAGGTAATGCTATCAAAGAGATTCCTGGTGTATCATCAATAAATACTGGTAATTCTATTGTAAAACCAGTTATTAATGGGTTACACAGTAGTAGAGTGTTAATTATGACTAACAATGTTAGATTGCAAGATCAAGAATGGGGAATAGAACACGCTCCAAACATAGATATTAACTCTGCAGGGAGTGTGAGTTTAATTAAAGGAGCAAATGCCTTAGAATATGGTGGTGACGCTATTGGAGGAGTAATAATAGTAAATCCTATTAGAATTTTTGCTAAAGATTCACTTTTTGGTAAAACAATTATTAACGGTCAAAGCAACTCTAAAGGATATGGTTTTAACTCTACTTTTACAAAAACATCTACAAATGGTTGGTATGTTAGTGGTCAAACATCGTACAAAAAATTTGGAGATTTTAATTCTCCTGATTACATATTAACCAATACAGGTAGTGAATCTAGAGCTTTTTCATTATTTACAGGAAGAAAGGAATTTGAACAAGGATATGAATTTTATTATAGTTACTTAAAAAATAAAATTGGTATTTTAAGATCTTCACATATAGGAAATGTTGAGGATTTAGTTGATGGTATAAATTCTAATCAACCTAGAATAATCGATCCCTTTAGTTATGATATTAGTGCACCGAGACAAGAGGTTACTCACCAAATTTTTAAAGGAAAGTATTTTAAGAGGTTTAAAGAATTAGGAAAACTAGATATTCAATACGATTATCAAAACAATCATAGATTTGAGTTTGATATTAGAAGAGGTGATGACAGAAATGTAGCGGCAATAGATTTAAAACTTCAAAGTCATACACTTAAATCAACTTTACAATTAGATTCTAAAACAGCTACTAATTTTAAGTTAGGAGTTTTAGCAAGATACCAAGACCATTTTGCAAATCCAGAAACTGGTGTTAGACGTTTAATTCCTGATTACAAAAAATTTGATCTAGGTTTTCATCTGATATCAAATTTTAGACCTACTGACAAAATATTATTAGACATAGGAGTAAGATATGATTTTAATAGAGTTAATGCGAAAAAATTTTATCAGACCTCACGATGGGAAGAACGAGGTTATAATATAGATTTTCAAGAAATAATAATAGAAGATTTCGGAACTCAATTACTGGTTAATCCAATTTTTGATTTTCACAATCTTTCTGCATCTTCTGGTGTGTTTTTTGAGTTAGATGATAAAAATTCTTTTGTTTTTAATTACGGTTTATCAAACAGAGCTCCAAATGTTTCAGAGTTATTTAGTGACGGATTACATCATTCTGCAGCTAGAATTGAATTGGGAGATTTACGATTAAAAAAAGAAACATCTCACAGAATATCTGGAACCTATAATTACGAGAATAGTAATCTAGAATTTCATGTAGATGGTTTTTTTAATTATATAAATAACTTCATTTATATTGAACCATCTGGGGTAGAAACAACAAATAGAGGTGCATTTCCTGTATGGGATTATAAACAAATTAATGCATCACTTTTTGGAGTTGATTTAAACCTTAATTACAATATTACTAAGCAATTAGAATACAATAATAAATCTTCTTATATCAAAGGAAAAGACCTTAGCTCAGACAGGGCATTAATAGATATTCCCTCATTTAAGTCTCTAAACATTATAAGGTATTCAAATACATCATGGTCTAACTTTAACGCAGAGATTCAAAGCGAATGGATATTCAGACAAAATGAATATCCTAATAATAATTTTGAAGCTTTTATTCCAAGAACTAATTCATATTTATTAGTGGACATTAGTACACCTCCTCCTGCCTATCATATTTTAAATTTTAGAGGAAGTTTTGATCTTAAATTTTTAAAGGATAAGAAAGTAAATTTAGCTTTTACAATAAACAATTTATTAAATACACCCTACAGAGAAAATTTAAACCGATTACGATATTTTGCTGATGAAATCGGAAGAAATTTTACAATTCAACTAAAATTCAATTATTAATTAAAATGAAAACAATGAAAACAATTAAATTATTAAGCATATTATTTATTGCATCAATACTATTTACATCATGTGATAATGATGATCCAGAGCCAGTTAATGAAGAAGAAGTTATTACTACTATGACTGCTACTTTAACTCCAGTAAGTGGTGGTGGAACAATAGTTTTAAAAACTCAAGACTTAGATGGTGATGGACCAGATGCACCAGTTGTGACTGTAAGCGGTAGTTTAGCTGCCAACACTATCTATAATGGAGTGATGGAAGTTTTGAATGAGACAGAATCTCCTGCAGAGGATATTACTGAAGAAGTTCTTGAAGAAGCTCTTGAGCATCAATTCTTTTTCACACCATCGAATAGCATTGCAACATTTGCTTATTCTGATGCCGATTCTGAAGGGAATCCAATAGGGATTAAATTTACATTAACTACTTCAGACGGAGGTACTGGAAATATAAACATCACATTAATTCATGAGCCAGAAAAAACTGAACCAGGCGTTAGTTCTGGCGATATAACAAACGCTGGTGGAGAAGCAGATATTGAAGCTACTTTTTCGGTAACTGTTCAATAAAATTAAAAAGGACTGTCTAGATAGACAGTCCTTTTTTTATAACTGGTAAAGAAGTATTTATTTTACAAATTTTGTTTGCTTCATCGTATTAAAAATTATAAATGATATTACAAAGAAAATAGCCAAACACAATACACTCCATTGCATTGAGTCTGTTAATGCATATAATAATCCATAAACGAAAGTTCCTAAAACAATAGCAATTTTCTCAGTAACATCATAAAAACTAAAATAAGTTGCATGATCTTCTGTTTCTGGTAATAATTTAGAATAAGTAGATCGAGTTAACGACTGAATTGCTCCCTGAACAAAACCTAACAAACCTCCTAATCCATAAAAATAATAGGATACATTTGCTTGGTTTTTATCTAATAAAAAAGCGGTAAAACAAACTAACATCCATATTGTAATTGCTATTTTCAAAGCTCTAATATTACCCAATTTTTCAGACAGTCTAGAAAACACAAATGCGCCAACTATGGCAACTACTTGAACTAATAATATGGTAACTATAAGATTCATTGCTGGCAAACCTAATTCACTAGAACCAAATATTGCAGCCATTAGGATAATTGTTTGTACTCCAATACTTAAAAAAAAGAATGAGATTAAAAATCTTTTTAAAGTTGGATAATTAATTAGTTGTTTGGAAACAATTTTCAACTCTCTAAAACCTTTCCATATGTAATCTTTTTCTGGTTTTTTATGAAAAATATCATTTGGTAAACGTCTAAAAGTGATTTGAGCAAAACCAATCCACCAAAGTCCAACAAGTACAAAGGAAATTCTAGAGGCCATTCCTGTAGATATTCCAAACCAATCTGGCTTTTGAATCATTAATAAATTTAAAATAAGTAAAAGAACAGAGCCAAAATAGCCATACATAAAACCTTTTGCACTAGCTCTATCTTGTTGCTCAGGATAAGCTACTTCAGGCAAATAGGCATTATAAAAAACCAAACTAGCCCAAAAACCAATACTCGCTAAAATGGTAAACAAAATACCAATCCAAACAGTATCTACACCTTCAAAAAAGTATAAACTCATTACAGACAAAGCTCCTAACCAACAAAAGAATTTCATAAACTTTTTCTTACTCCCTGTATAATCTGCAATACCAGACAAAATTGGAGAGATAAAGGCTACTACTAGGAAGGAAAATGAAAGGGCATAACTATATAAGCTATCTGGGTGATCCCATTCCATCCAGAGAAAAGAAACTACTTTACCTTCTGCAATAGCAGAATAATATAATGGAAAAACTGCTGTACTAATGACTAGAGAATATACTGAATTTGCCCAATCATAAAATGCCCACGCATTTATAAGCTTTTGGTCTCCTTTTTTTAACATATTAAAAAATTTCAAATTGTTAGTAGTAGTCATATTCTAGAAGGGATAAGCTAAATAACTACTTTCCTGCAATATACTTAATTTTGACAAACCTAAAATTTTGAATCTAACTCTTCTTAAATTTTAAAAATTAGTACAGCAAAGGAATTCTGTATTAATTAATCTAACTAGTATTTATTACTTTTGATTACTGTAAAAAACACCCTCCATAATAAATAGATAATAAAAAAGAAAAACATAAAATTGAAACTTTTAAAAAAAAATAAACCTTTAAAACCTAGTCTAACTATTCCAAGTTATATAAGATATTTTGCGAAATTTTTAGAATTTTTCTCTGTTAAGTTGGCTTCTTTTTTTGCCATTAAGTTATTTACTACCCCAGTAAGTTTTCCATTACCAAAACGCGAACATTACATGCTAAAAAGCACACAAATTAAGCGATTAATTGTGGATGAAATTAACAAAGAAATTGAAATCATATCTTATGGATATTCAAAAAAGAAAGTGATGTTAGTTCATGGTTGGTCAGGCAGAAGCACTCAGCTATATGCTTTTGCTGACAAATTACTAGAAAATGGTTATATGGTTATTTCTTTTGATGGTCCAGCTCATGGAAACTCATCAGGTACTACTACCATGATGCCTGAGTTTTTAGAAACCATAAAAAAAATTAATAGCACTTACGGACCTTTTGAAGCTGCTATAGGACATTCTTTTGGAGCTACTAGTTTATACAATGCAGCCTCTGATTTTTTAAAAATAAAAACATTCATAGCTATCGGCTCAGGAGATAAAATATCTGATATTATTTCAAATTTTGCAAAAAATTTATATCTAAAAGATAAAACTGCAAAAAAAATTCAATCTGAATTAGAAAAAAAATGGAAAATGAATATCGATGATTACTCAAGCAGTATCGTAGCTAAAAATATTCATATACCAGTAATGATTGTTCATGACTACTTGGATGGTGATGTTCCTGTAAGTTGTGGATATAGAATTCGACAAAGTTTAAGTAAAGGTTCTTTATTAATTACAAATGGACTTGGACACACTAAGATTTTAAGAAATAAAGAAATAGTTAATAAGAGTATAGAATTTATAAAAAAACATTCATGAAAAATTTAATTCCATTTTTGTATCTAATTTTTTTAATCAGTTGCTCTGGAAGTGCACAGAAAAATAAAAAAAAGGTAGATAAAATATATACTATTATGAAAACCGAAGTTGAATGGAAAAAACAACTTACGAGTATGCAATATTATGTTTTGAGAGAAGCTGGAACTGAAAGATCATTCACAAGCCCTTTAAATAACAATAAAGAGAATGGTTTATATGTTTGCGCTGCTTGTAATACTCCTTTATACGATTCTAACTATAAATTTGATTCCGGCACAGGGTGGCCCTCATTTGATAGAGCAATTTCAAATAATGTAGAATTAGATGTGGATTATAAGATTGGGTATGCTAGAACAGAATTAAAATGTGCAACATGTGGAGGTCATTTAGGACATTCTTTTAACGACGGCCCAAAAAATACCACTGGTGAAAGGCATTGTATCAATGGTGTTGCATTGAAATTTGTAAAAGAATAATCAATAAGAATAACTACAATTCTAAACTAAGTGGTAAATCTTTTCTGAACAGTTGAATTTACTATTATAGATTCAGGTTCACTTTCTGATGAATCTAGTCTTTTAAGTAATAATTTTGCAGAAGTTATCCCTACTTTTTTACCATGTTGGTCTATTGTAGTAAGCTTCGGAGTTAGATGCTCCGAAATTACTCTACTGGCATAACCAATTATAGATACTTTTTTATTGTTTAAAACTTTTTTGACTTTTCCAATTCTAAATGCTGCTAAAGAAGACTCTTGATCTAATGCCATTATTGCATCAATTTTATTGGATTCAATTAACTTAGATAATTCACTTTCAATATACCCTTCTTGTCCCTCCAAAACTATAGGTTCTTGCTTGTTTTGTATAGCAGCTAAATAACCTTTAGTTCTTAACTTACCTACATTTAAGTTATTTATACTAGATACTAGTGCTATGCTTTTTTTCCCTTCAAAAATTAAATCACTAACTGCATTAAAAATAGCATTGTAATCGTCTACTAAAACTTTATCACAATTTATAGAGTTAACTATTCGATCTACCATTAGTAAGGGAATGTCACCAACTAAATTACTTAAATGTGAAAAATCTTTTTTTATCTGTGTTTCTTCAGAAACTGCTATAATAATTGCATCTACAAGACCATTAGATAACGTTTGTACAGATTGAACTTCTTTGTCAAAAGATTCATTTGTAATGCTAATAATGATATTATAGTTAGATTTTGCGATAACACTATCTATACCTCTAAGAACTCTAGACATAAAAAAGTTTTTTATGCTAGGAAGAACTACTCCAATAGTGTTTGTTTTACCAGATTTTAAATTTACTGCTAATTTATTAGGTTTGTAGTTATAGGTTTTTGCAGCTGCCTTAATTCTTTCTTTAGTACTATCACTAATTTCATAACTATCGTTTAATGCTTTTGAAACTGTAGAAATTGAAACTTCTAAAATTTTAGATAATTCTTTAATTGTGATATTTTTCTTCATTTACACCTAAATATTACCGAAAAGTACAATAAGATTTATGAATACCAAACTTAAAAAGCCTACTTTTTTTATTTATTAACTTAATTGATTACTAGTCTAAGGCATTTTAATAAAATTTTAAGCAAAGTGAAATTTTATTTTGATTCTTATTTTTTATTGAATGTGAGCACTAATTTCTGGTAAGAAATATAGTGTATTATTTAATATATATATATTTTAGATTTTGGATTTAACTCGTACAAAAAAATTAATTCTTACTAATTACATCAATCTTTACTGTTGAAAGATTAACCTCTCTTTTTCTTTAGTAAAATAGACGTATTATATATATTTGTTATTCCTTAAAATCTACAAAATTTTATGTTTAATAATTTAAGTGAAAAATTAGATAAAGCCTTACACACTCTTAAAGGTCACGGTAAAATAACAGAGGTCAATGTAGCAGAAACTCTAAAAGAAGTTCGAAGAGCTTTATTAGATGCCGATGTAAACTTTAAAATTGCTAAAAGTTTTACAAAAAGAGTTCAAGAAAAAGCTTTAGGTCAAAATGTATTAACAACTCTAAATCCAGGGCAGTTAATGATAAAATTGGTTAAAGATGAATTAACCGATTTAATGGGTGGTGATGTAGTGGGTGTTAATTTAGCAGGAAGCCCTACAGTAATTCTTATGTCTGGTTTGCAAGGATCTGGTAAAACCACTTTTTCTGGAAAATTAGCTAACTTTTTAAAGACTAAAAAATCTAAAGAAGTTCTTTTAGTTGGTTGTGATGTTTATAGACCTGCAGCTATCAACCAATTACAAGTAGTTGGTGAACAAATAAATGTTGAAGTGTATGCTGAAGAAGGAAACAAAAATCCTGTTGAAATATCTTTAAATGCAATTAAACACGCCAAAGCTTCTAGTAAAAATGTCGTAATTATTGATACTGCTGGACGTTTAGCTGTAGATGAAGCTATGATGACAGAAATTTCTAACATCCATAAAGCTGTAACCCCTCAAGAAACGCTCTTTGTTGTTGATTCTATGACTGGTCAAGACGCTGTAAATACTGCCAAGGCTTTTAATGACATCTTAAATTTTGATGGTGTTGTTCTTACTAAGTTAGATGGTGATACACGAGGAGGTGCAGCCTTATCTATAAAATCTGTAGTAGATAAACCGATTAAATTTATTGGAACAGGTGAAAAAATGGATGCCATTGATGTATTTTATCCTGATAGAATGGCAGATCGAATATTGGGAATGGGTGATGTTATTTCTCTGGTAGAAAGAGCACAGGAACAATATGATGAAAACGAAGCCAGAAAACTACAAAAAAAGATTGCAAAAAATCAATTTGGTTTTGACGATTTCCTATCTCAAATTCAACAAATCAAAAAAATGGGAAGTATGAAGGACTTGGTTGGTATGATACCTGGGGCTGGGAAGGCTATGAAAGATGTAGATATTGACGATGACGCCTTTAAAGGTATTGAAGCAATAATTCATTCCATGACTCCCTCAGAAAGGTCCACTCCTAGTTCGATAAATGCAAGCAGAAAAAAGAGAATTGCTAAAGGTTCTGGAACTTCTGTTCAAGAAGTAAATCAATTAATGAAGCAGTTCAATCAAATGAGTAAGATGATGAAGATGATGCAAGGAGGCGGTGGAAAAAAAATGATGCAAATGATGAAAGGCATGCAGTAACCATTGAAAATATAACTAATGATTATACTAGACGGAAAAAAAACATCATCTGATATAAAAGATGAAATTACACAAGAAGTTCTGCAACTTAAAAAAGATGGTAGAAAAACACCTCATTTAGCTGCTATAATAGTAGGAAATGATGGAGCTAGTAGAACATATGTAGGTGCCAAAGTAAAAGCTTGTAATCGTGTTGGTTTTCATTCAACACTTGTTGAACTTTCTAGTGATACATCAGAAAAAGAATTATTATCTAAAATTGAAGAATTAAATAATAATAATGAAATAGATGGTTTTATTGTTCAACTACCATTACCAAAACACATAGACGAACAAAAGATTTTAATGGCTGTTGACCCCAACAAAGATGTAGATGGTTTTCATCCAACTAATGTGGGTAAGATGGCTTTAAATTTACCGACTTTTATCTCTGCTACTCCATATGGTATTCTTGAATTACTAGAAAGATATCATGTAGAAACGTCGGGAAAACATGTAGTAGTAATTGGCAGAAGTCATATAGTGGGTAGTCCAATGAGCATATTACTTTCACAAAAAAGAAAAGTTGGAAATGCCACAGTTACAATAACTCATAGTAGAACTCAGAATTTAACTGAAATCACGTTAAAAGCTGATATAATTATAGCTGCTTTGGGTATTCCAGAATTTTTGACAGCTAGTATGGTAAAAGACAATGTAACAATTATTGATGTTGGTATTACAAGAGTTGAAGATTCTAGTAAAAAAAATGGTTACCGCTTATTAGGTGATGTCGCTTTTGATGAAGTTTCAAAAAAGGCGTCATTTATTACACCTGTTCCTGGAGGTGTAGGTCCAATGACTATAGCTATGCTTTTGAAAAACACATTACTAGCCTCAAAAATAAATAATTAAAAAAAAGTGATACCTTGTAAGAAATATCTTACAATTGAATGATTTTTTCTTTAGTGAAAATGCTGATTTTATTCCTTTCTCTGCACAGCATATTCTAATTAGCGCTATTGTAATAACTTTAAGCACTACTTTAATTTATTGGGCAAAAAAACAATCAGAACAAATTCAATTTTTTACAGGTAATATTATTGCGTCTTCTATAAGTTTAACAGTTGTTTTTGGATCAATCTTAAATATTTACAAGCCAGACTTCAATTATCAAGAAGATCTTCCGCTTCATTTATGTAGTTTTTTAGCATTAGTTATTCCTGTGCTTTCTTTCACTAGAAAATATATCTATTATGAAATCTTCTTTTTTTTAATTCTAGCAGGAACGCTACAATCTTTAATTACCCCATCAGACTATAATTTCCTTAACTTCAATTTTTTTAGATATTGGTTTGTTCATTCAGGACTTGTTTTATTTATGTTTTATGCAACATTTGTATACAAAATGAGACCTACTATAAAAAGTGTATTTAAATCATTTATTGGGATGCAATTTTACATGGTTTTAATGTTTTTAATAAATCACCTACTAGGGTCTAATTATTTTTATACAAACAGAAAACCCGATGCAACAACACTATTAGATGTTTTTGGAGAATGGCCTCAATATATTTTTGTAGTTGAATTAATTGTAATCCCTTTTTTCTTACTAATTTATTTCCCTTTTTATTTAACTAGAAAAAAAGAATAAACCTACTCTTCTCTATTTACTAAATCAACAGAAAATGCAGGAAGACAAATAGCAATATATTCACATTCTTCTTCAAAAGGATTTGAATATTGAACCCGTATATTTTTTTCAATTTTGATGGATTGCCCAGCCTCTAAAGTAATTATTTCGCCATCTATAATGAATTGTTTTTTTCCTTTAATAATGTAAGTAAATTCTTCAAAATTTGGAGTTTGAAAAGGCTCGCTCCATCCAGGTGGAGCAACCATATGAGCAATACTGATTTTAGAATTTTTATCAGTTAAATTGCCAAAATGTTCCTCAATAAGTTTTCCATCATTTGTAGGTACTATGTATGGAGAATTTTGAATAATATATTTGCTAGACATCTTAGTAGAACCAAACAATGAATGATTTCATCTTAGCTAAATCAGGAATTTGTTCTATGGTAACCTTTTGATTGCTAAATGCTTTCAACCCTAATTCTTCCTTGTCTATAGCTATAGTTGCATTTAATTCATCAATAAATAAAGTAGCGGAATAAAAAGATGATTCTATTTTATCAATTGCATTGTTTGCTCTTAAATCTGAAAAAGATGTTCTAATATTTAAGCCAGTTGTTGTTTGAAATCTATCGTCAAAAATTTGTATGCTTTTGATTGTTGAGGTAGAATCTAACTGTTCTTTTGGGACTATAGTTAACAAGTGTTTCCCATTCTTACTGTAAATTAAATACTCATCATCGTCTTGAAAATAATTGTCTCCCAGTGCTCCTTCGCTTAAATTTGATACAATAGAATCATTTTTAAAAATATCAGGAAGCTCATTAATTAAAGTAGTTGAGTTTAAATAACCCACCTTTCCTTTTTCAATAGAAAACTTCTCACTGTTAGAACAACTAAAAAATATTGCAATAGCAAATAAAATTAGAATATGATAGATATTTTTTTTCATTATTTATTTTTAAGAATCTTTTATTAAAACGATAGATTTACACTCATAGTATTACAAGAATTAAGATAATTGTAAAGATATAAAAAGAATCAAATTAAAAGATATTAAATACTACTATCTATCAATCCATTTTTTAAATTCCTTGACTCTCTCTCTACTAACTATAATTTCTACTTCTGAAAAGGAATTTAACACCAGTCTTAGTCTACTATTAGTATATGCAACAATATCTTTAATTGCACTAACATGGATAATGAAAGTTCTACTAACTCTAAAAAAACTTTCTGGATCTAGTTTATCTTGCCAATATTCTAATGAATTATCAATTAAATAATTTCTATTTGATTGAGAATAAATGTATGTTGATTTATTTTCACTGTAAAAACATTCAATATCATTTGTTGGAATAATTTTAATATGCTGTCCAATTTTAATGGTAAATCTCTTCTTATACTTCCTATCTATTGGATTAATCAAGAGTTTACGAATATCATCCATATTAACTTTAAGGTTAGATGATTTAGGCAGCTGTTTGTGATATTTATCCACTGCATTTTTTAATTCATCCTCATCTATAGGTTTTAACAAATAATCAATACTGTTTAACTTAAAAGCTTTAAGTGCGTATTCATCGTAAGCAGTTGTAAATATAATGGAGCTGTGAATAGATAATTCCTCAAAAATTTCAAAAGACAATCCGTCAGATAGTTGGATGTCTAGAAATATTAAATCTGGTTCTTCATTAGTTTGAAACCAGTTCAAAGACTCTTCTACAGAATGTAACATGACTTGAACTTCTATATCAAGTTTTTGTAGCATTCGTTTTAATCTTCTTGCAGCAGGTTTTTCATCTTCAATAACAATAACATTCATATAACTATTAATTATTTTTCGTTCATGTATTCTTTGATCTTTTTATCCTCCCAACTTTTATTCATAAAAAGTAGGTTTTCTGAAAAAGTATTGTAGGTGTGAAAAGCGATAGCAATACCCCACCAAAACCAGAGAGAAAAATTATCTCCTTCAAAAATAGCTTCCTCAAAAGAATCTCCTCTTACAAGATCTTTATAAACTTTGTATGATGATAGCACAATGTTTACCATTAAATAAATACTAACATGACTATAATATTTTTTTAATTTTTCAACTCTTTTTTTAGCTCTTAAATAGCTTTTATCTAGTTCTCTATTATCTATCTCCATTTTTTATTTATCAAGTATTTTACTATTTCTTTCATAATCTTTCCTCATCAATTCTTTAATTTTCTTTTCTTCCCAAGCACTTCCAAATAAGTTTTTAAAACCGAAAACACTTATCCAATGAAAGAAAATACCTATTCCCCAAAATAACCAGGTAGAATAAATGCCAAAGTTTTTAAAAGATTCTGATAAACTAATGTTATTGTAAGTTAACCCAAAAATAATAATACCACTAATGAAGATATTGATTAATACATATATCAATAAGTGAGAATAAAAACCTTTTATTTCTTTAACTCTTTTTTTTGCACTTAAATACTGTTGTTCTTTTAAATATTCTTTTTCCATTTTATTTTTTATTTATTTTTTCTCATGTATTCTTCAATTTTCTTCCGCTCCCAGTCTTTTCCAAAACCAATAGATGATAAACCTAACACCTTTAACCAATGAAAAAATAATCCCAATACGTTTCCAAGTATAGCCCACCAAAACCAATGATAACCTGGCGATAACTTCAAATTAATAAACACTAGAAATGGAAGTAAGAAAAACATTACTGTCAGATGTGAGTAAAACCCCTTAATCTCCTTAACTTTTTTCTGAGCATTTAAATATTGAAGCTCTTTGTTATATTTAATTTCCATATTTTACAATTTATCTTTTGAATTATTCATAATTTCTTTAATCTTTTTTTCTTCCCAATTTTTACCCAAGAAAATATTATAATTATTAGCCTCTAGTAACTGCGAAACTAAGCCAATACTCCATCCAAATAATGGAAACCAAAACCACTGAAAATAGGGCATGAAGCTTAAATTTATAAAAATTAAAAAAGGCATTATTATGACAAAAGAAGCTAAGCTTGTGTAAAACTTTTTGAGTTTTTCTACTCGCTCAACTGCTAGTATATATTTACTATTTTCTAAGTTTTCTGAATACATTGTATTATTTGTTTTAATTAAAAGAGGAATACTTACTTTAAATATTTTGTGATCGTTCTCTATGATTACATTTTTATCTGAAATCAATCCATATCTGTCAGCTATGTTTCTAAGTCCTACCCTAGTTCCTTTCCCTATAGCTTCTTTTGGGTTGATATTATTTTCGATAATTAAATAACTACCTTGTTCATATATTCTAACAGTTAATGGTTTAGAAGATGAGACTACATTATGCTTTAGTGCATTCTCTAAAAGTAATTGTAATGAGAGAGGGACAATCTTTAGGTTATCATCACTAACTGATGTAGGTATTTCAAACTTCACAGCATCTTCAAATCTCATTCCAAGTAATTCCATGTAGGTATTAGCAAATTTAATTTCTTGCATTAATGGGATAAGATCTTTATTTCTTTGTTCTAAAACATACCTGTAAACTTTAGATAGTTTTGTAGTAAATTTTTCTGCTTGATATGGGTTTTCACCTATTAAAGAAGTTAATACATTGAGACTATTAAACAAGAAATGGGGGTCTAATTGACTTTTTAAAGATTCAAATTTTGCAGTTTCTGTTTTAGCTACAATCTCTTGTTTTGTACTTTCATTTGTCATGGCGAGGTTCCAGTTGACCATAAAATCCTTTGCATGTAAAAAAGTTGAAACAACCAAGGAAAGCAAAATGTAAAAAATATGGATATACAAATTAGTTCCCTTAAAAAATAATGAAGGATCATTATTGCCAAGTACATACCAAGTAATATAATTTATTCCTAAAATTATAGGTACAGTATATAAAATAGTTCCTATAATACCTGAGGAAACTCGTTGTTTAGTTTGAGAAATCCAATCCCATTTAGTGTTTAAATAGTAATTGATAAATCCATTACCAAGACCTAACCCAAAAGAAAACATCCCAGCTATTAAAAATGAATATACTATACCTTTTGTGTTAAATTGCTGAAAAATCAAACTAAAAATTACACCAAATATTATGGTCATTTGCAAGCAAGTAATGAGATCTTTTTTTAAGCTTCTAAATCCAGAAAATTGATTGTTTCTCATTTTGTTAGATTAAATATTTTATTGGTTAAATTTAGTTAAAGTTCTGAAACATTAAATAAAAGTTAGTAAAACTTAACTTCTAAAGTTAAATCTTCTTCTGCTAACGTAAATTTTGAACCTAGATACGATGGTGGTCCAAAAGTTAGTATGTTACAGGAAGAACCATAATCTTCTGTGGGTATTCCATTTTCGTTAAAATCCATTTTGTCATTTTTATTCTTATCATGAAAGTAAATAACTGAATATTCTCCTTTATCTAAGTTTTCAAAAGTAACAGAACTTCTTCCATCTACAATTTTTTCAGATTTAGCATATAGCAGCGTTTTCATTTGTGTTACTTCATCAAACAAAGCGGAAGAAACTTTTCCATTGTTATTTGTAGCATTAATTACTGTTACTGTAATTTTTTGTTTTGAAGCTAAAAAACTTCCAGTAATCATTAAAGCAGAAGTTAAAATTATTGCTAAAATTTTCATCATTATTTGTTTTATAAATTAGTGCAAACAAACTCGGCACTTGTTAAGTATGATACAAATATGCGATGATGATAGAGCTGATTAAAGAATAAAATACTGAGTTGTATTTTTTTTAGGATGAGCTGTAAAAAGTTTTATTTTCTAAAAATTAAGTACTCTTCTAAACAAAGCTTTAATAAATCTCAAAGGTGGCATTGATAACATAATTCTTAAATCTTCAATAAAAATAGTCTCTTCGTCAAGAAATCTAAAAACATTTTTTAATGAATTTCTTTTAAATAATGTAGAGAATAATTTAGAACCTAGATGATTGTAAGAGGATAAAACATCTATTAATAATAAATCATACCACCAAAATCTAGTTTTTTTTCTGAAATGGGTAAAGTCATTTTCTGCTTTAAGAAACGCTATAAGTTGTATAGTTTTCTTAGAGGTATTCTTAAAGGTGAATCCGGTACTAGCTTTTGTCCATCCTCCAACTGTTCCTATATGCAATATGTTTTTAGAATTTTGTTCCCAGAATTTGTAGGAGGTCATAGGAATAACACCTTGTTCTATTTCTGTGATAGTATATCCTGTTATAGATTTAATAGCTAGATATTTTAGCAACTCACTCTCATATTCCTCTTTAGTCAATACTTCTTTTGAGAACAAGGTATATTCAAATAATGCTTTGTTGGGCGAAATTGGTAAAACATACATAAACCTAGTATTCCTTTTTTGATCAACGGTAAAGTCCATAAAGGTCGCTGTAGAATCATCAAATGAAATTTTATCAGTTTCTATAAACCAACCACAAAAATGTTGTAATAATACAGGGTATTTTTTTTGTAGTGTGTACTTTTTATTTAAATCAATACTGTTTAATAATTTGGTAGTAAAATATTTACTTCTGAGGGTTTCTACTATAGCGCCATCTTCGCTGCCCTCAATATTGACAACTGTATCCTCTATAAATCTAATATTATTTTTAGTATTAATAAAATTCCATAATTTATCATAAAAAACTCCACTTCTTAGCATCTTGTATGCGTATGATTGAAGAGGAATAGTATTTTTATATGTATTACTTTCAAATAATATTTTATCCCAAGACTTATGCAGTAGCTCATCCCATTCTCCCTCACCATTTTCCCAAAAACACCAAGTTCTATCGTCAGAATTTTTTTTCTCTTTATCAATTATTAGTATTGATGAATTATCGAAAAAAGAATCATTAGCCATTCTATAAGCAAGCATAAGTCCTGATGCTCCAGATCCAGTAATAATGTAGTCGTATTGTGACATTAAAAGATTAAAAAAGTGAAAAAGAAAATAGTGATTGCAACAAATATATGAATAGATACTTTCTTATTGGTTTTTATATTAATTTGACGGTACAAATAGTGAGCTATACTTCCAATAATAAACCAAGCTATATAATTTTTTAAAGGAATGGTATTATTCTCAAACTCCCAAAAATCTAATCTTGGAGCAGATACTTCTATAATAATATCTAGTAACATCATTATAAATCCGCCAAGTAACGATTGAACAATTGTGTTTTTATGAATTAATGAACTTAGATCGGCTGTAATAATAGTTAACACCGCCCAATTAAGACAAATTATTAATGGAACTCCAGATATCTTTAACCCTAAATTATCTCCATAAGAATAAGATCCAAAAATCAAACCAAAATTAACCCCAAGAAATTCAGTCAAAAAACCTATTACAAATGGAATAGAAAAAGCAACCAACACCTTTTTAGAAAAATCATCTATATTCCAAAGAATAAGTATAACATACATGGAAAGATTTATAGGAGTTAATCTTAAAAACCAATCAGAATAGGTAGATAAAATACCTAGAATACCTGAAATATTAAAAAGCCAAATAATAAAAATGGATATACTTATTTTGTTTTTTAAAATCATACTTGTTTTAAAATTAATTCAGAAACAATTTTACCGGAAAGTAAACACAATGGGATACCACCACCGGGATGAACACTACCTCCACAAAAATATAAATTTGATATATTTTGACTAAAATTAGGGTGCCTCAAAAAAGCTGCAAATTTATTATTACTTGAAGCGCCATAAAGGGCTCCCTGATAAGACTTTGTATTTGATTCTATTAACCTTGGGTCTAAAACCGTTTCAAATTCAATTAATTCCTCTAAATCAACTGATAAAGAATCGGAAAGTCTATTTAAAACATCTTTTCTAACGTCATTAATAATGGTGTCCCAATCTTGGCCAATGTTGCTAGGAACATTTACCATTACAAACCAATTCTCACATCCTTTTGGTGCATCTGATTTATTTTCTTTTGAAGTAATATTTACATAAATCGTAGGATCATTATATACCGTCTTTTCTTTAAAAATATAGGTAAACTCTTTTTCATAATCATCTGAAAAAAATATATTGTGTAAATCTAATGAAGGAAATTCTTTTTTAATTCCCCAATAAAATATTAACGCTGAACTAGATCTTGGTTGTTTCAATATTTTTAATGGAGGTTTCTGGTCTTTGATTAGATTTTTATAAGTTGGAACTACATCACTATTAGATATAATAAAATCTCCATAAAAATCTTTATTGTTTACAGAAATTCCAACTGCAATTTGATTTTCTATATGAATTTTATTTACAGTAGAATTAAAATAAAATTGAACACCCAAATCTTGAGCCAACTTGTATATGCTCTCCGTTATTGAGTGCATACCTCCTTTTGGAAAAAAAGTCCCATAATATTGCTCTAAATGGGGAATCATAGACATTATTCCAGGAGTTAAATAGGGAGATGAACCATTATAGGTCGCAAATCTATCAAATAACTGAATTAACTTAGGATCATCAAAATTACTGGTATTATATTCGTGTAAACTAATATTAATATCTAAATTTCTTACATTAAATATCGCTTTCAATGTATCCTTTGATAAATAAGTAGAGATTTTGTGAAGAGATTTTTCTAAAAATAAGGAAGATGTTAGCTCATATTTTTTTTTACTTTTTTTGAAGTAATTATCTAGGGTGTGTTTTTTAACATCAAAAATGTTAGCAGCATCTGAAGAAAATGTATCGGTATCAGAGGAAGCTTTAAAAAAAGTTCCATCTTTATAAAAATAATGACATACAGTCTCTTTTTTTTTGTAAGAGAAATAATGATTTATATTTTTATTTGAAATAGAAAATAATTCCTCAACAAATTGAGGCATTGTAAATAATGATGGTCCCATATCAAAACGATATCCTTTTTTTGATAATTCTGTTAACTTACCCCCTGGATAAGTATTTGCTTCGAAAACTGAAACCTGAATTCCTTTACTTTGAAGTCTTACCGCTAATGATAAACCAGCAATACCCGCACCAATAATAATTGCTTTCTTTTGAATTGTATCATCCAAGACTTACTTCCTTTTAGGTTTTTTGTAGTATTTGAAAGGAACATATAACATGCCAAAACATTCGCCGTCTTGTTTGTATAATTTCTTGTGATGTATTTTATGTGCTTTTCTCAACCCTAATAAATACCTGTTTTTTGTATGTTTAAACCATTTAAATCTTTGATGGATTAAAACATCATGAACAACAAAATATGCAACACCGTAAAGCATGATGCCAAACCCTATTGCAGCTAAAAAATAGATTTTTTGTTCTAGACCAAAATATATAGACAATGAACTTGGTAAAGCAAAAATTATGAAGAATAAATCATTTTTTTCAAATAAGCCCTTGTATTTGGGTTGGTGATGATCTTCATGTAAATACCATAAAAAACCGTGCATAACAAATTTGTGAGTACACCAAGTAACAGCTTCCATTAGTAGAAATGTAACCAATGAAGTAAGAATTAAATATACCATTAAATCATATTTAATTTGTATTTAACATAACTTCTTGCTAATAAATTAATTTTCATAGGGTCAGATATTCTTACCCTTGTTTCAATAATTTGTGATGATGGAACGTTATTTAATTTTTTCAATAATCTTCTGTAGTACCTGTAGGCCATGTAAACACCAAACTTAGCCTCTACAGGTAATTTAAGTATTCCGTGATTAAACGCATAATTAAAATCATCTTCAATTTCCTGAATGATTAGTTGCTTAGATTCAGTATCTAAAGAAGTTAAATCTATGTTTGGAAAATATGATCTATTAAGTAATTCAAAATCATCTTTTAGGTCTCTCAAAAAATTAACTTTTTGAAATGCAGAACCTAATCTCATCGCTGCACTTTTTAATTCGTTGTATTTTTTTTCATCACCATCCACAAAGACTTTCAAACACATTAAACCAACAACATCAGCCGATCCATAAATATATTCATCATACTCTTCTTTTGTAGTATACATGGACTTTGAAAGATCTGCCCGCATACTTTTTAAAAATGATTTTACAAGATCATCTGTTATATTATATCTTTTAACAGTTGCTTGAAAAGAATTTAAAATTGGGTTAAGGCTGATACCATTTTCAAGTGCTTTATAATATTGATTTTCAAAATCATCTAATAGCTCCTCTTTTTTGTAATCATGAAAAGTATCAACTATTTCGTCAGCAAAACGAACAAAACCATAGATATTATAGATCGCATACCTAATGGTAGGTGACAACATTTTTACAGCCATAGAAAATGATGTACTATATTTTTTTGTTACCAACTTACTAGTGTCAAAACTAACTTGATCAAATAAATCCTTCATTACACTCTTGTTTTTTGTATTAATTCTGCTGTAATTTTTCCTGATATTAATGAAGGGGGAACACCAGGTCCAGGAACAGTAAGTTGTCCTGTGAAATATAAATTTTTTACTTTTTTACTTTTTAACTTAGGCCTTAAAAAGGCTGTTTGTAATAGTGTATTAGCCATTCCATATGCATTTCCTCCATAAGAATTATATTCTTTTTTGAAATCATTCACACAAAAAGATTCTTTAAAAATAATACTATTTCTAACTTTCTGTTTAGTAATATTTTCAAATCTATCCATAATTAAGTTAAAATACTTATTTCTTAACTCTTCTGTATCTTCTATATCTGTAGCTAAAGGTATTAAAAAGAAACCATTTTCTTTACCCTCAGGAGCAGTTTTGGTGTCGGTTAAAGAAGTGAAATTTGCATAAAATAAGGGAGCAGTTGGCCATTTTGGGTCATCATAAATTTCTTCAGCATGTTTATCAAAATCTGTATCAAAGAAAAGATTGTGATGGTATATGTTCTTTAATTTTTTATCAAATGCAACATAAAACAATAATGATGAAGGAGCAAATGTTTTTTTAGACCAATATAATTCAGAATATTGTCTGTATTTTGAGTCTAACAATGATTCTGTATGATGATAATCTGCACCACTCAAAACCAAGTCTGTATCAATCTTTTCTCCATTTACTTTAATACCTGTGACCTTTCCATTATCAACAAATATTTTTTCAACGTTACTATTAGTTTTAAAAACTACACCAAGTTCTTCTGCTAATTTTTTCATACCATCAACAACACTATACATTCCCCCATCTGGATGCCAAGTCCCTAGGCCAAAATCAGCATAATTCATAAAATTATAAAATGCTGGAGTATTACTAGGTTTAGCTCCTAGAAATAAAACCGGAAATTCTAAAATTTGAATAAGTCTATGACTTTTAATTTTCTTTCTAACCTGTTTGCTAACTGTAGAAAAAAACTGAGAAACTCTAGAAACTGTTGTAGGTGTTACTAATTCTAGCGGAGAAACTCCTGGCTTGTATACTAAATCCTCGATTGCGGTTTCATAATTATCTTTAGCAGAATTAAGAAATTTTTTTAGATGTTTAGAGCTTCCTTTCTCTTCTTTTTCAAACATTTTATAGATATCTTCTAAAGCACCTTTAATGGTTAAAGAATCATCTTTTCCAAAGAAAACCTTGTAAGCTGGGTCTAATTTTTCAAGTTTATAATAATCAGAGGGCTTTCGTCCAAAATCAGCAAAAAAACGTTCAAAAACACCAGGCATCCAGTACCAAGAGGGACCGATATCAAATATAAACCCGTCTTTTTTAATTTGTCTTGCTCTTCCACCTACTGAATTATTTTTCTCTAAAACAGTAACATTATAGCCCATCTTAGACATGTAGCAAGATGCTGCTAATGAGGAAAATCCAGAACCAATAATGTATATATTTTTATTCATCAGCTATGTATGTTTAACAAATATAATTATTAGTCAAACAAGAAAGAGTTTTAAAATCAATATTATATTTCTTTTAACAAATCTGTTATCGTTGGGTATAATGATATGCTAGACTTAAAATCATAATTTTTAAATTCCATAGCTTTTCTACCTATAGCAATTAGTGAGTGATTAGATTCGTTTAAAATAGAATCTAATTCATTAAAATAACCTTCTATTATATCATCATAGGGTCTTACTGTCATTGAAGTAACAAAACAGACATTTTCATCTATATCAAAAAAATAGCTTAAATTATCTAGTGGCAAACTTTGACCTAGATAAATGGTTTTAAAACCTCTAAGTACTAATTCATAATTTAAATAGAGTAAGCCTAATTCATGAATTTCATTTTCGGGTAAAAACAAAACAAATATTTTATTTGTATTGACTTGAGTATATCTTAATTCTTCTGTGTTAATTTGAATTTTTTGAGTAATTAAATTTGATATAAAATGTTCATGAGCTGGCAATAATGTTTCTGTTTGCCAGAGCAAACCAACATGTTCTAAAAATGGAATAAATACTTCTTTAAAAATATCTCTAAACGTTTTTTTATGAAGTAATCTACTGTAGGTATTGTTAAACAGAGATTTATCAAATTGAAACATAGACAATTTGAAAGAGTTTATTGCTTCATCATTAATAGCTAAATCAAAAGCTAATTCTCTGGCTATGATCAAAATTTGATCATCATCCATTTGAGCAATTTTAGAAATTTTATAATTATTGTTATTTAGAAGAACAATATTCAGTAGTTTCTGTAAATTTTTATGGGAATAATGTCTGATATTAGTTTCTGTTCTTTCTGGAGATAAAAGTGAATATCTTTTTTCCCAAATACGAATAGTATGGGCCTTTATACCAGAGATATTTTCTAAATCTTTGATACTGAAATTTTTCTTTATATTATTCAAATTAAAGAAATTTTAAATTTAAATTAAGTCAATATAATTAATTAATTCTATAAAAAAAATTAAAAATTTTGTAACTTTTAAATTACTTTACACACTTATATTATAATATTAGCCCAACATTGCAAAACCAATTAGAAATAAAATTCTTAAATGATTTTGAAAAAAATCAAAACATTGTTCACAAAATTTGTAGAATATATACTACAAATCAAGATGAACACAATGATTTGTTTCAAGAAATTGCAATTCAAGTATGGAAAAACTATTCTAAATTTAGAGGAGAAGCTAAATTTAGTACATGGATGTATAGAGTAGCTCTTAATACTGCTATTTCATTATTTAGAAAATCAAAAAGAAGAATAAAAACACAAGATTTCAATTCTGTAAGTTACAAAATAGAGTATGTAGACTATGATAACACTAAAGACCTTCAATTAAATGCATTATATAAAGGAATTAGAGGTTTAAATGATATTGAGAAAGCTTTAATGTTTTTATACTTGGAGGATAAACCCTACAAAGAGATTGCTGAAACTTTAGGTATAACAGAGGTAAACGCCAGAGTGAAAATGAATAGAACAAAAGAAAAACTTAAAAAAATATTAAACCCATAAAAATTAAACATATGGATTTAGCTAATTATAAGAAAGTCTGGAAGAACCAGCCTGAAGAAAAAAATAAAATTTCTGCTTTAGAAATTTATAAAATGACTCAATCAAAATCTAACTCTATAGTAAAGTGGATTTTTATAATTGGACTACTTGAATTCGTTTTTTGGTTTGCCATAAATTATTTATGTACTAAAAATGGGACTCTTGAACCTTACGAAAAATTAAAGCTAATTAGCTTTATAGAAAATTTCAACTATTTCCATTATGTAGTTGTAGTGTTGTTTTTAATACTTTTCTATAGAAATTTTTCATTAATATCTACTATAGACGACACAAAAACATTGATGAAAAATATCCTACTGGTTAGAAAAACAGTAAAATGGTATGTGTATTATAATCTAATAAACGTAGTAGTTTTTTCAATTATTTTAAACATTTTAATTTTTAACACACCTGACGGAATTAATATTCTTTCAGGTATTGACAATGAAAGCTTTAATCAAGAACACATGATGTCTGTTTTTATTATAGCTCAAATAGTAGTTATAGCCATTATGATACTAATATTGTGGCTTTTTTACTACCTCCTCTATGGAATTCTGTTAAAAAAATTAAATAAAAATTATAAGGAATTAACAAAGTTGAATGAAATAAGTTAAAAAAACTCTGTAAATCAGTGGCTTTTTTATTTTTTAAAAACTTTCAATTCATACACTAATTTTTCTAACATTTCTTCAGAAAAATCTAGGTGAGTAACTATTCTAATTTTACCATCGCCCATCGGGGTTAATAAAATATTTTTTTCAGCCATACTGGAAATAAAATCATCAGCATTTAAATAATCCTCAACATAAAAAATAATAATATTAGTTTCAACAGGTTCTACTTTTTTCACATAGGATAAAGAGTTTAAAACCAGTTCAATATCTTTTGCTTTTTTGTGGTCATCGGCCAATCGCTCTATATGATTATCGAAAGCATAAATAGCTGCTGCTGCCAAAAACCCAACTTGACGCATTGCGCCTCCAAACAATTTTCTAATTCGAAATGCTTTTGCAATATGCTCTTTAGTTCCCAATAAGATTGAGCCTACAGGCGCTCCTAATCCTTTAGATAAACAAATTGAAATGGTATCAAACAATTCTCCATATTGTTTTGGGGATTCGTTTTTAGCAACCAAAGCATTAAATAATCTAGCACCATCCAAATGATAATCTAAATTATTATGTAAGCAAACTTTCTTTATTTTTTTCAATTCTTCAAAATCCCAACAGGCACCTCCTCCTTTATTCGTTGTATTTTCAATACAAACTAATCTTGAATAAGGTACATGAATATCTGCTCTTCCTGCTGCTGCAATTTCTAATTGCTCAGCCGTAAACATTCCTCGATTTCCGTCTATTAACTTACAAGAAACCCCAGAATTAAATGCTGCACCACCACCTTCATAATTGTAGACATGTGCCCATTTATCGCAAAATAATTTATCTCCAGGCTGTGTGTGTAATTTAATGGCAGTTTGATTTGCCATTGTTCCGGAAGGAAAAAATAAAGCTGCTTCCATACCAAACATTTTAGCTGCTTTTTCTTGTAATAAATTTACAGAAGGATCACTATTAAAAACATCATCGCCAACTTCTGCACGCATCATTGCTTCCAACATACCTTTAGTTGGTCTTGTAACTGTATCGCTTATTAAATCTATCTTCATTTGTTAATTGTTTCCAATGGGAGAACCATCTGGAATTTTTGGAGTTATTGGTTTTTTAAAATTAGTAGGATTCTTCTTAAAATTTGAGATCATTTTAATCATATCTTTATGATATATTTTTTGAATACCTGGTTTTTTTGAATTGTTTAGTAATGTGTTGATTTTATCAATTTTATCATTTACAATAGCATTTACCTGCCAATACATTTCTTTATTAGATGACAAATGAAACAAATGATTCAATACTTGGTAATTCACAATATTTTGTAATTCTTGGTAGTAAGAGTCTTTATATGATTTTTGAAATGAATTTGCAATAAGATCGTCTAACACTTCAACTAATCCTAGCTGACTACTATCTAGGCTTTTATGCTGTACTAGTCTTGTTACCCTTTCAGGATGTAATAACAACCCTAAAGTCATTGCAGATGCAGTTTCAACTGCGCCAAATGGATCAAAGGCAACACCTGTTTTACTTTTAAAAGATTCTCTAGTTCTTCCATAATTAAATGCTCTTGGAGGAAATAAGTCTAATATTTTTTTTGGTATGGCAAGTTCTTCAACGCTCAAAGTCTTAATAACAGATACTAAAGCTTTTCGTTCCGATTTACCAGGTATTCTTTTTACAATTGTATTGCCATCGTCTTTTATGGCGTATGTATAATCTAAACCACCTATCACTTTGATAACTCCCTCAGTTTGATATCTATGTAAAAAATACAATGGAACAAAAACATCTTCTAAGACTGAATACGGTTGATTAGATTTAATATTATCTTTTGAAAAATTTGCTATTGAATTTCTTCTAATGGATAATAAATTTTCTAATTCCTCAGATACATTAGATCCGTTATCCCATAAATGAGCATAAGCATGAGCACTTCCTAAAGGTCTAGCATCTTGATCTGAAATAAAACGAGCACCTTTTTTAAAAGCTTCATCTAATAATTTACTTAAACTAACATCTTCATCCTCTAAATATTCACCATATGAATAAGCAATTGATACCTTATCCCAGTCTCCAATCTTTGTATCGTAGGCATCTGTAAAATCTACTTTCCCATCTTTAATTGACAATGTAGGGTGAGGATAATCCATTACAGAAGACCTTCCTTTTGTACTTGCTGCAAAATTATGAGCAAGACCAATGGTGTGCCCTACTTCATGAGCAGACAATTGTCTAATTCTAGCCAAGGCCATTTCTAGTGCAAACTGATCGCTTGTGTCGTCATTAGCGTACGGAGCCTGAAGTGCTTGTGCAATTAAAAAATCTTGTCGAATTCGTAAAGACCCTAAACTCACATGACCTTTTATAATTTCACCCGTTCTTGGATCTGAAACAGAAGCTCCATAACTCCAACCCCTAGTAGACCTATGCACCCATTGAATTACATTGTATCTAATATCCAACAAATCGGCATCTTCAGGTAACATTTTAACTTGAAACGCATTTGTAAATCCAATTGATTCAAATGCTTGATTCCACCATCTAGCACCATCCAATAGTGCAGATCGAACAGGTTCTGGAGTTCCTCTGTCTAAATAATATATAATAGGTTCAACTGCCTCGCTTTTAATAGCATTTGGATTTTTCTTTTCTAATCTATGGCGATAAATAAATCGTTTTTTTATAGGCTCATTAACTGGAGTAGCATAATCTAAATAAGACATTGCATTGGCACCGGATCTAGGATCAAACTTTCTTGGTGTATAGTTATTATCTGGTAACGCAATAAAAGAATGATGTTGATTAACAGTTACCGAAGTTGATGTTGGCACCACACTACTAATGTCATACCCCTTTGGTACTCCTTTAAAAGTAATCATTACATCAAATTCAACATTTTCAGGAAATGCTCTAGTTCTTTCTAAATTTATAGCGCTTCTAGATCTATCTAGGGTATATTTACCTTGCTTTTTTGCTGATAAACGCCCCATGACTCCGTGTGCATCTCTAATAAAGAAAGAGGTTGCATCTACCAAATACTTACCATTTTCAACTTCTTTAATCTTGAAACCTCTAAGTATGGATTTAGCAAAAGCTTGTTCAACAGATTTTTTTTCTTCTATATTATTAGTTATCGCTCTGTAGTATTGATTTGGTTGAATTAAAAGTAATTTATTCCCTGCTTTAATAAATTTAACCACCCTTGTATTTCCTAATTGACCTCTATCTAGACCAATGTCATTAGAGCCTATTCCTTCTGAAAGCGCATTTACGTACAAAAACTCTTGATCTAGGTTTTCGATTTCTAGGAATATTTTATCATTACCTTCATCATAATAGAATGTAAAATACCCTTCGTATCTAGTAATATTTTTATTATCCTTAAAAAATTGAGCAAATCCTTGAATTGAAAAACTCAAAAATAAAAACATCGCAATTAGTTTTCTCATGTGTATTATATTTGAATAATTGTAAAAATACAATATTTAGTAGTGATTCAAAACATTCATTAACCTTTGTAAAAACTACAAAACAGAACCTCTAATTTTTTTCCAAATTTTTATCAATAAAAAAGAAAAAACTATGACAATAACAGATAAAATAATAGCTGAAAAATAATTACCATAAATATAATTACCAATAGCAAACATTGTTGAATAAATTAAAATACACCCTAAAATCATTGCTAATATACCGTTTGGAACACTCCATTTTTCTGTAATTTTAATGATTGATATTTTAGCCTTATCGGCTCTAGTGAGTATCTTTTCCCATCCTGGCCCACCTGGTTGTGTTTTAGAATAAAAAGCAAATAGTACCTTATCATTTTCTGGAGCTGTTAAAAAAGTAACTACCAACCAAATAATTGATGAACAAAAAACCACAAAAGGAAATTTCATATATCCAGGAAATACTCCTCCTACCTCAAAAAGTGCTATCCCTTGAGTTGTAAATGTTAATAAAATAGAAATAACTCCAGATGCAATCATCGCTGAAATCTCTGTCCAAGCATTGATACGCCACCAAAACCACCTAAGTATAAAAATTAGTCCAGTACCTGCACCAAACATTAAAATAATTTCAAAGAGTTGCAAAGCGTTTGTTAGAGATAAAGCTATCAATGAACTAACAATCATTAAAATTACAGTTGTAATTCTACCAATATTTACCAAATGTTTTTCTGAGGCATCCGATTTTATTTGTTGCTTGTAGAAATCATTGACCACATAAGAAGCACCCCAGTTTAGGTGAGTACTAATAGTACTCATGTAAGCAGCAGCTAAGGAGGCTAAAACCAAGCCAAGTAAACCACTTGGTAATTTCGTTAGCATAGCCGAATACGCAAGATCATGTCCTAATTTATCCTCAGATACCGTTGGAAAAGCCTCTTGTATGCTAGCTAAATCTGGATAGAGAATAAGAGATGCTAAAGCAACTATAATCCATGGCCAAGGTCTTAACGCATAATGCATGATATTATAGAAGAATGTAGCTCCAATTGCATGGTTTTCATCTTTAGCTGCTAACATCCGTTGTGCTACATATCCACCACCACCAGGTTCTGAACCTGGATACCAAGAACTCCACCATTGAACTGCAAGAGGTATAATAAGAAGAGTAATAAATGTTTCGGTATCATCTAAACTTGGAAGAATATTTAATTTATCTTTTACATTTTCATGAGCAATTAAGTTTTCCAACCCACCTACCTCTGGAAGTCCTACGATATAATAAGCTGCACCAAAAGCACCTGCCATTGCTACAAAGAATAATATAAAATCTGTATATACAACACCTTTAAACCCTCCTATGGCACTAAAGACTACAGTGATAAAACCAGCAATAACAACAGTTGCTACTGGGTCTAAGCCTAACATTACTTGTCCAATCTTTATTGCTGCCAAAGTTACCCCAGCCATTGCCAATACATTAAATATGATTCCCAGATATACAGCTCTAAAGCTACGAAGAAACCGTGCAGGCTTTCCTCCATATCTAAGTTCGTAAAATTCAATATCAGTATTTACCTCTGACTTTCGCCAAAGCTTTGCATACACAAAAACAGTTAATAATCCAGTAACCAAAAATGCCCACCAAACCCAGTTTCCAGAAACTCCATTGGTGCGAACTATGTCTGTTACCAAATTAGGTGTATCTGTAGAAAAGGTAGTAGCAACCATAGAAAGTCCTAATAACCACCATGGCATGTTTCTTCCGGAGAGAAAATATTGATTGGTGTTTTTTCCTGATGTTTTTCCAACGTAAATACCTATTGTAAGGATAACTGCAAAAAGTGAGAAAATAATCGTAAAATCAAAATTCGATAAGGAAATCATAATATAATTAGTTTTTTGGCCAATGTAAATTAACAGAGTGTAGTGCAAGATATTCATTCATTATGAGAATATCATCTTTTCCTGTTAAATCAGGCACATGTTCTGAAAGTGGTATTCCAACTATGGAGTTTGGGTGAGCACATGTCATCTCTAACAAAGCTGAAGGCAGTTCTTTTTCATTTCTTACAGGGTGAATGGCGCAGTTTTGTAAATAAGGATAAAATATTATTCCATTAAACTTAAAAACATTCATACTTACTCGAAATTTCCCATCCTTATCTTTATATTTTTCTGCTTCAAGAGCTGTAGGTTTTTCTATAATATCTTGTAAGTAATTATATCGATCAACTTTTGTTAATGCAAACTTTTCAATACGTTCTTGAGGATATTCTAATGCATCTCTATCATAACTTATAAATGCGTTAGGACTTTTGTTTGTACGAAGCAAATTAAACGCTTTTTCGCTATACAAATTATCACAATTACAAACTACAAATTCATCTCCTTGTAACTCTGGATATTGCTCCAAAGACTGACATACAGCATCTGCAGTTCCAAACGGTTTTATCCTCCCTTCAGGAATGCGCTGATAAACATAAGAAATTAATAATCCATGAAACTGATTTTTTATTCTCTCCTTTCCATAGTAAGTTTTAAAAAGCTCCCCTTCTTTCCCTATGACTATATAAATATTTTGGAATCCTGCTTGCTGTGCATTGTATAATACATAGTCTAACATTGGACGATTATTTAGTAAAATCAACGCTTTACTTCTTGAATTCGCTTGATCTATTATATCTTCTGAGAGTTTTGACAAAGAAGGTTTTTTCATTCTTGATGAAGCTCCTCCTGCTAGTATGATTAAATGATTTGTCATGATACTATAAATTGCTTTCCAGAAGTTACAGAAACAGCATACGCATCTTTAGCTCCAGCTGTTAAAATATTATCAATTACTCGTTGTTTATTTTGTATGGATGAAATGGCACAAATGCTTCCTCCACCACCAGAACCAACAATTTTAGCACCAAATGCTCCAGCTTCAAGAGCTGCTTCAATCATATTGTCAATTTTTGGAGTTGTAATCTTTAAAATATTTTTTAATACTGAATGATGCTCATTCATCAATGCTCCAATCGTTTCATAATTCAATATATCTTCATTCAAAGCAATCAATGCATTTTGAGTAATCATGTGATTTTTAATTAAGGAATAAAAGAACGTTTGTAATTCTTCAGAAAGAATATCTGAATACTTATCTACGTCATCAAGCACGGCTGAATGCAAATTAAAATCCGAATCGTATTCTTGAACTGCTTTAATTGAGGCCAGTGCTTTGCTTTTTAAATCACCAAGCAAACCCATTGTGTTTTTTGGAATTCCAGATTCACCAATAACAAGTCCTGATAATGAACTTTCAATCTTTCTAAACTTAGCTGAATCGCCCGTTTCTAAAAATATAATATCGCCAATCGCTATCGTATATTGATCCATCCTTCCTCCTGGGGAATTATGTTCTACAACCTCTGCTTCATAGGCAAATTTGGCAACTAACTCATCAGTAACTTTTTGATTACATCCAAAAGCATCCAACAAAAACCGAATCCACGCTACTACTACAGCAGAGGAACTAGAAAGTCCTGCGTTTATTGGTACATTTCCTTTTATTGTGATTGTATACCCTTTATCTAAAATACACCCGTAGCGCCTTACTACTCGAACTACGGAAGCAATATGATCTCCATTTTCAAGATGATCAAAAGGATCATGAATATGAAAACTTCTAGAAGTTTTTATATCTGGCATTTCTATGAGAATCTCTTCTGAATCATTTGCCATACCGTGAATTTCAACAAATCTATTAATTGCACATGCAATAATTGGCAATCCTAGATAATCTTGATGATCTCCAAAAAGACAAACCCTTCCAGGAGCTTTGCTAATAACTTGATTCATACTTAGTATGTGTCTTTAATCCAGTCGTATGGTTTTCGTGTTACCCACAAACCTCTAGTAAAATCTGGAAAGTCTTGTGATGCTCCATTATTTTCAATGGAAGCTTCGGAAAGCGGAGTAATTGCACTCCAAGCTGCTGCATCATATACATCTAAGGGTGGTGCAATATTTTGTTTTGCAGACTCAACAAAAGCATTTAACACGAAGAAATCCATTCCTCCATGTCCAGAACCTTGAGCATAATCTCCATATTTCTTCCATAACGGATGGTCATATTTATCTAGCCAAGGGTTGGCTTCATCCCAACGATGAGGTTTCGAAACACCTTCAATGTACATTCTATTTCCATCTACCTCCCACAAACCTTCGCTTCCTTGAACACGAAAACCTAATGAATATGGTCTAGGTGAATTACAGTCATGGGTAACTATAATGGTTTCTCTGTTAGCAGTTTCTATGGTAGAAGTAATAATATCTCCTTGTTTAAATTTTAATTTAGCATTGGGATGATCTTTACCTCCGTTATCTACTACATATTTATGTAAACCAACAGCTTTGCTGGCATGAGAAGTCATTGACACAAATCTATTTCCTCTATTTATATTACACATTGTAGCGACTGGTCCAACGCCATGAGTTGGGTACACATCTCCATTACGAAGTAATGAATGTTGAGTTCTCCATTTAGATTCTGAAATCCCTTTCTCTCCAAACTCAACTCCTTTACCATAAGGTGTAATACCATCATTAAATTTCACAAATCTCAGATCATGCTGATAACCACAACGAAAGTGAAGTAATTCACCAAATACATTTTGACGAACCATATTTAAAACAGCCATTACATCTCTTCTGTAATTAACATTTTCTAATATCATTAAATGAGACCCGGTTTTTTCATGAATATTTACTAAATCCCAACATTCCTCCATGGTATTTGCAGCAGAGACCTCAACACCTGTGTATTTTCCAGCCAACATAGCATCTTTTGCCATACGTGCGTGCCACAACCATGGTGTAGATATAATAACAGCATCTACAGAGTTATCTTCTAAAAGGTTTTTATAATCTAGAGAGTCTTTTCCAAAAGTTTTTGGTGAAGGTTTGGATGCTTTTTTTATAATCTCTAAACAAAGATTTATTCTTTTAATGTCTATGTCACAAATAGCTGAGATAGTTACATCTGTTCTTTGTAATAAATTCGTTAAATGATTGGTCCCCCTGAGCCCTACTCCTATTAGTGCTATATTTAGTTTCTCTTTTGTAGAATTTGACATTCCAAAAGACATGCTAGGTGCTAATACTAAACCAGCTCCAAGCATGGTTGATGTTTTAACAAAGTCTCTTCTTGATTTCATTAGTCAGTGTTTGCATATAAAAATAACTATAATTTTATTTAATTTTTTAAATTAAACTAAAAAGAAATTTGTTTAACCTAAATATCATTTCATAAGACCCTGTTTGCTTTCACTTTTTTCAACTATTTTTGTTTTAAACTATGGTAACACAAGATCAACTAAAAAATCTATCAGAAAGAGTTTCTAAACTAAAAATATATTTAGATATCGATAAAAAACTGATTGAAATTTCGAATGAAGAGGAAAAAACAGCAGATCCAGATTTTTGGAACAATCCAAAAGAAGCTGAAATCTTAATGAAATCGATTCGTTTTAAAAAAAAATGGGTAGATGACTATATCAAAGCGATTTCTTTGGATGAAGATCTTCATGTTTTATTTGAGTTCTACAAAGAAGGTGATATAGATGCGAAAGAAATAGCATCTCAATACGAAAAAGCGGCAACATTTATTGAGGATATTGAGTTTAAAAATATGCTTTCTGAAGAAGGTGATAGTTTTAGCGCTGTTATTCAAATTACAGCTGGAGCTGGTGGTACAGAAAGTTGTGATTGGGCAGAAATGTTATTTAGAATGTATTCTATGTGGGCCGAAAAACAAGGGTTTTCGCTCAAAACTCTCAACTATCAATCTGGAGACTCTGCTGGCATAAAGACTGTTACTGTAGAGGTAGATGGAGATTACGCTTTTGGGTGGTTAAAAGGGGAAAATGGTGTTCACCGATTGGTAAGAATTTCACCTTTTGATAGCAATGCCAAAAGACATACCTCATTTGCATCGGTATATGTATATCCTGTAGCAGATGATTCTATAGAAATAGAGGTTAATCCTGCTGATGTAGAAATTACAACTGCAAGATCTAGTGGGGCCGGCGGCCAGAATGTTAATAAAGTAGAAACAAAAGTTCAGTTAACTCATAAACCAACAGGAATTCAAATTTCTTGCTCTAACTCACGTTCACAACATGATAATAGAGCTACAGCAATGAAAATGTTAAAGTCTCAACTGTACGAAATTGAATTACAAAAACAGCAAGAAGCGAGAAATAATATTGAGGCTGGAAAAATGAAAAATGAGTGGGGAAGCCAAATTAGAAATTACGTAATGCATCCATACAAATTAGTGAAAGATGTAAGAACTGCCCATGAAACAGGAAATGTAGATGCAGTAATGGACGGTAACATAAATTCATTTCTAAAAGCATATCTAATGTCGCAAGGACAAAAGGACACAACATCACAATTATAATTTCGAGTTAAAATACTGACTAAATTTATGATAAAAATATACCACAATCCAAGATGTAGAAAATCGAGAGAGAGTTTACAACTTCTAAAAGAAAGTAAGCAAGGATATAAAATTATAGAATATCTAAAAGAAACTCTAAGTTTTGACGAATTGAAATCAATCATAAATCTTCTTGGCATTACTCCTCTTGAATTGATACGAAAAAATGAATCTATCTGGAAAAAGAATTACAAAGAAAAAGAATTAACTAACGATGAAGTGATTAGAGCAATGACAGAACATCCAAAGCTAATTGAAAGACCAATTGTAATCAATAAAGAAAAAGCTATAATAGGAAGACCTCCAGAAAACATCAAGTATATCTTGTAATGTATTTTTGTTTAACAGAATATTAACTACTAATTTATAAACTAAATAAGAATTTTACAGTCGAATATATAAATCAACGATTGATATGAGTAAAGCTAATTTTCTTATTGTAATGTTTGTAATTACATTTTTTAATGCTTTTGGTCAAAAGCCTCAAAACTCTCAAATTTTTATTTCTGGAATTATTATTGATTCTGAAACCAAAGAACCTCTTGAATACGCAACCATAGTTTTAAATGATACAAAAAATAATCAACTAAGTGGAGGGATTACTGATTCAAAAGGAAGTTTTAATATAAAAATAAATCCTGGAATTTATGATATCAGTTTTGAATTTATTTCTTTTAAAACCATCAAATTAACCAAAAAAGTTGTTAATCAATCTATTAATTTTGGAACCATTGAATTATTTGAAAACACAAATACTTTAGATGAAGTTGTTGTAATTGCTGAAAAATCTACAGTTGAAATCAGATTAGATAAAAGAATTTACAACGTAGGTAAAGACATGACTGTTAGAGGTGGTTCTGCGTCTGATGTTTTGGACAATGTTCCCTCAGTAGATGTTGATGTAGAAGGAAATGTAAGCCTTAGAGGTAACGAAAATGTTAGAATATTAATAGATGGTAAGCCTTCTGCATTGGTTGGTTTAAGCGGTACAGATGCATTACGCCAATTACCTGCAGATGCCATAGAAAGAGTAGAAGTAATTACCTCGCCATCTGCAAGATATGATGCTGAGGGAACTGCTGGAATCTTAAATATTATTCTCAGAAAAGGAATTGCAACTGGTTTAAATGGTTCTATGAATGCAACTATTGGTAATCCAACGCAATATCGGATTGCTTCTAATATAAATTTTAGAACAAAAAAAGTTAATTTTTTTACCAATCTAGGATATAGAGATAGTTCAGGACCAGGAAACTTTTTAACGAATCTATCAACTTTTCAAAACGAGTCTCAAAATAGTCTAAGAATTGAAGACAGAGATTTTGAAAGGAACAGAAAAGGATATAATATTAATGTTGGATTGGAATATTTTTTATCTAAACAAAGCTCCATTACTGGAACCTATTTTTACAGAGACTCCAATAACAAAAACCTTTCAACTAATACCATTCGTGTTTTTGATGCGAATGATATTCTTGAGTTTACTGACACTCGTATTCAAGATGAAGATGAAATTGATAAGACTTCGCAAATTTCTTTGAATTACACCAATAACATTAACAGTAGTGGTCATAAATTAACTATTGATGTTCAGTATAGTGATAGTCAAGAAACAGAAAATGCATTCATTGATGACTCTCTGGCTATTGAAAACAATACTACCACTGAAGATTCTAAGAATACTCTAATACAAACAGATTATGTTTTACCAATTGGTGAGAACACCCAATTTGAATTAGGCTATCGAGGAGATTTTCAGGATTTAAACTCTAATTTTCTGGTTACTAGATCACCTGAACTAGACTTTGATCCTTCCAATAACCTTGTTTTTAAACAAAATGTAAATGCTATCTATTCTCAGTATGGAAGTAAGATTAATAAATTCACCTATCTAATAGGCCTACGAACAGAGATTACAGACGTAAAAGTAAGACTTACCAACACAAATGAAAATTTCGATTACAAGTATACAGAATTATTCCCCACTATTAATTTTGGTATTGAAAGAACAGAAAATCAAAGCTTTACTCTAGGGTATAGCAGAAGACTCAGAAGACCCAGATACTGGTATCTTAACCCCTTTGAATCTAGAAATAGTCAGAATGTAATCTATAAAGGGAATCCAGGTTTAATTCCAACTTTTACTAATTCTTTTGACCTTGGATTTCTCCAAAAGATAGGAAAACTTACCTTAAACTCATCAATTTATTTTCAGCATTCAATAAACTCTATACAAAGAGTCACAAGAGATGAAATTAGACTATTAGATGGAGTAAACCAAGTTATAACAATTAGAGAACCTATTAATTTGGCCTCTGAAGATAGATATGGCTTTGAATTAACTGCCAATTATAATCCTTCAAAGAAAGTAAGGCTTTCCGGAAGTTTTAATGTTTATCAGCAAGAATCTAAAGGGCTTTATGAATATAACAAATTCACTATAGATGATACAACTGGAGCTATTGTATCTACTCCCGAAACACAAGATTTAGGAAATATAAACAATAGCTGGTTTAGTAGGTTTAATGCAACTTTTACACTGCCATGGAAAATACAGATGCAAAACAGATTATCTTACAGAGGACCCAGGTTTACTGCTCAAAGTGAATCAAAAGGAATGTTTTCCACTAACATAGCATTAAGTAAAGATGTATTTAATGAAAAGGGTACATTCGTATTTAACGTAAGTGATTTATTTAATTCTAGAAAATGGAGATCAACTAATTTCAATCCAAATAAAGAAAATCCTACAAGTATTAATTATCAAGAATCTCAATGGAGAGTTCGTCAAGTATCTTTAAACTTCACTTACAGGTTTAATCAGAAAAAAGATCAAGGAAGAGAAAGAAGAGGCGGTGGAGATTACGAGGGTGGTGAGGGTTTTAGTAGACCTTAAAACTATACAATGATTAAATAAAAAAAGACTCGCAACATTGCAAGTCTTTTTTTTTATTGTTTGAAATAAAACTACTTTCCTTCAGCAGCTTTTTGTGCTTCTCTTTTTAATTTGAAATTTTCCCAGATAGTCCCTCCTAACCAGTAAGGAACAACAAAAGTTAATAAAAATATCAACAACCAAAAACCAGCAGTAAAAATAAACATAAATAAAACTAATCCTGAGAACTGAGAAAAATCTAACATTTTAAAATTCTTTAATATAAGTTGCAAAAATAATAGATAATTTTTATTGATACTAACATTTAGTTAAATATTTACGGAAGAAAATACTCACAAATGTTACTAACTGATTGTTGTGGATTTTGTAATTTTGTAATATCATTGAAAATGTACTAATCATGAAATTTAGAATAGAAAAAGATACCATGGGTTCAGTTGAAGTTCCTGCTGATAAATATTGGGGAGCACAAACCGAAAGATCTAGAAATAATTTTAAGATTGGTCCAGCTGCTTCAATGCCTTTAGAAATAGTCTATGGTTTTGCTTATCTCAAAAAAGCTGCAGCTTTTACAAATGCTGAATTAGGTATTTTAGAAATAGAAAAGCGTGATTTAATAGCGACGGTTTGTGATGAGATTTTAGCTGGTAAGTTAGACGATCAGTTTCCTTTAGTAATATGGCAAACAGGTTCAGGAACACAATCTAACATGAATGTAAATGAAGTAATTGCAAATAGAGCCCATGAAATTGCTGGAAAAATAATTGGAGAGGGTGAGAAAACTATTCAACCAAATGATGATGTAAATAAATCTCAATCATCAAACGATACATTTCCAACAGGAATGCATATCGCATGCTATAAAAAAATTATAGAAACCACGATCCCTGGAATTGAACAACTAAGAAATACTCTTCAAAAAAAATCTGAAGATTTTAAAGATGTAGTTAAAATTGGGCGAACTCACTTGATGGATGCCACTCCCCTAACCTTAGGACAAGAATTTTCTGGGTATGTTTCTCAATTAAACTTTGCCTTAAAAGCATTGCGCAACTCTTTAGAACACTTGAGTCAATTAGCTTTGGGAGGAACTGCAGTAGGAACTGGTTTAAATACACCTAAAGGATATGATGTTTTAGTGGCTAAATACATAGCAGATTTTACAAAAATGCCGTTTATAACAGCTAAAAACAAATTTGAGGCCTTAGCGGCACATGACGCATTAGTAGAAACACACGGTGCCTTAAAGCAAGTAGCTGTTTCTTTAAATAAAATTGCAAATGATATACGTATGATGGCTTCAGGGCCAAGATCTGGAATTGGGGAAATTATCATACCTGCAAACGAACCAGGAAGTTCTATTATGCCAGGAAAAGTAAATCCTACACAAGCAGAAGCCATTACTATGGTTTGTGCGCAAGTTATGGGGAATGATGTTGCTGTAACTATCGGTGGAACACAAGGTCATTATGAATTAAATGTTTTTAAACCTATGATGGCAGCTAATGTGATACAATCAGCTCAGCTAATTGGAGATGCTTGCGTATCTTTTGATGTAAATTGTGTTTCTGGAATTGAACCAAATTATTCAAGAATTAATGAATTATTGAATAATTCGTTAATGCTTGTCACTGCTTTAAATACCAAGATTGGCTATTATAAAGCCGCTGAAATTGCAAATACCGCTCATACTAATGGTACTACTTTAAAAGAAGAAGCAGTCCGTTTAGGTTATGTTACTGAAGAACAATACGAAGAATGGGTTAAGCCCGAAGATATGACAGGTAGTCTAAAATAATGGTCATTCCTTAAATTTTTTAATTAAACGAAATCTAATCTTCTTTTCTTAAATTGTATTTTCTTTATTCACCCATAACAACAAAGTGTTTTCTTTTTTTAATGTAAGTTTGTTTACTTTAAGTTATCTACTATATGACAACTTTATTTATAAATATTAAAGAACTTATCCAAGTAAGAGAACTATCTGAAGATAAAGTTTATGGAAAAGACATGGGTGTTTTACCCATCATAAAGAATGCTTTTATGTTGATTAAGGGCCATACCATCATCGACTTTGGTTCTATGGATAATCTTGATATTAGAAAAGCGGATAAAGTGGTTGATCTCACCGGAAAATTAGTTTTACCCACTTGGTGTGATAGTCATACCCATATAGTTTATGCAGATTCTAGAGAAGATGAATTTGTTGACAGAATAAAAGGATTGTCATATCATGAAATAGCCGAAAAAGGAGGAGGAATTTTAAACTCAGCAAAAAAACTTCAAGATAAAACAGAAGACCAACTATACAACGCCGCAGTTACAAGGATAGAAGAAATAATTAAATCTGGTACGGGTGCATTAGAAATTAAATCTGGTTATGGGTTAACTCTAGATAGTGAACTAAAAATGCTTCAAGTAATTAAAAAATTAAAGGAAACATTTCCAATTCCAATCAAAGCTACTTTTTTGGGAGCTCACGCCATCCCCTCAAAATATAAAGAAAATAGAGAGGAATATATAGAGTTAATTATTAATAATATAATTCCAAAAGTAGCCTCTCAAAAATTAGCTGACTACATAGATGTTTTTTGTGAAAAAGGCTATTTTTCAGCTGAAGAAACTGATAGAATTTTAAAAGCTGGTGCAATACATGGTTTGATTCCTAAAATTCATGTAAATCAGTTTAATTCAGTAGGTGGTGTAAAAGTTGGTGTTAATAATAATGCCTTATCTGTAGATCATTTAGAAGTGTTAACAGATGAAGACCTAAGCATATTATCAAAATCAGATACAATGCCAGTTGCACTGCCGTCGTGTTCATTTTTTTTAGGAATTCCATATACAAATGCTAGAAAAATTATTGATTCAAATGTTCCTTTGGCTCTAGCAACAGATTTCAATCCTGGATCCACTCCATCTGGCAATATGAATTTTGTAGTTTCTTTAGCTTGTATAAAATTGAAAATGACACCGGAGGAGGCCATCAATGCAGCTACAATAAATGCCGCTTATGCTCTAAATTTATCTGAAAAAATTGGAAGTATATCCAGAGGAAAACTTGCTAATTTCATGATTACAAAATCCATTAAATCTTATAACTTCTTACCCTATTATTTTGGAAGTAATTCTATTGAGAGAATTTATTTAAATGGAATTGAATATTAGTATCTAGAGTTATTATTGTGTTTGGTTTAATTAAACCTTGTCTACAATTTTAGAGCTAATTATATAACAGATATTATAATTTAAAAATTAATAAATATTCTATTAATTTTGTCACTCAGAAACCTAAATAAATTGTTTTTTAGAATTAAATCCTACATTAGCTTTATAATCAAGTCGAAAAACAAACACGGGGTGCATTCCCCCTTTGTTTTTGATTTAATTACCAAGTGTTTCAATAAAAAAAATCCAACTAATTTTGATCAATTATTCCTAAAATACAAAAAAGAACTTTTTAAAAATACCTCTACAATTAATGTTACCTCCAATGGTACTATATCTAATATGAGACAAGTATCAAAAATTTCTAAAAGTACCGGAATCTCTAATAAAAGTGCAAAATTATTAATAAAATTAATGCAATATTATAAACCAACCTCTGTGATAGAAATAGAAACTTCATTGGGTTTAAGTACTGCAGCATTATCAATTTCTTTACCAAATTCATCAATAACAACAATAGAAGAATGCACAGAGACAGGAAATATAGCCCAGAACTTATTTAATAAATACCAATTCAAAAACATAAAACTAATCATTGGAAATTTCAACGAAACGCTAGCAAAACAACTAAATAAAAATACTTTTGATTTCGTTTTTTTTAATGGAAATCATACAAAAAAAGCAACTCTGGATTATTTTAAACTAAGTTTATCTTACATCCATAATAATTCATTTTTTTTATTTAATAATATTTATAGGAATTTCGAAATGAAACAGGCTTGGGAAGAAATAAAGAAAAATCCGTCCGTTACTGTTACTATAGACACTTATCAATGGGGTTTAGTATTCTTTAGAAAAGAACAACAAAAAGAGCATTTTACAATCAGAATTTAAAATCATAAATTTACACTATGAAGATTTATACAAAAACTGGAGATAAGGGTACTACAGGATTAATTGGTCGCTCAAGAGTATCAAAAGATCACTTGAGGATAGAGTCCTATGGAACAGTAGATGAACTAAACTCATACATAGGTTTGATCAAAGATCAAGCAATAGAAAATCAAATAAAAGAGGTTCTTATTAGGATTCAACACGATCTTTTTACTTTGGGGTCAATGTTAGCTACACCAACTAACAAACAGACTCTTAAAAATGGGGAACAGCGTTTAAATATTCCTGAAGTAGATACTAAATCTGTTACTTATTTAGAAAAGGAAATAGATAAAATGAATGAAAAGCTTCCTAAAATGACTCATTTTATTCTTCCTGGAGGCCACACAACGGTGTCATTTTGTCATATAGCTAGATGTGTTTGTAGAAGAGCAGAACGATTATCCGTTTCATTACATGAGCAAGAGGGAGTAAATCCAATTACTTTAACATATTTAAACAGACTATCTGACTTCCTTTTTATGCTGGCACGGAAGTTGTCCCAAGACTTATCAGTTCAGGAAGTTAAGTGGATTCCTGAAAAATTATAACTAAGTTCTTTTTTTATTGATATATATTTCAAAAAAAACTTGATTTTTTCAGTAAAAAAATTATTTTTGCAGAAAATTAAATCCATTAGAAATGTATTGGACTTTAGAATTAGCATCTTATTTAGCAGATGCGCCGTGGCCGGCAACAAAAGATGAATTAGTCGATTACGCTATTAGAACAGGGGCACCTCTAGAAGTAGCTGAAAATTTACAGGAAATTGAAGATGAAGGAGATTCTTACGACTCCATTATAGAAATCTGGCCAGATTATCCTACCGAAGAAGATTATCTTTGGAATGAAGATGAATATTAAAACACAAACCAAACAAAAAATAAAAAGTCTCTATTGAGGCTTTTTTTTTGTTTATTTTTATAGTCTCATATCTATATCAAATAGAAAAGAAATAAAACACAGCTTAAAGAATGAGTATCCTAAATTCAGTAATTAAAATATTTGTTGGAGACAAACAACAAAAAGATCTCAAAATACTTCGACCAATTGTAGAAAAAGTTTCTGCCTTCGAAACCTCTTTATCTAAAATATCTAATGATGAATTAAGAGGTAAGACAGTTGAATTTAAGCAACGAATTGCCGAAGGTGTAAAAGTTTTTAATGATAAAATTACTGCTTTAGAAAAAGAAGCAAAAGAAGTTGGAATAGAAAGACAACAAGAAATTTTTTCTGAGATAGATTCTCTAAAGAATGATTCGTATGATGTTTCTGAAAGTATTCTGAATGAAATCATGCCAGAAGCTTTTGCTGTTGTAAAAGAAACTGCTACACGTTTTGTAAAAAATAATGAAGTTGAAGTTACAGCCACTCCTTTTGATAGAGAACTCTCCTCTACAAGAGAACATATTGTTTTAGAGGATGATAAAGCTTTTTGGCAGAACTCTTGGGATGCCGCAGGAAAACCTGTTACTTGGGACATGATCCACTATAACGTTCAATTAATTGGGGGCTCTGTTCTTCATCAAGGAAAGATTGCAGAAATGATGACTGGAGAAGGAAAGACTCTAGTATCTACACTCCCAGTATATTTAAATGCATTAACGGGTAATGGTGTTCATGTTGTAACCGTAAATGACTACTTGGCAAAAAGGGATAGAGCTTGGATGGCTACTATGTTTGAATTCCATGGGTTAAGTACAGATTGTATAGATTTTCATCAACCAAATTCTGAAGAAAGAAGAAAAGCTTACAATGCAGATATTACTTATGGTACAAATAACGAATTTGGATTTGATTATTTGAGAGATAATATGGCTAGCTCTAAAGAAGATCTAGTTCAAAGGGCTCCAAACTATGCAATTATTGATGAAGTAGATTCTGTCTTGATTGATGATGCAAGAACTCCTCTAATTATCTCTGGACCAGTTCCTCAGGGAGATAGACATGAATTTAATGAATTAAAACCCTTGGTTAGTGATTTGGTTTCAAAGCAAAACAAATATTTAATTGGAGTACTAGCAGAAGCTAAAAAATTAATTGCCGATGGTAATACTAAAGATGGAGGATTCTTATTACTAAGAGTTTACAGAGGGATTCCAAAGAACAAAGCACTAATAAAGTTTTTATCTCAAGAGGGGGTCAAACAATTGTTACAAAAAACAGAAAATACCTACATGGCAGATAACAACAAACTGATGCCAGAAGTAGATCAAGAATTATGGTATGTTATAGAAGAAAAAAACAATTCTATTGATCTATCAGATAAAGGTATCGCTGCACTTTCTACGAATACTAGTGATGAAGATTTCTTTGTATTGCCGGATCTTGGTGTCAAAATTGGTAACATAGATGCCTCCGAAGAAACCTCTGAAAAGAAGGCTAAACTAAAAGAGAAATTATACAAAGACTTTAGTATTAAAAGCGAGCGTATTCATACTATGAACCAGTTGCTAAAAGCTTATAGTCTATTTGAAAAGGACGTTGAATATGTGGTAGTAGAAAACAAAGTCATGATTGTAGACGAGCAAACTGGTCGTATTATGGATGGACGTCGATATTCAGATGGTCTTCATCAAGCAATTGAAGCTAAAGAAAATGTAAAAATTGAAGATGCTACCCAAACTTTTGCAACAGTAACTTTACAAAACTATTTCAGAATGTACAGAAAGCTATCTGGTATGACAGGTACTGCCATTACTGAAGCTGGTGAACTTTGGGAAATTTATAAATTAGATGTTGTTGAAATTCCTACTAATAAGCCTTTATTAAGAGATGACAAACAAGATTATATTTACAAAACTACTCGTGAAAAATACAATGCAGTAATTGAAGATGTTGTTCAACTAGTAAATCAAGGAAGACCAGTATTGGTTGGTACAACATCTGTTGAAATTTCTGAATTATTAGGTAGAATGTTACAAATGCGAAAGATTAAACACAATATTCTTAATGCAAAATTACATAAACGTGAAGCAGATGTTGTTGCAGAAGCAGGAAATCCGGGAGTTGTAACAATAGCTACTAACATGGCAGGACGTGGAACAGATATTAAATTATCTGATCAAGTAAAAGATGCTGGAGGTTTAGCTATTATTGGAACAGAAAGACACGATTCTAGACGTGTAGATAGACAATTGCGAGGAAGAGCTGGGCGTCAAGGTGATATTGGTTCATCTCAATTTTATGTTGCTCTAGATGACAATTTAATGCGTTTGTTTGGATCTGAAAGAATTGCTAAAATGATGGACAGAATGGGATTAAAAGAAGGTGAAGTAATTCAGCATTCTATGATTTCTAAATCTATTGAAAGAGCGCAGAAAAAAGTTGAAGAAAATAACTTTGGTATTCGAAAAAGATTGTTAGAATATGATGATATCATGAACGCCCAAAGAGAATTTGTTTACCTAAGAAGAAGACATGCATTAGATGGAGATCGCTTACAGATAGATATTTCAAACATGATTTTTGAAACATGTGAAACCATTATCAATCAAAATAAAGTAGCAAAAGATTTTCAAAATTTTGAATTTGAATTAATTAGATTTACATCCATAACTTCTCCGTTTACTGAAGATGAATTTAATTCATTAAGTGAAATAGAATTAACTGATCAACTTTATGATATAGTAACCAAACAATACAAAGATAAAGTTGAAAGAAATGCACTTCTAACCTATCCAGTAATCAAAAATGTATACGAAAATGAAGGTGATAGGTATGAGCGGATTGTAGTCCCATTCTCGGATGGTATTAAAACACTTCAAGTAGTTACAAACTTAAAAGATGCATACGAAACAAAAGGGAAGTCTTTAGCTACAGATTTTGAAAAAAATATTACACTTGCTATTATTGACGAAAACTGGAAAGATCATCTACGTCAAATGGATGATTTAAAACAATCAGTTCAAAATGCGTCATACGAACAAAAAGATCCTTTGTTAATTTATAAGTTTGAAGCATTTGAGTTATTCAAAGTAACCATCGATAAAATTAATCGTGAGGTACTGTCTTTCTTGTTTAAAGGAGAGTTACCAAATCAAGCAAACGATCAAATTTCTGAAGAACGAAAAAAAACAAGACAAAAACTAAACTTAAGCAAAGCTGATGTTCAAAATACTACTGAACAAGCTATAAGTAATTCAAGACAGCAACAATCAGATCCTGTTGAAACCATTGTAAGAGAACAGCCTAAAATTGGAAGAAATGAACGTGTTTCTATCAAAAATGTGATGAGTGGTGAAGAAAAAGTTGTTAAATTTAAACAAGCTATCCCTTTAATAGAAAGGGGAGAATGGGTATTGATTAAAAATTAAAAATATATCAATCAAATAAAAAAGCCACCTTTAAAAGGTGGCTTTTTTATTTGATTGAATTTAATCTACAAACCTTGAAAATCAGAATCCATTTTCAAATAGTCTAAAAATTCTTGTTTGGTTTCTTTTTCTTTAAATTTTCCACCAAATTCTGCAGTTACCGTACTACTCTCAATATCTTTTATACCTCTTGAATTTACACATAAATGTTTTGCGTCTATAACGCAAGCTACATTATCTGTACCCAAAGCTTCCTGCATCGCTTGAACTACTTGCATCGTAAGGCGTTCTTGAACTTGAGGTCTTTTAGCAAAATACTCTACAATTCGATTCATTTTAGATAGTCCTATGACTTTTCCATCTGAAATATATGCCACATGAGCTCTTCCAACTATCGGAAGTAAATGGTGTTCACAGGTAGAGTATACAACAATGTTCTTCTCTACTAACATTTCACCGTAATTGTAATTATTTTCAAATGTAGAGGCTGTTGGCTTGTTTGCTGGATTTAACCCCATAAACAACTCATTAACAAAAGATTTAGCCACTCTTTTGGGAGTACCTTTAAGGCTATCGTCCTCTAAATCCATTCCTAAAGTGATTAAAATATCTTTAACGCTTTCTTGAATTCTTTCTATTTTTTCCGCATCTGAAATATCAAATGCATCTGGGCGTAAAGGAGTCTTAGCTGAAGTACCAACATGATTATCTCCTATCTCCTCTATTCTATCATCATTTATTTTCATCAGTTTCATTCTGAATATTAAAATTAGTTTGCAAATTTACGACATTAGGCAATAAGTTTATTGCATTTTATCAATCAATTCATCTAAAGTACAAACAACCTGAGCACCGTTGGACATGTCTTTTAACTTGAATGTATTGTTTTGAATCTCAGATATTACAAAGGCAATATTTCGAGTAGATACGTATTTCCACTGTTTCTTTTGCTGTTTGTTACTAGACGCTGTATCTGGATATATTTCAGTTTTTACACCTACATTTCTTAATGCTTTTATAGCTTCTAATTGAATAGTATTGTCTTCCTTATTAAAATTCAGAAACAATAACTTAGGTTTAGGAAGAGATACAGTATCAAATAAACCAAGTTCTTCTAATACCAAATAAATTCTATCTAAACCAAAGGATATACCCACTCCACTCACGTCCTTTAGTCCAAAGATTCCAGTTAAATCGTCATATCTACCTCCACCACCAATTGATCCCATTTCTACTCCGTTTGGAGCTGAAACTTCAAAAATAGCACCTGTATAATAATTTAAACCACGTGCTAATGTTACATCAATTTCTAAAGAAGCCGATTGTAGTCCTAAATTGTTAATAGTATTCACAACAAAGCGCAACTCCTCAACTCCTTTTTTTCCTTCTTCAGATGATGACAACAACGTATCTAAAATATTTAGCTGATCAGTATTTGATCCTGAAAGATTAAAAAGAGGAGTTACTTTTTTAATAGCCTTATTAGATATCCCTTTTTCTAACATTTCTTTTTCAACACCACTTGCCCCAATTTTATCTAACTTGTCTAATGCTACAGTAAAATCAATCAACTTATCTTTTGCTCCAATAACCTCAGCTATTCCAGCTAAAATTTTTCTATTATTAATTTTTATGGTACTACCTATTAATTTTAAATTGGTAAAAACAGTATCATACAATTGAATAAAATCTACCTCTTGCAACAAAGACTTACTTCCTACTACATCAGCATCACACTGAAAAAACTCTCTAAAACGGCCTTTCTGAGGGCGATCTGCTCTCCATACAGGTTGAATTTGATATCGTTTAAAAGGAAATGTAATATCATTTTGGTGTTGCACTACATATCTAGCAAAAGGCACTGTTAAATCATAACGTAATGCTTTTTCTGAGATTTGGGAAGTTAGCCTTGTACTCTCTTTTAGTTCTAAAAGATTGCTGTCTGCCTTCTTTAAATAATCTCCTGAATTTAGGATCTTGAAAATTAAGCGATCACCTTCTTCTCCATATTTACCCATTAAGGTAGCAGAGTTTTCAAAACTTGGAGTTTCTATAGGTTGAAAACCAAAGGTTTCAAAAGCAGTTTTCATCGTATTTATGATATACGTTCGATTGGCTACTTCTGTGGATGAAAAATCTCTGGTTCCTTTTGGAATGCTTGGTTTCATAAAAACAATATTCAGTTATGTAATATTAGCTAAAATAATAAATCTAGATTCGGTTGCAAATATCCGAAAAATCTTGGGAAGTACTATTCTGTCACATTTGTTTTATTTTTTCTTTGAAGTGAAAAAATACTCGCATTTAATTCAAAACCTAACAACAATATGATTGCGTTCAGCCAAATAAATAGCATTAAAATTAAAAGTGTTCCTATAGAACCATACAATTCGTTGTACTGAGCAAATTCATTAACGTAGTATCCAAAAAGATAGAAAGTAAGTATTGATAATGTTGTTGTAAATACAGTTCCTGGTGAAAAAAATCTGGAATGCTTTCCATTTTTTGTTCCATATTTATATAAAATAGAAACTATAGTAAAAATCATGACTAGAAACAACCCTCCTCTTCCAAACTGCAACCAAATTGTTTCATCATCTATCCAACCTTTATTAGTAAATGAATCTAAAAGCAACTGGTAAAACCCTGTTAACGCAACAGTAATCACTAAGAATAAAGCCATTAATAATGACACAAACATCGATAAAAAATAGGCTCTAAAAACATTTCTATTTTCTTTAACGTGGTATGAATATTCGAACCCTCCAAAAATAGCATTCACACCGTTTGTCATTAAAAAAATAGAGCCTAGAAAACCAAACGATAATAAGCCTGCTTGTTTATTTCCTAAAATATCTAATAAAACGGTGTCAACAGCATCAAAAGTTTTGGGTGGTAAAACTTCAGATATTAAAGTCATTAATCCTTCTTGAAAACCATCTATGTGGATGTAGGGAATTAATGTTAATACAAATAGCATGAAAGGAAAAATTGCCATAAAAAAACTATAGGCAATACCTCCAGCTCTAGTGGTTAATGCCCCTTCAACAATACCAATAATATACATTTCTAAAACATCATAGAATGACATACCCTCTAGACCTGGGATTTTTATCTTCTTTCCAAATCTAACCAATATATTAAGTACTGGAATTTTTACTAGTTTATCCTCTATTTCTTTACTCATTTAATTAATCCTACATTTATTTAATTGACAGCTTTCAAACTTAAATCCATATTGTAAACTGAATGGGTTAAAGCTCCGCATGAAATATAATCCACACCACATTCCGCATATTTTCTAATCGTTTCTTCATTTATTCCACCAGAAGACTCTGTGAGACATTTCCCATTGATTATCGCTACTGCTTTTCTGGTGTCTTGAAATGAAAAATTATCAATAAGAATTCTATAAATTCCCTCATTTTTAAGTATCTCTTCAATCTCTTGAAGGCTCCTAGCCTCTACAATAATTTTTAAATCTAATTTTTTATCGCTTAGATATTGTTTGGTCTTAGTAATTGCTTGTGATATTCCACCTGCAAAATCTATATGATTATCTTTAATCATTACCATATCATATAATGCAAAACGATGGTTCTCCCCTCCTCCAATTTTTACAGCCCATTTCTCTAACGCTCTGATGCCTGGAGTAGTTTTTCTTGTATCTAAAATTTGAGTTTTTGTTCCTTTCAATAAATTGACAAAAAAATTTGTTTTTGTAGCAATTGCACTCATACGTTGTATAGCATTTAATACAAATCGTTCTGCTTTTAAAATGGATTGAGAATTTCCTGAAACTTGAAAAACAACGTCTCCATAACTTACCTCAGATCCATCATCAATAAAGCTTTCTACTTGCAGGTCCTCATCAAAATATGTAAATGCTTTTTTAGCAAAAGCTACACCAGCTATAATACCCTTATCTTTTACCAATAAATTAGCTTTTCCTTGAGCATTAGAAGGAATAGAGGACAATGAGGTGTGATCTCCATCTCCAACATCTTCTCTATACCCATTTTTTACTATTAGGTCTAATTCTTTTTCAAATTGTTCAATAGAGATCATATTATTGTATTATTCAAGCTAAAATACAATTAAATGAGAAAATTGATGACAATAATTGTAATTTTGAAAAATGAGAATAAAACTGCTTGTAATTGGTAAAACGGATGACAAAAATCTAGGGCAACTTATTGAAAAATACCAACAAAGGTTAAATCACTACATAAACTTTGAAATCGAAATAATACCTGACATCAAAAATGTAAAAAATTTAAGCCAACTACAACAAAAAGAAAAAGAAGGCGAATTGATTCTTTCTAAACTTAAAAACACTGATCAGTTAGTGTTGTTAGATGAAAAAGGAAAAGAATTTCGGTCTTTAGATTTTGCAAATTTTCTTCAAAAGAAAATGAATTCAGGCATCAAACAATTAGTTTTAGTTGTTGGAGGCCCTTATGGATTTTCTGAATCTGTCTACAAGAAAACCGTAGGAAAAGTATCTTTATCTAAAATGACCTTCTCTCATCAAATGATCCGCTTGTTTATAGTTGAACAATTGTATAGAGGTTTTACCATTCTCAAAAATGAGCCTTATCATCATGAGTAAATAAACTTATTTAAATATTTTAAATCTAAAATTAATTAGTTTAGTAAAATGAAACTAGTCTTTGCCACAAATAACCTGCACAAGTTAAAAGAAGTACAAGAAATGCTTTCTAACTCTATGGAGGTGTTGTCTTTAAAAGATATTGGTTGTTTTGAGGATATAGAAGAAACTGAAATTACTCTAGAAGGTAATGCCAAATTAAAAGCTGATTATATTACTAAAAAGTATGGATTTGATTGTTTTGCAGATGATACTGGATTAGAAGTAGAAGCTTTAGATGGAAAGCCTGGGGTTTATTCTGCGAGATATGCTGGAGAACATGGAAATGCAGAGAAAAATATGGAAAAGCTTCTTTTTGAACTTAAGAATAAATTAAGTAGAAAAGCAAAATTCAGAACTATTATTGCTTTAAACATTACAAATAAACAATATCTTTTCGAAGGAATTTGTGATGGTGAAATTTTAAATGAGAAAACAGGAGTAAAAGGTTTTGGTTATGATCCCATCTTCAAACCAAGCAATGCTTCGTGCTCATTTGCTGAGATGAACTCAGAAGAAAAAAATATAATTTCTCACAGGGGTATTGCCATTCAAAAATTGGTTCAATTTTTAAATTCATTATAGTTGATTATTCAAAAATCATACATAAAACAATTTATTACACTTTCTTTTGTGATGGTTATAGTTCTACTAGTAAGCATTAGTTTAGGCTCTGTAGCTATTCCTATTGATGAAATCATAGCTATTTTGTTAGGAAATAACAGTTCCAAATCTAGTTGGAGTACAATTATTCTACATTTTAGACTTCCAAAAGCAATTACTGCCATGCTAGTTGGTTCTGGCTTGTCTATAGCTGGTTTATTAATGCAAACTCTCTTTAAAAACCCCTTAGCTGGTCCATTTGTTTTGGGAATTTCCTCAGGAGCCAGTCTAGGTGTGGCTATTTTAATTTTAGGAGCGGGTATATTTGGAGGGGTATTAACAACAGTGTCTTTTTCTAGCTGGGGCCTTGCAATTGCATCAAGTTTGGGAGCAGCAATTGTTTTACTGGCTGTATTAATAACTGCTCATAAGGTAAAAAATACGATGAGTATTTTAATTATAGGACTTATGTTTGGTACAGTTACCTCTGCAATTATTAGTGTATTCACTTTTTTTAGTGATGCAGAAAAAATTCAACAATTTGTATTTTGGGGATTTGGAAGTTTGGGGAATCTGTCTTGGAATGAAATACTTGTTTTTTTTATAATATATCTGATATCGATTCTAACCTTGTTGAATGTGATAAAACCTTTAAATACTTTTCTGCTTGGTGAAAACTATGCCAAAAGCCTTGGTATTAACATCAAAAAAAGTAGAAATATTATTTTACTGATTACCAGCTTATTAACTGGGGTTATAACAGCTTTTGCAGGTCCCATAGCATTTATTGGATTGGCAGTTCCTCATATTACAAAATTAGTTTTTAAAACATCTGACCATAAAATATTACTTCCTGCTGTTGCCATTCTAGGAGCTATTATTTTGTTGATTTGTGATATCATTGCTCAATTACCAACTAGTGAATTCACTTTACCTATAAATGCTGTAACCTCATTAATTGGAGCACCAGTGGTGATTTGGTTATTGGTAAGAAAAAAGAAAATATACATATGAGTTCTTCAGTTAAAAATAGCATTGAAACAAAGAATTTGCATATTGGATATCAGCAAAAAAAATCTGTGTCAACAATTCAAAAAAATATTAATGTTCAATTAAATAAGGGTGAATTTGTAGGTATTTTAGGTAAAAATGGAATTGGTAAATCTACGCTATTAAGAACACTTACAGGGGTTCAAGATGCTATTACAGGAGAGGTGTTCATTCAGGGAAAAAACATCCAATCTTACAGCCATAAAGAACTGTCTGGCCTAATTAGTCTTGTGCTTACAGAGCGTCTACCTGAGAGTCAATTAACTGTTTATGAACTAGTTGCTCTAGGAAGACAACCTTATACAAATTGGATTGGAAGATTAGAAAAAAAAGATATAGAGAAAATCAACTGGGCTTTAGATCAAACAGAAACAATGTCCTTAGCTAACAGACATTTTAATGAATTAAGTGATGGACAATTGCAACGCGTTCTAATAGCTAGAGCATTAGCTCAAGATACCCAAATGATTATGTTAGATGAACCCACAGCTCATCTAGACATGCATCATACTATCAAAATCTTCAAACTTCTAAAAAAACTTTCAAAAGAAACAAATAAAACGATTATCATAACTACTCACGAAGTAAATTTAGCTATCAAATCTGCTGATCAGCTAATTTTATTGACGGATAAAGAAGTTATAGCTGGTAATAAAAAAGTACTCATTGAAAGAAACTCTTTCGATCATTTATTTTCATCTGAAATTATTAACTTTAACGCAAGTTTAGAACAGTTTATCGTAACTAAAGATTCATGATTTTTACTTTTAAAAATCATTATATTATAATAATTCAATTTAAAGAAATAGCTTTATGAAAAATTTACTCTTATTATTTAGTTTTTTAGTGTTTACTTTCTCCGTTTCTTCTCAGAATAGGATAGATTTATCTGAAAAATATGCAGCTTCAATAACAGCTAAAGAAATAGGAAATCATTTATTTACATATGCCTCAGACGAATTTGAAGGAAGAAATACAGGAGAACCAGGGCAAAAGATGGCTGTTAAATATTTGAAAGATTTTTATATAGATCATAAAATCAAATCACCCATGGGGGGAGAAGATTATTATCAAGAGGTTCCTGCTAGCTATATGAATAAATTTAGTAGAAGAGGAGAATTGAAAGATTCTGAAAATGTAGTTGCTTTTATTAAAGGAACTGAAAAACCAGACGAAATTATTGTTATTTCAGCTCATTTAGACCATGTAGGTATGAATATAGATGGAGAAGTTTTTAACGGAGCCGATGATGATGGATCTGGAACCATAGCTGTATTAGAAATAGCAGAGGCCTTTAAAGAAGCCGTAAATGATGGAAATGGTCCAAAAAGATCTATTTTATTCTTGCATGTTACTGGAGAAGAAAAAGGATTATTAGGATCTCGTTACTACACAGAAAATCCAATTTTCCCCATAGCTAACACCATCACTAATCTAAATATAGATATGATTGGGAGAGTAGATGAAAGGCACAAAGGTAATCCAAACTATGTATATTTAATTGGTTCTGATAAGTTAAGCACCTCTTTACATGAGGTTTCTGAGGCTATGAATACAAAATACACCTCCTTAGAACTAGACTACAAATACAATGACGAAAATGATCCCAATAGATTTTACTACAGATCTGATCATTATAATTTTGCGAAATTAAATATACCTATCATCTTCTATTTTAATGGAACACATGCAGATTATCATAAAGAAACTGACACACCAGATAAAATTAATTACGAGCAATTAGAAACTAGAACTCGACTTGTTTTTCATACTGCATGGGAAGTAGCTAACAGAGAAGCTACTATTGTAGCTGATAAGATTGAAAAAGCAGAGTAAAAAAATTAACTGTAATTTTATTAATGCAATATTTTGAAAAGTAATTCTTTTAGAATATCTCCGTGAGATTGGCTGGCCCCTACTCCTTTACTTTTTACATCAGCATCTCTTAACATGGAGATAACTTGAGCTACCTTTCGCATAGGGTAATTCCTAGCAGCAGTTACATAATCTGTAACAAAAAAAGGTCTAATACCCAGAGATTTGGCTATCTGATCCCTAGACTTATTCTGTAATCCGTGATAAATTAAGAGTTGAGTAAAAAAACTATTTAATAAAGAAATAGTCATTACTAGCGGGTTACTCTTAGGATTTTGGGCAAAATACTGTATGATCTGATTGGCTTTCAAAATATTTTTTTCTCCTACGGCTTTACGTAATTCAAAATTATTAAAGTCTTTAGAGATTCCAATATTATCATCTATATGATCAGGAGTAATTATAGTATTTTGAGGTAGGATAGTGATGAGTTTTTCTAACTCATTATTAATTTTACTTAAATCTGTTCCTAAAAAATCTACCAACATTTGAGCTGCTTTTGGTTCTACTTGATAGTTTTTACCACCTAGTACTCTTCTTATCCAATCTGCAACTTGATTTTCATACAAGCGTTTACTTTCAAATACCAGCCCTACCTTATGAATAGCTTTAAACAAAGCTTTCCTTCTGTCCAGTTTCTTATACTTATAATTAAGTACCAACACAGTAGATGGTTGAGGATTGCTAGCATAAGAAGCTAATTTTTCAATAGTTCTACTTAAATCTTGAGCTTCTTTTACAATAATCACTTGCTTTTCAGCCATCATTGGAAAACGCTTAGCAGCTCCTATAATATCTTCAACAGTAACATCTCTCCCATACATCACTGTTTGATTAAAACCTTTTTCTTCTTCCTCTAGAATAGTATCTTCAATAAAATCTGAGATTTTATCAATATAATATGATTCCTCACCCATTAAAAAATAGATAGGCTTTATCACTTCATTTTTAATGTCAGAAACTATTTGATTTATTTCATTCATACGATACTTACTTATGTAATATACAAAACCATTAATCTAGTTTTTACTACATTTAACCCCATGCAAAAACTGAATTTTCCATCTTATGCATTCAAACTCAAATCTAGCGAAAATAAGACACTTATTTTTGATATCGTTAGAAAAAAATATGTGATTTTAACACCTGAAGAATGGGTGCGACAACATGTGGTTCATTTCTTACTAAAAGAAAAGAACTACCCTATATCTTTAATTGCCGTAGAAAAACAACTCAAAATAAATACAAGAATTAAAAGAACTGATATTGTAGTGTATAATAAACAAGGAACTCCTGAATTATTAATTGAATGTAAAGCACCTAGTGTAAAAATAACACAGACTACTTTTGATCAAATTGCACGATATAATCTCACGGCAAATTCTAATTATTTAATGGTAACCAATGGCTTAGCTCATTATTTCTGTCAAATAGACAGTACTAAAGAAGCTTATATTTTTTTAGAGGATATTCCAAGCTACTAATTTTAGCATCTATTTAGTAACAAGAACGATTTAGATGTACTAGATTTGTAAACTTGAAAACAGCCATAGTCATATTAAATTGGAACGGTAAAAAATTGTTAGAACAATTTTTACCATCTATTGTTAATTTTAGTTCAGAATTAGCTGATATCTATGTGGCAGATAATGCAAGTACTGACAACTCTATAGAGTATATAAAAGAATTTTTTCCTTTAATACATATAGTAGAAAATACCACTAATGGTGGTTATGCTAAAGGATATAATGACGCTTTAAAAAGTATTGATGCAGATATCTACTGTTTAATAAACTCTGACATTGAAGTATCTCAAAATTGGATCTCTCCAATTTTAGAAGTATTTAAGAAAGAGAAAAATACTGCTATAATTCAGCCAAAAATACTCGATTATAAACAGAAGGATACTTTTGAGTATGCTGGTGCTGGAGGTGGCTTCATAGATTTGTATGGCTATCCGTATTGTAGAGGACGTGTATTTAATGATGTAGAAAAAGACAACAAACAATTTAATGATGTAGCGAATATCTTTTGGGCATCAGGTGCTTGCTTCTTCATAAGATCAAAAGTATACCATCTTTTAAATGGGTTTGATGAAGACTATTTTGCACACCAAGAAGAAGTTGATTTATGTTGGAGAGCACAAAATGAGGGTTATGATGTAAAATATAATGGAAACTCATGTGTATATCATATAGGTGGTGCTACCTTACAAGAAACCAATCCTCAAAAAACATTCTTAAACTTTAGAAATAGTTTACTTAATGTCGTTAAAAATGTACCTAAACAATGGTTTTTATTTGTTGTTTTTTCACGTTTAGTGCTAGACGGAGTCGCAGGAGTCAGATTTTTAGTAGAACTTAGGCCTGTTCACACTTGGGCTATTATTAGAGCTCACCTAAGTGTTTATAAGAATTTTTATAAATTTTTACAGAAAAGAAAAAGGCTACAAAAAAAGCTTGACTATAATCTTCATACAAGTGTTGTATGGCAATATTTTATTTTAAGAAGAAAAAAATTTAAAAATCTTCGCTAGAAGACTAAAGGATCTCTACACTACCCTTTCCCTCTCTGATAACTATAGGTTCAGCCTCTGTTAGATCTATAATTGTTGAAGCATGATTATCTCCAAAACCACCGTCTATTACCCCATCTACTAAATGTTGCCATTTTTCAAAAATTAATTCTGGATCTGTAGTGTACTCTAGTACATCATCTTCGTCATGAATAGAGGTAGATATAATTGGATTTCCTAATTCTTCTACTATGGCTAATGCTATAGAATTATCAGGAATTCTAATTCCAACGGTTTTTTTCTTTTTAAATACTTTAGGCAATGATTTACTACCTGGAAGTATGAATGTATAAGGACCAGGCAAAGCCCTTTTAAGAAGTTTGTAAGTTGGTGTATCTATTTGCTTTACATAATCAGAAAGATGACTTAAATCATTACATATAAACGAAAAGTTAGCTTTCTCTAATTTTACTCCTTTTATTCTTGCTATCTTTTCAATTGCTTTGGTGTTAGTAAAATCACATCCTAACCCATAAACAGTATCTGTCGGATATATAATAAGCCCACCTTTTTTGAGAACATCAACAGCTTTTTTGATTTCTATAGGATTAGGATTGTCTTTATATATTTTTATAAAAAATGCCATAAAGCAATAACTAAGAGAAAATTACTTTTTATCAACTAATCTAAAACCTTCTCCATGTATATTTAATATTTCAACGCTTTCATCTAATTTTAAATATTTTCTGAGCTTCGCAATATAAACGTCCATACTTCTTGAGGTAAAGTAGTTGTCATCTCTCCATATTTTTGTTAATGCCAGTTCTCGGGGCATTAGATCGTTTTTGTGCAATGCTAACATTTTAAGAAGTTTACTTTCTTTAGGTGAAAGTTTTTGGGGTTCATTTTCGCCTACCGACAAGTGACGCAACTTAGAATTAAAGAAGAAACTTCCAATTTCAAACTCAAATTGTTCATCTTCAGCTGAAGTATCAGACTCTTTTCTTTGTAAGATTGCTTTAATTTTAAATAATAAAACTTCGGAGTCAAAGGGTTTATTCAAATAATCATCTGCACCTACTTGATAGCCTCTTAGAACATCCTCTTTTAAAGTTTTAGCCGTTAAAAATATAATTGGAATTTCTTTGTTACTTGAACGAATATCTTGAGCTAGAGAAAAACCATCCTTACGAGGCATCATTACGTCTAAAATACATAGATCAAAATCATTGTTTTTAAACATAATTAATCCTTCAATACCATCTTTAGCATGCGTAACATTATAGTCATTTAATGCTAAATAATCTTTTAATACTGTTCCGAAATTTGGATCATCTTCTACTAATAAAATTTTTTTACTTCCCATGTTTTTGATTTTATATTAATGGTAACTTAATTGTGAACGTACTTCCTTTTCCTTTTTCACTTTCTACAAAAACTGTTCCATGATGAGAGTCTAGAATTTCTTTAACGTATGCCAATCCTAACCCATGCCCTTTAACATCATGAATATTTCCTTTTTGTTCTCTATAAAATTTATTGAAAATTTGTTTTTGTGCATTTTTACTAATACCAATACCCTCGTCTATTATTTTTATAATTAAATTCTTATTGGTATTTTGTGTAAAAACATCAATTTTAGGTCTATTGTCTGAGTACTTTAAGGCATTTTCTAACATATTAACCAAGACATTAGTCATATGAAACTGATTAACTAAAATTTCTGATTGAATAGCTTCAAAATCAGTTGTTATGGTACCTTTCTTATCATTTGATAATAGACTTACGTGAGATATAGCATCATTTATAACATCATGCATATCTAACGCTTCCTTATTAATTTCTACTTGTTTTTTCTTTAATCTAGAAATTCTTAAAACATTTTCTACTTGACCATGCATTCTTTTATTCTCATCTCTAATCATTTTTACATATCTCAAAATCTTTTCCTGATCATTAATTATTTTTGGATTTTTTATTGAATCTAATGCTAAATTTATAGTTGCTATTGGAGTTTTAAATTCATGGGTCATATTGTTAATAAAATCAGTTTTTATTTCAGAAATTTTCTTCTGTTTCACTAATTGATACAAAGAACCTGAAAAGGCGACTATAATAATGAATATGAAAAATAAGGACAATAATAAGATATATGAAATATCTGATAAAATGTGTTTAGTTTTTTCAGGGAAGTCTATATAAAGAGTAAAATCACTAATTCCTTCCTCAGTAATAAATAAGGGGTAACTGATACTGTTTTGTGTGTCTATTGTGTAATAACCTGATTTTAATTTTGTAGCCAAACCATTATTATAAACGCCGTATTTAAAATCAATATTAATATTATATCTATTAAGTTCTTCTTTTAAAATGATATTTAATTCTCTATTATTGATTCTGTCCTCAATTGGAAAAGTTTTCTTGTAAAAATCTTTAAATACATCTGATAAAAGCTTTTTGTCTATATCCTCTACCCTATCAATACTTGAAAATGTATTGTCTTTAAAAGCACCTTTAAAATCATTATCATTGATAATAAGAGTCCCCTTAAAAAAATCACTTTTTTTTGTAAATCTTTTGACTACTATAGAATCATTGTCATAAAATCCATTTTTATCTAGAATATCTAACACTGGGATTTTAAAATCTTCTTCTATAATGGTTGTTCCAAAAGAAAATCTACTTTTAGTTGTGGTATCAATCTGTTGAATAAGAAAATTTTTAATTTGTGCTTTATTTAAAAATCTCTTTGTTTCAATGAAGTTCTGTATTTTGTTATAGTATAAATCTTGCTCTTTAATTTGTAGTCTTTCAGAGACTCTTGCTAAAGCTTTTTTTACATCTCCTCCAAATTGAACATCTTTACTGTCTATGGCATTTTTACTCCAATATAACTGAACTGATATGATTCCAATGAGCGATATACTCATTAGTAGAACAATTAGAACAAAAATTCTTTTTCCCATAAATCAAAAATAACCCTATGCGGTAAGTATTTTTCTATTTTAACGTAGATTAACACTAGAACTTAATTTTCAGGTAAATTTTAACATAATTTATGAATTATCCTAAGTGAAAAGCATTTTTTTTGTTAAAATATTATATAATTTTTTAATTTTTAACAAAGTTTCCTCTTTTTCAATATTATTTATAATGTAATTAGAAAGTAAATTTCGTTTAGCCTCTGTCCATTGATTATTCATAATATTATGAACTATATCTTCTGTTATATCATCCCTTTTCATAACTCTTTTAATCCGAATATTTTTAGGTGAATTTATAGATATAATTATATCACAAACAGAAGAACCATTTGTTTCAAAAATAATAGCATTTTCATATATAACAATAGTATTTTTATTTTGACTTTCAACAAATCTCTTAAAGTGCGATTTTACTTGAGGATGAACAATAGCATTCAAAATCTTTAATTGATGAGGGTTTTTAAAAACTAAAGAAGAAATATATTTTCTATTTAAGACACCATTATCATAGCTTTTTTTACCAAAAGCATCGATAATTTTATCTTTTATAATTACTGATTTATTCATGAGTAATTTTGCCTCTTTATCCGCATGGAAATAAACAGTGTTCTCAAAAGAACATAAAGCCATAGCTACTAAAGACTTTCCACTACCTATTCCTCCTGTTACACCAACAATCATAGTTGTTTATTTATTAAAAAGTCTATCTTTTGAGGGGATATTCTAGCATTCTTTATCATGGATGAACTTTTTACTAACTTGGGCATCAAATAGGGTAAATTATTATCCTCAGAAATACCATAGTCACATTCTATTAAAAAAGTTGAGCTATCAATTTTATTAAAATTTGAAAGAGCAATTCTATAAGTAACTTTTACAAATTTTGGAAAAGTATTGATTTGTTTTCCCTCAGGTATATTTAAAACCTTTACAGGAACATCTATAGACCCCTCTGTAAATCTTTCAACTGATGCAGTTATTAGAACTTTATCTTTCTCTGCTCTTACATTAGAATCAGGATTGAACTCTTTAATAGCTACAAACTCATTAATTGAAACATTTAGCTCTTTCTTTTGCAACAAACTAGTTGAAATATAGGAAATAGTGTCTAAAGTTGATTTTGGGCCTGTTAACAAGATAGAATCTGGTTGTATTAAAATAGAATTATTTAATTCAAAACCGTCTGCAAATGTGAGTTCAGATGTTAGTTTTACTAGTACCTTTTTTTGATTTAAAACCCCAAGATTAAAATGTATAGAATCATTTATAAAATAGGCTACTTCAACACCAGTATTCATTTGTTTTTGAACTGACAGTTTTTGCTGGTATAATAATAAATAATAATTTGTTAATGATTTACCATAAATATTAGAAGCATCAATTGTTAACTTCCGAGGTGATACTTTTGAAGATATTAATTTAAAACCAGTAGCTTTAATGCGAATGTCTATATACTCCAAGGGTTTTTCTTGAAGTAATTTATTACTAGGTAAATTTATATAGCTAACTGGGTATTTTATTGAAGTGTCATACTCTTTAGATAACTTAGTCATGAACCAAAAAACAACTGAAAGAATGGAAAATAAAATAAATGTGTAGTACAATTTATTTGATTTATTATTTTTTTTGTTCATTATATGAAGTATTTATTGCAAGCTAATTAATATGAGAGCAACCTCAAAATTAACCGCAAAAAAAAGCGAACTAAAATTAGTTCGCTTTTTTTATTTTCAATTAAAAATTATTTTTTTTTGGGAGTTGGTAAGAATTTCTTACTTAAATCTACAGAGATTGCAGCTTTCTCAAATTTAATTTTTCCTGCTCCAGTTTCTATAGTTACAGTATTATCCTTATCATTTAATTCAACCAACTTTCCGTGAATACCACTTGAAGTTACTACTCTTGAACCCTTTTTTAATTCTGATATAAACTTTTTTTCTTTTTTTCTTTTTCTGTTTTGAGGTAATATCATGAACAAATAAAAAACTGCTAAAAGAGCTATCATTGGAAACATCATACTACCAAAACCTTCAGAAGGTGGAGTCGTCTGTAATATTAATAATTTAATCATTTATTATTTATTTTTTACTGTTGAAGAAGCCTTTGGAGTAACAGAACCTTTTAATTTTAATATTTCCCTACCACGTGCAGTATTGGTAAAGAGTGTTAATGTTTTAGCCTGCCTATTAGGCTTACCTGCAGTATTAAACTTTGCTAAAACCTCTGCTGAATCTCCTGGTTTTATAGGATTTCTTGGCCATACAGGAACAGTACACCCACAAGAAGGTTGAACATTAGAAATTACTAAATCTGTTTTACCAGAGTTGGTTACCAAAAATTTTGCCTCAACAATTTCACCTTCGTTAACAGTTCCAAAATCATATTCAGTAATATCAAATTGAATTTCTGCAGCTCCTTTACTAATTTCCGTATCTCTTTTTTTAGCAGTATCTACATTTTCTTTTTTTACTTTAGATGAAGCATTTCCTTCATTACAAGAAGTAAAAAAAACTACAGATAATGCTAATAATGATGTTGTTATTAATTTATTCATAATGTTATTATATTTTGGGTAAAAATAATAAATTAAAGCAAGCCTCTACCTACTTTAACAATTTTTTTGTCTTTTAAGAACTCTCTTGAAAGTTTATCTAAAACACCATTAACAAAGTAGCCACTTTTTTCTGAAGAATAGTCTTTTGCTATCTCAATGTATTCATTTATGGATACTTTAGTTGGAATAAATGGGAAATTTAAAAATTCACAAACTCCCATTTTTATTAAAATCATATCCATATCTGCAATTCTATCAGTCTCCCAGTTAGGTGTATGAATTTTAATATCATTTTCAAATGAATGATGATTTAGTATGACCTTTTTAAATAAATCTGTAACAAAATCTTGATCATCTTGATTTTTATATAAACTACCTAACTTAAATGCATTGGCAGATTTTTGTTTGGTAAGAGACCTGACAACCCATGTATTCACAAATGGAATATCATCTACCCAAGTTATGTTTTCTCCCTCAAAATACTCGGCTAATTTTGAATTAGGAGCAACAATCTCCTTAAAAAAAGTAACCACAAAGTCTTTATCTGAATTAAAAGAATCATCTGAACTATTTAAATATTCAGAAAATATATCAGAATTTTGTAAAAGATCCCAAATGATTTTAATGTACTCGTCATCTTTTGACCAATTATCTAGATTTTGAGCTTCTTTGTAAAGGGTTAATGAAGAGCTTTCTGCTATTTTTTTTATCAGCTTATTTTCAACAAATTTTCTGTTTGGTGACAGATCTTCTTCTGTAGCTAAATATTTTTTCTTTGAGATTTCCTGCTTTTCTTCTGCCAGTTTTTGAACTTCAACTAGTAAATCTAGAAGCAAAACATACAAATCAAACATTCTTTTAATACTGTACTTAATAAATTTCTCTTCTTTTAAAACATCATCATCATATGACTTTATCATTGCATATACTGATTGCATTACTTTCACCCGAATGTGTCTTCTATTGATCATTTAAAGAACCTAATAATTTATATGAAAAAAGCGAAAGATAATAAAATCAATCGCCTTGCAAAAATATAATTATTTCTTTAGGTGAGTTAAGAGTTTTTCTCTTTTTTACGATTATCTATTCTTTTTTGAGCAATATTGAATGCAGCTCTATGAGTAGTAATATTTTCTTTCTCTGAGAGTTTAAAAATTTCTAGTGTTGTATTGTAGATATTTTCTGTTTTTTTAAGACTTTCCTCTTTTGAATACCCCTCTAACTCTCCATAAACATTTATGATACCTCCAGCATTAATTAAGAAATCAGGAGCATAAGCAATCCCTTTTTCTTTTAATATTCTACCATGTTTTACCTCATCTGCTAATTGGTTGTTAGCGGCACCAGCTATTACCTTAGTATTTAATTGATGAATAGTGTCATCATTAATCGAAGCACCTAATGCACATGGAGCATAAATATCTAGATCTAGGTTATAAATATCATTACCTAATATAACATTGGTATTGTATTTTTTAGACAACTCTTCTAGTCGATTTTCGTTTATATCATTAATGATGACTTGCGCGCCTTCATCAGAAACCAATTTCACTAAAGTTTCTCCTACATGACCAACACCTTGAACTAATATCTTTTTACCATCTAAACTATCTGAACCAAATTTATGTTTTACAGCAGCTTTCATTCCCATATAAACACCAAAAGCAGTTACTGGTGAGGGGTTTCCGGAACCTCCGTTAGACTCAGATATTCCAGTAACATGAGGTGTTACTTCTCTAATAATATCCATATCTCTAGTTTCCATCCCAACATCTTCTGCAGTTATATACCTACCACTCAAAGAATTAACAAATTCTCCGAATTTTCTCATCAAAGCATCATTTTTTTGAGTTTTAGCATCTCCAATGATAACTGCCTTACCTCCTCCTAAATTCAACCCTGTAATAGCAGATTTATAAGTCATCCCTCTAGAAAGACGCAAAACATCATTTAAAGCATGCCATTCACTCTGATAAGTCCACATTCTTGTACCTCCCAATGCAGGACCCAAAACAGTATTATGTATACCAATTATTGCTTTTAAACCTGTATCTTCGTCGTTGCAAAAAACAATTTGTTCATGACCATCAAAAGATAGTTGTCCAAATACAGGATCTTTCTTTATCAAGTCATTATTAATAATATTTGATGTCATAAGTAGTTTTTGATTTAATTTAATATTTTACGCAATCCTTAAAATATAAAGCACAAAAATACGATATCTTCAAATAACAGCAAATTAATTGACTTCAAATTATCAATATATTAATAAAATAATTATTAATGAAATCATTAAAATATCTAAATAAGTATTTTATAAAATATAAATGGAGATTACTAGTAGGGATTTTTATTACTATTCTCTCAAAGATTTTAGCACTTCAAATTCCTGTAATTATCAGAAAATCTTTAAACTCAGTTGAAGATTTTATTAAAAATGACATCATAGACAAATCTACTATTGAAAATCAATTGTTTTGGAATTTATTAACTATTGTAGGGGTAGCTGTTTTAGCTGGGTTATTAACATTTATCATGAGACAAATGATCATAGTTACATCCAGGTTAATAGAATTTGATTTAAAAAATGAAATTTATGAGCAGTATCAAAAACTTCCTATAAATTTTTATAAAAAAAATAGAACTGGAGACCTCATGAACAGAATAAGTGAGGATGTTTCAAAGGTTAGAATGTATTTTGGACCAGCTTTAATGTATTCGATAAATATGATTTTTTTATTTGTAGTTGGTTTCACTCAAATGACTAAGATTGATCCTACATTAACAATGTATACACTCATACCCTTTCCCATACTGTCTATATCAATATTCTATATAAGTAAAGTAATCAATCAAAGGAGCACTATTGTTCAAGAATATTTATCCAAACTGACCACATACAATCAAGAGTTTTTCTCTGGTATAAACGTTGTTAAATCTTATGGCATAGAACCAATGGTAATTGCAGGGTTTGATAAACTAGCTGATGAAAGCAAGGAGAAGAATATTGACCTATACAAAGTTCAAGCATTATTTTTCCCTTTGATGATATTATTAATTGGAATTAGCAATTTAACGGTTATTTATGTTGGTGGAAATCAATATATAAATGGAGAAATTCAAATTGGAGTCATTGCTGAATTTATGTTGTATGTAAATATGTTAACATGGCCAGTTGCAGTGGTAGGATGGGTTACATCTATGGTTCAGCAGGCTGAAGCCTCTCAAAAAAGAATTAATGAATTTCTTAAGGAAGTTCCAGAAATACAAAATACCACTTCAAATTCATTTAAAATTGAAGGAGATATTGAGTTTAGAAATGTGTCAATCACCTATGATGATACCAATATTACAGCTTTAAAAGATGTAAGTTTTTCAGTAAAAAAAGGGCAAAAAGTGGCAATTCTCGGCAAAACTGGTTCAGGAAAATCCAGCATCACAAACCTAATTTCTAGACTTTATGATGTAGATAATGGGACTGTGTTAATCGATAACACCCCTATCAAAGAAATAAATTTAATTGATTTGAGAAAAGATATAGGCTTTGTTCCACAAGATCCTTTTTTATTTTCAGATACAATTTCTAATAATATCAAATTTGGTAACGAGAAAGCAACAAATCAAGAAATTATAAATGCTGCAAAAAAAGCAGTAGTTCATCAAAATATTCTAGACTTTAAAGATGGATATAACACTATTCTTGGCGAAAGAGGTGTTACTTTGTCAGGAGGTCAAAAACAACGAGTTTCTATTGCTAGAGCTATCATTAAAAATCCTCAGATATTAATTTTTGACGATTGTTTATCTGCTGTTGACACGGAAACTGAGGAGAGAATATTAACAAACTTGGAGCAAGTTTCTAAAAACAAAACTACTTTCATTATTAGTCACCGTGTTTCCTCAGCAAAAAACGCCGATCAAATTATCATACTAGATAAGGGAGAAATTATTCAGCAAGGCCCTCATAATCAACTAATAAATGAGAAAGGATACTACAAAGAGCTTTATGAACAACAACTTTTAGAAAAAGAAAACTAAAAGTATATTTTGCCAAGTAAAATATTTTACTAGATTTGTTGCTTAATTATTATAAAATAGATAATCAAGAGTTATGGGAGATAGAGTTCAGCAAGAAGAAATATTTTCACAAGTATTAAGAGCAGGGAGAAGAACATACTTTTTTGACGTTAGGTCTACAAAAGCAGATGATTACTACCTAACATTAACAGAAAGTAAAAAATATACTCATGATGATGGTTCATTTCATTACCAAAAACATAAAATATACCTATACAAAGAAGATTTTAGTGATTTTAAAGAAATGTTAGCGAAAGCAACTGACTATATTTTAGATGAAAAAGGATCAGAGGTAATTAGTGAGCGTCACCAAAAAGATTATAAAAAAGAAGAAGATCAAGAAGCTACTGAAGAAAAAACAACGGAAAGTTTTACTGACGTTAGTTTTGATGACATATAAACTACTATTCAAATTCAATTACAAAAAAGCTTTCAATTAATTTTGATTGCTTTTTTTTATTTTAAAACACTTTTTATAGTATTTGTTTTATTACTAGTCTCTAGCCATTCATCTTCAGGATTACTATCTAAAGTTATACCTCCACCAACATAAATAGCTGCACACGCATCTATAATTTCTACACAACGAAGATTTACAAATAATTCGGTTTTTAGATTGGTGTTAATTTCACCCAAAAAACCAGTGTAATAGCACCTATCGTAATTTTCATTTTGTAAAATAAAATCTTTTGCGGCAGCTTTTGGCAATCCACACACAGCAGGGGTTGGATGTAAAGTATCTAATAAACTCTTGAGTTCAAAATCACTAATAGTACCTTTTATGTCGGCTTTTAAATGAAGTAAATTACCCGCTTTAATAGTGTAGGTGTCAGAAACTGAAAAGTTTTTTAAAATTATCCCGTTTTCCTGATTTTTTATTTGAGAAACAATATAATCTAATACAAATTGATGTTCTTCTTTTTCTTTTGTTCCCCAAAAAGGGTTCATATTTCCTTTAAAAACTTGTGTACTTGCTAAGGCAGTTGTGTGAAACTCTCTTTTGTTTAAAGTAACTAACCTTTCAGGAGTAGCACCCATCCATAAACCAATTTTTGGATGAAACCAAACATAAACAAACGCATTTTCATATTTACAAAGTAATCTTTGAAAGATTGATAGAATATCAATACTATCTAGCTTAATAATTTCTTTTCTTGAAAGTACAACTTTTTTAAATTGGTTGTTTTTAATAGCGTCAATTCCAGAAATGACTAAATCTAAATGTCTCTTTTTATCAGATAAGGGTTGATGAAAACTATTTGATGTTGAATTTATAGAATCATTTACATATTCATCTTCATAAACTTTAGATTTACTTTTTAAAAAAATGATTGAGGGATTGTGGTTATGAAAAGGGGCAAAAACAAAACCTTCCTCCTTATAAGATTCTGAGTATTTAATTGAGGAATCTTCACATAGATATGTATTAATTTTATTAGAATTTGGCTTTCTAAAACTAACAAATGGAAGATTGTTTTTATGAGATGCTAAAATTTTTTTGAAAATTGAACTCAATTTAACTATTTTGAAATTCTAAATTATTTTTTTTGAAG
>Ga0257120_1000088_pt1 | contig 67303 bp, 100 predicted proteins | sample SI106_10metaG_FD_190153 | JGI IMG/M metagenome (GOLD analysis project Ga0257120, IMG submission 190153) | Marine microbial communities from Saanich Inlet, British Columbia, Canada - SI106_10 | ecosystem: Environmental > Aquatic > Marine > Inlet | place: Canada: British Columbia | collected...
TAAGGAATCAGAGAAATGGTGTCGCGATAAATCAATCTATGCAGCAATCATGGAGTCTATTCAAATCATTGATGGTTCACATAAAGAGTTAAGAGATGATGCTATTCCTGAGATTCTTTCTGAAGCCCTTGGTGTAAACTTTGATCAAGCAATTGGTCATGACTATATTGATGATTCCGAAAAGCGTTTTGACTTCTATAATCTCAAAGAAGATCGTATTCCCTTTGACCTTGAATACTTTAACAAGATTACTAAAGGTGGTCTACCTAACAAGACTCTGAACATCTGTCTTGCTGGTACTGGTGTTGGTAAGTCATTGTTTATGTGTCATATGGCTGCTGCAACTCTTCAACAGAACAAGAATGTTTTATACATTACTATGGAAATGGCAGAAGAGAAGATCGCAGAACGTATCGATGCTAATCTAATGGATATACCAATCCAACAATTAGAAACATTACCTAAGAATGTGTTTGAAGGTAAGATTGCTAAGATCGCCAAAAGCGGTGTTGGCAAATTGATTGTAAAAGAATATCCTACTGGTGCTGCCAATAGTGCTCACTTTAGAGCTCTATTGAATGAACTAAAGCTAAAGAAGAACTTTGAACCTGATATGATCTTTATTGATTATCTAAATATCTGTTCGTCTTCTCGTATGAAAGCGATGGGTGGTTCTATCAATTCATATACATATATTAAAGCAATTGCTGAAGAATTGCGTGGTTTAGCTGTAGAGTTTAATGTTCCTATTATGTCTGCAACTCAAACTACTCGTGGTGGTTATGATAATAGTGACGTCTCTCTAACTGATACTTCAGAATCATTTGGTCTACCAGCTACGGCTGACTTAATGTTCGCTCTTATTTCTACTGAAGAAATGGAAGAACTAGGTCAAGTCATGGTCAAGCAGTTAAAGAATCGATATAATGATGTAGGTCATTTAAAACGATTTGTCCTTGGTATCGATAGATCTCGTATGAAATTGTATGATGTTGAAGAATCAGCTCAACAAAATATAATGAATGACTCATCACCAGATACTGGCCCTATTGCCACATGGGGCGACAACGAAAGAAAAGACTTCTCAGACTTTAAAATTTAAAAGGAAAATATTATGAAAAATTGGCTTATTGAAAGATTTAACGAAAGATCAACGTATGATGGACTCGTGTTCATGGGTATTTGTGCATCAATCATTCTCTTTGGAGATTTCGCACAACTGCTTGCATGGGCGGGTCTTGGCATTGGTATTACATCTGTTGTAAGGAAAGACTAAACATGAAAGTAAATCTTATCTCATATTCACAATTGCCGCCAGGTGAAGAATCTCCAATTAAAGATAATGATCTATTGCAGATGGTGGCTTATTGTGCTCGGGTATCGAATCCATCTAATCAGAATAACCCCGAGACAGCAGAGAAACTTGTCAATTACTTGATCAAGCATAAGCATTGGTCACCGCTGGAAATGGTATCAGTTTGCCTAGAGATTGAAACTACTCGTGATATTGCTCGGCAGATCCTTCGTCATAGATCATTCTCTTTCCAAGAGTTTAGCCAACGGTATGCAGATCCTACTGATGACCTATCATTTGAGATTCGTGAAGCTCGTATGCAGGATACAAAGAATCGTCAGAACTCTATTGATCTGTCAGACCAAGATGAATCGATTAGATATATCTGGGAATCATACCAAGAGGTTATTATTGAACGAGCTAAGCAAGCGTACAAGTGGGCAATCGATGCTGGTATCGCAAAAGAACAAGCTCGAGCAGTATTACCTGAAGGGTTAACCAAGTCTCGTATGTACGTTAACGGTACTCTTAGATCGTGGGTTCATTACTGTGAACTGCGGATGGCCAATGGTACCCAAAAGGAACATATGGAGATTGCAAAGGTTTGTGCTGATGTAATCTATAAAGTATTTCCATTGGATGCAGTTGCCCCATAGCCGCGAGATGTGGGGCTGGCAATGGGTGAAGTCTATAAGGATTGGAAGTATCTGGTCGAAGATCCCGCTTATAACCAAAATGTGTGATATTTATGTCACATATAACAAAATAGTTTATAAAAAGCGCATTTTTTAGTGTACAAACGTTCTTTATTGAGGTATAATGGTACCATAAATTGATAAGGAAGATATATTATGAATGACTTGATGACTCACTGCGAAGCTCTTATTGATGCCATGGCTGATGACTATGGTAAACAAGGTTTTACCCATGTTAACCGAATCTATTCTCTTTCTGAGGGTAGAAACTATATTAAAATTATTATGGCAGATGAATCCACTCCAGACCGCGCGTCTGTTGCTGGCTTCATTGTTAAAAAATCCCCTAAAAAAGCTATCGACAACAAAACAGGCGAACCTTTCTATGTTGGTGATATGTTGATGGCAGCTAGTTGGAAAGCACCTGCTACCAACTTTGCTCGTGGTAATGTGTTTAATTTTGATCCCCGCAACGTCCGTTGGACAGGAGTATTATAATATGATGTATGTATGGCATGAATGGAGATCTCATCGCGCTCACTTGAAGAGTATTAAAGATGAGCGTAAAGCCGCGAATAAGCGTATCTGGAATAATCTGAATGAAGATCTGAGATTGGCACGGAAGAATAAAGACTGGCAGAAGGCTAACATGTTGAAGGTTGAGATTTCTAATTACAGATACCAGAAGAAGGGTCAATGGGGTGCAATCTCACCATTCGATGCTCGACATGGGTTTGATAAGTGGGATGATAACCGTTGGACAGGATTATAATATGAGATTTAATAAATTTGACGCTAATATGGCTTTACTTGCAAAGCAATCAGTCCGAGACGGAGAGCAACGATACACGGAAGAGCAAATTCGTTCCATGGTTGGTGCTCCATCAATCGAGGAGTCCCAACATTGTATTTGTGGTGAGCCATTAAATAGTTCTCATATGGCATGTTATGAACACATGTCTTCGGGATATTAATATGGGACTAAGAGCTTTCAAAGAAATCACAAAGTGGGACGATGCCACTCCTAACCATACATACATCCTAAACCAGCAAGACCAATTGGTCGGATATAAGATATCTGGTGGAACGTACGTAGAATTTAAAAAGCCAATGAAGCAGTTCTCAAAGGCTCGTCGTAAATTTATAGAACTGAAACCCGTTGAAAAGTATATTGGAGCTACACTATGAAAAACCGTACTGATAACTATCTTGGAACATATGATTACGCCGATGCAGGCGGAATGCTAGAGCTTGAAAAGATTCGTGATTCCATTAAAGCCGTAAACAAAATTGCAGCGCAGAAAGATAAATGGGCACTTGCAAGAGCCAAGCATAATCCGGATAACGCTGATTACATTGCGACGTTCAGAAAGAGTCCTCGATACTATATTAAACTGCAGGGACGTGGTCCTCGTACAGTAAATGCTATTGAGGCAGGACGAAAGCCTAGGGCATTCGACCAATCACTTCCATTACAGTATGCGGAACGTGTTGATGCATACGTGTACGAGCGCCGATAATGATCAACGATTATTATGGATATATTGTTATTGTCATATGTGCTATAGGATACGGCTGGAGTCAATATCACTCCGGTGTAAAATTTGGTGCTGAAAAGCTGCTAGAGATTCTAGAGCGGGAGAATATCATTTACATTGATCCAGAAACAGAAAAAGTAACTCCTTATTGTGGCGATTCTAAGGATTAAAACTCTATAAATAGTATCATACGGGAGAAAATCTAATATGCTACGGTTCAATAATTTTAATAAGGTAGGTTTAACAGAAGAATTAGTTAAACTTACTCCTGCGCAATTGATTAAGCCTAATGGTAAAACCGGTGAAGCTAGAATTGATATTCTAAAGAGATTGATTCAGAGTGGTGAACCATTAGAACTTGCTAAAGGCGGAACGTTCGTAGTTGTAGATAAAGAATCTGCTCTCGACCAAATTAAAAGCTGGAATGAAAAAACTCCTATTGCCCTTAAGGGTGATGGAGATAAATTCATTACATCAAATGATCTCGGTAAATCCAAGGTCTTCGGTGGTGCAATGGGTGGTGCCGGCGGCGGAACACTTAATACTAAAGTTACCGAATCTCACCAGTGTGTATTACTACAAGCCATGTTAGATCATGGTATGCAGGCACAAGAATATTTTACTCCTGATATTTTAAAGAATGCTTATAAGCAAGTAGATGTAGATGCTACTCTTGAAGAAGTATTAAGTGTAGATGATCATTGGTTTACCTCGTCGTACCTATCGGCTGAACTAATCATTAAAAAAGGTTATGTGAATAAGAGTATGGTATTCCATCGTGGTTCTAAAACTATGATTGGTATCTACCTTGCTAAGAACCAAGCATTTAAGAATTCAGGCCTTTCAAAGTTCAGTGATGATAAGTGGAATCCAGGTGATATCTGGGCAGTCGATAAATCATTTAAGCTTTCTGATCTGAATGCTGAATCAATTAGATCGTTAAACAAGTCAATCCTTAAATTATTTACTGAACGAAAGCTTGTTGGTATATCATTAAAGCTTGTAAAGAAAACCGCTAAGTCAGCCGAATATAACGTTGAAACACCCCCAGATACAGATGATCATAAGCTCGTAAAGGTCTTACTCCAAGGAGAAACCCGTGGCAATTTCTGGTCTTCGAAGGGTGGTACTATTGTCTATGATGATGGTAAACTAGGAATTAAAGATAACTCATATCAAGGTACAAACAAGGTAGAAATTCAAGGTAAGACTGCACGTGGGGGTGGAGCATCTTGGGGTGTTATCGTAGATTCTTCAAGTCAAGTGTTTAGAAAGAAAATCCCAGAGCATAAAGCAATTAAAGATATGTCTAATAAGATTGCTAAGAAAAAGGACAAACGTGCTATCGCTGAAATGTGGAAGATGTATAATCACTTCTATAAGGATATTTCAGAACAAGAATTTGAGGCTAACCTTGCAACTAAAGATGCTGGATGGGTATCTGCTAAGCTTGGAGCATTATATCTTTGCTATGCTATAGATAAAAACACTGGCCCTAAAGCAAATCGCTTTATCACCAAACTAATTAATTACGCTGGATCAAAATCAGAAGATTCTAGTACATATGTAAAGGTATACGAATAATGCTTAAATTCAAACAACATTTATCAGAGGCTGCAGCAAAGAATACGCACATGACTCACATCGAGGATTTGGTATTGGATGGTGGAGTCAAAGGTGCACGTCAAGCAATCAATGCATTACGATCATTACGTGATATGTTGGCTGGATCTTCTAAAGGTAAAGTTGATGTTACCGTAAAATGGGACGGTGCACCTGCAGTATTTGCTGGTATCGATCCTCGCGATGGAGAATTCTTTGTTTCTAAAAAAGGAGTATTCAACGCAGAGCCTAAAGTATATAAGAGCCATGCTGATATCGATGCCGATACTTCTGGCGATCTATCTAAAAAACTTAAGATGGCTTATGATAACCTAAAAGGTCTTGGTATTACTGGTGTAATTCAAGGTGATTTTATGTTTGATAAAGCAGACCTAAAATCAGAAAAGATTGGTGATACAACATATACTACATTCCATCCGAATACAATCGTATATGCCGTACCTAAAGGTTCACCTATCGAAAAAGAAATCTCTGCTGCAAACATTGGTATTGTATGGCATACGATTTATTCTGGCGGTAGTTTTGAAACAATGAAAGCTGAGTTCGGTAGAGAGATTACTCCTAAGCTTAAATCAAGTAAGAATGTTTGGATGGTTGATGCAACATTACCTGATCTATCTGGTACTGCTACAATGACCGCTGCCGAAACCGCTGAAGTAACAAAGAGATTATCTGAAGCAGGTAAGATCTTTAATAAGATTGCTGGATCTACCCTCAAAGAGATTGAATCAAATAAAGAACTTAACCTAGTAATTAATACATATAATAATACTAAGGTAAGAGCCAACGAACGTATTACTGATACTACTAAACACGTAAAAGGTCTTATTGACTTTGTAAATGAAAGATATGCTAAACAAGCTGATAAGTTAAAGTCAGACGCTGGTAAACAAAAGAAATTTGAGCAACGTGATGTATTATTGAAGTTCTTTTCAAAAGAAAATCAAAAAAACTTAAAAAATGTGTTCGATTTGCAAAATTTTATTGTAGATGCGAAGTTAATTATTATAAATAAACTAAACAGTCTTAATACGATCGGTACGTTCGTTAAGACTACATCCGGATTTAAAGTAACCAACCCTGAGGGTTTTGTTGCTATAGATCGTATGGAAGGTGGTGCTGTTAAGTTAGTTGATAGATTAGAGTTTTCTACAAACAACTTCAGTAAAGATATTATTAAAGGTTGGGACAGCCCAAGTCGCTAACCTTTACATGGGAACCAAGGATAAACCATAATGTATTCATTTAAAGATTTTATTATCGCTAATCCAGGCCAAGAAGAAGATGAGCTTCTTGCCTACATTAGACAAAAGCGTAAGCGCAACGATGACATTGGCACGACCGTCGAACAATTCGAAGAGATGGTAGATACAGACGAAGCTCTGACTACTGCTCAACGGATGAAGATGAAAGCCACTTTCCGTAAAAACAAAGCAAAGATTGCTCTTGGCAAAAAGAAAGCTGCTAAGAAACTTGCCTCTCCTGAAAAATTAAAGGCTCGTGCAGAAAAGCAAGCTAGAGAAATTCTTATTAAGAAAATCCTTAAGGATAAAAGTAAGAGTGACTTAGGCTTTGCTGGTCGTACAGATCTTGAAAAGAAATTATCAAAGAAAAAAGGCGCAATCAAAAAGATCGCCAAGAAGCTCTTACCCAAAGTTAAAGCTGCTGATAGAGAGAAGCTTAAAGGTAAGGGAGGAGCTGAGTAATGGGTTTTAAATCATTTGGTGAGTACCTCACAGAAGAAACCAAAGAAGTCACATTTGGTTGGGGAAGATATAATCCTCCAACGAGTGGTCACGAGAAGCTATTTGACACAATCAAAAAGGTAGCTCGTGGTGGTCAATTCAGAATCTATGCATCAAAATCAAATGATCCTAAAAAGAATCCCCTGAATTTCAAAACTAAAATCAAATTCTTACGTAAAATGTTTCCTAAATATGCACGTAATATTATGGGTGATAACGATATTCGTACCATCTTTGATATTGTCGTAAAGCTATATGACCAAGGATTCACTAAGGCAACTCTGGTTGCTGGATCAGACAGAGTAACAGAATTTGAAACTCTCTTAAATAAGTATAACAATGTAGAAGGTCGTCATGGTTTTTATAACTTTGAAGGCGGAATTAGAGTAGTGAGTGCTGGGGATCGCGATCCGGATTCGGATGATGTCTCTGGTATGTCAGCATCTAAGCTCCGCGCTGCGGCTTATGCTAATGATCTTGAATCGTTTTCGAAAGGTATGCCAAAAGGCTTTACCGGAACACAAGATCTATTCAATGCAATTCGTACAGGTATGGGATTAAAAGAATCCTATAACCATCGTAAACATATCCAACTAGCTCCTGCCTCAAAAGAAAGAGAAGCCTATATTGAAGGCAAACTCTTCATAGAATCCGATATTGTAAAAATTAAAGAATCTGGTGACACGGGTGAAGTAATCATGTGTGGTACCAATCACGTTCTTGTTGAATTCGCTGATGGAACCTTAAAGAAATATTGGTTAGATGCAGTCGAGAAAGTTAATGAATATCTTGAAGAAGATTGCGGTGCTGGTGAAGAAGGTACTAACAAGCTAGTAAATAAATATAAAAAAGAAACCCCTGGAGAGCAGGCAACTACTCTGAGAATGAGTTTTAGAGATGTAGTTGAAGCAGATGATGTAAAGAAAAGCCTAATGGCTAAATCTGATAAATCAGGTATTTCTTATTCAATCCTTAAGCAAGTATTCGATCGAGGATACGGCGCTTGGAAAACTGGGCATCGTCCAGGAACAAATCCTACACAATGGGCACATGCACGTGTCAATTCCTTTATGTCCGGTGGAAAGACACGAACCACAGCAGATGCTGACCTATGGGCTAAACATAAAGGTAAATCTGAATCTGTCCAAGAAAAGAAAAGCGAAACTTGGGAAGACGGATTTAAACGTCGTGTTGTAAAAGTTACTGATGCTGAGCAATTAGATAACGGCAATAAGTGGAGAATCAAAGGTAAAGAACGTGATGAAGTCACGATCAAATACTATAAAGATAAACCAGACTTTGAAGAATTTACCAAGCAAATGAAGAGAGTTGCAGGGCATGAATTCGGTGGATAATTTTACTCAATGGTTAAACGAAGGCGTTAATGACCCTGGGATCTTTAAGGCAATATTTCTTGCCGGTGGCCCAGGATCAGGTAAGTCCTATGTCCAAAAACAAGTAGTTCCAAAATCTACTGGATTAAAAATAATTAATTCTGATGACTTATTTGAATTAAAGATGTCAAAGGCTGACCTTGACTTAGATCCAGAAACAATTATGTCCCCAAAGGGCCAAGAGATACGGGCTAAAGCTAAAGCTCTTACAATGAAAAGACAAAAGGTATACCTTCAAGGTAGACTTGGTTTAGTAATTGACGGTACCGGTAAAGATGTAGAAAAAGTTAAAAAGCAACTTATTGCCTTAAGAGCTTATGGATACGATTGTTATATGGTATTTGTAAACACTTCAGAAGAAGTTGCACAAGAAAGAAATGCTGCTAGGGCTAGATCATTAGATCCAACACTTGTTAAAAAAATGTGGATGGATGTACAAAAGAATATTGGTGCATTCCAAAATATGTTTGGTGCTCAAGATTTTACAATCGTTGATAATAGCTCCTCGGCAGATTCCGTTAAAATCATGACTGCAGTATATAAAGAAATACAGAAATTTTTAAAGAAACCATTGAGAAACTATTTAGCTAAGCAATGGATCGAAAACATGAAATCACTCGCCAGGAGAAAGTAATAAAATGATTAAGTTTAAAACATTAAGTGAGAGCCTACGTGGCGATATCGCAAAAGTTGCATCTAAGTATCCTGAAGGATCTAGTGTTAACGTCAAAGGTAAAGCTGCCAAAGTCATGAGCCATGGCAGTGACTTTTTAGTTGTCGCGATGGGTAACAAGACAATGAACGTTACGTTAAAGGACCTTGATGAGTCAGTAGAAGAAAGAAAATCAACTGTGCCTGAACTGATGCAAGTTAATATTGATGGCGAAGGTGGTGTAACTGTAAAAGCTAAAGATGAAAAAGAAGCTCTGAAGATTGCACTGAAGAAAATGAAGATTCAACCGCGCTTTGCTAATGATAAGAAGTTCATGGCTAAAGTACAAATCATGCCAGCAGAATCTGTCGAAGTTGATGAATCGTCAGCGTCATGGGCCAAATCTTTACAAGATATTGCTAAGAAAAAGCAACTTGATAAGATTTCAGATAAAGATAAAGCGCTACTTATTAAGCTAGCGGATATGATGAAAAACGCAAATGAGGCGTATAGTGATGTTCAAGAGAATTCTCTTGTTGAGGCAGTGAAGTCTACTGATTCTATGGACAAATACAAAGGGCGAGATCAGTTAGTTGTTAACAAATACCTTAAACAAAAATTTAAGAAGAGAATCAAAGACTTTCTAGATGAACCATACTTTGATGGTCGAGATTATGTTTGTAAAGACAAGACCATTGTTAGTAGAGCTTTAGGTAATCCTGACATAAAAGTTTCTGATTTGGAAGCGGCACTGGATAAATGCCTCTAAAAAGCACTGAATGAAAAACGCAAATAATTAATAAAGGTATATAGACAATGTCAGAATATAAGCCATTAGCCCAAACTGCACGTGATGTAGTAGAAGCGGTTGATAAATCAAGCCCAGTGTATAAAGAATATCTTTCTTTAAAGAAAAAGTCTATTAAAGACTTACGACGCATGGTCGACCAACAGCATCGCGGTCCAGTAGACTTATCTCAATATGATAAACAGGGCGCAATATCGGACCTTCTCCGTAACAAGTTCGGCAATAAAGCAGTAGCCGCCGCAATGGGATTAGACGAATCTATTGATATTGAAGAAGAACATCTAGAAGAAGCACCATTGGTTACTGACTTTGATAAGTCAATTGATTATATGATTAAGCTGATGAAACGAGATATCATGAAAGATCGTAATAACGAAAAGGGCATGATGAAACTGTCTCAACTTGCAAAGATGGTTGGCCTTGAAGTTACTGATAAGGGCCAAGAAAAAGGCAGAATATTCATGTATGATCTTGCTAAGAGAAAAGTATGATCGACTTTAAGGATTACATTGTTGAAGCATTTGGAATTTATGAGGGCGTAACTGTTCCCTTAGAGTCTCCAATGATTGAAGCCTCTGAACCTGAACTGAACTCTCCAAAGAGATCAGATGGCAATAAGAAGTATGTGGTTTATGTAAAGAACCCAGCAACCGGCAACGTAAAGAAGATCGAGTTCGGTGACGAAAAGGGTGGCCTTACTTCGAAGATTAATGATAAAGAAGCAGCAAAGAACTTTGCAGCAAGACACCAATGTGATACTAAAACCGATAAATTAGCACCAGGATATTGGGCTTGTCGGTTACCTAAGTATGCAAAAGAACTAGGATTAAAGGGTGGCGGAAATTACTTCTGGTAATCCATACGCTGACCATGGGAATGTGAGAACCTTTGATGTAAAATCAAATGGTTATGTTTGGCATAAAGATAGAGAAGATAGAACTATAAAGGTTCTGGACAGTGAAGGTTGGCAATTGCAAATTGAAAATTGTTTACCCTTTTTATTAGTTAATGATTTAATTATTGATATACCTAATGGGACATATCATAGACTTATAAAAGGTTTGAATGACCTGAAACTGGAGATTACCAAGAATGGCTGATGCACTAAGCGCTGAGCACAAAGAGCAAAATAAAAGATTAGATCGCATAGAAGATAAACTTGATAAATTATCTGAGGCGGTTATTTCTTTGGCCCGTGCTGAAGAAAAAATATCGGTACTTATGACGACTTCACAAGTACAGAATGATTCATTAGTTAGACTCAATAATCGTGTTGATCGATTAGAGAAAGATGTAGATGGAAATAAACTTACTATAAATATAATTAATAAAGTGTTTTGGCTAATTATGGCGGCAGCCGCTACGATAGTTGCTACAAATATTTTACAATAAAATAACCCCAGGAGAAACAAAATGAGTTTGTTTAAAGATAAAGATTTGACCGTAGCTGCCGCCGTTACAGCCGTGCTAGAGGGCAAAGTTCAAAAAGAAGAAATGGATCCTAAGGATCATGTAAAAGAAATCGATGGTGGCGAATCATTCGTCGTCGTTGATAAAGATGGCAAAGCTGTAGCTAAGTTCAAAGATCGTAAAGAAGCTGATGACTATGCCAAAGAGAATCATACTGATCTAATGGCCGGAAGCGGTGATGATGAAAAAGACGAAGTTGACGAAAGTGTTGATGTCAATGAAGCCATTGACGCTGGTGATTATACTGTTGGTGCTGAAAAAAGCAAAAAAGGTTATCGTCCTAAGGTTACTCATACTGAAAAAGGTCATACTATGTACCTTGCAGCAGTATCTTATAAAGATGAAAAAACTGCCCTTGCCCATGCACAAACTTATTTAGATGTTTATGCACAAAGAGGCGACCGTGCATCTAATAATGCAGCCCTAGATTTTCAGAAAAAGAATGCTAAAAATGTTGCCGAAGTTGCAGAGCCAGAAGCTCAAGGCGAAAAAGATTTTAAAGATAAGCATGTAGTTAAGAAATCTGGTGCTGAGTCCGATGGTACTATCGTAAAAGAAGAAGTAACTATTACTATTGACGAAGCTAAGCTAAAAGCTGGTAAAGGTAAAGAAACGATTGATGTCGACTTTATTGGCGACAAAGATGATGCCAAAGCAGCTGAGAAAAAATTCAAGATTAAAATCAAAATGAGCGGAGACACTGCTGACGTAACTGGTGAAAAGAAAAATATTATTGCATGGCTATCAAGCGATATGTATGGTATGGATTCAGAAGATATCGAAGATATCTTTCCAGAGTTACTAGAAGCTACAGATCTTGACGAAGGTATTATGTCAGAAATTGACGCGATGCTTCAAGACGGCAAGACTGCGGCTCAAATCGCTAAAGCGCTCAAACTCAATTTAAAGGATGTTACGAAAATTATTAAGACATTCGGCGAAGCAGTAGAAATTCCTAAAGAAGAGTCTGATAAGCAAAAGAAATATCAAGCATTCTTTAAGAAAGCCCTAGCTAAGTTTGGTGTTAAGTCGCCATCTGAATTGGAAAAAGATAAGCGTGCAGAATTCTTTGATTACGTTGATGCTAACTACGAAGCAGATAATGAAGAAGATTAACATTTAGCTGAGTGATATATAGTATATGATGAAAATATTTGATACACTCACAAGCAAAAACTTTGCTCTCTTCGCCGCTAATCATTATGATAATCCGGAATGCATAGACGTCGAAGAGTTTAAAGAAGATTTAAGCCGATTTAAGTATCTTAAAAGATTAATAGGAAGATACGAAACTGCTGGGGATCTACAGGAAAGACTTATTATCAATCACCTTATTGTGATCCATAATGTCTTTGGTATTGAAGCAGCAAATAAGATGATTCAATTTAAGATCGGAAAAGGCCATTTGAAATATATCAAACCTTTTCTGATCTTCTTGAATTATATAAAAGAAACAGATATGGTAGAAATACCATTGGATGACAATATTGTTCAAAGATTGAGGAATCTATAAATGCAATTAAAAGAAGGTATAATCTCTGGTGCTGGTGATTTATTCTATGCCTTTAGATTCCTCAAACTACTCACTACTAAATGGACAGATATGAAGGCCTATGAAGAAGGCGTCATTGATGAAAATGGTAATGTGATAGTCAAAGCCAATAGAACTCCTGCGCAAAAGAGTTCATTTACTGTATTCCATCGTTTAGTCTTTAATGTAAAAAGATTACTCGAAAAACTTCCGTTTGGTAAAACTAAACTAGCTAGTTATGCTGCTGCTCTATTCCTTATTAAAGAGCATACCGGAATGTCTGACATGTCAATTAGAAGAACCTTAGAAAAAGCCCTAGGATCTGAATTTGATGATGATTCGATGATCGCCGAGAATACCTGGTTTGAAACCGATGCTGGATTGTCTAAAGGTACCTATATGCTTATGTCAGACATTGCTTCTCCTGTAACTGGTGAAGTGATTGCATTAAAGAATAGCAAAGTTGTTGTTGAACAGGTTACTAAGCCATCAGCAACAATGTTCGGATGCAATGTATATGGTGTATATCATCCAAAAACAAATCAAAAGATATATATTACAAATGGAGATATTTCACGATGAGCGTAGATAACTTTAAACAGTGGGAAATGGCTGCTAATAATGCTGGCAATGGTCAAGTTTCGATGCCGGCAGATGTCCAACTGTCAAAAAAGAAAAAAGAAAAGAAATCATATGATGGAAGAACCAAAGAGGGTAGAAAATTCTTTGAGAGGCTTCTAGCACGCAGAGAAGCCAGACAAAATGTTAAGTAAAATTCTTATTGGTATGATGCTCATGATGGGTATTGGTGGTTATTTCTATTATACCACTACTCAGGCAGAGATGATCACATTACGTGATATGAATAAAGCATACGAGCTAAAATTCGAAACCCAAGAGGATACAATTAATTCCCTACAAACATCTTATGCTACGCAGACCGAAGGCTTGAATGAAATGATTCTTAAGAATCAACAGATTCAAGGTGAAATGAATAGATATTTAGATATTTTTAAACGACATGATCTAGCACGATTAGCTGCTGCAAAGCCCGGACTAATTGAGCCTAGAGTTAACGGAGCAACAAAAGATGTATTCACCTCTCTTGAGAACGACAGCGCTTTTATCGACAATATTGATAATTAGTGGTTGTTCACTACTGAAACCCCAGCCGATTCCGGTTGAGATCAAAACAGTACCTATACAAATTCCCATTACACAACCTGTATTGCCTAGGGCCATCGACATGAAGGAGCCTTATTGGTATGTCGTGTCAGAAAAAAACCTAGATGAATTTTTAGAGAGAATCGAAAAAGAATCCGGCAATTTGGTGTTCTTTGCTATGTCACCGGCTGATTACGAATTAATGGCATACAACTTACAAGAAATAAAGAGGTATGTTAAAGAATTGAAGGAGGTAGTTGTATACTACAAGAAAGTTACAACGATAAATAATGCAAATGACAACACTAATACTGGAGATGATGGGAATGGCACCGAACAACCAAATAATTAAATGCTCGCAATTGTCTTTAGGCGAAAGAGCACTGGTCGCAGCTAAGCTTGCACAACTAGCTTATGCACAGGCCGAACAAGCAGAGATTGCAGGCAAAGAATTAGGATTTGCCTCAGTTAAATTGTTAGCTAACGATGGAGCTGAATGTTTAGTTCTTCGTAGTAGAGAAGATCTATGGCTTGCGTTCAGAGGAACTGAGCCAACTAAATTTAACGATATTATGGCTGATCTGAAAGTAGTTAAGCATTCAGCCCAAGCCGGCGGTAGAGTTCATGGTGGTTTCCAAGAAGAGATCAACGACCTATGGGTTCTCATCCTAAAAGAACTAGAACAAAACGATCAACTAAAGGCACGTAAAAATGTATACATTTGTGGTCATTCTCTCGGCGGTGCTATGGCTACTATTGCTGCATCACGCTATACGCCAACAGAGTTATTCACGTTCGGGTCGCCACGAGTCGGAGGTAAACGATTCATCAAGAATGTAGATTGTACTCATTACCGATTCGTTAACAATAATGATATTGTAACTAAAGTACCACCAGCGGTTTTACGCTTTAAACATCATGGTACACTTCAGTACTTTAATGCTTATGGTCAACTCAGAAAGCTTACTCCATGGCAACAAGTAAAAGATATCTTTAGAGGTATCTGGGCCGGCTGGAAAAGAGGTAAGTTCTTTGATGCACTGACTGATCACTCTATGGTTAACTATGTAGAGTATATTAAAAACAATAAAGAGGATATAGTATAATGTATTGGTTTATCCTCAAATCTATCCTTGGATCCGTCGTCGGTAGTTCATTCTACCAATGGTGGCAAGGTACTACTATGGGCATCTGGTTTCAAAAGCACCTAGATGCCTTTATGCAATACGTAGCAACTAAATACGATATTGACGTTGCAAAGAAAGATGCAAAATTCCAAAAGCAATTTCCGCTTATAGCCGAAAGATTAAAAGAACTAGAAATTAATAGTCATCCTCCTATCTCTCCTGATGGAACAACTGAGATTATCGAGCGCATTAATGCTATCACGGCACGACTCGATAAGATTGAAAAAAAGAAAAAATAGTTGTGTACATATACCGCGTACTGTGGTATAATATATAATATTACAAGATAGGAATATATCATTATGAATTTTAACGTCACAAAAAGGGACGGGAGCATCCAACCCTTTGATTTAGAGAAGTTACACAAAGTTTTGGATTGGGCTACTGATGGAATCACCGGTGTCTCAATCTCTGAAATTGAATTAAAAGCAAATATCCAATTATACGATAAGATTCCAGCTTATGATATTCACGAGCTGCTTATTAAATCTGCAGCTGAGCAAATCTCAGAATACACCCCAAATTATCAGTATGTTGCCGCACGGCTTGTTAACTATAAACTTCGTAAAGAAGTATATGGTCAATATGAACCATGGGATCTTGTAAGAGTCGTAATCAATAATATCGCTGAAGGTGTTTATGATGGCGATATCATGCAGAAATATACTCGTGAAGAACTACTAGAACTTGATTCATATATCAAGCATGAACGAGATGATACATTTACCTATGTCGGTATGGAACAGTTCCGTGGTAAGTATCTGGTACAAAACCGTAAGACAAAACAAATCTATGAAACCCCTCAGATTCTTTATATGATGGTTGCTGCCACGTTGTTTGGTAGTTACCCTAAAGAGACGAGACTACAATACGTTAAGGATTATTATGATGCTATCTCACAATTCTATATCTCACTCCCAACACCAATTATGGCAGGAGTTCGAACATCGACTCGCCAGTTCAGTTCTTGTGTACTCATCGAATCTGGAGACTCCCTTGACAGTATTAATGCTACTGCTACTTCGATTGTCAAGTACATAAGCAAAAAGGCTGGTATTGGTATTGGTGCAGGATCTATCCGTGCAGCTGGTGCTGAAGTCGGTGATGGTTCTATTGTGCACACAGGACTTATTCCGTTCCTTAAGTATTTCCAATCAGCAGTAAAATCGTGCTCCCAAGGTGGTGTACGTGGGGGTGCAGCTACTGTATACCTACCAATGTGGCATTATGAGTATGAAGATCTTGTAGTACTAAAGAACAATAAGGGTACTGAAGAAAACCGTGTACGCCATATGGATTATGCATTCCAAGTCAACAAGCTTATGTATGAACGTCTATTGACTGGTGGCAGTATTACTTTCTTTGATCCGAACGATGTTCCTGGACTATATGAATCATTCTTTAATGATCAAGATAAGTTTAAAGAGCTATACGAAAAGTATGAAAAGACTCGTTCTATTCGTAAGAAAACGATGACAGCAGTTGAAGCATTCTCTTCTCTATTGAGTGAACGTAAAGATACTGGTAGGATCTATGTGCAGAACGTAGATCACGCAAATGATCATGGCGCATTTGATGCTAAAGTTGCTCCTATCCGTATGAGTAACCTATGTGTAGAGATCAATCTACCAACTACTCCATTACAATCAGCTGATGATGAGAACGGCGAGATTTCTCTATGTACTCTTTCAGCAATCAATTGGGGTCTTATTAATGATCCTTCTGAGTTTGAGAAGTATTGTACCTTAGCAGTACGTGGTTTAGATGAGTTGTTAGACTATCAAGACTATCCAGTTCCTGCTGCACATCGAGGCACTATGAACCGTAGACCATTAGGTATTGGTATCATTAACCTTGCATACTTCCTTGCAAAACGTGGTATGAAGTATGATTCATCTGCATATGAAACCGTAGATGAATATGCAGAGGCATGGTCGTATTATCTCATTAAAGCATCTGCCGATCTTGCGAAAGAAAAAGGTAAAATAAATGCAAATAATGAGACAAAATACGCATCTGGAGTGTTTCCAAATAATACATATAAGAGTGCAGTAGATAATATTGTAGAGCACCGGGTACGCATGCCGTGGACTGAATTGGGCTGCCAACTCAGAGAAACAGGTATCCGTAATTCCACTCTCATGGCACTTATGCCAGCCGAAACATCTGCACAGATTAGTAATAGTACTAATGGTATTGAACCTCCTAGAGCTTTGGTATCGTATAAACAAAGTAAAGATGGGGTTATGGCTCAGGTTGTTCCTGGGTATCATCACCTTAAAAATAAATATGATCTCCTATGGGACCAAGAATCTCCGGAGGGTTATCTTCACATTTGTGCTATTCTACAGAAATATGTTGACCAAGGGATAAGTGTTAATACATCGTATAACCCTGAGCACTTCGAAGACTCAAAGATCCCGATGTCAATCCTTATAAAGGACCTTGTAACTGCTTACAAATATGGTCTTAAGCAACTCTATTACTTCAACACTTTTGACGGTGCTGGAGAAATGACAGATAATGAAACGCATCACGCATATGATGGTGCATCAACCCAAACAATTATTGACGACGAGGAAGATTGCGATTCATGCAAAATCTGAAAAAGAAATCCCACCTAGAAAAAAATATGTTTTTAGATGAAGCGGTAGATATCGCACGGTACGACCAATTAAAGTATCCATCTATTGAGAAGATTACTGATAAGCAATTGGGATTCTTTTGGAGACCTGAAGAGGTAGACGTATCAAAAGACAAGAAAGACTTTAATAGTTGTACTGATCACGAAAAGCATATCTTTACTTCTAACCTTAAGCGACAGATCTTATTGGATTCTGTTCAAGGTAGAGATCCGGCTATTGCGTTCTTGCCTATTAGTTCAATTCCTGAGATTGAGAATTGGGTCATGACGTGGACATTCTTTGAGACTATCCACTCAAGATCTTATACCCATATTATTCGTAATGTGTATGCTAATCCATCTGAAGTATTTGATAACATTATGGATAGCAAAGAGATCAGTGATTGTGCTACTGATATTTCAAAGTATTACGATGATCTAGAACAACGTAACCAAATCTCTCCAGGATATGGTTCATATGAACATAAGAAATCTTTATATATGGCTATGATGGCAGCAAATGCTTTAGAAGGTATTCGCTTCTATGTATCCTTTGCATGTTCATGGGCATTTGCTGAGCTTAAAAAAATGGAAGGCAACGCAAAGATTATTAAGTTTATTGCACGAGATGAGAATGTTCACTTAGCGGCTACCACTAATATCATTAAGAACTTTACCAAAGAAGATCCTGATATGGTAAAGATTGCTGATGAGATGAAAGACGAAGTTGAAAAGTTATTTGTCGATGTAATTGAGCAAGAAAAAGCTTGGGCAAAATACTTGTTTAAAGACGGAAGTATGATTGGTCTAAATGAAAGACTGTTAGGCGATTATGTTGAATTCATTGGATGTAAGAGAATGAGAGCCTTAGGAATCCATTGCCCATACACAGTATCTAAGACTAACCCATTACCATGGACTGAAAAATGGATCGGTGGCGGTAACGTACAAGTTGCACCACAAGAAACAGAAATTACCTCATATGTAACAGGTGGAGTCAAACAAGACGTATCAGCCGAAACAATGGCTGGATTAAGTTTATAATAATAGGAGTATATTATGCACATTGAAATTTATAGTAAAGAAGATTGTCCCTATTGCCAGTATGCAATTCAGAAAGCCGAGAGCATGAGTTCATACATTGAGAAGGTAGTAACATATAAAAAATATATGCTGGGTGAAGATTTTACAAGAGAAGAATTGCTTGAAAAGTTTCCAACAGCTAGAACATTTCCACAAATCACTATTGATGGCAAATCAATTGGTGGTTGGAACGAATTCCAAAAGGTATCCTAATGACTAAAAGAAGACTCGAAATAGATTGTGAAGCATGTTATACTAGAACTGATGTTATCTACGAAGAAGCTCCGCCAATCTATTGTCCAGTCTGCGGTGAAAAGCAAGAGGAATTAGCTTGGTCTGGTGAAGAACTCGATTTTGATGATGAATAAATATAGGTATGACAAATAAATGGCTATATCACGACAAAGAATACAAACTTCCAGAAGAGTGCAGTCCCAAAGAACTGTATGGTTTCGTTTATCTAATAACCAACAAGATAACGAATCAGCAGTACGTAGGGAAGAAATGGTTTTGGAGCACCAAAACGTTACCAATAACCAAGACTCGAAAGAGACGAAAAAAGTTACTGGTTGAATCTAATTGGAAAGACTATTATGGTTCTAATGATCGTCTGAATAAAGATGTAATAGAACACGGCGTTGATAACTTTAAACGTGAGATATTACATCTTTGCAAATCCAAGGGAGACTGTTCATATATGGAAGCAAAGGAACAGTTTGATAGGGATGTCCTTTTATCTGAAAATTATTATAATGGGATTATTGCCTGTAAGATATCAGGTATGCATGTAAAAAATCTTATTAAATAGTTGTGTACATCTCCTCTAAACTGTGGTATAATACATGTTATGAATAAAGATAATGTTATACAATTTCCAATAACGCCTCGTGTGCAACGCATGCAGGCCGATATTGAAGAGAAATACTATGAGGCTATGGTCGATCAAGATAATGCTGTGCAAATGGCACATTACATTTTTGATCTAATGACTGTTGGAATTGCCGAACAAGACTGGGTTCCCGAATATAGAGATATGGAATTTAAAAATCCTGATGCGTATGAAGCTAAGGACGTATTTGTTATCTTAAATTTAATCAGCTCAATGCTATTAAGATACAAAGGTTATAGTCATATGATGCAGTATGACTTAGATGAACTATATGATAAACTTTGTGATGCATCACAAGGGGAACATTTACATTTTGATGATGAGGAAGAATACGATGATTTTGATTGATTTTAACCAGATTGCACTGAGTAATATTTTTGTGCAAAAACTTAATGAAGAGAATATGATCCGTCATATGATTCTAAACTCTCTTCGGATGTATAACAAGAAATACCGTAATGAATATGGCAACATGGTAATATGTTGTGATGCCCCAAATACATGGCGTAGAGACTACTTTCCTTACTACAAAGCTAATCGTAAAAAGAACCGTGATTCCTCTGATATGGATTGGCCTGAAATCTTCCGCATTCTAAACCTAGTACGTGAAGAGATCTCCGAGAATCTTCCATACAAACTTCTTCAAATCGAAGGATGTGAAGCTGATGATATTATTGCTGGTCTTGCGCTAGAGACTCAAGAATTTGGTAAAGACGAAAAGGTAATGATTATCTCTTCCGATAAGGATTATATCCAACTTCAGAGATTTAACAATGTCCAACAGTTTTCTCCGATGCAAAAGAAAGTTGTAACAGATAAGAACCCTCGTAAGTATCTATTTGAACATGTTATCAAGGGTGATACTGGTGACGGTATTCCAAATATTCTTTCTAGTGATGATTGTTTGGCATCTGATGGTAAACGACAAACCCCTGTTACAAAGAAAAAGATCGAGATGTGGTTAGAAAATGCTGAAGATCTAAAATCTGTTATGGATGATGAGACCTATAGGAATTACCAACGTAACAAAACACTCATTGATTTGACCGAAATCCCTGAGTCTGTAAAAAAAGAAATTATAAATACTTTTAATGAGACCAAAGTACCAATGAAGATGAAAGTATTAAACTATTTAATTAAAAAACGATGTAACCTATTGATTGACAGTGTTGAGGAATTTTATACATATGGCTAAGAAACTAATATCAGAAGTATTCGAATACGCAGCAAAACTAAAGACCAAAGAAGAAAAGAAAAAGTTCTTATTGGCAAATTCATCGTTACCCTTAAGAGATATTATTAAGGGTGGCTTCGACGAATCCATCAAATTTAACATTCCAGATGGAACTCCCCCATATACGAAAGACGATGCTCCTATTGGACACCAGCCATCTACGCTGTATAACCAGACTCGTAAATTCAAGTATTTTGTGAAAGGCGGAATCGGAGATAGAATTCTTCCTGCCCGACGTGAAAAAATGTTCATCGATTTACTAGAATCAATTCATTCAAATGAAGCAGATCTAGTGATCGCAATGAAAGATAAAAAGCTCAAAGGAAAATATAGTGGCATTACTAAGAAATTATGTGCCGAGACATTCCCTAGCCTTTTCCCTGAAGAAAATAAACAGTAACGATTATTGACTCAACTTAAAGGAGGTTAATCCCTAATCTATATAATGATCTTATACAAACAATAACTTTAACGGAGTACAACCATGAGGTTACATGAGATCGAAAGACTTAAACGAGATAGAAAAGAAACACAACACTATCAACGGAGTTTGCAGAAAAAGGGTAAAGACACGCATGTTTATAAGATGCAAAAGAAAATTGAGTATCTTTCCGATTATATTAACGAACTATCGAGGGTCTCATAGATAGAAAATAATGAAAGTAAACCTCGCATTTAGGGGTTTACTTTCTCTTTATACTATGATATAATACACATTATGAATATATTTGTACTTGACAATAATCCAATAACCGCAGCTCAATATCATAACAACAAGCATGTTGTAAAGATGATACTCGAGGCTGCACAAATGCTATCAACTGCACATAGAATTCTAGACGGTGAAGAATATGCCGATAAGTCTAGATCTGGTCGCAATATCAAACGATGGAAGCTAGAAGAGAATAATGATCTCATCTATAAAGCTGTCCATGTTAACCATCCTTGTACTATCTGGACAAGAGAATCTTTAGAAAATTATCAATGGCATTATGACCTATTCGTTGCATTATGTGATGAGTATACATATAGGTATGGTAAAGTTCATGAAACTGATACAAAACTGAGAGATGTATTAAAACATCCACCAAAAAATATCGAAACTACTAAAGGCCTAACTCCATTTGCTCAAGCAATGCCAGATTATTGCAAGAATCCAGATGGAGTTACTGCCTATAGAAACTATTACATACACGAAAAAACAGAGTTATGTGTATGGAAGCAACGAGCCATTCCCGAATGGTTTAATGTACTAACGGCGTAGGAGTATTCAATGCCAATTTATAGCGTAAGAGATAACGATACTGGAGAGGTTGAGGAGATGATGATGTCTTATTCTTCCCTTACAGAGTATCTAAAAGAACATCCGAATAAAGAGAGTATCATCACTAAAGCCCCTGGGATCTCCAGCGGTGGTGTTACTCGAGGTGCTTTGACCCAAGCCGGTGATGGTTGGAAAGAAGTGCAAGATCGGGTTCGAAGCGGAATGCCACCTAAAGATAGACACTTAGTGAGAACAAAATAAATGGGTACAATTAAACCTACTCGACTTAGGCTTGAACACCTAATAAAATTAGAACCAATGACGTCAAATCAAGAGATTGTATTTAACCATTGGGACAAAAATGACGGAATGGTTTTATCAGGTTCTGCAGGAACTGGTAAGACTTTTATATCGCTGTACCATGCAATGAGGAATGTGTTAGATAAAAACACTCCTTATCAAAAGGTACTTATTGTAAGATCTGCAGTTCCTACTCGTGATATGGGTTTCCTACCAGGAACTCAAGAGGAGAAAGAAGCTGCATATACAATTCCTTACCAAATTATAATAAATGATTTGTTTGGAGACAGGGAAGCATGGAGTAAGTTTATACAACTTAAGCAAGTGGAATTTTGCACAACATCGTACCTACGTGGTATGACATTCAATAATACTATTATCATTGTTGATGAAGCCCAAAACTGTAACTACCACGAGCTATGTTCTATCATTACTCGTGTTGGTCATGATTGTAAATTTGTTCTTTGTGGCGATTATTACCAGTCTGATTTTACTCGTGAGAGTGATAAAGATGGTATTAATAACTTCCTTGAAATTCTAGATAATATGAATCGATTCGAATCGGTAGAATTTATCTGGAAAGATATTGTTCGATCAGGTATGGTTAGGGACTTCATTATGACTAAGGAAATGATGGGGAAATAACATGAAATCTAAATGGCACGGCGGCAAGGGTTCGGATCGACGTCAAGGATCTAACCTTAAGCAATACGAAGATAACTGGGAAAAGATCTTCGGGAAGAAAAAGAAAGAGGAGCAGGCAAAAACGGATGATGATCCTGACCCTCCTCGAGAAGCAGAACCTTGGCATAACAGACCATGATTAATAAAATGTACACATTTTGAAAATAAATGTGTACATTTTTCTTTTTTTGTGTTATAATATAATCTATTATCAATGAGGCGACATATATGAAAGTCAAGATAGGACCATATCCTACACATCGACGGTACCATAATTGGTTGTTTGAGAAGCTAGGTTGGAAGAATTTGCAGAAAGTATCAGTTCGTATAGATGATTATGATACTTGGAACATGGACACCACGCTTGCACACATAGTGTTACCTATGTTGATACAACTAAAGACTGGCATGCATGGTTCTCCGAATGTCGATTTACAAGATGTGCCAGAGAACCTGCATCCAACAAAGGAAGATCAAGCTGCATACACTAAAAATGGTAAGACTGATCCTAAGTTCTTTGAACGTTGGGATTGGGTAATAGACGAGATGATCTTTGCCTTTCAGAGCAAGACAGAAGACTGGGAAGATCAATTTTATTCCGGTGAACATGATTTTAACTACATACCACGAGAAGATGGTATGACAGAGTTAGTTAAAGGGCCTAATGATACATTTAAAATCGATGGGGAAGGTCGGAAGGCATATCAAGAAAGAATCTCAAACGGATTCAGATTATTTGGAAGATACTATGAAAATCTCTGGGACTAAATCGCATCGGCGGATTACACCTATAAATCCTGTAGCAAAAAATATGGAAAAGTATAATAGACCTGCTACCCATAAAGATAAGAAAAAAGAGTCTAAAGTTAAAGGCTATAAAATTGATAAAGCGGAGATAGATGATTATGACAATGAACTATGAACGCCGGTGGGCTGTAAATAACACAAGGCAATTTTTAGTAGATCTAATGAATCCTAAGAAGACACCCCGTGTACCCAAAGCAGTAAGAACCGAAGCATACCGCTGCCTTAAACATTATCCTGGTGAGTACTATATGGAAGAGGCAGCAAAGCAGGCCCCAGAAATATTTGGTGAATGGGTTGGTGCCGAAGAGCGATGAAAGAAATTACAGATAAAGAATACGCGCTGTTTCAGAAACTCGCAAAGGTTTGGTATCATACTCAACCTGATAAGAGTGGTTCGTTCTTTATCTGCGGTGAAGGTGGTGAATCTGATGAACACGGATTACCTGAAATGATTTTGGTGTGTCCTCAGATGGGTACGAATATCACCGCAGTATATAAAAGAGATTTAGTAGGCAAGAGCGGACAATGATTTCATATAGTACAAACTTCATGGGTCCTATATCGATGAACTGGTTTCGCGAACGTGGGCTTACACGCAAGGTCAGTAAGGTTCTTGAAGAAGGTAGGAAATTCTATCCTAAAGGCCTTGGACCAGGTGACGTGTGGGAGTATGATGAAATCACTACACATTATTCTGGCGGACGTATTGACATTCGTGATAGTAGTAAACAAGGTTATGACGGTTGGGACGAATACGGTGTAGCACCAATGCATGAAGAAGATTGGAATGCACTTGGAGATTTCCTATGGGACTTAGAAACTGACGTACAGTTGAGTTATGAACAACTCATCGAGCGTTTTGAACTTTGGCACGGTAAAGAGATAAAGTGGGCAGATTAAATAATATGTGTGTACATATTTAATAAAACGTGTTATAATATAGGATAAGTTATGAATTACAAAATAGCAGAATTTGACAACGACTATGATAGTTTAATACGAACGTTTTACGAAACGTTTGACACTCGCGAGAAAGCGGATGAATGGTGTACTAAAAACTCATGGTCAGGGTCTGACTATATGGTATTAAAGGAGATACCCGATGAAGAGTAAACTAGATAAATATTATGACAAGATAACTGCAGATATGGATAAGTTACAAGAATGCATGGAAACTAACTTACATCTTGTCGACCCTGAAACTGTAATTGCCTTAGTCGAAACTGCTAGATTTAAGTGGAATTTCTTAAATGATGAAGATAAAGATTATGTACATGCATGTGAGATGGCAATTAACGAAAGAATAACCTGGAATATAAATGAAGATTGAAATTAACTTCTCAATAGATACTGAGAAAGATAAGCAAGAAGCTGAAGAATTATTAGAGATTTTGAAAGCATTAAAAGAATTAATACAGGATTTAAAGTACGATGACGTTTAAACATGAACCAGTTGCCCTAGGGTATGATGACTTAAACACTGAAACAGGTAAAGGCGGCCGCTTCTATCAAGCGCCTACGGGTAAAAAATACCCCTCCGTTACGACTGTCCTTAGCATTTTAAGCGAAGATCATATCCGTGAGTGGAGAGCCCGTGTTGGAGAAGAGGAAGCGAATAAGATTTCTCACCGGGCATCCACTCGGGGCACAGCTGTTCATGAAATACTTGAAAAGTATGTGGATAATGACGAAGACTTTGACAAAGACGTAATGCCACATATTATGGAAACATTCAAGCAAGCTAAACCAGTACTAGATGAAAGGTTATCTTTAGTCTATGCACAGGAAGCTGCTCTGTATTCTGATCATCTTGGTCTTGCAGGCCGAGTCGATTTAGTTGGCGTATGGGATGGAAAAATCTCTATCATTGACTATAAGACTTCTGCTAAGACTAAGAGGAGAGAATGGTGTGAAGGTTACTTTGTTCAGGAAGCTGCATATGCAATTATGTGGGAAGAACGGACTGGCATGCCTATTACACAACTTGTCACCGTTATAGCAGGTGACGAAGGGAATCAGGTGTTTATCGAACACCGAGACAATTGGACGTCTAAATTGCTAGAAACTATTGCAGAATATAACCGAAGGAAGTTATTTGGACGATGAAAACTAAATATATTATGGCCATGGTATTGGCCGCAACGATACCAACAACAGCTCAAGCCAAAACAATCTTAAGTGTCGGTATGACCGAAGAGACCATTAATGATGTACCATATGTCGGAACTTTAAATGGTAATGGATACGGTATTAAACTTAAGCGTGAGTTTGGTAAACTTAATGCATCAGTATATCATCGAAGCATCGATTTCGATGTACCGTTCTTAGATGAACAAACTGTTACTCAACTACAAGTTGGAACTAATCTAAGACTTAATTATATGGATGTATATGGCTCAACTGGTGTGAGTATTGATCAGGATAATGATAAATCACATATTATTGAAGGAGGGGCATTTGTTCCACTGACTAATAATATGTTTACTCACGTAAATCTAAAGTACATTAATGCTGATGACAAAACCATTAGGCAAACGATATACCTAGGGTATAAGTTGTCTACTGAGTATATTATACAAGCTGGCATCGGTAAGACCACGGGTAGTGATTATCCAATGGAGCATGTCGCAGTAACTATGTCATACGTATTTTAACTGTGTACATTTGATGTTAACTATGTTATAATGGTATCGTTAATCGTTATTGTGTAAAGAGGTATAATATTATGTCAACATATAATCCGGATTCTTGGATAGTATTAAAAGTGTTGGGCGATAATCCGTTCTATAAAGTACTTGGCGGTTGGTCAGGTGGTTACCTCGATGGTGACCACTGGCGAATCAATAGCGGTATCAAATCAGTAACATTCGATGGCCAATACTTTTGCTTCGAAGGTTTTAGCGGCAGTGTATACCAATGTCATAAAGACGGTTACGGTATTCGTATGAGTATTGCCGGGGTTTACAATAAATTATCTAGTGCGAATCTAGTCGAACTCATGCCTGAAACTACAGTATGGGAAGAGTTGGACTATGGTTCATAGGGATATATCTTTAGAAACAGAAGCAAAACAGCAGATTAGTATTTGTTGTCAAACCTTGTGTGACTCATCAGTAGTCACGGAATATATTAAATTTTTAGAAGAAAGAATTGATCAGTTGGAGAGTAAATGTGAACAACTTAATAAGAAATGCAATAAGAACACCTGATGGTACGGTATTAGAATCTACTCATCGTCACGACTATAAGACACATACTGATGCAAACGGCAAAGAGTATATGATTGATGGTGGACGTGATTATGTGAGACGTTCTGCGAATGGTGATGAGGTTGATTTGTGTCTACATGATGACGAACCCCACGCCGTTCAACGGCATATAATTAAATGGGGCAGCCGTGGCATTAATGGTGATCAACCAGTAACATTTAAATCTGTTGCAGATATGGATACTGATCATATTGATGCAGTATTGACAAATTGTATGGCGGCACCGGTTATTAGAAATTGCATGGTAAAAGAATTAACTGATAGAGGCTTTTATGAAGAAGATTAGGATCGTAAGCTGTAATGATTCAATGAAATGGTATTGGAATAGCATTGGTCAAGAAGTGGAATACAACGGAACAGTTATAGGTCCAGACAATAACGGCGGTATAGAATACCGTTGTAGGGATAATTACGGTTATATTAATTTTGTTTCCGGCAATGATGCAGTAGTAGTTGGTAAAGGGGACATTGATTCACGATTAGAAAAAATGGTAGCTGATGAAACGTTTCGCCAAGTAAGTACAATAGAACTTATTGCTAGTGAGAACTTTGCTAGTGAAGCTGTTATGAAACTTGCTGGTAGTGTTCTTACGAATAAGTATGCTGAAGGTTATCCAGGTAAGCGTTACTATAATGGATGCGACCATATGGATTCTATTGAGCAACTTGCTATCGATACATTATGTGATTTGTTTGGTTCTAACTATGCGAATGTCCAACCACATTGTGGAGCAAATGCTAATACTGCGGTGTATCAAGCATTCCTAAAACCAGGTGATAAGATCCTTGGTATGGATTTGGCTAGCGGCGGACACTTGAGTCATGGTAGTCCACCAAATATCTCAGGTAAAGTATATGATGCATATACCTATGGTGTTGATGCTAATGGATTATTAGATTACGATGAGATTAGAGCTAAGGCCATTGAAGTCCAACCTAAGATGATTGTTGCTGGAGCAAGCGCATATCCGAGAAGAATTAATTGGAAACTTTTTAGAGAAATTGCAGATGAAGTCGGGGCATTGTTATTAGTTGATATGGCTCATTACTCGGGCCTTATTGCTGGTGGAGTATATCCTAATCCTGTACCGCATGCTCATGTGGTTACATCTACTACACACAAGACTTTGCGAGGCCCAAGAGGCGGAGTAATACTTTGGAACGAAGAAGCATTTAGTAAACGTATTAATGGGGCAATCTTTCCTGGTACTCAGGGTGGTCCACTGATGCATATCATTGCAGCTAAGGCACAATGTTTCATTGAAGCTAATACTCTAGAGTTTAGAGATTATGCTTATAATGTTGTACAGAATGCTAAAGCTATGTGTAAAGTATTTGAGGAAAATGGGTTTCCAGTCCAGACTGGTGGAACGGATAGTCATGTTATCTTAATGGATTTGAGCAATAGTAAGTACAGTGGAAGAGAAGCTGCAGACCTATTAGAAGAGAACGGGATTACTGTCAATAAGAATGGTATACCAAATGACCCACGTTCATTCATGGAAACCAGTGGTATTCGTATTGGAACAGCAGCAGAAACAACACGGAAGATGTCTAATCCAGCGTTCAAGGAGCTGGCAAAAAAGATTGTAAATATATTAAAATAACTGTGTACAAGGATGTATTTCTATGGTATAATACCTATATAAATTGTTAAAGATTAGGAATATAATGAAAGATAATATAATATTGGTAGATTGTGATGGTGTTTTGTGTGATTGGGAATATAGCTTTACTCAATGGATGCACCATCAAGGTATTATGACTGTAGATGACATGCAGTATGACATTGCAAAACGTTTTCAGATCGAAAGAAAATATGCTAAAACCTTAGTAAAGTTATTCAACGAGTCAGCAGCAATTGCTTTCTTACCTCCCCTGCGTGATGCAGTATATTACATGAAACGACTTAATATGTTACATGGATATAAGTTCCACTGCATCACTTCATTAAGTACTAACCGTTATGCCCAAAAGTTACGTCAACAGAACCTGACTCTATTGTTTGGTGATATCTTTGATGATATGATTTTCTTGGGTTGTGGTGATGATAAAGATGAAGCATTAGAACCATACAAAGATACTGGTTGCTGGTGGATTGAAGATAAACCAGACAATGCTCGTGTCGGAGCTAGTCTTGGATTAAAGCCTATCTTGGTTGCCCACGACCACAACTCTGAAGAAGTTAACAGTGAGCTTCCACGCTATTGGAAATGGAAAGAAATCTATAAGCACATTGTAGGCGAATAATGTCAGGTACACAACTATTTTTTGGTACTCCAATATATCATCAAAGCTTAGATCTGGGTGTTACTACATCCCTAGAAGAATTAGAGCTTAAAGGCGTATACAACAACGATTATCATCAAGATAACGATATGCAGTTTAGTACTTTTAACGAGCATACAAATATTATTCAACGTGAGGAAGTCACTGACCTATCAAATTTGTTTATCGAGCATGCTCAAGCATATGTTAAAAGTCTAAATAAAGATATTGATGTTTCTCAAATGAGAATTATAGATTCGTGGTTTAACAAGTATGGTAAAGATGGATTTGTTGGTTGGCACGATCACGGATATATCCCCAATACTATAGCTATGGTTTACTATATCGATATTCATGATGGCGACTTACACTTTAAGTCACCAAATCCGTTTGATATTGGATTCCCGGTATTTCAAACAAGTCCAATGACTGATAACGAGATAATCATTAAGCCGAACCCTCGAGATTTGTTTATGTTTCCATCATGGCTTAGACATAAATCAACACGAAATACATCAGGGTTAAAGCGTAAAATATTTTCAGCTAATTTGCGTTTTTAGATGTACAACCGATATAAAGTATGTTATAATACATACATTAATGCGCCCTTAGCTCAACAGGATAGAGCATCAGCCTTCTAAGCTGAGGGTTCCAGGTTCGAGTCCTGGAGGGCGCGCCAAATTTTAGAAAGGAAGTATTATGGAAGATACTCAAAAAGAAGTTGTGTGTGAAGTCTTAGCCCGAGCAGTAGAAGCTGCAAAGGCACACACGGAAGAATTGAATAGTGGTCCGATGAAGCATACGCTTGCCAAACGGGCTCGGTTAGAAAAGTCAAAAGGTAAACGTCGATAGAAGAGGTATATGGTATGAAATTTGATAGACATGATGTATATGAATACGTAAAGAAAGTTGCGTTTAATCCAATTACACCTATAGTAATTGGTATAGCAAACCTTGTAGTTGCTGACAGCCTCGCTGGTGCGACCCTTGGCTGCATTCTTATTGTAGCTGGTATCTCTGATTGGTATGAAAATCAATGATTATCCATGCTGCGATTTTAACTTCAGGTCAATTGGGTAAACTACAACGTGCAGTCGAAAGTTGTACCGGTAAGTTTCAAGAGATTACGGTGGTCATTAATACAATGAATCCGTACTACCGTGATAGTGCTATGGCATGGTGTCAAGAAAACTGTATTGACTATGTTGTAACTGAATCAAATGGAACTCCCTCGAAGGGAAAGAATAGTATGATTCAGTACCTTAAATCGTGTGAAGCAGATTATTACTTTATGCTTGATGGTGATGATACGGTACATGAAAAGGTAGAACAATATCTAGAGTTATATACAACGTACTATGAACCAGATATCTTATCGGTACAAATTCCTGATGAATTATCTGCAAAGATGTATGCTGATAATTGTATAGGTAATAGACATTATGCCGAATTACGAGATGCTCAATTGCGTCATGCAACAAACTTTAGAGTTGTTCTTGCAAACAAAAAAGGATTAGACTACATTAACTACAATGAAGATCTACATACCTTAGAGGATATACATCTGCAGTTTAGGTTGTTACAAGACCAGAAGACTTTGTGGGCAGGTAAAATGTATCACGCAAAGGCTTCTGATAGTGGAGTATACATATATGATATGACTACTCGAGGCAATTTTATTGCTTCAGCATCTAGTATGAGTGATAAAGAACATAATGATTTTTTCGAAAGGTTTTGGCATGGCATTCAAATTTAAATGGAACTTTCCGATCCTTCGGAAGATATCCTCAAAATATAAAGAGCTAGGATTTATTAAGTTTGCTGTATGGTTCTTTATTATATGGTTTGGTACCAAGGTTCTTATTCTTAATGTTATAGGACCAATATTTTTTGATATGGAACCATTCCCGGTATTAAACTTGGTTTACGACGGCTTAAAAGGTAGCCTTAATTACCTTTTCAATTGAACTTTAACATTAACTATATAAGTGAGAAATACAATGAGTGGAATTATTATCCCGTCAAGTGACAAAGATCGTCAAGCAATCAAAGGCGCTATGTCTGAAATTAGTAATGCATATACCCGAATGGAAGCTGAACGCGAATTTGTTCGTGAGGCTCTTAAAGAGCTTGAAGATAAAGTTGGTATTAAGGCTAAGTATCTTCGTAAAATGTCACGAATTTATCATAAGCAAAACCTAGTTGAATTGACTGCTGAGATGGAAGATCTCGAAGGTCTTTACGAAGCGATTAAATAGTATAAATAACTATTATTAAGAGGAAATAGAATGGCAATTGATATAGACGAGTTTGACTTTGGTTTTACAGCAGTTGATGAAACAGAGCTAGAAGCTGTACAACAATCCGCTGAGTCCGTTAATAGTGCACAGTCAGCAGCGCTAGACAACGAAGAAAAGTTGAATAAGCTATATAATGCCATTCAACCTTTGTTATCTAACCTCAAGAAAAATCCTGAAAAGGAATATATTCTTTGGCCTAATCGTACTGAAAAGATCGAGCAGTTCGAAGATCTCATTCGGAAAATCATTTCCGACTAGTATAATAATAAGAGTGTAGTTCATACACCGTATCTCAATAATAAAAAACTTTAAGGGCTTCTATGTATTATATAGGAGCCCTTTTTTTTATATAGAGTTTTTATTTGTATAAATAAAAACAGTAATACATTATTTTAAAGGATAAAACAAATGAATCGTGAATCTATCTATGAACAATTGAAAATTGATGAAGGCGTAGTCTATGAAATCTATGAAGATCACCTTGGATACGCAACGTTCGGTGTTGGCCACCTTGTATTGGAAAGTGACCCTGAGTTTGGTCAAGATGTTGGTACCCCAATCTCCGAAGATCGAGTCAGAGAGTGCTTTGAAAAAGACCTTGACACAGCAATCTCAGAATGTGTTGTACTATACAGTGACGCATGGGAAGATTTCCCTGGTGAAGTCAAAGAAGTACTCGTCAACATGCTCTTCAACCTTGGACGTCCACGTTTAACAAAGTTCAAGAATTTTAATAAAAATATTTTAGAAGGAAATTGGGCTGGTGCTGCTCCCGAAGGTAGAGACAGTATTTGGTATCGTCAAGTAGGTAATAGGGCTGAAAGACTTATGGAGAGATTAGAAAATCTCTAATTTATGAAATGAGGAATATTATGTGTATATCATATAACAAAGTTGGATTGGTACTGCTATGGATTGTGATGTTAAGTGCATCAACAGCATTTGCACAAGAAGAAGCTTCTGATGTAATTACTACAGATTCTACTACACGAAGTACAGTAGATAGTAGAAGCAATTCGACTACTACTTTAAAGTCGCCCCCGGCTTCAGCAATTACACCAACGATTAATACGTCTAACTCAGACCTATGTACGTTTGGTGTAGCTGGTGCGATTCAAACGCAGATCCTAGGTATCTCAACGGGTACCCAGGTAACAGATGATAACTGTGAGAGACTTAAGCTTTCAAAAACCCTATATGATATGGGTATGAAAGTAGCTGCAGTATCAACTATGTGTCAGGACCCAAGAGTCTTTAATGCAATGATGATGGCCGGAACACCATGTCCATATGATGGAATGATTGGTGCAGAGGCTAAAGCTGCTTGGGAAGTAAATGCTGAACAAAAACCAAATGCTGAAAAAGAAAAAGAAGGATTAGAAGATGGTACGAAGACCCTCTTGGGTGGTGCTGGCGTTGCTAGCCTGCTCCTCCTACTCCTACTCTGACGAAACAGTATTTGGTACTACTGGTAATGCTGCCAGTGATGGCTACAATTGGGTAATGACCAATATATTACCTCAACAAGCCGGATTAGCAGTAAACGGTGTAATCTATCAATACACAACTGTTAAGAATACTGAAGATGATATGGTGGTCAGTGTGCAGAATGAAAACGCACGTGGTAGTGGTTATATCTTTAGAGAAGTAGATGATTGGTCTGGTATACCTGGAAATACGATTAATAAGGTTATACCGGTAAACAATATTGATATATCATATTGGGGCAGAGGTTCTATCGATTGGACAGGAACCGGAAATGTTGAAGATGCTAAGGTTATTTACACGTATCAGTATGATCCGTGTTTTGACCCACAAACAGATCCAACGTGCCCAGGATACATTGATCAATTTGTTGTAGACTTACAGTCAGAACAAGTTGAGATAGTGGATCCATTAGATGATGATGTTATACAGGATGAACTTGATCGTAAAGGTGTTGATACCGAAGATGATGATCAGGAAGAACGTGATAATAAAAAAATGAAGTCCGAGAAAAAGATTGAAGAACGATTAGAAAAGATTTTAGGCATTGTTAATACTACACTGCTAGCAGCTGATGCTGTGGCAAAACATGAAGAGTTAATTTCAATTGCTGCAATACCTACATCTTATTATTCTACTATTCCTGGAGGAGTAATTGATGATGCCCCTAAATTGGCTGATTCAAATCTTCCGGAAAATAAAAATGCGTTAAGAGTTGGTTTAGCCCAACAAGTGAAGCATGAAAAATTGGTAGATCTACAGTATGAAAAATAACTTATAATAGGAGAACATAAAATGTTCATCAAGAATAAAATTAAATTGTTCACTGCACTTACTGTAGCTTTTGCCGGCATTAATGCTATAGCTTCAGCCGAAGAAGTTCCGATTTCCGGAACGGTATCTTCTAAGTGTGTAGTGACAACTGATACCGTTGGTGTGTTTGGTAACCCTGCACCTAGCGTATTAAGTACTGCTCAAGTCGATGGTGGTGTACAACCAAGCATTCGATACGATGTAATTCAAGCTAACTTCTATAAAGCTAGGATAATCGCTCCAAATAATTTCTCTGAAAGCCCTTCGCTTAATGATGTAATTAATTGGACCGGCAATGTTAGTGTTGGTGAAGTATCTGATGCAGCTATGTCAGCATATGATACTAACAAGATCCAATATGATAACGTAACTGAAGTTGATTTGACTGTTGCTGGTAGTACATGGTTTACTGTTGACTCAACTGCTACTTATGGATATGATAAAGCTCTACCTGCTGGTTCATACCGTGCAGTTGTTGGTGCAGAGTGTATTGCTAACTAATGTTACGCTTTATTATGGTATTAACAATGTTTCTGAGTGGGCCAGCAATGGCCCACCAGTTTACTCCGACGTATCCTAAATTAGATAGGTCATATGTTCCGGGTGTAATGAAAACGGTGATGGAATTATTTAATCTTCGAAGCGATGTTGAATACTATGAAATAGCAGTATTTGATAAAGATTGGAATAAAGTTCCCTTTGCCACACCAGCAAAGATCATTAATGTAAAACATCTTAAAACCAAAAGGTTTGATGTGTTTATTCGAGATAAAGATATCTCAAGGGCTCTGTATGTGTGTACAAAGTCTAAACTGATTGTGAACGGATCAGCAATAACTTCAGTATCTTCGAGGATCTGTTCAAAATTTAAATGAGTAATATAATGAGAATTAAGTTAACTATATTTATGTTGATGATGACGGTAGGTAAAGTATATGCCGATTCGAGTTCTTTGAATCTTAATATACCTAGCTCGCCACAGAGTTATCAATCAGATCGTATTAGAGCCGATAACGTAGAATGTTCTATGGCTATTGGTTCATCTACAAACGTCGAATTTGGTGTTGTAGGTATTATAAATCAGAATGATCCCTTTAATAATATGAACGGGAATTCAATGGATTCATCGTTATATAATAATAATAATGATCTGGTAAAAGATGTTGGTGTATATGCAAAGATTACTATTCCAATCGGTGCACCAAAAGAAAGACTTAATTGTAATACATTGTACCAACTAGAGCTCGAGAAGAAGCGTCTAGAAGTAATGAAACTAAAACAAGAAATACAAAATCTACGAACCTTAAAGTTCGAGAATGACGGATAAGGAATTAACATGGCAGAGTTTGAATTTGCGGGGATGAAGTTTAAAGGCGGTAAGATGATGATCGTCTTGACAGCACTTTCCACGTTGGGCGGAGCTACATGGGCCGGTTTTGAGTTCTATAATGACTATAGGAACATGAAAGAGGTCGTAGAGAATATCGATGTAGGAGCTATTGAGGCTCGTAATGAAGTTATTGAAACCAAACTTAATAATGCAATTGAATATACTCGAGACATTAAGTCCGGACTACGTGACGACATTATGGGTATCGAGAAGCAGGCAGATCGCGTAGAAGACATGGTTCGTGAATCAGAAGAAAAAGTACGAGATATGATAGATAAAGCCAATGGGCGATTTGATACAAAAAGAGATATGTTACAATCTGACTATGATGCCAAAGCCGCTGCCCTACGCAACAACTCAGATGCTAAGATCAAAGATCTAGAAGATCGATTGAACGCTAAACTCCAAAGAGCCTTGGATAATCCTCTATCGGATCAGTAAAATAAATGAAAATAACTGTGTACAAAAGCTAATTTATATGTTATAATATAAGAGTTAAGCCGGAGGGGCAGAGGTATACCATGTTATTCTTTATCAAAGGTCACACCAAGAATCGATCAGTGGTCGATCAATATATCATTAACCTAATGAAGCACTATCGGATGCATACTCGTAAGAGTGGTAAGATAACCGTCAGATTCACAAAGAATATGGGAGATGGATGTGAACAGTATCTAGCCTCATGTATTGGTGATAAACGTAATGCATATATACTTATAAACAAAAATCAATCCTTCATGTCTCAGATGAGAGCCTTAGCTCATGAGATGGTTCATGCTAAGCAATTCCTCAGGGGAGAGTTAGATGAATCAGGTATAGTCTGGAAGGGTATCGATTGTGGCCACATGAAATATGGTACCGAACCATACGAAGTAGAGGCATATGGCTATGAAGATGACCTATTTATGGCTACTTTCCCCTTCCACCTCATATAAAACCCCCCTTATAACCAAAAAGTGTGACATTTATGTCACATATTCCATAAAAGTATAAAAAAAGTGCAAATAACCGCATTTTTTAGTGTACATACCTTTCTAACTGTCGTATAATGGTTACATAAATTGTTGAGAGGATATACATTATGGATCGAATCACTATGAAGAAGAAAGAAGCCCTCGGGTTCTTTGATACTAAACCATCTTATGAAGATTGGAGTCGTATCGGTTCTTTCTCTAAGCTTCAAGTTTGGATCGATGATTCTCAAGATGAATCAATATGGGTCGAAGTGGTTGATACTAGTGTGGTCCACGGTAGAAGCCCTCAGCGTGTCAAGCGAGTCCTCGAGATTCAGTTGACTAAGACTGAGTTCAAAGCTTACCATGTTGATATCACTCGTTTAGACCACAAGTATGCTGGTCGTGGTATTGCTGCTAAAGCTTACCGTTATCTGATCAAGAAGCTCGGTATCACTCTTCAAGCTGGTTCTTGTCAATCAGCTGGTGGTCGTAAAGTATGGTTCGATCTCGCACAACGTCGTGATCTGAATGTCTATGCTAAGACTAAATACGGCAAGCCACAAGTTGTTGGTATTGACTGTGAGGAGCGTGAAGTGTGGCTCCCGAAGAAAGAAATCTATGATGGAAACAAAGAAGTTTATGTCTTTGCTTCTGTGTATAATCCTGGTGAATAATCACTATTCGCCAAATAAATTGTACTTTGTCTAGAAACTTGGTATAATGGTATCATAAACTGTTGAGAGGAAACATTATGAAATTTCAAATCGGACAAACCATCAAATCTTATGACTTCCCTAGCCATGACGATTGTTACATGACTGGAGAGATCGTTTCAATCGAGTGTGGAATTATCGAGGCTAAGATCGTTGAGTGGATATCTCTGGGTGAGAACATCGAGTTTCAACCAGACGAAACTTTCACGACTCCGGTCGAGATGATGTTTGAAGACCTGTATCGTGACCATCCACGAATTGAAGTCTTATAACCAAAAAGTGTGACATTTATGTCACATATTCCAAAAAAGTATAAAAATAGCGAAAATAGTTATGTACATACTTTAAGAACCTTGGTATAATACCTATATAAATTGATGAGGAAGCTATATTATGAAAAAATCTATTATGAACGCGATCAACTCAATCTCTTCTACCGAAGAAATGAATGAAGTAATTACTCTGATCAAAGCAAAGCAAAAGCAGATTAGAGCAATTAAAATTGCTGAGACTAAGGGCACTTTAAAAGTTGGTCAACGCGTCAAAGTGAATGGACGTAGAGGTGTTCAGTTCGGAAGCATTAACGTGATTAATCGGACTAAAGCAATCGTCAATATCGATGGAACACAGTGGACTTGCCCAATCGCAATCTTGGAGGTAGCATAATGTTAGTATTTAAAAAATCTATTTTAAGTGGTGAGGTTAGCAACATGGTGCTTGACGTCACTCAAGAGCAGCTCGATCAATATGCTGCTGGTAACGGTCTAATTCAAGAGGTATTTCCTAACCTCAACCACGATGAACGTGAGTTCCTCATGACTGGTATCACTCCTAGTGAGTGGGAAACAACTTTCTCTGAGGATGATGAATAATGATTAGATTACTTATTGGTATATTTTTAATGATGGGTTCTGTTGGTGCTATCGAGCAAGATACTATGAGCTTCGGAGCCGCACTCTTTATTGCTATCCTTGGCGGTCTTATCGCTGGATCTGCCTTACCTAAATTAAACGAGCAATACAAATGAAACTAGCATATTGTGACTACCTTGCCCATACTGTTATTCGTCCAGCATTACTTGCTGATCGCGATCATCACCACGAACACCGTATAGTGCAGGAAGTTAGCTTTGTCAAGATGGACTTAGCTGAAGAGGGATACATGGTATCCACGACTAAATACATTAATGTCACAGACGTTAATGGTAAAATGTATAAAGTAACAATTGAGGAATTATAGAATGGCATTAACTGAAAAACAAATGGCAGACCGTCTTGCAATGATCAAGAAAGCCGCAAAGAAAGTGGCAAAAGGTACTAATGTACAAGCAAAGAGCGTAAAGAAAGAACATAGTCGATTGACTAAGGCAGTAAAGAAAGCTGGTCACCAATCTCCAAGCTCTTTGGATGCTTTCTCTGAGAAGAATATGTACTATTCAGAACGCGAGTTGAGTACATATCTTCGTGGTACTTCTTATATTGATACATATAATTCAATGAAGAGTTCAGACGAATGGAACTAAGTGAAAAAGAGGTACTCGGTGCCCGGAAATACTATGCCCTGATCAGAGCAGCTGCTAATGCTCAAAATCCTGAGTTTAAAGCACTCTGGAAAAATAAGTTAAGGGATCTAATTAAACAAGATAAAGAAGAGGTTGCTTCATATGTTAAGCATAGATAAATTGTCACAAGAATATAACGAGGCATGGTTAGATTATTGTAAACAGATGTATGAGAAAAATCGTCAAGAGCGGTTACTGTGGAAAGAAGCAGCAATATCATATGACGAGTACGTAAGCAATAATTGCCAATTCTTAAAAGAAACATTTAATAATTGAAAATAGTTGTGTACATTCATGCCAAACTGTGGTATAATGTATGTATTATATTCGAGGAGGACTAGATGGCTACAGTTAATTATTCAGGATCACTGCGATACGATATGCATGGTCGGAAGCGTAAGCAATCACGAACTTCGATACGAAAAGTAAAGAGTGTTGAAGTGTCAGGTATTCATAATATTCCTGATTACGATACACATCGTTCTGTATCTCATAGGGAAAAATATCCATCTCTCCCAATGACTGCAGGATATAAAGCTGCACCAGATACTTCTTATAAGAAAGAAATATCATCCCAATACACAGTTGCTATTGCCTATAATAAGGGTGCATATCAGGTAGTATCAAATAGCGACATCAAACACATCGGTAAATGATTAGACAAAGGATAAATTTACAATGGCAACCTATTATACGGTTATGCAATCTCAATTCACCAAAGGTAAAGTTACTACCGAGGTCGTACGCGAAATCAGACCAGGAACCAATTTCGGTGTCCGTGGCTGGTTCGAAAATTCGTATCTCGGTGTTGACTGGTTTAAATCAGAAAAAGAGGCACGACAAGAAGCCCGCAGGCTTGTTAACCTCAATAAGTAAGGAGTATATCTATGGCAACAGCTAGAGCCAAAGAACAAGCCGCTGATACACGTCGAGCTAATAAGAAAACCATTGACAGCATGTACATGGGACCAGAACCAGTATTTTCAAAGGGTGATGTTCCTGAAGACACCAAAACCCAAGATCGTATGTGGGCTAAAGCTGCTAATTGGTATAACTATTATTATGCTCCAAAGGACTATGTACCATATGTACTTAAGTATGGTATTGATGTTTTAGGTTGGACAAAGGATCAAGCACGCCGTGTTAAATCTTTAAAGGACTTTGAGATCTCAATGACTATTGGTCCAGGCAAGGCATGTGTTATTTGGGCTCGTGGCTTTGAGTACAATAAATCTTGGAAAAAGAAGATCAAAGATCGAATGAAAGCGTTATTAGCTTTGGCTATGTCACGTGAAGAGCAGATCGAAGAGCAGGATACTAAACCAAAGGTAACACCTATTAGTCCTTCGGTTCGTACGCGTGCTAAGATGATGGACACTATCTATGGTGACTTTGATGATCATATTATTGAAGGCTGGATCGAAGGCGACTTTAAACGCAAGCTAGATGTGTACGGCTTATGTAAGAAGTATGATATCAAGGGTGCTGGAGTTAATATGTTCCAGGCTCGTATTCAAGAGTTCCTAGATGAATACAATGATGCTTACAATAAAACGTGTGAGCAAGCCGTTGAGGGTTATAGTCACATCAAACGCACTGATCAGAAGAAAGCCATTAATCAACTTCAAGCAATTATAAATGATTGCGATGCACTCAAACAGTCAGCTAAAGCAGCTCGACTGCCACGTGCCAAGAAGCCAAAAGCCTCAGATAAACAAGTTGAAAAGATGCAATATATGAAAGACCATATCGAATCTAAACTGACTTCGATTAATCCTATCATGATCCCTACTGCATTTAGACTATATGTCTATAACACTAAGCAGAAGAAACTATTCGAATATGTTACGAATAGTACTAAAGGTTTTGAGGTCAAAGGAACTACGCTACAAAACTTTGATGATAAACTAAGTAGGTGTACTACCCTACGCAAACCAGATGATATCTTGCCAGGTATCCTTAAGAAGACTCCAAAACAAATCGATAATATTTGGAGTTCATTAACCACCAAAACAGGTCCATGTAATGGACGTATCAATAAAGATTGTATTTTACTAAGAGTTATGGAGAAATAAATGTACGACAGCGATGACCATTCAGAACTTCGACCGTCAGTGATTCCGGCAGTCACATTCAAGACCCGGGTTAGGGATTCAGAAGACAGTGGACCTAATCCTTATAAATGGAAAGACGTGAATAGTTACGATCTTTTTGCAAACAAGAAGGTAGTATTATTTTCTTTACCTGGAGCTTTTACCCCGACATGTTCGACTATGCAACTGCCAGGATTTGAGAAGAAATATGGTAGCTTTCGTGATCTAGGTATCGATGAAATCTATTGTGTATCTGTAAATGATTCCTTTGTCATGAACAAGTGGGCTAAAGATCAAGGACTACTTAATGTTAATGTGATTCCGGATGGTTCCGGCCGGCTTACTTCAGAGATGCATATGCTAGTAGCTAAAGATAACCTTGGGTTTGGCTGGCGGTCTTGGCGTTATGCGGTTGTAGTCGATAATGGTAATATCGAGAAATGGTTTATTGAACCAGGAATTGGCCATGACGTTGAAGATGATCCATATGGAGAAACCTCTCCGGAAAATATCCTAGAATACTTAAGCTCCAGAGGAGAAAAATGATTGACGAACTAGAAACTAAAATTATGACCAAGAAAAGGTTTTCGACAGCAGTAGAAAATTTAGTATTAAGCAATACTTTTACCTACATCGATGCTATTACTTTTATTGTTGAGGAACGTGGCATGGATTACTCTAATGTAAAGAAACTATTGAGTGATTCACTTATGGCTAAGCTTGAAGCAGAAGCTAGTGGCCTTCGATTAATCGATAAAGAGCAAGGTAATACATTACCTCTATGATGACAATGATGGATAGCAAAGCACCTTTTGAAGCTTATAAATTATACAACGCATTAAAGTTACACTTTGAGTCTGATTATGATGCGGTGAAGTACCAGTTTAAAACTAGGGCAACACCGCAGTCATTCTTTAAACGCAAGGATAAGTACTTCTTTGCCAAGCTCGCTAAGAAGCATGGCGATAACTTGATGAAGTACTATGTTGCTAACTTTATCAATGATGTTAAATATGTAGGAGATATGTTAGACTCAGATGGTGAGACTAACTATAGGGACATGTTAAAGAAACACGAATCTATCTCATATGTGTTTAAAAACGATATAAATACTTTATCTCAGAAGTTTAATAGCTTCGATGAACTATTCGAGATGAGTGATAATTCGCATCCGCCTATTATTACTGCATACTTGGAGAGAGATATCTGCCTGGAAACAGTGGTCATTCTCAATAAGCTTATTGGCTTTATGAGACGAGCAGACGTTCAAATAACAGAAACCATTGTCTGGCCAGAGTTAAGTCGGAAGATAAAAAAGTACGATCATTTTATTTTGATTAATGAAGAAAAAATGAAAGAAATCGTAATAAAAGTGTTTACAAACTGACAAAACTGTGGTATAATACTACTTCTATATTATGAAATAACGTGGATCATTCAGAAATACAACGCATATACAATCGGAGAAATACATATGTCTTTTGCAAATTTAAAAACAAACCGTTCAGCCGCAATCTCAAAACTTGTGCAAGCCGCAGAACAAGCCAATCCAAGTGAAACCAAATCTTACGGCGATGACCGTTTTTGGAAACCTACTCGTGATAAAGCAGGTAATGGTTATGCCGTTATCCGTTTTCTCCCAGCTAAAGAAGGTGAAGATCTTCCTTGGGTAAAATACTGGGACCACGGATTTAAAGGTCCAACTGGTCTTTGGTATATCGAAAACTCTTTGACTTCTATCGGTCAAGACGATCCTGTTTCAGAGATGAACTCAGCACTATGGAACAGTGGTCGTGATGAAGACAAAGCTACTGCACGTGATCGTAAGCGTCGACTACATTACGCAAGTAATATTTTAGTCGTAAGCGATCCAGGTAATCCAGCTAATGAAGGTAAAGTATTCCTTTATAAGTTCGGCAAGAAAATCTTTGACAAAATCATGGATGTTATGCAGCCGCAGTTTGCTGATGAAAATCCAGTAAATCCATACGACTTCTGGGAAGGCGCTGATTTTAAAATTAAAATCCGTCAAGTAGAAGGTTGGGTTAACTACGACAAGTCAGAGTTTGCACCAGCGAGCGCATTGCATGGTGGTGACGAAGAGCGTCTTGAAAAAGTATATAATGAACTATATTCTCTACAAGACTTCCTTGATCCTAAGAACTACAAATCTTATGCTGAACTAAAAGCTAAGATGAATAAGGTTCTTGGTGTATCGGGTGGCGTTGAAGCAGCGGCTCCTTCTTATGAAGAAGTTCAAGCTCCGGTGCAGAGACAAGTATCATCAGCCTATGAAGCATCTGACGATGTAGAAGTAGTTGCTGATACTAGTACTGATAGTGAAGAAGATACTCTCAGCTACTTTGCAAAACTAGCAAAAGAGTAATACAGAATCCTGCTACCTTAGGATAAAACCTTAACGGTTTATGGGGCTCTTCGGAGCCCCTTTTTTTATACCGCTACAGCAGAAGAGAGATAGTAACCACGTCTCTCTCTACGTGATGATTGGACAATTGTAGTGTTTGTGCTTGTATCACCTTGTTTAACATTTGATACAATAGGAGCAGCAGCCGGCGTACCAAAGCCCATTTCTTGGACCATCGCATCGTTCTCTTTAGATGTACCCATAATCAAGTCAGCAGTCGTAAGATCGGTAGTAGATAATCCTTCAGGAGCAACTGATGGTGGATTAAGCCTTTCTTCTTCAGCTTTAAGTTCATTTTTTGTTCTAAGCTCTTCAGCTGCTCTTGCACCACGGTTAGTATCAAGACCTTCAGCCATTTTCTCTATTGCCGATGTATCGAAATCGTCACCGAATAAGAACTTAGCAGCCGTAGGACCTAATAGTCCGATAAGCTTCCTTGGAATGAATGTAATACCATTGACCAGCATTGACAAGAAGTCAACTAGATATAATCCAGCGACTTTAAGCGTATCCAAGATACCTGCACCAGGGCCCAGGCTTTCTCGTAATTTCTGAAACCCAAGATACAATCCACCAAGCAACAGAGCAATACCTGCACCTATCGCAATGATTGGTAACATTGGTACTAATGCAGCACTGATCGATGTAATCATACCACTAAAGAATGCACCGATTGCAGGGAATGCAGTCGTCATCATAAATGCCTGGAATATCTTTAATCCGGTCATGACCGTTTGAATTCCTTTGAATAATGCACCAACCTTGGCAATAATAGCACCACCAAATTGTAAGGCAATACCAGCAAAGATAGCAGCAACCGTTCCTAAGTTATCACCGAATATAGCAAACGCACCTTCGACATCACCTTGGAACAGTTTGACGATACCATTAATAACATTAGTAATACCGGTGATTGCATCATTAATAAATTTACCAAGAGTCTCGGGGCTAAAAATAGCAAGTGCCAAACCAGTAAGACCTGCAAGGAATCCACCAGTACCTTTTACACCATCAGCAAAGCTATCAAACTTTCCACCTAGCCCCTGGAGGTTATCACCAATTCTATTCAAAGACGATTGTTGAGCATCAAGAGCAGCAGCAGCTTCCCTACGGGCTTCTTCTTGTCCTGCGGAATCACCTACTGCAGCTAGTTGTTTCATTGCAATTTCAGCAGCTTGATTATCGCCTTCTTCAATAGCTCTTAATAACGCAGATTGACCTTCAGCAAATGATTCTTCAATTTGCATACGGGCTTCTTCATTATCATATAGTCTACCAACACCGGTGTTCAATTTAGAAATCTGATCACCTAACTTATTCATATCCAATTGGCTATTAATAATAGCATTCTGGTTTTTAATTGAATCAGTTAGTTGTTGTAGTCCTTGTGTACTTTTATCAGCAGCAAGGTCAGCAGCTTGAGCTCGAGAAGCTTCTAAGGCATTAGACTCGGCAACAAGATTATCCAAATTGGCTAAAGCTGTTCTCATTCCCGATTCGGTGGTTTTTGGATTAGACAATCTATCCATAATAGCCTGCAGAGTATAATCAAGCTTTTGGGTACCGAGATCTTCAGATTTAAGTTTAAGCTCATTAATCTTATTACCAGCAATAAGAAGTTGCTGCTGCGTTTTATTCGAATCATTCTCGTTTTTTATATTTGCAGCAATTTCTTTAATACTTTTAGTTTCCTGAGGAATAAACTTGCCGGTTTTTTCATCTCTTAGTGCCATGACCTATAATCCTATTTCTTGTTATTGAACGCTTGTGCGCCAAAGAATGCCGCAACGATACCAGCAACAGCAACAAAATATGTAGGTGCCATATCGCCTAGTGTTTTAGCAGCATTGTCTAAACCAATAAGTGAAGCAATTACCACAGCAAATGGGTATAACAATAAGCCAAACAAAGCAAACCATGTCATATTACGTTGTGCATCACGCATAGCATCTTCATCATCAAGACGCTTACGTTTTGCATCAAGCATAAGCTCGTATTCTTCTTTACTAATATGACCATCACCATTCAAGTCATATTCTGACAAGTCGTCACACGTCATTTTCTTTTCTTCTTCAGCCATCTTTATCTCCGCCTTTGAGCTTCTTGTTTTTTAAGTCTATCATTTTCTTCTTTGATAAAATCTTGTAGAAGAGATACATAGATTTCCCTCTCCCACGGCACCATCTCGTTTAGCTCGGTTAAGCTATAACTGTGGTGCTGCATCATCGCGAAGTTAGTCTTAAAATGATTGACTAAACTTTCATGAGAGAGGCCTACGAAAAAAAACTTTGAATACCTTTTAATTCAATGCTGTTTTCGTGTTCACATTTAGTACATACAAATTCTATATTATGAACTAATGCCGGTAAGTCTTGGAAGAACTTTGCTAACTTTTGGAATTGACCACTGTTTAAGCTATCAATAAAATCAGTTAAACTCTTTCTTGTTTCGTCTTTACACGGATATACATTATCATTATCAAAGATATTAACCATGCACTTGGTCATTAGTTGCAAAATAGCTTCCGTTCCTTCCGTGCCAGCTTCGAAATCTCCAATAGTTGGATATCGCATAGTGACACCAATAGTATCAGTGACCTGAATAATCTTTGAATCTTCATCGACTCCAGTCACTTCAATCTCTTCAAGATTTACTTGTGTCTCATGCGGATGTTCGCACTCTGAGCACTTAGCATTTAGGTCAGCAGTTTCACCAACTGATTTTGATCTAAGCTTTAAAAACAAAGTCTCGATATCAAAAACCGCAAGCTCATCTACATTAATATCATCAAAGACACATGCCTCGATAACATCCTTTACTGCCTTCATGATTTGTCTTTGATCTTTCGATTCAAGAGCAATCATAAGAATCTTTTCTTCTTTGACCAAATAAGGTCTATAATCTACTTCAACACCGGTTGAAGGAATAACTGTACTGTATTTCGAGCTATTCACTACTGGTAATGCCATAATCTTCTCCTAATAATATATTATGTCAAATAATTTTAAATTCCAAGTCCTGCTATAATAGCCGAACCTGTACTTGATACTGGTCCTTCCGGAACGTATCGGTCATATGCAAAGGTCACATTCAATTTCTGTACGCCATTTTCCTGTGTATTATCTAATGTTATCGCGTTCATATTAATCGGATAAGCATTCTCTAATTTAACACCATATACTGGAATGTTTTGTTGATTCAATTGTTGGATCACTACATCCACAGCATAATCTTTCTTATAACCCACTTTATATTTATCCATGTCAATGATACTCGACATCCAATTGTCAAATAGGGTTTTCATATAATAATCATTCGTAAGTAGGAAGGTCATTTCCACATCGCTATCAATAACAGTGTATGGTATTTTGACACCTTGTTTCTCTGACATTTTATCTAGTGTGCTAATACCTCTTCCTGGAAGAGTAACGTTTTCACATAGAAAAGAAATGTCTCTTGGATCAGCAATAAGGTTACGTGGATCAGCATTGCCTGAAAGCAACGATCCAACTAAAGCTTCGGGGTTAACATTCAACAAAGATCCGGTAGGTGGCATAAAGAATACATTGAATCTATTCGTAGGAGCCAATCCACCTTTCTTTGAAATTACTGCTTTCATATTATCTATTGCTGACATTTTTATTTTCCTGAGTACTGTTTGCGAGAATATCTCCAAACACTTTCGGCTTTTACCTTGGCAAATTGTTCAGTCGGTAAGAATATTGCAATATCCCATTCCGTCATTGGAACTTTTACCATTTGTGATTTAATTTGACTGGACAAATAACGCTTAAAGCAAGGTTCAAACTCTTTAAACTTTCGGACACCTTTTAATAAATCATATCTAAGTTTAAGGCGTGACGTATCTGTTATATTCTTTGGTGCTGTTTGCATTAATGCATCTAAGAATCTAGCTCTGACTCCTGGGGGAAGATAATGGAGATTTAGTCCATAAAACCCACCCTCGGCTGGCTCAACCATAATTACTAATGGGAACCTATCATAGTATGGCAATGTAGCTTTATGCTTTGGATCATAAAAATACATGTACATACTACCAGCAATATTTTGTGAAGTCTTTTGTAATGCACTGTCTTTTAAAAGACTACGGCGGTTTACATCCCCAAGATCTTTTACTTTCTTGCGGAACCAGTTTTGAGCCTGTTTAGTTCTTGGAGTAATTCCAGCCCTAAATGCTTGTGCTTGTAGTGTGTCGAATAACGATGCCATATACTTATTTATATCAAAACTTTAACAGTTTGATTCCTTTATTTTTTAAAGTTTCTTCCGTCCAGATCTCAAATCTCCAGCCCCGAGCATGTGCATAATGTTTGGCAGCTTCCCATTTGTCACTGTTTTTAATATAGGTTGTGACCTCATTAATATACCGTTTAGTCTTTCGTGTTGGTTCTTTTGGCGGAGCAGTTTCTTTCTTTGGCTTGATCTCTACAAGTACCTTTTCACCGTTGTTCCATTCAATGTATAGATCCATATAGTATCGATGAACCTTCTTGTCTACTTTCCATCGATACGGAATAACAATCTCTTCACTACTCCATTTAACAACATTTGGATTAGCATCAAGCCATCTAAAGGCGTTTCTTTCCCATAATGACCTATACTTTACCTTCGTATAGTCCCCAGCGTACTTTTCTTTTTTCTTTACGGTGTATTTACCCGAATAAGCCATATAAATACTTCTATAAGATGATTAATTTATATCTATTTATAGGGCTTAGAAATGATACTAGTTTACCCAGAAGGGTTGAGAGAAAAAGCAGAGGGTACATTCCCTCATGTTTGCTTTGAATTGGCAGACACAAAAAATAACCAATTCGAGAGGATTCATTTATATGTACCTCAAGGCTTTGCTATTCCCGATGCAGCAGCATATAATAATGTTGATCTAGGTGTAATTGGTGCTAACCAAATAGGCCAATCAGGAGGCGGTGGTGTTACTGAAGCCGATACTACTGCTAAAGCCGCGAATCTTGCTGGTGCACTTCCTGGAGGTGATACTCTTGGTATGGCCGCACAAGCTAAAGCAATGAAAGACGGGGTTGCAAGTAATCCATTTACAAATTTAGCGTTTACCGGAACTCAAGTTCGTAGCTTCAACTTCTCGTTTAAACTTGTTTCTGAATCTGCTAAGGAAGCTCAAACTGGCCGTAAAATAGAACAGTTATTTAGAAAGTTTTTATATCCAGAAATTTCCGGTTCTATGTCTCTTAAGTATCCTCCCCAGTTTAAAATTACATTTTATAACGGGGAAGAAGTAAATCAGTTTATGCCTAAGTTAATGCCATGTTATCTAGTATCGTTATCTACTACATATAATTCTTCAACGAATAGTTTTCACGCTGATGGATCACCTACTGAAATCGATTTGGCATTGGCGTTCCAAGAAACGAAAGCCTTGACCCGAGGAGATCTATTTGACCTCGACGATACTGCTGCTGATTCAGATCTAAATTATAAGGCTGATACAGTCAAAACAAATAAGAAGGTAGGTTAATCATATGTCATTCTTTTCGCAATTCCCTAAAATTGAATATGATTATACCGGCCAAGGGTCATATCTTAAAGTAGCAGACTTATTTAGAAGTGCTCGACCACAAGGCAGCTTTATCGATAATCCAGCATTGTACAAAAAGTATAGTGTGTTAAATGGTGATCGACCTGACGTCGTATCATACAAGCTATATGGCACAAGCCAATACTATTGGACATTCTTTGTTATCAACGATTTTCTTCATGACGGAATCGCCGCTTGGCCGATGAGTCAAGAAGATCTAAGCGAGTACCTTGCAAATAATTATTCAGGTCAAGTAATTGAAACACGACCAACTGTAGTCCGTAATTCTGATGGACTTGTTTCAGATTATCGCGATTCTCTTTCAGGTAGATTTAATATTGGTGAAACTCTTAATGCATCTACATCATCAGCATCTGGTACTCTAGTACGTAAGGATGCAGATTTATCTCAATTAGTAATTAGAGATATTACTGGTGGAACATTCAAAGGTGATTATCTTTCACAGGTTACTGAATTTATTACTGGTGCTACTTCAGGCGACCAGGTTGGTTCGTATCAGGTATATGATTACGCAGAAGCTCCTGCTTGGTGGTACAAAATTGGTGATAAGACTCAAGCACCGGTGACGATTGATACAGTTATCCCTGATGGTGAGCCTAGACATACATGTGAGTATGTGTCAAACCGACAATCTATTGTTGACGAAAACGATAGAAAATCTCAGATTAGAGTGTTAGATCCAAAGTACGTAGAACAATTTGCTGAAGAATTCGAGGCAGTGATTAATGGCTAATCTAAGCTCATCTAGACTTAATGCTGCAGGTGAACCAGTATCACCGGCATCTTATGAATTATATTCTGTAAAGTTATATACTAACTACGAAACGGATTATGAAATAAGAGGCATTGTTACAGATATTGTAGTAAATGAATCTATTTTTAATACTTCGATTCAAACCGAATTGACATTAGTTGATGGTATTAACTTTTTAGAAAAGGCTAAATTGACTGGTAGTGAAAAGATAGAAATTCTAATCAAACGTAACGATGAAAAATATAACATTGAATGCTATATAGCAAATATCGAAAGTTATAGTAAATCAAGACCTGGAGTTCAAGTTTATAAATTTAAATGTGTAAGTAGACATGCATATTATAATACGTTTATGAGATTAAATAGAGCATTCAAAGGTGGGATTGGCGCACTCGTAAAAAACGTCTGTGAAAAGGATTTAGATGCAAAAGTTGCTAAATTAAACACAGATACAAAGGGGATTATCCATGGGATATATCCTCATCTTAAACCCTTGGATGCAATTGTTTGGTTACTTAGAAATAGTACAGATAACTCAACTCCATTTTATTTTTATGAAACATTAAAAGATGGATTAATTTTTGATTCGTATGAATCAATGGTAGACTCAGAGGTATATCGTAAATATAAACATAAACCTTTTATGGATGATATTGTAAGTACTGAAGAAAATTATGCAGAAGCTCAAACAAAGATTATTAAATTATCTTCTGAGTTTGATGTAGGTAAATACTTTGCTATCCATGATGGCGCGTATGCTTCTTCAGTTAAGACAGTTGATGTTGCAACTAAGTCGTACAAAACATCTAAGTTTAATTATAAAAAGATTAAAACCTTAAACGATAACAAACCATTTTCTGATAATATAAAGTTTAACGATACAACATTAAATGGTTTAACTGAGTCAAAGATTCATCATATTTCTTTAAACTCAAAGGCGTATGGCAAACTAACTAATTACCATACACCTATTGCTGATTCTATTTCAAGCAAGCAGGCATATCATGTTAACCTAGGTTACATGGGTCAAGACTTACAAGTGTATGGAGACTTTGATCTTTCGGTTGGTATGGTTGTTGAATTAGAAATTTATAAATCGAGTGATGAAAAGATACTAGAAGAAGATCGCAAAAACATGATTGATAAAATGACTTCTGGTAAATATTTAATTACTGATATTGCACACATATTTAATGGTGAAGAATACATTATCGACATGGGTCTTCAAAAAGATTCGAGTGCAACTGACTTAACGGAAATATTATAATGAATAGAATTGATGATCAATTTTTAGGTGGCCAGTTTTCATGGTTCACTGGAGTAGTTGAGGATATTAACGATCCTGAGCAATTAAATAGAGCACGTGTAAGATGCTTCGGATACCATACCGAGGACTTAGGTAAAATCAAGACGACTGATTTACCTTGGGCTACGGTAATGATGCCAACAACTTCTGGAAGTATTTCAGGTATTGGTATAAACCATGGATTAAAACCTGGCTCATGGGTTATCGGATTCTTTAGAGATGGACCATCAGCACAAGATCCTGTTGTTATGGGTTCTATTGCTTCTATGTATGATAAACTCCCTACGGAAACAAAGGGTTTTAGAGATCCAGCCGGGTATTATCCGTATAAACAACAAGATAGTACATATAACGATACGAACTTTAGAGCAAGAGGAATCGCAGAAGATCCTGCTAGAACTCCTGATGCTATAATTGCTGAACCTGAATCTCCCTATGCTGCAGTATATCCAAATAATCAAGTGATTGAAACTGAAGGAGGTCATGTCATTGAATTAGACGATACTCCGGAGGCTGAACGTATTCGCATTAAGCATAGTAGTGGTACTTTTGTTGAGATGCATCCGAATGGTGATATTGTTACTGCGCATGCAAATGGTTGGAGAGTCGTAACTGGCAATGATGCACTTCATGTTACTGGCAATATGACAGTTTTTGTTGATGGTGATGCTGAAGTGAATGTCGGTGGTAATTCTGTGACTAATATTACTGGCACTGCTGATATAACTGTTGGTAAAAATACTACTGTTAATTGTCCTACCACTAATTGGACCGGGAACATTAACCTAGCTGGTAATATTAATATCACCGGAACAAGTACTGCATCAGTCGATCATGTTTCTGCTGGTATTTCCGGTAAGAATCACGTCCATACCGAGCAAGGTGATGGGGCAGATGTTAGCAAACCAAAATAACCAAAGTGTGATTAAAGAGGTATAAATATAAGTATGGCAACTAATATATTCAATAGTTCAAGTAAAACCGGTAATGTGTCTGTCACAAGTAGACGCAAGGGCTATACTGACTTAGATTTATCTCTGCAACTACATCCAATTCGGCTGGATATTATTCCGTTGAAAGACGATGCCGCAGTAAGAAATGCAGTAAAGAATTTAATTTTAACTAATACATATGAGAGACCTTTTCACCCTGAATTAGGTGGTAATCTTAGAGGTCTTTTATTCGAACCGGCTGATGTAATTACTCGAATTGCAATCAAAGATTCTATTGAGTCTATATTGGCAGATCACGAACCACGAATTAATAAAGTAAAAGTATTCGTAGAAAACTTTGACGAGAAAAACGCATTTAGAATTACGGTAAGCTTTAATATCAAACAAGACGATTCTCAAACCGAAGTTGAAATCTTACTTCGTAGACTTAGGTAATAAACATGGCAGCAAATAATTTAAACGTAACTGAATTAGATTTTGATCAAATTAAACAGAATCTAAAAAACTATCTTAAGACTCAAGCTGAGTTTAACGATTATGATTTTAACGGATCGGGTCTTAGTGTCCTACTAGATGTGTTATCATATAACACTCATTATAATGCTATGGTTGCCCACTTTGCTTTGAATGAAGCATTCTTAGATTCGGCACAGATTAGAGGTAATGTTGTTACCCGTGCTAAGTTGCTGGGTTATACTCCTAGATCTATCTTGGCTCCGAGGGCAACGGTTACTATTACAGTAGATGTTTCTGATGAAGTCGGAACGATCCCTGGTAATTTGACAGTATCACGCGGTACCAAACTAACTACAAATGTTGATGGTCAAGAATATACCTATACCGTATTAGAAGCTATGACTGCAGCATATGACGCATTATTGCAGAATTTTGTATTCCCTAACGTTTTTATTGCACAAGGGATTTATAAGACCGTTCAATACAGAGTTGATAACGATATTGAGAACCAGAAATTCCAACTACTAGATCAAACTGCTGACACTTCAACCGCTCGTGTGCGTGTACGTCAGAATCAAGAATCAAGTAGATACGACATCTATACTCGTTTTGACACAATTCAGAATATTAAATCAGATAGCCAAGTTTATCACCTCCAAGAAAACTCTGCTGGATACTATGAAGTATATTTCGGCGATGGTATTATTGGTAAAAAACCAATTGACAATAATGTAATTAATATCGATTATGTTGTGACTGATGGTACTGAATCTAATGGTGCAAACGTATTTACGGTTGTAAATAATATTGGTGGCTTTGCTGCTATCAGTGTTGCAACAAATACAGCAGCATCTGGTGGTGCGATCAGAGAAACCTCTGAATCAATTCGCTTTAATGCTCCATTGACCTTTATTGCTCAGAACCGAGCTGTTACTTCAGATGATTATAGAGCAATTATCCAAAAGAACTTTGCCAATATCGAATCTATTTCGACTTGGGGTGGTGAAGATAATGATCCACCGGATTATGGTACAGTGTATCTTTCAATCAAGCCATTGGTTGGAACATCTATTACTCAAGAAGAGAAAACAGAAATTACTTTAAATATCCTGAAAGGTAAGAACGTAGTATCCATTCTTCCTAAGATCGTTGATCCAGACTTTACGAGTCTTGAGCTTGATGTATTTTTTAAATACAATCCTAACCTTACTGATCGAACTAAGGTTGAGATTGAATCATTAGTCCGAGATACTATTGCTGATTATAACTATAATAACCTTAATAAGTTTGATGGTGTATTTAGACACTCTGCATTGTTACGAGCAATCGATAACGCTGATTCTTCGGTTACAAGTTCTACTGTTCGTCCTTACATGTTTAAGAACATATCGGCAGGAACTACTGTGGGCGTAAATAACTTCGAATTGAATTATGCCGGAACATTCCTCGCAAATGATTCTACGACAGCTTATAGTATTACGAGTTCTGCATTTAAGATTCCTGGTTCTACTGAAGATCATTTCTTTGGTGACCTACCTATTGCTGGTGAATCAAATAGAAAAGTTATTGTATATAAAGTTGTTAACGGTATTAAAATTATTGTATTAAACGATTGTGGTACGGTGTATATTAATACTGGTAAAATCGTATTGAACTCATTCGCTTGTACTACAGCTACTACGATTCGAATCATGATTACGCCTGACTCATTGGATATCGCACCTAAGCGTAATCAGCTGATCAATATTGATTCTACTCGTTTGAATGTTACCGCTTCTGTAGATAGAATTGCTCTATCCGGATCTACCGGTACTATATCCTATACTACAACTTCTAGAATGAGATCATAAGATATGAGAAATTTGGAATCATTTTCTAAAGGATATGTAGAGTCTATTGGCTCTACTAAGCGCCGCTCGAAAGAAGACATTAGGGTAGATCAACTCATCCCTTCAGAGATTCTTGCCGATACTGAGGATGGTGGATCCAAGCAGCGTGGTATTAAGCAACTACTCGATGCTTATTATAGATTTAATAATATGGATGAATTCATCTATACCGATACCGATACCTTAGAAGATATCGTTATTAACGGTGTTGCAACGTTTAGAATTTCAGATCCAGATAATACTAATGATGAGTTTTTTACTGACGATCAATTTTCAGAATCAACATTGAAAGATGCAGATGGCAATAACATTTCTATTAGTTCTAGCAACGTTTTTATCTCTAATGGCAATAATCTACCTGGGTCGTTAGCCGAGGCTACTTCTCCAATCGGAAAGACTATTCGTATATCTGGATTGGCGGCATATAATAATTTAAAGGTAACACTTACTACTCCAATTAAATACTGGGTTGGTCCAGGACCTTCGTATATTTTAAATAGTATTGAAGATGCTATGAATATCGATCATGCGTCAGAGGATTACTTAGCAATGATTCAAAGGGAAATTGCTGCTGCAATTCCAAAGAATCTTACTGTAAATAAAAGAACTCTATATAAGCGCATTGTAGATTATTATAAAATTAGAGGTTCAGCAGATTCTATTGAAACGTTCTTTAGACTTTTGTTTAATGATACTGTTGAAGTTGAATATCCGTATGAGTCGACACTTATTCCATCCTCTGGTAACTGGGATGAATCGCAAGATCGTTATCTAGATCATAAAGGTTTTGTATCAGATAATATTAAGATTCATGATTCATATTTTTATCAAAAGTTTTCGTATGTTATTAAGTCAGCTCATAATATTAGTGAGTGGAAAGACACATTTAGTAAACTAGTTCATCCATCTGGATTTATATTCTTTGGTGAAATTCTTATTATTACTGATCTGGTCCGTAAGGCTCTTGGCGATAGTATCAAAAATACTAATGGAGTATATCCAAGAACAGGTCGATTTACATTGTCGTCTATGCCAGGTGAACAACCAGGATTGATTGGCGCTGAAGATCTACCGGTACTTGTTGAAATGTTTGCATCAATGTTTATGCCTACATTTGCTGCTAAGATCGATAAGTCAGCGTACCTATCTACGACATCAACCGCTGGTGTAGTGACATCAATTGAAGTTGCGGACGGCGGATATGGTTATCAAACTGTACCAGCAATTACTATTGTTGATGCTACAGGCGGATCTGGTGCAGCAGCGACTGCAGTATTAGACGAACATGGTCAGATCGAATCAATAACGATTGATAACGGTGGTTCTGGTTATACTAACGCGTTTGCGACTGTTGCAGCTAATCCATTGGCTGGCCAGCTAGAAGAAGTTTACTTACGAAATCTTGCAAATAAGATTTATAAGATAGCACCAATCATTACGTTTGATGCGCCAACATCTAAGGGCGAAGATGGATTACCATTAGCGACAAATATCACTGCAACAGCTGAAGTTATACTAGATAGTGAAGGTGAAATTACTGGTATAAATATAACAGAACCTGGATTTGGATATGTGCTCGATCCAAAAGTTAAGGTATCAAGTTCAACATCAAATGAGTACAGAGCCAAAGATATGAGGCCAGTATTAATATTGGCATTGAATCATTTGGACAACCTATCAAGGACTATCCCATCAAATGGATACTTTGCTAGAAAAGGAACAGGAACCTTCGAATCCGAAAAACTATTCAATGGTGGGTATCCCATATATAAATTTAATGGGCAAACCATCGAAAGCATTAATGCAAACTCTATAAATAATAGTAATACAAGTTCATTTATTTATATAGAATAACTTTATAACAGGGCAAAAATTATGGCAGCAATTATTTCAACTCAATTTAGAGTCTTGAATGCATTTAACTTCAAAGAAGAAGTTGGGCAATCGGGAGTCTCACTGTATCTTGGTATCGGCAAACCAGATGCATGGTCAAATTCACTTAGTGATCTCACAGACACTATCCCATTTGTACCTTATGACAATTTCGATCACGCGAACGAAGCTAAGCAAAATCTTATTGGTCTCAAAAAGATCACCACCGCTGATGTTTCTCACGTAATCCCACGATATAATTGGGCATTAGGCAGTACATATACTCCTTGGGATTCTGATGATTCTGATATCTATGACAAATCTTTCTATATTATCACTGACGAATTTAAAGTCTATAAGTGTATTGTTGCAGGAACATCTGGTTCAACAATTAAACCAACTCAAACTCAAATATCTCCTTTGGCCGAAGCTGATGGTTATACTTGGAAGTATATGTACACTTTGGCTGTTGCTGATGCTGAAAAATTCTTAACAACTTCTTACGTTCCAGTAAAGTCCGTATCTGAAGACTTTGTTGATGATGCTGCCGCCGAAGCTGCATTGTCCGAAGCAGATTACGCACAATATCTGAACCAAAAAGCTTCTCGAGCTTCTGCCGCCGCTGCCGGCATTGAAAGAATTGAGATCGTAGATGGTTCAACTGGTTACAGTTCTGCTCCTACTATTACTATTACCGGTGACGGTACTGGTGCTACTGCAACTTGTACTATTTCAGGTGGTGTAGTAAATAACATTACTGTTACAAATAAAGGAACTGGATATACTGTAGCTCATATCGCTTTCTCAAGCGGTGACGCATCTGCCCGATGTGTTATTGCTCCGAAGGGCGGTCATGGTACAGATCCTCGTGGTGAGCTTGGAGCATTCTTTGTCGGTATTAATACTACACTTGACGGTCTTGAAGGTCAAGATATTACTGTTGATAATGACTTTAGGCAAGTTACACTTATTAAAAATCCTACCTTAGGCGGATCACTTATTACTTCTGCAACGATTAATCCATTGAAGTATCTTGATATTACTTCAGCTGGTATTACTGGTACAATCAATGTTGATGAAGTTATTGTTGGTGGAACATCTAATGCGAAAGCTTTGATTGCTAATGTTGATACTTCGCTTGGTAGAATCTATTATACACAAAATAGTAAAACTGGTTATACAGCTTTCCAAGGATCGGAAGCCGTAACGTCTTCTATTAACGGTGGATCAGCAGTGCTTGAAGCTACTCCTTCTGTGAATGGCGAAATGGATTTGACTAGTGGTGAACTTCTATTCTTAGAAAATAGAGAATCAATTAACCGCAGTCTTTCGCAGATTGAAGATCTTAAAATGATTGTTGAATTCTAAAATTGGTTATAAATACAATTATAACATTGGAGACACAAGAGAGATAAAATGACTATATCCAAAGTAAAAAAATATAATGTTGCACCATATTATGATGACTTCGATGAAACTAAAAATTATCTTCGGATTCAGTTTCGCCCTGGTGTCTCTGTACAAGCCCGTGAGCTTACGCAAATGCAAACTGCGTTACAAGCTCAAATCGATAAGCTTGGACAATATAACTTCCAAGACGGTTCTAGAGCAGTTGGCGGTAAAGTTACCTTAGATATTAATTATGCATATATTAAATTAGAAGATACAGTTTCTGCATATGCTAGTGAATTCCTCGGTACAACTATTACTGGTGCTACTAATGGAGTGCAGGCTGAAGTATTAAAAGTAGTTGCTGCTACTGCCTCTGATCCAGCTACATTATATGTAAAATATATTAGCACCGGTACAGATAATGCAACTAAGATTTTTGTTGCAGGTGAAACTATTACTTCTGATGCTGATATTGTTCGAACAGGAACAATCGGTGGTGGAGTATCTTCTACTATCCTAAATCCTATCGGTGAAGGTTCAGCTATTCACGTTGAAGAAGGTGTATACTTTATCTCTGGCAACTTCGTATACGTTCCGGCAGAAACCCTTATTCTAGACAAATATATAAACACTCCAAGTTACATTGTTGGATTTAGTATTACTGAATCTATTGTGACTTCTGCTACTGATGTTTCATTGGTAGATAACGCATTGGGAACTCCTAACGAGTCAGCCCCGGGTGCACATCGTTATTCAATCTCTACAACTTTAATTAAAGAACCACTATCTCTTGCATCTAGAACTGTTGATAATTACATTCTTCTTATGACAATTGAGAATGGTGTTATTCGTAAGCTTGATACTGACAAATTAGATACTGAACTTACTGCTAGACTTGCTCGTCGAACTTTAGAAGAATCTGGAAATTATGCTTTAGGTCCATTCATCCTTGATATCAAAGAACACCTCAATGATGAAGCTGGTAATAACGGTTACCTTACTGCAGCTCAAGGTGGTAATGCCACTAAGATCGCGATCGGTATTGATCCAGAAATTGCTTATGTTGAAGGTTATAGAGTACAAAAAATCTCTACTGAACATGTTGAATTAGACAAGCCTCGATCTACTTCTGATAAGAAACAAGTCACCGGTGTATCAACTTCTACTGGTTTTGGTAACTATGTCAAATTGACATTAGCTTCAACTATTGGTATTCCAGACGTTAATGACTTCACTTCACTTGAACTTAAAAATACTGGTGGTACTGTAATTGGTACTGCACGTGCACGTGGGTTTGAGTATGATAGTTTTGCTCCTGCACACTTTAGATTATACCTGTTTGATATTTCAATGAATGTTGGTCAAGTATTTGCATCTGTTGCAAAAGCTGCTCAAACTGCAACTGGATTCTCGGCTGATCTATTGAATGTTGGCACTAGGTTCGATGCTGGTAATAACCAATTGGTTTATAAACTACCTGCCGAAGCTATTGAAACTCTTACCAATGGTAACGATCATAGTGCTGATTATGTCGTAAGAATTAAAAGAACTGGTTCTACTATTTCAAGTGGATCTTCGAACTTCACTATGCCTTCTGGTACTCAATTAAACGATGACGATGATATCGTATTATTCGCGTCGGGTACAACTATTAACATTGCTGATAGCCAAGTGTCTGGTGTTGGTACAAGTACAGTAACGATTACTGGTCTTGGTACTTATAACGGTGATACTCCTGTCGCAGTATTTAATATTAAGAAAACAAATGTTTTACCTAGAAGTAAAACCTTACGTTCTGCCGTAACTTCTACGATTTCATATTCTCCAGGAACTAATACATATAACCTTGGTAGATACGATATCCTAAATGTTACTTCTATTGTTGATTCGAATGGTACTGATGTAACCTCAAACTTTATTGTTGATAACGGGCAACGAACTAGTTACTATGAAAATGGTAGTGTTACTCTCATCGGTGGTGCTACTCTTCCTACTGGTAACTTTGTAGTAACTTTCGACCACTTTGAACATAACCAAGGTGACTACTTCTCTGTCGATTCATATCCGGATTACGATAACATTCCTACTTTTAGTACTCCTGAGGGAACAGTGGAACTTCGTGATTGTATTGACTTTAGACCTACTAAGGCTGAAGCTGGCGCAACCACTGGATCTGAATTTAGTAGTGGTGATAATGCTTCTCGTGGTGATATGATTCAACCTGTTGGATTGGTATCTACTGATATTACTTTCTATATGCCACGAATTGATAAGATCTTCTTGTCAAAAGATGGTACGTATAAAGTAATTAAAGGTGCAGCTGCTACAGTTCCTCAAGAACCAGAAAATATCTCAGAGGCTTTACACCTTTATACGATTAGAATTAATCCATATGTATTCGATGTTGGTGATATTATTCCGATCAATGTTGATAACAAACGATATACTATGCGAGATATTGGTAAGCTAGATAAGAGAATTAAAACTCTTGAATACTATACTTCTTTATCTTTGCTCGAAAAATCTGCTCAAGATGCACAATTGTATGATGGTGCGGGTGCCCTAAGATTCAAAAATGGATTTGTTGTTGATGGATTCTATGGCCATAACGTTGGTGATGGATCGCATCCAGATTATGGAGTATCAATCGATAAATCTGCTGGTATCCTAAGACCACAATTTGATGAGCGTGATGTTAACCTCATTCGTAAAGTTGGTGATACTGGTACTGCGGTTAAATCTGCATCTGGCGGTATTATTACCTTACCATATACAACTGTAACTGAAATTGATCAACCATACTCTTCGTACGCTGAATTCGTCAATCCATACAATGTTGTTATCTGGGAAGGTATTGTACAACTCTCTCCTGAATCTGATAACTGGAAAGAAGTTGACCAAAGACCTGATATTATCATCGATGATAATTCAATCTATGATCAGTTTGTAGCTCTTGCTGAAGCCGATGGCATCCTTGGTACCGTATGGAATGAGTGGGAACAGAACTGGACTGGCACTTCTGTTGCATCTGTAACTACTGACAGATTAAATGTCGGTGGAGCTGAAGGTTCTAGATTGACCGGTACGCGAAAAGGCGGTGGTCGCGCTGTTGTAAATAAGGTTGTAACTACTACTAACTTTACTGGTGAGTCTACGAGATCTGGTTTAAGAACAGAAGTTACTTCTGATATCCAATATAAAGAAATTGGTAACTATATCGTCGAAGTTAACTTTATCCCATTCATGAGATCAAGAGAAGTATTCTTTAAAGCTGAATTACTTAAGCCTAATACTCGTGTTTGGCCATTCTTTAATGGAACTGATATTTCAAATTATGCTAAACAAAAGACCTTTGTTGAGTTTACTGATGGTGCAGCCTTTGATACCTATGAGGGAACTACTGTTCACCCTGACGGATCATCTAGTTTGATTACTGATGCATCTGGTAAGGTTGAGGGATCATTTATTATCCCAAGGAACTCTGTGCTTAAGTTTAAGACTGGTAATCGTGAATTTAAACTTACGGATTCTAATACTAATGTCGATGATGATTCATCTACTAAGGCTTCTGGAAACTTCCATGCTCAAGGTATTCTTGAGACCGTACAGAAAACGATTGTTGCTACTAAAGTTCCTAGACTTTCAAGAACTCAGGTTACTGATAGTACTACTATTACAAAGACTGAACGCACTACTCGACATGATCTTGTTAAGTACTATGATCCATTGGCCGAAACCTTCGTAATTAAAACTAAGGGCGGAGTATTTACTACTGCACTGGACCTCTTCTTTGAAGGAAAACCTGCGGCTGGTGGTGTACCGGTTTTGGTATCTATTCGTGAAGTTGAAAACGGTACTCCGACCCAAAGAGAGATTCCTGGAGCCTCTGCTGTCGTATATCCGGCATCAATCACTACATCGACTGATGCATCGGTTGCTACTACTATCAACTGGCAATATCCTGTATATTTACAAGAAGGTGTAGAATACGCAATGGTCCTCATTAGTAACTCTGACAAATATAAAGTATTTGTTGCTGAGACTGGTGGATTTGACCTTACTAATACTACATACAGAATTATTAAACAACCATTTGATGGCGTGTTCTTTACTTCTGCTAATGCCTCTACCTGGACTCCGGAGCAAACTAAAGATCTTAAGTTTAAACTGAAAAGAGCTTCATTTACTGGATCTTCTGCTGAGATTAACTTGACTAATGATATCATTCCGGCTCGTAGATTATCGGCTGATCCGTTTGAATTCGTTGCTAATCCTTCGGCTACAACTTGTAAGATTAAGGTTATTCATAGAAACCATGGTATGTACAATCCTGATAACTCTACAAGTGAGCACTCTGTCACAATTAGTGGAGCTACAGGAACAATCAATGGTGTTGCATCTTCATTGATTAATGGTACTCATACGATTAGTGAAACTGAACTTGATTCATACCACATCGTGATTGGTTCAGTAGGAACTCCAGCACAAGCAACTACATTAAACGTACGAGCTGGTGGAGTGTCTATTAGAGCTACTGAGAACCAAATTTATAACGTATTGAACGTGAATGCTTCAACCTTAGAGTTCACTGGTCAAACTATTGATTACTTCCTTAGTGCAAGAACTGGTGGATGTACAGATCCTTCTTCGAATGTTGTTAACTATAATAACGTTAGTGAGCAAGCAATCTTGGCTAACTCTAATGTGTATACTCCAGTCCCATATGTTATTGCATCTGGAACAAATGAAACGGCTAGAAGTATTGGTAAGTCATTCAATCTAAGATGTGTACTGAATAATGGCGGTATTGAAAACCTATCTCCTGTAATTGATTTAAATAGGACTTCAGCAATTACTGTTATGAATAGAGTTAATGATGCGACTGGTAATAGTGCTCAATATAGTGCACGCGGAACATTAGTTGCTGAAACTGCTGCCCAAAGTACTAGTAATAAAGCTAAATATATAACTAAGAAAATTCAGTTGAACGAAGAAGCTGATCTAATTGATGTGTACATTAATGCTAACAAGCCTGATGGTGCAAACATTGATGTTTACTATAAAGTGACTGATGACAGTGCTAGTGACTTTGACTTGATTGGTTGGACTTTAGCAACATCTGATAAAGTTATTCCTACGAATAACAACGGTGTTTATTCTGATGTTCATTATGCGATTTCTCCTGGACTATCATTTGATGCATTTGCTATAAAGATAGTATTGAGATCAAGAAATAGTTCAAGCGTTTCAACTGTTAAAGACTTTAGAGCTATTGCGACTATTTAATGAAACATATACAAATTAAAGATAATATAGACCTTCAAAGGGATTTGTCGTCTAAAGCTGTTATAAATAATAATAGATCTGCTTATGAAGCACGGTTAAAACAAAAAGAGATTAATGCATCTAAAGATAGAGAAATTGAAAACATTAAAAGCGATATCTCTGAAATTAAAAGCATGTTAAAACAAATTATTGGTGGAATGTAAATGGCTCATACAAAAGAAACTACAGTACTTAGAGGTAATACCTTAGAGCAATGGAGACAACGTACAAATAAGATCTCTTATGATCTAGGTGCGGTGAATGAACTGCATTCAGATTTTACTGATAGTATTTTAAACTTTACTGCAACTGCAGATCAAACTAATTTTTACGATGCTGGCTTATCAATTGGCTTAGCTGCTGAAGTAACTTTAGATAATACCGCAGGGTCTATTATTCTGGCCGGCGATCATACTGCACTAGATGCTTCAATTGTAGCTGGCGAAAAGCTTTTCCAAGGTATCCTAGCTGCGAAAACCTGGGAAGCAACCATTGTAGCTGTTACTGATAGAAAAATCTTAGTTACTCAATCCACCGGCGTGTTCGATGCTGCTGAAGAATTAGTACTTACTAGCGATACTAATGTTACTATTGCTGCCTCTAATATCTCTTCTCTTATAGCCGAATCTTATGAAGTTGGATATGTAGAACTATATACGAATGGAGTTGAACGTGCACAGGCTTTAACTACTGTTGGATTTCACCTTCCTCCTTATGTTTCAAGAATCAACCTGACTGGAAGCCCTACAGTTCCAGCATCCTTCGTTGAAGGCGCTACAATTTATCAGGGGACACTTGGATCTGAAACATTTATTGGTAAAATACTATATGTTGAAGGCAGTACTGCCATCCATATTAAATCAGTAACTTCGGGATCCTTTAGTACTTCTGTAATGGTTAAGGTTGGAAGCGGCGATACAAATAATCGTGTCCTTGCTGCTAACTTGGACACTTATTCTACCATTGACCAAGATCATGCTAGTATGATTGAACTACATTCACCTGCTGATGCTGGTGATATTATTAAGCTTGCCTATTATAATACTATAAGAGCTTTAAATGAGCTAGCAGATGATATTGGTACTATTGAAAGTCTTACGACTACTGCAACAAATCTTGTTGCTGGCGTAAATGAGCTTGATGCTGAAATCGGTAATACTACTGAATTCTCTTCAGTATCAACAACAAATGATACCGTATCTACTGCAATCCAGAAATTACATACCGAAATCGGTGATATCACTGCAATTGATGCATTGGTAACAAATGATACTTCTCTTGTCGAAGCTTTGAATGAGCTCCAAGGGGATATTGGTAATAAGAGTTCACTTACTACTGCTGCTAAGGGTTCACTTGTTGCTGCAGTGAATGAACACGAAACTGATATCGGTAATATGACATTTACTGGTCTAGATGCTCTAGACGTCTCGGCTGCCATTCGTGAATTAAGAATTGATATCGGTGACGTTACTGCTGCCAATATGGGTACTACTGCGTCAAACTTAACTGGCGCAATGCTTGAATTAGAAACCGAAATTGATACTCTGAATACTAGAGTTGAACCCACTCAAGCCTTCCATGCTAACTTTGGTTCTGATACTATCATGGATGGTATCAATGAATTGATGACAGACCTCGGTGATGTTACTGCTGCCAATATGGGTACTACTGCTGCTACAGTCGTTGGAGCAATGCTAGAGCTTGAGACTGAAATCGATACACTAAACACCTATACCGGTGTTTCAACAGTCCTAAATACTACAGCTGAAGACCTCGCAGCTGCAATCAATGAGCACGAAACTGATATCGGTAATATGACATTTACTGGCCTAGATGCTAATAATATTTCAGCAGCAATCAGGGAATTGAGAGTTGATCTTGGTGATGTTACTGATGCCAACATGGGTACTACTGCTGATACGGTCGTTGGAGCAATGCTTGAACTAGAGACTGAAATTGATACTTTGAATACTCGCGTAGAGCCTGCTCAAGCGTTTAATGCTTGGTTTGATTCTGATACTATTATGGATGGTATTAACGAACTAGCCACTGAAAAATTAAACCTAGCCTCGAGTACTACTCAGACAATTAACTCTGACGTCCAAATGACAACCGGTAATGTCTTTACCATTCCATCCGGTGCTACCCTTGATATTGATGGTACATTGCTAATTGGTGGTGGTGCAGGTTCTACTCTAAGCTTTGATACTGCATTTATTGAGCTCGCTTCAACCGCATCGCTCGAAGGCATTGAAGTTGATCGATCTAAAATTACTGGTGTTGCAGTAGCAACCGCGGTTAAATCTAAGCTACAATGGAATGAAGGTAAAGTCGGAACTGGTGCATCAAATACCTCGCATAGAGGATGGCAACTTGTAGGTCTTACTAACGAGTCTACTCCTGTAGCTTCTACTGCTGATGTTGTAACTTTCTATAATGCCAAAGATCTTGTTTCGAATAATACCGAAACTAATATGACAGTTACTTGGGATTCTGCAAATCAAAACTTTGATTTTGCTATCAACCCTTCTATTTCTATTACTAACGTAACTGCTTCTGCCACACTTACTGGTGGTCATGTTGCTACTGGAACTATGGCAACTACTGGCAATGTTACTATTGGTGGTAACCTTACTGTTAACGGTACTGCGACATATATTAATACCGAAACTCTAACAGTAGATGATAATATTATTGTCCTAAATGATAATGTTACTGCTACTCCTACAGAGAATGCTGGTGTTGAGATTGAACGTGGTACTGGAACGAATGTTTCATTACTATGGAACGAAGCAAGCGACCGTTGGACATTTACAAATAACGGTAGTACCTTTTATAACATCCCGGTTCCTTCTGAATACGATAATTACGTAGCATGGACAATAGTTGATGGTGATGGTAGCTCATATGCTATTACTTCTGGCGATGCATTAACAATTGCTGAAGGCAATGGTATTGATTCGAACTTTAGTGCTGATGATGTATTAACTATTACCAACACAAAACCATTCGATAGTATCGGTATTGTTGATGATGATGGTACTACAGTTAATATGTCAAATGGTAATACCTGGAAGATGAATGAAGATGCTGGCTCTGGTATTAGTATGAATATTAATCATACTGACATAACCGGCCCTGCTTATGGAACAACCTTTAGTATTACTAATACTGATAGAGGTTCTTCTCAGAATATCTTTAAGACCTTTACTGTTGATGATACTGATACTGAATACAACTGGTCTGCTACCGGTTCGATTGTAGCAGATAATAATGCTGATACTGCAAAATTTGTTAGTGGTAACGCAATCAATATTGATGTTGATCCTGGGAACGATGCTATTAGAGTATCACACGTCGACACTTCTACTTTAAGTGGAACTTATGGCGGTAATAACAATGGTGTAGTAGTTGAAGATATTACCGTGGATTCGAATGGCCACGTTACGGCGGTTGGAACCCGCGACCTCGACGGCCGATATGACAATTATTCTAATTGGTCATTGTTTGTCGACGGTGTTGATAAAGATAACGTCACAAGCGGAGAGAAAGTCGACTTTAAAGCAACTGCTCCTTTGAGTGTTGCTCATACAGTTTCGAGCGGTAATGTTCTTACCTTTACTCATGATGATTCTGGAGTTACTGCCGCGACTTATGGTACTACTGGTGCTGAAGACGGTAGATACATTAAAGGTATTACTGTTAATGCGAAAGGTCACATTACTGCAATTGCCGCTGATGACTTTGATGATCGATATAACAACTATTCTCACCCTAATCATAGTGGTGATGTAACATCTGTTGGTGATGGTTCAACTACTATCGGCAATAATAAAGTTACCTTTGCTAAGATGCAGGATATTGCTAGTCAAACATTTATTGGTAGAAATACCGCAAATGCTGGAGACCCACAATCATTAACTGCAGCTACTGCTAGAACTATTTTGAATGTTGAAGATGGTGCTAATAATTATAAATTTAAGGTCTCTGCAGACGGTACGGCTGGTACTTCTGATATTACTAATGGTAATACCTTAGCATTTACTGGTGGAACATCGATCGATGCCACAAGAGTTGGTGATACTATTACTATCGCACATAGCGATACTTCGTCTGTTGCGGATCTAGCATCGGATAATTCTGGTAATACATTTATCCAAGATATTGGCTTCACCTTCGATACTCATGGTCACGTAACTGGAGCTACGGCTTCAACCGGAACTGTGTCAGTTGCAGGTTGGACATTAGACGGTGGCCTCGTATCTGGGACGAATTCAGATGCTCCTAATATTGCCAACAACGGTGTACTTCTTATTGATGAACTTAATACTGGTATTGTACTTGATGTTCATGATCCTGGTACTGGTAGTGGTGTATTAAAAATTGGTCATGCCGATACTTCAAGTCAGGCATCAGTAAATAATAGTGGTAGAACTTATATTCAAGATATTACTCTTGATACATTTGGTCATATCACTGCTATTACTTCTGCGACTGAAACT
>Ga0257120_1000093_pt1 | contig 65751 bp, 68 predicted proteins | sample SI106_10metaG_FD_190153 | JGI IMG/M metagenome (GOLD analysis project Ga0257120, IMG submission 190153) | Marine microbial communities from Saanich Inlet, British Columbia, Canada - SI106_10 | ecosystem: Environmental > Aquatic > Marine > Inlet | place: Canada: British Columbia | collected...
AAATGGTGCTAAAGGTGAAGATGGAAGCAAAGGTGAACAAGGTCCAGCAGGTGCTGGTCAAAAAGGTGAAGCAGGTGCTGGTCAAAAAGGTGAAGCTGGAAGCAAAGGTGAACAAGGCCTAACAGGTGTTGGTCAAAAAGGTGAAACGGGTGCTGGTCAAAAAGGTGAAGCTGGTGTTGGTCAAAAAGGTGAAGCTGGAAGCAAAGGTGAACAAGGCTTAACAGGTCCTCAAGGTCCAGCTGGAAATGGAGGAAATAATAATTCAAAAGGTGGTAGTGTATTATATCTTGCTAAGATAAAATATGACTCTTCTAATTTACCAAACTCAACTACGTTTACAGATCCTAATTCAACTGGTACATTTACAACTACAGGCACGAACACTACTATAGTTTCAGGTTCGCAGGTTAAATTTGAATTTACTAATGAAGACTATCCTCCATTTAGTGTTGTAGTCTATGCATGGAGAGCAACTACTGATGAATATATTATAACGCATTTAAATGGTGGTCCTTCAAATAGTGAATATAAAATCACAGGTTTTACATCAAGTGATGATGGAACAGGTGCTAGTCAATATGAAAATGACGTATTTGAAAATTTTTCAGACTATGATTTAATAATAGATCTTAACTCTGCAGCATTTGATGCTATTAAACAACAAGGCTTGGGATTAACTACTAAGTTTTCACATGCCTATGTACTATTTACATTTAACTCATAATATAAAATAAATATGGCTAAATACGATCCAACTCACCCTGCATTAAGTCTACAAGGCATAATTCAAGGAGCTCCTACTGGAATAGATAAATATTTATATAACGATGGTAGTGGTTTATATAATAAATTTATGTCATATGAAATGTTAATTACTGTACCTTCATCACAGGTGATATATGACGAATCTACTAGGCTTACAGGAGAATACACTGCAATAGATATTAAAGTTGGAGATTATATTACAACAACAGATGGTTTAATTATTTTAAGAATTAAAAGCATTGATGAAAAGGCAGACACTGCCATTAGATTAATAGGAGAAGATATTGATGGAATTACATATAGGCAAAATGGAACTAATATCCCATCAAATGGAGCCAGCCTTATTATATTTGAACTTAGTGAAAATGGACTACCTGTATTTGCAGGTTCTGCAGTTAATCAATTCGCGTCTGTATCTGCATTAAGTAGGGTTCAATCTAGATTTACTATAGATGAAGACGATGAACGTTATAGATTTATACATACATCACCTGTTAATGTAAATATAGGAGACATTGTTAGTATAGACACATTAGGTAAAATTGTAAAACATGGAGGTATTGGATCTGCTGAAATACCAGTAGGCTCAGTCATTTCATTATCAAGTGGAAATACAATAGTTTATGTTAAGCCTTTTAATAAAATAATAGATAACTATCCAGATCCTACTATATTAACAGCATCCCCTGGGGATATTTATTACACAGATGTTAATAACCCTGGAAAAATAACCACAACACCTACAAAAGGTTCAAAGGCTGTTTATCTTCATTTAAAAAATGCAATAGTAACTGAAGTTACTTCTTCGTCATCATCTACATTACCAGGCAATGGGGATATAGTAACTATAAATGAAATAACAGTGTTTGATGGACCAGGAGGACATACAGTAACTGATGTATATGCATTAGCTAATATGATAGATGCTTTATCTGCTTCAACTAATGTAAATGCAGTAGCTGAGGCTTCTTTAATATCTACTGAATCTTTACAAAATAATATAAACAGTTCAGTTGGAGATGTTCTTATGGTAATAAGCACTAATAGCGGATCTTCTTTTACATATCCAGCTGCAAATTTTAGTGATGGTACAAATTCTGTTTCTATTACATTTAACCCATCTAATTATAATGTTTTTCCAATAAATTATTTAGGAAGTGTTGCACAATACAAGACACTTAGATCAGAAGAAATAGTTACAATATTAAATTCTGAATTTACTTCTAATAATCTTAATCTAATAGCATCTACTATTAATGCCCCTAATGGTTCTCAAAACCCAGGTTTTTATAAAGGTCTTAAAATAGAAACTACAAATCCAAGTGCTAGTATTATAATAACAAATAATAACCCTGATGCATTTGGAAGTGCAGTTGCAGGGGGAGCGTCGGCAACTGCTATTGAATTAAATACAGTTGGAGGAACAGACGCTTTCTTAAAACTAACTAGACCAGACGGTGGAGATATATTAATTACAGGTTCTCCAACTACAGGTGGATATATTAATACAAATAGACTTACATCATCATCGGCCGGAAGTGCTGCTGTTTTATTAATGATTGAAGGAAGTTCTGATGCAACTGCAAGTGAAGTTGGCGTTAATGTTGCTGAAGACCATGACATGTCACCACAAACTACAACAGGTGATGGTGTTGCAACGGGACTTACTATAACACATACTCCCTTCTTAGGTTCTAAAGTTGAAGTTAGAGTTAATGGACTTGATGCTAATTTAGGAGATTCAACGAACTATCAAACAAAGAGTTGTTACTTTAGTAATGGATTTGTAGTTAGAGATTTTGAAGATATAGTCGCAGGAGATGAATTATACTGGAACGGCACGCTGGTAGGATTTAATTTAGATGCAACAGATGACATAGATTTTGTTTATCAAACCTCTAGCGATAACGTTTAATAATCTTATATTATTTTACTATACTTTTATTGGAAAAAAAAGGCATAAAATTATCAAAAATGCCATCTTATTTGATATATACTTTATCAAAAATGAAATTAATACTTATTAAAAATTTAATATAATAGTTGTATCTACGTAAAGTATTTATGGCTATTACTATGTTTAAAAGCAATGTCACATAACGTGACACATCCACATAACGTGGAAAAAATATAAATGATTTATAATTTTAATATTTAGAGTAGGGACTAATTTTTAAAAACAATAATTAATATTAGGGAATTAATTATTATATAAATTTTAATTTATATTTTAATTTAAAAATAAAAAAAAAAATATGAATTTAATACCCGCAAAAATGCTTAAATCATACAGAAACGGTGACTCTGATGTTGCTGTATCTGCTGATTGGGCAAATTTATCTGCGTCTAAAGTTATTGACGCAAATACTATCGGTTTAAAGTTTAAACATGTAGAAGATGCATTATCTGTTGAAACTTCTAATAGAGCTGCTGCTGACGTTACACTACAAGGTAACATCGACGCTGAAGCTGCTACTAGATTAGCAAATGATAACACATTACAAGGTAACATTGATGCTGAAACTGCAAGAATTGATGCAATTTTATCTGCATCCAATGCTGATACTGATACATTCGCTGAAGTAGTATCTTTAGTTAATGCTGTAGATCTTGAAAACGATAATGCTTTTGCTGCACACGTTCTTTCTATGAACGGTGTTGTTTCACAAGAAATCGTTGATAGAGCTGCTGCTGATGTTGTATTACAAGGTAACATTGATGCTGAAGAAACTGCAAGAATTGCAGGTGACGACGCATTATCTGTTGCATTAAGTACTGAAGCTTCTGATAGAGCTGCTGCTGACGTTGCTGAAGCTTCTAATAGAGCTGCTGCTGACGTTGTATTACAAGGTAACATTGATGCTGAAGAAGCTGCAAGAATTGCAGGTGACGATGCATTATCTGTTGCATTAAGCACTGAAGCATCTGATAGAGCTGCTGCTGACGTTGTATTACAAGGTAACATTGATGCTGAAGAAACTGCAAGAATTGCAGGTGACGACGCATTATCTGTTGCATTAAGCACTGAAGCATCTGATAGAGCTGCTGCTGACGTTGCTGAAGCTTCTAATAGAACTGCTGCTGATACATTATTACAGTCTAACCTTGACGCTGAAGAAGCTGCAAGAATAGCTGCTGATGGTGTTTTATCAACTGCAATTTCTACTGAAACTTCTAATAGAATCGCTGGTGACGCTAGTATGTCAAACGCTGTTTCTACTGAAGCTTCTACTAGATTATCTGCTGATACATTATTACAGTCTAACCTTGACGCTGAAGAAGCTGCAAGAATAGCTGCTGATGGTGTTTTATCAACTAACTTAAGTACTGAAGCTTCTGATAGAGCTGCTGCTGACGTTGTATTACAAGGTAACATCGATGCTGAAGAAACTGCAAGAATTGCAGGTGACGATGCATTATCTGTTGCATTAAGCACTGAAGCTTCTGATAGAGCTGCTGCTGACGTTACACTACAAGGTAACATCGACACTGAAGCTGCTACTAGATTAGCTAATGATAACACGTTACAAGGTAACATCGATGCTGAAACTGCAAGAATCGACGCAATTTTATCTGCATCTGATGCTGATACTGACACGTTCGCTGAAGTAGTATCTTTAGTTAATGCTGTAGATCTTGAAAACGATAATGCTTTTGCTGCACACGTTCTTTCTATGAATGGTGTTGTTTCACAAGAAATCGTTGATAGAGGAGCAGGTGACGATGCATTATCTGTTGCATTAAGCACTGAAGCATCTGATAGAGCTGCTGCTGACGTTGTATTACAAGGTAACATTGATACTGAAGAAGCTGCAAGAATTGCTGCTGTTTCAACTGAAGCATCTACTAGATTATCTGCTGATAATTTATTACAGTCTAACCTTGACGCTGAAGAAGCTGCAAGAATAGCTGCTGATGGTGTTTTATCAACTGCGATCGATACTGAAGCAACTGCAAGAGCAACTGCTGATACATCTTTATCAACTGCATTATCTACTGAAGCATCTAATAGAGCTGCTGCTGACGCTGCATTATCTACTGATTTAAGTAGTGAAGCATCTGTTAGAGCATCTGAAGATTTAGCATTAAGTAATGCGATTTTAGCTGAAGCTTCTATTAGAGAAGCAGAGGATATAGTTTTATCTACTGCAATTTCTAATGAGTCTTCTTTATTACAAGATAATATAGACGCTGAAGAATCTTCAAGAATATCTACAGACGCTGTTTTATCAACTGCAATTTCTCAAGAAGCAACTGATAGAGCTAATGCTGATGATATTTTATCAACTGCACTTTCTACAGAAGTTTCTAATAGAGTAGCTGCTGATACATTATTACAGTCTAATCTTGATGCTGAAGAAGCTGCAAGAATTGCTGCTGATGGTGTTTTATCTACTGCAATTTCTACAGAAGTATCTGCAAGAATTTCAGGAGATGAAGTTTTATCTACACAGATAAGTACTGAAGAAGCAAGAATTGATGCAATTTTATCTGCATCCAATGCTGATACTGATACATTCGCTGAAGTAGTATCTTTAGTTAATGCTGTAGATCTTGAAAACGATAATGCTTTTGCTGCACACGTTCTTTCTATGAATGGTGTTGTTTCACAAGAAATCGTTGATAGAGCTGCTGCTGACACTGTGTTACAAGGTAACATTGATGCTGAAGCTTCTACTAGATTATCTGCTGATACTTTATTACAGTCTAACCTTGATGCTGAAGAAGCTGCAAGAATAGCTGCTGATGGTGTATTATCTGCTGATGTTGTTTCAATTGATACTGCTATTGCTGCTGAAGCATCTGATAGATTAGCTGGTGATGTTTCACTAGGTGTTCTTCTTTCTACTGAAATCTCAGAGATGGAAGATTTAATCGATGATGAAGAAGCTAGAGCTACTGCAGCTGAAGCTTCAATCCAAGGTAATGTAGCTGCTGAAGCATCTACTAGATTAGTTAACGATAATACGTTACAATCTAACATTGATGCTGAAGAAGCTGCAAGAATTGCTGCTATTTCTGTTGAGGCTTCTACAAGATCTGTTAACGATATAGCGTTACAGTCTAATATAGATGCTGAAGAAACTGCAAGAATTGCTGATATAGTTTCTGTTGACGCTTCTATGAGTACTGAAACTGCTGCAAGAATCGCTGGTGATGCTACATTATCTCAATCAATTGCTGATTTAGATGGTGATTTTGTATCTGATTCTGATTTTGTTTCTGCAATTGGAGGATTCACATCTGGATCTATATTTAGTAATGATTTAAGTTCTTACGTTGGAACTGCATCTTTTTCATTAACGCTTCCTGCGAATGATGTATTAGTTGCTGGTACAATGATGGTGTTTATTAACGGTATTGAAATATACAATGCTGAAAGTAAATATTCAACTGGAATTACTTTACCATTTAATATAGAATCCGATGATTCTATTAGTGTTAAATACATTAAAGAGTAATCATATATTTTATATATGAAATTAGGGGACTTCGGTCCCCTTTTTTATTCACTTAAATTAGGGCTTTCATTATCACCCATTACGCCCACAAACTTTTTTATAAAAACTGACTTTTCCTCATCTGTTTTTAAAATATATTTATAATACCATGCACTTGTTGCTTGAATCTCACCTAGTCTTTCTTCTATGGTTACACATGCTTCTTCTATTTCTTTAAAGTCTTCTTCAAATTCACTAACATCTATGTCTAGTTTTACAGCATTAGATATTAATGTAGGTTGATCTCCTTTATCCCATGCTTCAATAGTAGAATCATATATTTCTTTAAGTTTTAGTTTTTCAGTGTCAGATAGGTCATCTATTTGTTTATCTGGATGGGTTTGAACTACTATTTTTCTAAATAGTTTTTTATATTCTTTTGACATTTCCACCTTTTCAGGAGTTTCTTCTTCTTCTGGCTCACTAATAACAGGTTCAGGTTCTTCTCCTCCATTCTTTTCCATCATTACTTCTCTCATGAATTCTCTACTAGCTTCGTCATGCATTTCATTTACATCTTCTAATTCTTTAATTAAAAAATCATATTTCCGGAGTATTCTACTAAATCTAATATTATTTGTCGCCATCTGTTATATATTTATTAAGATATATACATTAATAGAATAAAGTAATTACTTATAAAAAATAATGAGTTGGATTAAGAAAAAACAAGTCCTTGGCTTAGACCATGATTTAGGATCTTTACAATTTAGCTCGATTCTCTTAAAAAGAACAACGTCTTTTAGTGGGAATCCTGGTGAAAGTGAAGCCACTCTAGACAATCAAACTGCCACTAATGTAACTACAGTTAAAGTTAATGTAAAAGACTCATTAATAGGTAATTCTTATTCTCAATTAGAAGATATTACAAATTTAAACGATTTAATAATAAGAAATCAAGAAACTGGAGATGTAGCAATATACTCCATTCAATCAATAACTAGTGAAGTTAACTCTTCTTTCGAAGGTTACTTTATTCTAACAGTCCAACATTCTTTCGGATATGATAATACATTCACTTCTGGTGAATTAGTTTATTATTTTAGAGGAGTTACTTCATCTAGTATTATTGATTTAATCGATGACCAGTCAGCCACAATGGCAGCTAATAACGCTAATATAGCTGGTCAACTTATTACAATGCAGCAGAATATAGATTCAAGTATATTTAAAAAATATGCAGAAAATATAGATTTTAATGTGCTTGCAAAAACAGTTTATCATAATTTAAACAGTAGTGACGTTATAATACATTTAGTCGATAGCAGTGGTAGAATGTATACTAATATTAGTGTAGATAATTACAATTCAAATAATGTTAGAATCACAGTTAATGATTTAGACGTTTATCGAGTTATAATAATGAGCTAATGAATGTATTAATTTATACAGGCTATCAAAAAGAACCATACAACTCAAACACTTTAAAGGAAAAAGGATTAGGAGGCACTGAACAGTGTTGTGTCTATCTTGCAAAATATCTTAAAAATTTTGGTTGGAATGTAACCGTAGGAGGTATGGTTATCGAGGATACTGTTGATGGTATCCAATGGCTTACAACTCAAACAATTCATAAAACAATGTTTAATAAATTTGATGTTATCATTGGAGTTAGTTATATTCATTTTTTAAAAGAGTTTGAAAAGTATAATTGTAAGAAAATATTTTGGGCGCATAATACTGATTATTTTACATGGTGGAATGGAGAGGAATTAAATAATCATAAAGAACTTTTACATAGTCAAGATTTAAATAAAATAGTTTGCCTTACAAATTGGCATAAAAATCAATGGGCAAACAAATATAATATAAGCCATGATAAAATAAAAGTTATTGGTAATGGAATAGAAACTGATAATTTTAAAAAACATATTAAAAAACAAAATGGTAAATTTATATGGAGCAGTGCACCTGAGAGAGGCTTATATGAATTATTAAATAATTGGAAACATATAAAGGGTTTACTAGAACATGCTGAATTACACGTGTTCACACCCTCGTATTCAATAGAAGAGTTTAATAATATAAATCTAGATTTAAAAGGTGTACATTTTAGAGGTAATGTAAATCCAACTGAATTACATAATGAAATGTTAAGTGCAGAGTATTGGTTATATTTAACAGACTATGAAGAGACATATTGTATTACAGCTTTAGAAATGCAAATGGCAGGTGTTTTTCCAATAACTACAAATGTTGCAGCACTAAATGAAACCGTAAATAGTGGTGTTATATTAAATAAAGAAAACAAGTGGGATAATTTTTATAAAATAATAAACAATTTAAATAAGCCTCTCAAAGAAAAGGCAATTAATCAATGTAAAGATTTTGCTAAAAAACAAACATGGTTAATGAAATCATTTGATTGGAAAGAATTAATAAATAATTTAGATATATAACTTATGCTTAAAACGTTTGAACAATTTATAGTTGAAAAATCTAATAAAGACTATTTTAAAAAGGTTAATTTTTTATTAGCTGGAGAAAAGATTGAAGGTCTTACTGGTACCAATAATAAAAGAATCTATGGTGAAATAAATGACATTTGTTTAAATGAACTATTCAATACATATTACGCAAAGGGAGATTATGGAAAAGAATTAAACGTAGATCCAAAACTTCCAATTATATATTATGGAGGTAATAAAAAACAATCTTTAGAATTTTTAGAAAAGTATAAAATCTCAGAAGATACAATGTATAATTTACCTAAACAAATGAAAGTTAGTGGTAGTAAATCTAAATTTTATAAAGAATTTGAAGATTGTGATTTTATATGTAAGACTGTTTATAAAAGAGAAGACGCAAAGGACTTACAATTTCCAGTAATTGCAAAGCCAGATGGAGAACACTCTGGACTAGGTATAGAAATATTTGATAAATATGAAGATTTAGAAAAAAGTAAAGGTGAATTTGCAAATTATTCAGAAGCAAAAGATCTTGATAAAGAATTCAGAGTACTATTAATGAATGATAAAATAGTTCTAGTCCATGAGAGAGTTTCAGCAGGTGAAAATGAAATTAGAGACAAAGAATCAAATGAACAAACTGAATTTACATATGTTGACCAGGACATGTCTAAACTAGATTTTTTAGAAAAAGTAAATGGAATTTGTAAAACTATTAGAGAAAAGATGAGGTTAGGCCTTTGGTCAATTGATTTAATGATTGATAAAGAAGGTAAATGTTGGGTTGCTGAAATAAATTCAGCTTCTGGCATGGCAGCTGATAAAATGGCCAGAGTTTATGTTATGATATATGAAGACTTTTATGGTGAAAAATTACCACAAGAATTTAAAAATTATTTAAACGAAGAATATATTAAGCCTATTTATAAAATTAATCTTAAAGAAAATGTAGCTCAAATTAAGAAATCTAAATGCTGCGTTAATTATCAAAACATCATAGACGGTAAAGAAACAATACTTTAATATTGCATATAATATTATATGTATAGTATATCAGAACTTAAGAAGACTCTCGTTTTAGATATTGAAACGACTAGTCATTATGAAAATTACGAAGATTTTTGTGCTAACCACCCAGGTGAAATGAAATTCTGGGCTAGAAAGGCAGCAGTATGTAGAAAAGATTTTGCTGAATTAGCAGATAAATCAGATGGTGAAATCTATAAGCAATATGCAGCAGTATATCCTGAATTTGGTAGAATAGTTTGTATCTCAATAGGTCAAGTTAAATTTGACGATGATGACAATCCAACATTTTTAAAGAAATCATTCTATGGTTCTGATGAAAGAAAGAATGTTGAGGATTTTATAGAATTTATGAGAGCTGTGTTTAATAAAATACCAGATGTTAAAATTCTAGGTCATGATATTAAAAGGTTTGATATGCCTTACATTCTTAAAAAATGTATGATAATGGGCATTAAAGTTCCAAGTAAATTTCATTTACATGATATGAAGCCATGGGAAAACTGTCTATTAGATACTATTGAAATTTGGAAATGTGGTAGTTGGGGTGCAGGAGTTTCACTAGAGCATTTAACATTTATGTTAGGAATTTCAAATCCTAAAGAAGCTGATGTATCTTCTAATGAAGATTATGGTGGAATTGCTAGAGCCTATTGGAATGGAATGATGGAAGAGTTAAAAGATTATTGTGAAGAGGATATTAGAGCCACTATGAACGTTTTATTGAAATTTAGCCATCAACAAACTATTTAGTTTGATATATAAAATATGTTAACATTTAAAGAATATAATTTATTAGAATCATTAGACGATTCTAAACAACATGTTTATGTAATTAAAAAAAATGGAAAAGTAGCATATATCGGCATTGGTACAAAGGCTAGAACACATACTTCATTATCTCAATTTAAAAAGAAAAACGGAGGAGATTGTAAAATCTCAATAGAAAGTTCTTATTCCACAAAAGAAGCTGCCCTTAAAAAAGAAGCTGAATTAATTAAAAAATATGGTATTAAAGCAGAAGGTGGGAAATTAGATAATGAAAAGTTTGGAAACACCCCTTCAGATTTTTTAAAGAAAAAACACAGCGATGGTCTTAAAGGTTCTAAGCAATCTAATAATCATAAACAAAATATTAGTAAATCTCTTAAAGGTACTCCAAAAACTACAGCACATGCTAAGGCAATTAGTGATGCGATGAAAGGTTGACAACGACCTACTTACCTTAAATATGACAAATTCTGTCCTTCTATTTTCACATTTATGACAATATTACTAACACTGAAGAAATTACTAACTTAGAATTAGCCTTACCTGGTTTTTCTAAAAAAGATTTAAATATTGAGGTTGAAGGTAGAACTTTAACAATTTCTGCTGAGGTTAGTGAAGAAGATACTACTAAATATTATAAAACATTTAAAAAGTCTTATCTCTTACCAACTAATGCAGATACTGATAATATCTCAGCAAAGATGGTGAATGGACTATTGATTTTGGCAATAAAGCTGAATCTAAATCTATTACAATTAAGTAAATTGTTAATAACTTTTGAAAAAAAGCGGCCTAGGATTTTCACGGGTCGCTTTTTTTGTTTATATTAGTATTATAATTAAAACTTAAAAAAAATGGACACAGCTAGATATACAGTAAAATTATTTAAAGATGGTGAAATTATAGACTATCTAAATACAGACGACGAAGACTTAGCTCATACCACTTCATTCGAATTAATAGAAAAATATGGTAATGGTAATGTTTGGATATGTAATGTATTTGTTGAATGGATGGTAGGATAATAAATAAAATATGAGAATAGATTATAAAATATTAAAAAAGATAGAAAAAGAATATGGGTCTGATGATTTTCAAGTAGGCCCATCGGATGAAGGAATGTTTGGGAGCATTATACTTAGATTTGGATATTGGGGAAGAGTTCCATTAGATTCTTTACAAAAAACAGTAGGAGACAGGTATACTGTTGAAGAAAGAGAGTATGAAGACGAAGACACAGGGTGGCTATACCACTATATTTTAAAATAAAAAGGATAAATATAATATTATGAAAGATTATTTTGACAACGAGGATTATGATGATTTGTTTGATGATGAAAACAATAACCATAGAGGTAGTGAATCATTTGATAGCTTAGATGATTTTAATGAAGATGGCTTTAAGGATTTAATTGAAAAATTAAAAAGAGTTAGAGAAGAACAACTAATTATGGAAAACTATAACAACATTGTAAAAAAGGGAGTAGACGTTGAAGGTATTGCTGAATATGGTGAAGATAATTTAAATAGACTAAAACAAACTCTTGATATTATGATTGAGTTTTTTGAAGATAGAGAAGATTATGAAAAATGCCATGATGTTAAATTATTTTCAGATCAAATAAATACTATTGAATTTTGAAATACGTAAAAACATATAAAGTATTTGAACATCAAGGGACTGGTGATGCAACAGGTGAAGATTCTAATTTATATAATATTAGAAACTTTAGAGGCACTATAAAAGACTTTGATAATTATTTTAAATCTAAAATAGGTGAAACAAATCCATATAAAGATAATATAAAGGTAGATGGGCCACAAATAGATAGTCCACGTGAAGGAGAAAAGGATAATAGTTTGCCTTACCAGGATTTTCAAAACGGAAAGTCAGACCTAGTAAAAAACAAATATGGAAAATAATAAACTTACACAAGATCTTTTAAAACAATTAAAGAGAATTGCAGATGCTCTTGAAAAAGGGAATGTATTAACTGAAGCACAAAATAAAAAATATGAAAAGTTTAATAAGGTGCAAGAAAAGAAGGCAACTCTAGAATTAAAAGATATTCAAGAAAAAAGAAAAGTAGGCCAAGTTACTGAGATTATTAATAAGAAACTTGATCAATCATAGGAGATGAACTACTACAACGTATTAGGCGTAGATAAAGGGGCATCTGATTCTGAAATAAAGAAAGCATACCGTAAAAAAGCAAAGGAGTATCATCCTGATAAAAACGGCGATCCAGAAAAGTTTAAGGAAGTTAGTGAAGCTTATGATGTTTTAGGAGATAAAACTAAGAAGCAAAACTATGATCAATTTGGAGATCCTAAGGGAAGTCCATTTGGTGGAAGGAATCCTTTTGGAGGCAATGGTGGAAATCCCTTTGGTGGCAGTGGAGACTTTGCAGATATGTTTAATGACATATTTGGAAATAGAAGACAGGCTAAGGGTCAAGACTTTAGGGTTAATATGACTTTTAATTTTAACGAAGCATTCCACGGTTGTCGTAAAGAATTTTCAGTAAATGGACAAAGACTTGCTATGAATTTTAAACCTGGTTTATTTACTGGGCAAACATTTAGAATTAACGGTAAAGGAGGTGCTAACCCCTATAATCCTGATGGACCTAGAGGGGATGTTATTATAAATGTAACAGTTATACAAGATTCTAGATTTGTGTTACAAGGGAGTGATATATGGACTGAATTAAATCTTGACTGGTGGGACATAATGATAGGTTGTAAAAGAGAAGTTGAAACACCTGATGGCAAAGTTTTACTTAAAATTCCAGAAAACACATATCCTGGCAGGGTACTGAGGATAGTTGACAAAGGTTTCCCGATATATAATACAACAAACAGAGGAAGTTTGCTTTGTAGGATTAATGGTAAATGGCCAAAACTTACAGAGGAACAACTTGAATATGTTAAAAAAATAAAAGTAAAATGATAGGCGAAAGTCCACTTGGTGAATTTAATGATTTTGAAATGTTTCTAAATATGTTAGTAACTAAACCAATTAATCCTGGTCACGTCTATGAAATGATTTATGATGCTTTAATAAAAGATACTTCATATGCAATATATGGAGGTTATCCAAAGGATTTAAAATTAAAAGCCTTAGATTCTTTAATTAATTGGTTTGAATTAACTGAAGAATTTGAAAAATGTAAAGAAGTAAAAACTATAAAAGACAAGATATGCTCATAGTAAATGTAAAGAAAGATATAGAAAAGGCGTTAAAGCAATATAAGCGTAAAGTTATTAAGACTAAGCAATCTAGAAAACTTAATGCAAAACGATACCACACCAAAAAATCAGTACTCCGTAGAGAGGAAGTCAAAAATGCCCAATATATTGAGAGAATGTATGGCAACAAAAATAATGACTAATAATATAATCTATTTTTTTTATTAAACAAGGCCGCTGAGGAAAGGTAGTTGGAATATATAAATAAAAGTAAGTAAAATGGCAATGGAAGGATATTTATCCAGTGAGGATCACGACAAATTAATGGAAGAATCATACGAACTGTTAAGTAAAAATCACACTAAATCAGTTAATAGATTCATTGTATATAAAGAAGGAAGCCAAAGTGTTGAGGTACCTCATGGTATTGGTCAACGTTCTAAATATATCGACTTGCTTATTAAGCACTTTGAAGAAAAAGAAGAATATGAAAAATGTACAAATCTTCAAGAGCTTAAAGAACTTGTTATAATGGCAGGTGACTAAAAATAATACAATAAATGAGTAAAGGCCAAAAATCTAAAAGTGGAATTAACATTAGTACACTTCTTAAAGATTGTGTAAAAAGAGTTCAACTTAGGCAATCACAGCAACAATATGTAAGAACTGTAGATGAAAATAAAATAATATTTTGCCATGGCCCTGCCGGAACCTCAAAAACCTTTACAGCATGTTATATCGGACTTAAGATGCTTAGTGAAAAGCAAATTAAGAGAATTGTACTTTGTAGACCAATGGTTGAAAGTAGCGAAAAACTTGGATTTTTACCAGGTGTATTAGAAGAAAAGATCTCACCATATTTAAAATCATATAAATCTAATATTGAAAAAATAATAGGTAAAGAAGCAACAAGTGAATTGTTTGAAAAAAATATTATTACATTTGAGCCACTTGCATATATGAGAGGTGATACTTATGATGACGCATTAATGATTCTCGATGAGGCACAAAATGCTGAAATGAAAAGTTTAATGTTATTTGTAACAAGAATGGGTAAATCAAGTAAATCAATTGTTGCAGGTGATATTAATCAATATGACATTCAAAGAAACAAAGTCAGTATGCCTAAGTTTTATGAAATAATTAAAACAACTAAAGGAGTGGGCCAACATATATTTACAGAAAAAGATATTGTAAGAGCCAAGATACTTATTGAAATCGTTAAAAAGTATGATGCTTGGAAAGATAACGAAGGTAGGTAGCTCATAATAAACCTTTTTCATTTTTTTTATATAATTAATATATGAAAAAAGCAAAACACATTATTTTAAAATCTTACATGAACGAAAACCTCATTGAGGTAGGATTAGATGAAGCAGGAAGAGGAGCATTGGCTGGACCAGTCGTGGTTGCAGGTGTTATAATGCCAAAAGGATTTACACATCCTTTAATTAAAGATTCTAAATTATTAAATGAAGGTGAAAGAAGAGAAGCAAGAGCATTGGTGTTAGATAATGCAATTTCATATTCAATTAAAGCCATTGATGTAGATTATATTGAAAAAACAAATATTTTAAAGGCTACATTATTTGGAATGAAAGAATGTTTAGATGGAATTAAAATGAAAGGAGATCAATTTGATTTTATTCTTGTAGATGGAGATCAATTCCATGGTTGGAATGGACTTCCATTTGAAACAGTAGTTGGAGGTGATAATAAATACACATCTATTGCTGCAGCTTCTATACTTGCAAAAACAAGTAGAGATTTAATTATGAAAAAATTAAACGAAGGCCATGAACAATATGGTTGGAATTCCAATAAAGGTTATGGAACTAGTGCACATCGAAATGCAATTAAACAGGATGGAGCAACTGAACATCACAGAATGAGTTTCATAAATCACATGTTAACCTCAACTGTGAGTTTATTTTGAAAAACCTGCTAATAGGCATAGGGCTTTACACAGTATCTCAAACACTGGTTTGGTTTCAATCAAATGGTCAATTTCTATGGCCTTTCTTTAAAAAAAATACATGGCTTATTGCACTACTAGGAAGTGGTGTAGGTTATATGTTTATTGTAGGAACTAAATATATTGCTGAACACTATGATGGTCAAATTTGGCCTGGTAGATTTATAGGATTTTCTATTGGGATGGTAACATATTCTATATTTACGTATTTTCTTATGGGAGAAGGCATGAATCTTAAAACTACTATTTGTTTAATGCTATCCTTTTGCATAATATTAATTCAACTTTTTTGGAAAATAAGTTAACTAGGATTTTTTTATGTCATTGGAAATAGTTATATTTATATAAAATGAAAGAATATAAAAAAAGAAGTAGTAAGAAATCAAGAAACGCAATGCGACTTTCAGTAATCAATTCAATAGCTATTGTATTATTATTTGTTGCATTTTTAATACTAAGACAATGAAAAAAGAGAAATGTTATTTAATACAAAAGACTATTTTAGAAAAGGGAATTACAGTTTATATTAATGATAGCCTAGGTGAAACTGTGGAATTTACACAACATAGTGAGGCAATAAAGTTTTGTAAAATATTAAACTCAAATTCTGATAATAATTGTAAATATGAAATAGAAGAAATATGATAAATGAAAAACCTGAAGTTATAGTCGTTTGGAGAAAAAACGAAAGAGCAACAAAAAGATATATGACAGTTTTTAAAGACATTAAAGTAGATGATGTTTTAGAAGAAAAAAGAAAACCATTGTTGGATAATAGTTATACAATGGATGAAGTCGGAATTGGCTCTTCATTTATAGATACTTGGCAACATAAATATAAAATTAATAAATATAACATAGTAAAAAAATAAAAGAGTATGCACCCAATAGACCTTAATTATATTAGTCACGAAACAAGACATCTTAATGAAATGGAAGTCAGAGTAAGCGACTTAAAAGAAAATAAAATAAAATATGTAAAAGAGCTTGAAAAAAGATTCAGGAGAAACTGTAATTTAGAAGAAGCTCAACGTAGATTAAAGGATCATCTTGATAGAAATCCTAAAGGAGAAGAAATGAAAAAGCTAAAAGCAATGGATTCTACATTGCGACATGTTATTAAGCAAATGAATATTAGAAAAGAAAAACTAGAAAAATTCCACAATGAAAAAAAGGGAGAAGGAAGTTCAGATTCTTAATGACCTCTTAAATGAATTACAGTTTATAAAAAAGGTAATTCAAAGTTGCAAAACAGGTCAACAATTAGAAATATCAATTGATTGGATGAATCGATGGAAGCACAATCGCAAGAAATGGATCGAATCTAAAGGAATGCCATATTTATTAAAAGAGTTTGAAAGTATTGAATTCTTTAAAGAATTAAACAATTTACAATAATTTTATATAATATTAGATGTTACAAGCAATTTCAATATACCTGCTAATCGGAATCTTAATTAATGTATTAGTTGATTTAATGTACGACTGGATGGGTAATAATAAAATAGACTATAATTTAGTAGACACTAACATGTCCAATGAAAAATGGAATAATTTTACAAAGATCGTCGTTACTCTATTATGGCCAATATGCATTGTTTACGTGGCAATACAAATTTTTAACGAATATACAAAATGACAAATTACGGATACTGTTGTATTAACAAAACACTTGCCGAACAAGGTATTAAAGTCGGTAGAAAAATGATTAAAAAAACCTTTACTGAAAGAGGTATTGAATATGCAGGTCAACTTGCACTCTTAAATGTAAATGACATGTGTAAAATTATTAAATGGAATAATGAAAATGGCATTAAACTTTATCGCATGTCTTCAAGTATGTTTCCATGGTCTACTGAATATGCACTAAAGGATCTTCCTACATATAATAGAATTAAAGTATTATTACAAGGCGCTGGTAGTCTAGCAATGGAAGGTGGTCAAAGACTTACATTCCATCCTGGTCATTTTTGCGTATTGGCTAGCATGACTCCTAAGGTAGTATCTTCTGCGATACATGAATTAAATCAACATGGCGAAATCATGGACCTCATGGGTCTCCCAAGAAATCCTAACGCACCTATCAATATACATGTCAATACAACAATGGGTGGCAAGAAAGAAAGTATGGAAAGGTTCTGTAAAATATTTAAAACACTAGATGAAAGTGTAAGATGTAGACTTGTTGTAGAAAATGATGACAAGAAAGCACAATACAGTGTAAAAGATTTGAAAGAAGGAATTTCAGATGTGATTGGCTGTCCAGTTATGTTTGATTATCACCATCATTGGTGTTATGCAGATCCAATGCCAGTCAAAGAAGCATTTGAACTTGCAAGATCAACATGGCCAAAAGGAACTAAACAATGTACACACTATAGTTCATGTAAACAAATACATGAAGATAGTTCAGTTATGAATAGAGCACATGCTGATTATATTTATGAAACTATTCCAACATTTGGTTATGATGTAGACGTGGAATTGGAAGCTAAGGCTAAAGAACTTGCATTAATTAAATACTTAGAAGATCTAGCCCATAAAAAATTTTATAAGACTCAAACTGGTCAAACATTAGTTGTTTAAAATAATTAATATATTATAATGATATATAATTAATAACAAAAAAAACTATTTTAAAATGAATACTGACCAAATTTTATCATTCGAAGAGTTTTCAACAAAAGGTACTGATACTGTAACTGCTGAAGCTCCAACTGTTGATACTGATGTCACGGACACTGAAACAACAAATCCAGAAGCGGAAGCTACAGAAGAATCTAAAGAAGTAGATACTGAACCTATGACAGTTGCTGAAATGTACAAGAATATTAAAGAAGCTTGTAAGAATGAAGCAATGGCTTATGAAGCTGATGATTATAAAGAACATACAAAAGACACATACATGACTGAAATGGCTACACTTGCTGCTGAAACTGCATGTAATGTTATTCAAGAAATGTATGAAAAAGAAGATTGTACAAAGGAACAATATGAAGCTGCATGTAATTCTATAAAAGAAGCTTATGCTAAAAAATGTAACGAAGCTTGTGAAGCATATGGTACTTCTGAAAATGAAAGACCTGAATCTGAGAACGAACCAGTTCAAGGACCAGAAAATTCAATAATTTCTAAAGAAGAAAAATAAACTATAATGAATAAGATAAAGGAAATCGTAAATGCGTCTTGGTTTAAAGCCGCAATTGCAGGAGGAATAGCAACCCTATTACTATTCCAAGGAGATAAATTCTACGCTGGCATTGCTTATGGTATTGCCATTAGAGAATTCTTATTAGGACTTAAAGTTGAAGGCGGGACTCAACAACTTAATTCTTAATAAATTTATTAACAATTTAAAAACTTTAATCAAGCCATCTATATAATAATAAAGATGGCTTTTTTAATACAAACTAAACAGACATGCCAAAGACACCAATAGAATATACATATATGCAAGTTGCTTATCAATTTGCTAAATTAAGCTATGCTGAAAGAAGGCAAGTTGGATGTATTCTCGTTAAGAATGAACAAGTAATAAGTTTTGGCTATAATGGAACGCCAAGAGGATTTGATAACACTTGTGAATTAGATAACACTACTAAACCTGAAGTGTTACATGCAGAATCTAATGCTATTACTAAAGTTGCCCAATCTACGATGGGAAGCGGCGGGGCGGAACTCTACACTACAACAGCCCCCTGTTTTAGTTGTTCAAAAATAATTATTCAATCTGGTATATCAAGAGTATATTATTCAGAAACATATAGGGATATGTCAGGTATAGAACTATTAGAACAAGCCAATATAGAAGTAATAAGAATAGAACCAATACACATGAATGGATCAAGTAAATAAGATAATAGAACAAGCACTACAGGAAAAAACTTTTGGTAAAGACTTTAAGTTTAGACAATATCAACGTGAAACAATCACAGCAATCGTTAATCAATATATAGAAGACCCTGAGTCTACAATAGTTATAGATGCTCCAACAGGTACTGGTAAATCAATTATTGCAATGTGGTCCTCATACATCCTCAAAGAACTTGGCAATCAAGGCTACATAGTAACATCGGATAAAACACTACAAGAACAATACGAATATGACTTCTCACAGTATAATACAGGATGGCCCTCAATTCAAGGCATTGACAACTACAACTGTGAAGTGAATGGCCTGCCGTTTAGCCTAGGTGAATGTAAGATGAGAGGCTACTCTTATGGCCAAGCCGAAAGACTACAATGTGCCAGAATGTGCGACTATTTAAACACTCGTAAAAAGGCGATCGATGCACCAGTTACCCTTGTAAATTATAGTTTCTGGTTAATACAACAAAATTATGTTAATTATAGAATGGCTGTAAGACAAATGGAGAAAGAAGGACATAATACCCTTATTAATGATGTGTCCTCGGAACGATATGATGAAATACTAGAGTCATATGATAATTTTTTTCCTTTTAAAAAACGGGACTTTGTTTTCTTTGATGAAGCACATAAGATAGATGAAATTGTTCAACAACATTTTTCTCCTTCTTTGAAAAAATTTTCCCTTTTTAAAACAGGCGCTTTGATTGACTTCATGATGGCTGAAGGAGTTAGAGTCCCAGCAGTTTCTAAAAGTTTTATAGGAGATCTAATGGATGAAATTCTAATAGAAGAAAATAAGGAAAAACTTCTCATTAAACTAGCGAAAGTAAAAGGATTTTTATGGAGCATTTTAAAAGGTAGAGCAGAATTAAATCAGCGAGCAAAACAAAAGTTTGGAATTGATGTAAATTCAAGTCTTCCAAAGAAATGGCAATGGGCATTTTCACAGCTTGACGGACTTAAAGATACTCATTGTAAAATTGAAGACTATTTAGAAATTATAGAAACTACAGGCATTGAGTCTATGGTTTTTAATCAAAACCTACATGATGGTGAAATTAAATTAATGTGTTTGAGTGAGGCACATCTAATTAAAAAGCATTTACACAAAAGAGCAGGCTTTAAAGTATTTATGTCAGCAACTATCGGAGAACCTAAAACTTATATGAAAGTAATGGGAATAGACAATGCTAAATTTATCAGACTATCTAATGGATTTACATATGAAAAATCTCCAATTGTATTTGTTGATAGATGGAAGATGTCAATGCAACATAAACATAAAAGTTTACCTGAAGCTATTAAGATGTTAGATCAAATTTTAGAGAAACATAAAGGGCACAGAGGACTTATTCACACGGGAAGTTATGAATTTAGTCAATATATTAAAGGACACACCTCAAACATTAGAAGGATTATTGAGTATAATAAGAGTAGTGAAAAGAAAGAAGCATTGGTTAAATTTAAGAATACAATGAATGGAGTTATTATGGGTCCATCAATTCTTGAAGGTTTAGATTTTAAAGATGACACTTGTAGGTTTCAAATATTTTTTAAAGTACCCTATCCTTCATTAGGAGATCCATTAACAAGTGCTAAAATAAAGAAATCACCAGGTTGGTATGATTGGAAAACTGGAATAACAATCCAACAAGGCGCAGGTAGAAGTATTAGAAACAAAGAAGATTGGGCAGTTACATATATATTAGATGCCTGCTTTGGAAATCTGATAAATAAACTAGAATACTTTCCAGATAATTTTAAACAAAGAATTAAGACAATAAAATGACGTATATAAGAACAATCCTACCAGAACCAGATGTATTAAGAAAAATGATAGCAGAACAAGGAGAAGTTACTATTTTTAAAAGATATAAAAAATATGACACTCTACAGGGTTCAGCGGAAAGTACTAAAATCATTAATGAAATACTATACAAACATTATAATAAAAAGAAACCTATAAAACAGTAGGTAGGTTGCTATTAAACTTAAACTTCTATGTCACTTTTTCGTAAACTTTTTAGGAAAGGTAAATATAATATTAAAAATAAAATTATGTCAGAAGAAAAGACTGCCAATATTTATGTATGGCAAAAATCTGAAAGAATAGGTAAAATAGTAGTTGAAAAAGAAACTAAAGACGGTTGGTTATACTTTACAGATGGAAGTAGAATTAACCCTAAATTAGCGGGTGAATATCTAAGTCAAGCAGTATCAATGGAAGATGCTGAAGGTATTGCAAAAATATTAAGCCCAGTTGCTGGAGTTTCTCAAGCGGGTACAGAAAAAGGACCAGGTGTTATGATGCATGAAACTGAACCTAAAAAACCAACTGAAATAATTACAGAGACTAAAGGCTTGGATACTAATGTTGAAAATGATATTGTAGTTGGTATTTTAGAAAAGCTCAGTAAAAAAAATAAAACTAATTTTGATATTAGCATAGGTGTTAATATACCAGGAAAGACTATTTTTAAAGCTTTACAAATGGATATGGAAGAAGAAGAATTAAAAGAAGGTCTAGTGAAGCTTGTAAAAAAACAGATAAATAATTTAGAACAAAAATTAAACAAAGAAGTAGAAACTTTTATTCAAACACAATACTATGAATAGACAAGAAAGAAGAAGAGCATACAAATCTATGGGAATTCTTAAAAACAAGAGTTCAAGATCTTATTTAGACCCTGTAAGAATCGCAATTTCTAAACAACTTAGCGGAGAAGGAAAGGCAAAACACAGGTCAATGATTGAAGAAATTGAAAGAAAACATTCAGAAAATTTAGAACACAAATATGCTGAATATAAAAAACAACTATGGGCAGATGGATGGAGAGGAAAGGAAATAACACTTTTACTTGAAGTATGGTCTATTAAAGCGGTAAAAGATAAAAAAAATTATCAAGAGGATAAAAGGAAATGTAAAAACCTTAATAAGAAGGCTAAAAATATTAGAGTAAAGCGTCTTAAAAAATAAAAATGGTTACAGTACTTATTGACATAGCTGATAATGGCGTAGTTAAAATACTTCAAGATGATAATTATAATGGAGGAGGTGAATTATACTCTAATAAAGTTGTATATGTATTTGATGAAGATCCTGATTATGAAAATAGAATTAATTTCTTAAAAGATCTTTGTTTAGACATTGGTTTATCTTGTGGAAATATAGAAGATAATAAAAGGCTTAATATTAACCTCTATAAAAAACCAAAGGAAATGTCGCTTATGACAAAGAAGGAGTTAGAAACTCAGATAATGGCAGCAGCTAGACTTGTGGAGAAGTATAAAAAAGAACTTAAAAAATATGAATCTTAAGGTAGAATGTATATGGTGTAAAACTAAAACTGATTTTAATAGATTTGCAAGAGAAACTAAAAAATCAGAAGAATATGACAAGTTTAAAAATCAAATAATTTCTTATAATGAAATTGGTGATAGACTTTCTAAGAGTGATCCTTATGGAAATACTCCATCTGAAACTTTAGTTGCTTTACATATACAAAAATTAATACGGAATCTTGTTAATAAAAACAGGAGAGTAGAAGAAGAGGTTGAAGAAGATCAAACTGCAAAAGTTACATATCTTCTTAAAAACTTAAATCAAGAAAATGTACTAAATTTTAAAAACTTTATTAATGAAATAGCAGACGGTGTAGAGTTTGAATTAGTAGTTATTAATAGAGAAGATAAATTAGATCCTAAAGTATTGAGTAAATTCGATAGCGTTAGAATTGTAGATAATGATAAGACATAAGATATTTTCAAAAGGTGAAAGAATCCATGCTCTAATACATTCAACAACAAATCCAAATATTTTATTTCCAGTTAGAGGCACGATTTATGATACTAAATTTGATGAGTACAATCCTCAATATCAAATTAAAGTAGATAAAATGTATGATGATATTGCATTCTTAAAGCGATATTTATTTAAAGGCCGAACTATCCGAAACTTTGATGGTAAAGATAGCAGATGGAAATTTACAAGAACAAGTTATAAAACAACAGATGAGTTTGTACAAAAAGTTTTTAATGGTGATAATTGGGAAGGCTACTTAATTGTAGTTGATAGTGTTTATTGCTGTAGAACAAGAAAAGAACAAATTGACTTCTTTAATAAGATACAAACATTTATGATACAAAAGAATCTGAGAGAGCTATTCGAGATGACTAGAAGGAAAGAATACAGATATGGCAGATTTTATTATCATACTAAAGATATGTTCAAGAGAGCACTTAAAAAGTTCTTTGGTGAACGATCACCTCAATCAGATAAATGGTGGAATGATTTTCTTGCATCCACTGACATTAGAGATTTGGACAAACACGTCTAAACTTTAAGTGATATATAAATAAAAATACACAATACTACATGGGTTTAAAGGCAGCAATTAATGCTACTACGGAGGGTGCCAAATATGTTTATAAGAAAACTACAGGATTTGGAGAATTCATTTATGATAATATAGAAGCAGGGATTGAAGAGACTAGGGATAAACCTATATCAGGTGCAAAGAACAATCCTAAAACCCCAGCTCCTCCTACTACAAATAGACCTGGTGTAATTGAAACTGAATTAACTCAACAGTCGGGTGGAGCATATACTAAAGAAGCTCAATCTGCTAAATATAAATTAGATAGAGGTAAAACTGCAACTGAAGGAAAAGCTCCTAGAAGTAGTGTTAATAACTGGAGTTTATTAAAATATAAAGGCGCTCCTCTTGATGGGGGATATGATTTTAAATCATATAAAGAATTAAAAAGAAATGCAACTATTGGAGCTGCTCTTAATCCAACTGCAAAAACTATTATAGAAGAATGTAGTAAAGTACAAAAGGCAGACGGATATCAATATAAAATGGCAGACTTTATTTTTTGTGAACATTATGGTAAAATACCAAATAATCATTTACTTACCTTAAGAAGATTTGCATTTCCAGTAGAAGATAATATTATTTCTCCAAAGGCTTTTGACGCAGATGGAAAAGCCTATGAGTCTACTCAGCCTGCACTTGCAACTGCAGTAACATGGATGAGTCCTACTATTGGTAATACATTAAATGAAATATTAAAATTTAGCGTAGGTTATAATTGGAAAGAGGCAAAGGCTGAATTACAAGAAATTAATAGTAAAAGTAGAGATAAAGGCATGTTAGGTAGTGCATTAGATAGTTTTCCAATGAGTCAAAATATTCAAGGTGGTTTAAAAGGGGAAAGCGCAAGTTCAACTTATAGGAGAAAACAACAAGGTGAAAACTGGGATCCTATTAAACAAACATATCCTAACCATTCTTTAGTACCATTAAATATAATAGACTCTGTACAAATTAGAGAAAAAGGCTTAAAATGGTCTCAAGAATTTAGTTTAACTTTTAAGTTTGATATGAAAGGTATTCCTAATACTAGTCCTAAAGTTGCAATGTTAGATGTATTAGCTAATATGCTAGTATTAACTTCTAATCAAGCTCCTTTTTGGGGAGGTGCAGTTAGATATACAGGAGGTGGTAAAAAAGGAAAGCCACTTGGAGATCTTAAAAAATTACAATCAGGAGATTTAAAAGGATTTTTTGGTAGTATTGTAAAAGATTTAAGTAAAAGTATAACAGGCGGCATTAAAGATCTTTTAAAAGGTGGTGATAGTAGTATATTAAATAATGTTATTGGAGGTGGGGCTATGAAATTATTAGGTGGCCCACAAGGTGCTCAAATTGCATCTGCGCTTTTAACTGGTGAAGCAACTGGACAATGGCATTTAACAATTGGAAATCCACTTAACCCTATTGCGGTTATTGGTAATTTAGCAATGACAGATGCTGACTTTGAATTAATGGGTCCTCTAGGTTATGAAGACTTTCCTACTAAATTAAAGGTTACAATTAAACTTCAACCTGGCAGACCAAGAGGTAAGGATGATATTGAATCAATGTTTAATGCAGGTAAAGGTAGATTATATGTTGCAGAAGAAGGATTAATCGATGTAAATAAATCATATGACGTTGATGCTTATGGTAAACAAAATGGTAAGCCAAACATGCTTAATAAAAAGATTGGAAAATTTGCTAACGGATAATGGAATTTAAAAGTTTAATAGATAAAATAGTTGAAGGAGGTAGGTTGCTGTTAACTCAACCGACAATGTTGTTTAGAAATAGAGAAGATATTGGCCTTATTACCACACATGAAGTAAAGAGAGATGAGGAGGGTAGAATAGATCTTATTGCTTCTGACTATTATGGAGATACTTCTAAAGTCGATTATATTTTAAAATTTAATGGAATATCAGATCCTTTTTCAATAGTAGAAGGAGACTTAATAAAAATACCAGTAGATGGTGTAAAGACATTTAATTTAGAAAGGCCAGGTAAAACTACTTCTAATATAGTTAGACAAGAATTTATAGACTCAAAGAGACTTACTAAAAAGGATAAAAAGAGAATTGACTTTTTGAAAAAGAAATATAAAATTAAAGAAGTTCTTCCTCCAAATGTTTTAAAAACAGGATTTGCTCCTTCAGAATTTAAAGAAGATGGATCAACTGTAATGGGTATGGGTTCACAAACTCCTGAAACTACATTTAAGCCAGGTAAAACTGGTAAAACTTCTGAAGAATCATTTAAAGCTGCTTCTAAAAAAGCAAAAGATGCTCAATTAGCAAGTAAGGCTGAAAAATTAAAATCAAACGTAGTACTAAAATCAATTTCAGGTAGAGATCCAAAGGAATTAACAGATAGAGAAATTGCCGTGTTAGCAAGACAAGGAATTAGTGTTGCTGATTTAATTGAATTACAAAAAGGAGGAGATGCTACTGGTATTGAAAGAACATTTGATGTAGACACCAAATCTGATAAATCATATAAAACTGAAGTAGTCGGAGGTGGTAAAATGTCAACACAAAAGTCTGAGGTTTATGATAGAAATAAAAAGACTACAACTACTACTAAAACAATTGTTAGACCTGATGGCTCTTCAGAAACTACACAAACTGTTACTTTTTCAAAATCTAATGACGAAAGCAACTCCATCAATTTAGATCAATCTACCCCTAACCCTTCTGGAAATTCATCTTTAAGATCTTCTGATGCTGGAGAGAGTAACTAAATTAATTTAGATACATACTATAATGGATTTAGACAATAATATATTACAGGTCGTTGAACCTAGTATTAGAGCCACTGAGGTTAAATTCGGAACAGCCGATGAAGATAAAGGTGCTGATAAAAGAACAAAATCAGTTGGTGTTAATCAGCCTTATGTTATAATAAACGGTTATGAATTTAAAGGTTCTGATATTTTATATTGTAAATTAAGCGTAAATGGTTTTTATCCTAAATTAACATTATCCCTATCAGACTCTAGAATGGCATTTGACGTTGGTACATATCCTAGAGATGGAGACAATATTACATTATTAATTAATTCAAAAAATCAAGATACTTTTAAAAGTATTCATATGGATTTTGATATTACATCAGTTAGTTCTCCATCAACTCCTAGTGGATTTGCAGGAGATACTGCTAGAGATTATAATTTTCAAGGAGTTTGTAAAATACCCGGTTTATTTGCAGAAGATTGTAAATCTTATGGTGAAGGTACAAGTTTAGAACATATTGAAAAGGTGGCAACTGAATTAAAATTAGGTTTAGCAACTAATATTGACGTCACTGATGATTTACAAAATAGAATTCAGCCATATAGTACTAAATTTGATTTTATTAAAGATGTTGTAAATTATTCATATGTTGGTGAAGAGTGTTTTCAAACTTTCTACATAGATCAATATTATAATTTAAATTTTGTTGAGTTAAATAAAGTTTTTAATTCTAAAAGATTAAGCGGAGATGATATGCAAAATAGTATTACGTCTTATGCTAATTCAATTGAAGTAGATAGAACTTCAGAAAATTCAGATAATATTGAAACTAAAGTAATGTTAACAAATCATTTAGCAGCTGATAAAACTGGAAATAAAATATGGGCATATAATCTTAAAAATAATTCAAGTAGAATTTCATTATCAAATGGCTATAAAAGAATTTTACAAATGTGGGATAATTTAGAAGAAGCAAGTAGCCCTGAATATGGGGATAGTAGACTTATTGAATTTGACATTGAGGCGTTTAGTACAAAGAAGGAAAACCTACTTGACATGGAAGAGCCTTTAAAGGGTAGAAAAGATGAAGATTTTTATGAGTCACAAACTAAACATAAATGGGTTGGTAGAATGCAAGACTATTCTTTAGATGGCAATGTACATTTAAATCATAAATACTCAGTCTTAAATAATTACCAAAATATAAAGGAATTAGAAAAGATGGTATTAGTCGTAGACTTAGAAACATTTAATCCAGGCTTATATAGAAATCAAATGGTGCCAGTTATTATATACAATGTAGAAGATAATAAAGTGCAAATGTCAAGAGATAATGATGCATTGTTAAAAGAAAAAGGAGTTAAGCCTGAAAATAAGTCATTTGATTTTGAAGATGATGGTGAAAGTGATATGACATTAGACGATTTTACGTCTGGTCATTATGTGATTGGAGGAATAGAATATATATATGAAACAGGAAATCCTACAATTAGACAAAGATTAACTTTGTTAAGGAGAGAATGGCCTGTTAGAGCAAACTCTTTATAATATGAAAAATAGCAACGGATACTCTTCAACTGAATTTAAAAAAGGTACATATAGGCAATACCCATACAGTGACCCTACCTATCTTAGTTTTCTTTTATTATTTTCATGGGATGATAAAAAGTCACCACTATTTAATGGAGAAGCGGTTGCATTTTTAAGAGATGTATATAAAGATGAGATTAGAGCTCAAAAATTAGAAAAGTTTACAAAGTACTTTAAGAAGATTAATACAGAAATGCCATGGATGTGGCAAAGTCTTGCAGGTTTAGAATCTGCATTTGCATATAATAACTTAGAAGACCCATATTGGGGAGGAGATGATAGTGCATTTGAAATAGGATGTTTAGAAACTATTGATTTATCTATAGGTGGAATTATGAGTTTATATAGAGATGTTGCATATGATTTTAATAGATGGGTTGAAGTTTTACCACATAACTTAAGAGAATTTACAATGTATGTAACGGTTAGCGAAATTAGAAATATTAGGCGAACTGTTCCTGATAGTAGTAAAAAACCATGGAGTGATGCTAAGAGTGAGGAGAGAGAATACATTCCTGTAAATCAAGATATAACGGCTGATTCTAAACCACATTTTATGTTTAAATTTACAAGCTGTTATTTTGATCTAAGTAGTGGAACTGGTATATTTGGAGAATATAGTAATACTGAATATGCTGAGGCTAAAAATAAAATTAAAATTAAGTGGAAATCTGTTAAAGAATATAATAGTCATTTTTTAAATGGATTTGACAATAATGCAAGTAATAATAATAATTTAGGAGGTATTAATGTTGGTGAACTAGGAAGTGGAACATCTAGATTAGATAAAGTTAAAGCATTTGGTGAAAACCTAAAAGATGCATTTCAACAAACAAAGGATGGCACTTTAAAGGATAATATTAAAGAAAATGTTTCAGCTAAATTAGATGGAATAAAGCCAAGTGTAGATGGCATTAAATCATTTGCTAGCCAAGCTGCTGGGAATTTTCTAGAAGATGCATTAGCAGATGCAGAGGCATCTGCACAAGGAAAATTACAAGATACATTAGCAGATGCTATTTTAGGAAATGTATATGGAGTAAATACTCTATCAAATGTACAAGATGCTTTAAATGCAGGTAGCTTGAATGGAGTTAGAAATTTAATTAATAAAGAAACATTATCAAATGATAGTGGAGAAGAAGCTCCATTAGCTCCAAGTAATTTATATCCTGAAAGTTCACCTGAAAAGGCATTATCTTCAGATAGCGTATATCCTGAAGGTTCTACTGAAACCCCATTATCTTCAGAAAATGTTTTTCCAAATATTGATCCTGAAAAAGACGCTAACTTAGGTAATATTAATAATTAATGGACGCAGAAACTAGACTTAAAATAATAAACTTTGCTAGAAGAATTGTATGTGGTGAAGTAATGACATCTCCGGAAGATTTACAATTTTATTTAAATTATAGGGTAGAAATAGAAGAAGTACTCAAAACATGGTCAGAAGATTAAAGTAATATATAATATATGAAAGCGGAAGAACTTTTTGCAGATAATTTGAGAGATACTCATTGGCTTGGAAAGGTGGTAGATAATGTTGATCCTAATTTAGAAGGTAGGTTACGTATAATGGTATATGGAAAGTTTGACAAGGTTCCAACTGAAGATATTCCATGGGCTACTAGAGGGAATCAATATATCACAGGTGCATATTCAACACCACGAATTGGAGATATTGTTTCTGTTAGATTTGACAATGGAGATATTTACCATCCTGAATATTTTTTTACAATAGACAGTGAACATAAAGACAAATATAAAGAAGAAGTTCTAGAAGGCTTAGGAGAATCGGAGGCAATTAAATCACATTCATTATTGTTTGATACTAACAATAAGGTTAGAGTTTATTATCATCCTGAAAATGGATTAGTAATAACATTAGGTGACGGTGTACAAGCTAAACCTTTTATGCAAATAAAAAATGATGGTGAAATTAATTTAATAACAGAGGCTAATAACATTTTAGTAGAAACTGATCAAATCGTAGAAATTAAATGTGATAGAGCCTATGTCAATAGTCCTAATATTGAATTAGGAGAAACTGCACTTGAACAAGTAATTAAAGGAAATACTTTTCAAGCATTATTTAATACACATACACACACTGGAAATTTAGGACTACCTACAACTCCTCCTTTAGTTCCACTAACAGGAACCGAATTAAGTCAAGTAACTAAAACACAATAAAATGGCATTATCAGATTTAGATTTAGAAATAAAATTAAGGGCTTTAATTAAATTAAAGGAGAAGGATTTACAAGACAGACTTGAAGGCGGAGACTTAGCAAATGTAAGAAGAGACGACTTTACAACAACTGATTATAAAGATGAAGAGCTTGTTACACCACCTGGTGGAATTTATAATGCCCAAAAGAATTTAGAGGAATGGATGAAAGCAAACAGGCCGGCCCCTGGAGAAGATGTAGATAAAATTAAAAAGAAAATGTGGAGACAATTTTCTAAAGAAATGGCTAGTGAAATTTCTAAAAATATGGTAGATTGGTTAAATAAAGATATTGTGCCTGGGCTAGCAAGTGAAATTAATAATCAAATAAAAACATTAGATATTAAGTTGACTGTTCCTCCTGGAATGATATATTGTGGACCGTATCCTAATGCTGCTCCAATTATATTACAAGGTGGAGCCGGAATTCCAGATCCTCCTCCTGAAGATGTAGATCCACCTGTTATAGATACTACATTAACGGTAGATTTTAAAATAACATGATAAAATAATTTAACAGATATATAAATCATAAGTTTTAACCTTTAAAAAATAAAAAAATGATAGAAAAACAGAATGCTGACTTTTTTGATAAAGATGGCAATTTCGACTGGGATGGATATGAGTCAACATGTCCAAAAGTTTTAAGAACCCCAAACCCACACATAAAAGTAGTAAACGATAAGCATAAAGTATATAGTAGAGAGCCATACGCTCAGGAAATGTATAATAAGCTTATAGGTCACATTGAAGAAAATGACACAATTACACATATAAAATATGGAAATGCATATGATGGTAAAGTCTTTGGAATTTCCGATATGACTGCAAGTGTTGACATTGGATATAGACAATTAGTTTATGTTAATTTAGAAAAAGAAGATGATGAATTCAAAGGCATGCAACCTGGTGATGAGGTTAGTGTTATTATTACATCATTAATGGAAAATGATAGCCAACCTATAATGGGAAGTGTTAGTGAAGGCACTAAGCAAGCTACTTTCCAAGAAATGCTAAATGCTATCGAAGAACAAGATACTGCATGGGTTGGTAAAGTTAATAGAATGTTATCTTCAGCTGGATATATGATTAATGTTAAAGGCATTGATTGTTTTATGCCAGGCAGCCTTGCAGGTATTAATAAATTACATGATTTTGAAAGCATAGTTGGTCAAGAAATTTATGTAGTACCGGTTAGTTTTTCTAAAGAAAGAAAAATAATGGTAGTTTCTCATAGAGCGTATCTTAAGACATTAATTCCTGATGCTATTGAAACCTTAAAAGAAACTGCAGGCGAATATATTACGGGAAGTGTTACAGGTTCTGCTAAATATGGGGTTTTCTGTGAATTCTCACAATGTTTAACTGGTATGATTCATGTTAATGATTTAGATGGTGACACATTGACTAGACACAAAAATAGGGAAATTGAACCAGGTGAAGAGATTAAGTTTAAAGTAAAGGATATTGTATCTGACACTAAAATAACACTGACTCAAAGAGATGATGTTGAATTAAATCCATGGTTAGAAATTAATAAGAAATACAAAGTACCTTCTACTGTTAAAGCTACTATAAAAACTTGTAAAGAATACGGCTTATTCGTAGAATTAGAAGAAGGTGTAGTTGGATTAGTACATGTTAGTGAAATCGGTAAAGATAGCATTAATAAATATAGTCCAAAACAAGAAATAAGTGTCTTAATTACTAAAATAGAAGAAGATACTAAGAAGATATTCTTAAAATTGCCTAAGGAATAATTTAGGTAATAAATAAATGTGATATATAAATAAATTTATTTTATATTGCATGCTAACATATCAAATTACAAAACATAAAAGTAAAGAAGATATTTTACAAGATTCTCTTGTCGGAATAGAGTTTGAATTTTATTCCGATAAGAGTCTTGAAGATACTCAAAAGGAGCTTGCTCAATTATTAGGTAAAAAGATTAGGCTAGAGGATAAAGCACATAGTGACTTTGTGCCAACTGATAAAGAATTTAAAATTGAGCCTGACATGAGTGGTGGTAAAGGTTTGATGGAGCTTGTTACTGGTCCAACACCCTACTCAGTTGCAAGAAATATAATAATTAAAACACTAGGCTGGATTCAAGAAAATGGATATACTACTGAAAAAAGTTCAATTCACCTAAATTTAAGCTTTGATCCTAAAAAAACTGGTAAAAGTAACCTTATTTCTAAAATGGATTCTCTTAAATTTATTCTAGGATTTAATGAAAATGAAGTTTATAAATTATTTCCAAATAGAAAAGATAGCGTATATGCAAAGTCTGTAAAATGGATAACTCCTAAAATTGATTATAATTATTTTGAAGGACAAAACATTAATTCACATGTGTTTCATTTTGCAACTGAAAAATATTATGGAGTTAACTTTGAAAAACTACAACAAGGTTATTTAGAATTTAGATATATTGGTGGTAAAGACTATGAAAAGAAAACTACTAATATTTTATACTTATTAGATCGTTTCCTATTACAACTTTGGTCAATTGCTCATCAAGCTAAGTATACTGATTTAAATTATATTGAACTTAAAAAAATTCTTAATAAAAACCATAAGTTTACTGAAATATTAAAAGATTGGAGAAGGTTAAAAGACTATTATCCTGAAATTAATCTCTATGTTGATTTAAAAAATAATGAAAAAATAATAGATATGTATTGGCCGAAAATATTAATGGAGGTTGTTCGGTTAATTAGTCATGGTGGATTAAAAGAAGGAGATATTAATTATGATAGTGATATTAGTAGAGTACAGTTAAATGGTGGTAAATTGCCATTTTGTTTTGGTTTAAGTAATTATGATTTTATTGACTGTGAGATTGCAGGTTCTATAAGTTTTTGTGATATTTTTAGAAGTCAAGTTAGTAATGCAAATATGATAAGATGTAACTTATATCAAGGTACATCGGTTGAAGGTAGTAAAGTAGAATCATGTTATGTTAACCAAACATGTGAAGTTAAAAATAGTTATGTGTTTCAGTGGGATTCTGTATTTAAAGGTAAAATGATTGGTGGAATATTTAGACATGGTCAAATAGGTAGAGAGGCAGAGTTCGATGGCACTGAAATAATAACAAGTAAAAAAATTAATTAAAATGAGCGATATTAGAAGCGGCGATAATATAGATTTAAGTCAAGGTAGAGACTATGGCACTGATTGTTTAACTGAATTCTTAAATGAAATTGGTTCGGAAATAACAGGAGCATGTATGGTACCTCTTAATTTGCCACAAGCTGAAATAATAAACATTATAAAAAGAGCAGTAAAATGGTTCAGAAAAAATTATGAATATAGTCTTAGAGAAAACTATTTCCATGTACCTAATGGAGTTTTTGATAGTCAAAGTTTTAAGACTACAAGAACTTTAAACTTTCCTAAAGAAGATGCAACATCAGGGGCAGGCGAAGTATTTTCAATATATGGAGTATATGACCTTGCATCTGGTTGGAACACTGGTGGTGGTGGTTTAGATTTAAGATTTAGTAGTGGTGCAGATTTTAATATTGAAAAAATGTTTTTTAGCAATTCGTTTGCTGGAACAGGAGCTGCTGAATCCGCAGAAGAACTTCAATATTATGTAATTAATCAAAGTTATTTTGATATGGCTCGTCAAATCTTAGAGAACCCTTTAAGTTTTCACTATTCACAATTAACCGGTCAACTTAAATTTATGGGTGATACTCCTAAGGGAGATGTGATAATTGAATGTTATGAAAGTATAGAAAACTGTGCGCTATACAATGATGAGGTATTTTTTAGATATGTTTCTGCTAAGGTAAAGCAGGCGGTTGGTGCTAAATTAGGAGTCTTTAAATTCTCTTTACCAGGCGGGGTTGAAATAGACTATGACGGTATTAAAGGTATGGGTGATGAGGAAATGGAAAGAGTACTTGAAGAAATTAAAGGAGACGAAGGTGTCGATTGGATGTTTCACTCATAAAAAAATGGATAAATAATAAATGGAACTGTATATTAAGACACCTGAAGATCCAAACTTTGACCTAAAGGGAGTAGACATTGATAGTGAGTTAGGACAATTACTTACTCAAATTGAGACTATTCTTTTTACGAATAAAGGTGAAGTTTTAAATGATCGTAATTTTGGTGCAAGTTTAGAAACTTTAATATATGACTTTCATTTTAACGAATTTGAAATAAAAAGAACAGTTAATGAACAACTTGAAATATATTGTCCATTAGCTGAAAAATACAACGTTGAAGTAGATGTTACTTTTACCAGAGGAGAAGTAAGAGATATTGCTCAAATAAACGTTATTGTCGATACACAATATATGGTCGGCGTAAGGATATAATATTAGAAAAAAGAAATGGCAGACTTAAATTTTTTAGATAAAGCAAGGATAACAGCTACTGAAATAGTTCAAGATACAAGAACATACTTGACTAGAACTTATAAAAATGCCGGTAATTATTTTACAAATTCATCACCATTTTCACAGATATTAAATGTAATGGCTGAAATGAATGAGATGCTCATGTTCTATATAGAGGATGCAACTGTCGAACAAAATATTTATACAGCTCAGCAACCTGAATCTATTAGAGGTTTAGCAAGACTCACAGGGCATGATGCTACAAGAGGTTTTGCAGCAACCGGTGAAATACGTTTTAGATGGAAAGCAGGTGCAGGTGATGATGTTGCTGGTAGTAATTTAATTATTAGTCCAAATACTAAAATACAATATGATAACAATGGTTTAACTTATTTTTTAAGAACAGATAAAGATGAGTTTTTATTACCAAAAAGTAGCAGTAATTGGGTTAGGGCAAGCATTATTCAAGGAGAGGTTGAAAATCAAACTCAAACAGGTACTGGTGAAAGTATGCAAAGTTTTAATATTCAAACAAATGGAGCAACTGATCATAGTTTAGTTAAAATATCAGTAAATGGTGAACAATGGACTAAATTTAATTCATTATATGAAATGCTAGCAACTGATAAAGGTTATTTAGTAAAAACTGGAATTAGTGGTGGTATTGATGTTTATTTTGGAACAGGTAATTTTGGCATTGTGCCTCCTAGCGGATCTACTATTGAAATAGAGTATGTTAAATGTCAAGGAGCTGAAGGTAATTTAAATCAGGCAGGTGACCTTACATTTAAATGGGTTGATGAGGGTAAAGATAGTACGGGTGAAACACATGATTTAAACGAACTATTAGATGTTGAAACAAGTACTACACCTTTTATGGGAGCAGATTCTGAAAATACTGAATTTACAAAGTTAATGGCTCCATTGGCAAGTAAAAGTTTTGTACTTGCAAATCCAGACGCTTATGAATATTTTTTAAGTAGATATGCACAATTTAGTTATTTAGATGCATACAATACTACCAACGATGGATATTTAGACGATGATAACGTTATTTATATTTTTGCAATTCCTGATTTAGAAAAGAGATTGTTAAAAGGTACAGATTATTTTTCAGTTGATGAAAGCGAGTTTTTCTTTGGTAAAGATGAAACAGATAGAATGCTTGGCGTAATTGAAGACAGTGGTCAACAAATGGTTACAAGTGAAGCAATCTTTGTACAACCCGAAGCTGTTAAATATAGAATGGACGTTTCAATTAGATGGTTTGAAGGATTTAAGCAACAAGATATTTTTAATGACATTAGAGCGGCTATCTCAAATTATCTAATAAAAATTGTACGTAGAGACAAACTGCCTAAGAGTGATATTATTGCAATTATAGAAGGTATTGAAGGTGTAGATGCAGTAAATGTACAATTTGTATCAAGTATTGAAGAGCAAGCAAGAAAAGATGGATATTATACTTATAATCAAGTTACTGTAACGCCGTCAACTCCAGAATTAGAAGGAGCAGATGGAGATCAAAAGAGACTAGTATTTTTTAAGAGAACTGAAGAAACTAAGAAAGTAATATTAGACAACCCTGAATTATTAGTACCAGTAACTGGCGAACAGGCAATAAAAGATTGGTATAATAAAATAGGACTTGATAAATATGGAGATATTATTTTAGATAAGCAAGAGGTTGCAATATTTAGAGGCGGATGGGAAGATAGAGATGGAGAACTAGTAAAAGATGAGCCAACAATTGGAGAAATGGCTTCATTATCAGTTTACTTCGATAACCCTCCAGTGCCAAGAACAATTTATACAAGAGTTCAGGCAGGAAATAGAAGATCTAACTAATGGGACTATACGATGATTTATATAAATATAAGAGAGTAAAGCTTTATGATGTTAGAAAAAACATTAAAAATAAAAAGAAGCACCTAGGTTATAATTATGAAAACTCCTTAATTTTTAATTTTATTTCTAGACATGTTTGGAGAAATGACAGAGTATATGATTTTTTAGGTTTTTGTACAGATTATTATTATAACACTATTAAACAAATACGTGTAATGAAAAATTGGAAAAATTTCACTGCAAAAAAAGACGATAAAACAATACGATGAGTAAATATTCTGGTTTAAGATTTTTTAATGGAGTTGAGAATGAATTAAATCTCAAATATGATAGTATTACTGAGAAATGGGACGGTACGGTTTATCTATCAGAGGTGTCAACTGGTCTCTATGAAACATTTAATTTGTTTATGGTTGAGGAATTGGTAGATAGTAATGGTCTAGTAGTGTATGGCACTCCAATATCGAATGACTCAAATGGTAGTAATTTTAAATTTAGCTGGAAGGATGATGTTTATTCAAGTCAAGATCTATTTATATATGGTACAAGATTAGAAGACAATACTATTAAAGTGCAAACCTTAGATAGTCTAACAATTCAAGTATTAGATCACACCAATGTAGTTTCTGTTATTAATGGGATTAAAACAGTTTCTACATATACTAATAATGCATTACAAACAAACATTGCCCTATCTTCTGAAAGCGAAAGTAGACATGAAAGAGTTTTAATTATAACAGATGATTTTGATGGACATATTGTTGCTGAAATTAAAGTATATGGAGAAACCGTTGGAGAAGATGAGAGATTAAAGGACTTATTACAAAATATGGGTGCTACCCTTGATGATGGTGATTTTATAATTTTTAAAGAGCATGATATTAATGAGATGGGAATCGACTGGAGGCTCATGAATCAAAAAAGAAGAGAGCTACTTTTAGAATTACATAATATTAAACCATTCATTGGAACTTATAAAGCTGTATTAAATGCAATTGATTTTTTTGGCTACAATAATATTACACTTAAAGAATATTGGCTAAATATAAATCAAGATAGTGATAGCTTTGGAAAACTAAAGGCGGTGTCAGTTCCAGATAAAAATGCAGGATTTAGTTATAAGAAAAGAAAGCAATTTAATTTGCCTTCTACTACAATGAAGAAAACAAGTCGTTTTTCTTTAGTCTATAAATTAAATGAACCCAATGGATCATTTGATTATTGGGATATTCCTACAGTTGATGAGGTATTTGATTTTACTCCGGAAGAAATTTTAATAAAATTATACGGTCTTAAGAATAAACTACAAAAAGAATACCTTCCACTTCAAGCAAAAATTGTAGATATTGTAGGTGAAGGAAGTTATTTTGATCAAAAGAATTTAAACGTTTGGAATAATCAACAACCGATTGTTTCATTCAATGAAGGTAAAGATGTTGAATTTAAGGTTTATCCAGAAGGTAAACAACTTTATATTGAAGACTATGCACTTGTATCTAATAATGATATTTTAATAGACAATGTAAATTTTGAACCTATTTCACTAGATGGCTTCGGAAATCTTAACGAAACTGAATATGAAACTTTATTATCAGATTTTGAAACATTTTACAATAACTATTATATAAATAAAAAGGAAACTTTTAACAATGACACGGATGGAGAGCACTCAATTCCTGTAGGCTGTCCAATAATCTTAGAATGTACTTCACTTCCACAAGAATGGGAATTTGCAAACTTTACATGGTTTGATGCATTAGATTCAACAGTTACTTGGGATAACTGGTGGAAGCAACATGTTTATGAGTTAGAATGGGTAGTTACTGGACCTAAAGGATATTCACAAAGTTTTAGAGGTAGTATTGGTTACTATGAGACAGATGGTACATTCCATCCTGGATATTTAAGGTTTCCGATGATTGTACCCTTTGAAGGAGACTATAGCGTAGAGCTAAGAATGTATGACCTTCAAGGAATTATGAGTTTTAGAAAAGAGTCAGACTTCTTTAACGTTAAGGTAAAGCCACTTGAAATATATGGAATTTACCAATGGAAAGAAGATAACAGATGGAAAGATTGGAAAACTGATTGGAATAAAACAGGAGGTTATTGGAACCTACCTACTGAAAATTTACAAAAAGTTGAAGATAGTTTTCAATCTTTATATTTAACAATGGATAGAGCTAATTATGTACATGATGAAAGTCAAGGTAAAATATTTAGTACTGTTAAAAGATATGTAGATAGAGATCCTGTTAATTTAACAGGTTATGGTGAAACTACCGGACCTTATGTTTGGAATGAAATGGATCCAGTTAGATGGGTGGATGGAAAATATAATTGGTGGGATGCCACTAGAATCGGTGCTGATTTGACGGCAAGTTTTAAAATAAACGCAATTCAACAAGGTAGCGTTTTAACTATTACACATAAAAACCCTACTACGAATTTAATTGAAACAGGAACTCACACTTTAATTGCAACAACTCCTACTAATAACTCAGATCTTTTAGGTTGGCAAGCAGTGGCTAATGAATTGAATACATCTACTGATTCTATTATTAGTAAGTTTAATTATAACCCAGTATTTGAAGATACTAATGACGATGGTACTAATGATATATTTAAATTTTTAATATGTGTAGGAAAAGATTATTCTTATAAATATGATTTTGAAGATGTGACAATAACTAATGGAACTGTTTATGGCAAAATAAACTATGTTAGATATAACCCAACATTCGATACTGTAAGAATTATTAACGGGAGTGCAGAGGTAGAAAGATCAACACATGTTACATTTGCATTAGATAAAACACAAATGCCAGGTATTAAAAACCCAGTTTGGAAAATATATAAAAATAGTAGCCAAGAAGAACATGATATATATTATGATAATATGTGGTTAACATATATCTTTAAAGAGCCCGGTTCGTATAGAATTTCGGCTGAAATAAAAGATACAAATGGTAACAGGAATGAAACCATTAGAAACATGATAATTGTAAAATAAAAAAATAAAATAAAAATGGCGGTTACAGAAATTTTAGGAACAGATTCGCTTTCATCATCAAGAATTACACTTAATGATAACTTTACTCTAATTGAAGACGAAATAACAAGTTTAAAGGGGTATTTAGATCCAACAGCTTTAACTCTATCAGGGGTTACAATATCAACTAGTCAAATTACAGTAGATGGAGGAACAGCAATAAATGCTAGTTCAGCTACATTTGGAGTTGCAACTACTCTTAGTAATGAAGTTAATATTAGTGCAGGTATCACAAAGGATGGAATTAATGGAACATCTTCAGCAGGACTTACATCACTTCCTGTTAACCTTTTTAGTTCTACTTATTTTGTAGATACAGCAAGTGGAGCGACTCCGCTAGTTTTATCAGCAAGTACAGTAGTTGGAAAAGAAATTACATTAATTGCAACAACTGCAGGTGATATTGAAGCTACTAACGTTGCAGGTGCAACTAGTATTGCGATAATACAAAACGGAACACTTACTCTAAGATCAGATGGTACATCATGGTATATCATTGGTTCTTATGGAACAACAATTGCGTAAAAAAATTATAAGAATAAATGGCTACACCATTAGTTAGAATACCTCAAATTCAAGGAGGAACAATATACGCTTTTGCAAGTGGGACTAGAGATTTGACAAGAGCTTTCAATAACCCAGATATTAAATTTGAGTTTAGTAAATATGCTCTTTTAGATATTCCTAATTTTGAAACAGCAGTTGCTGGTAAAAATACAATGGACTTTACAAATATGTTAGATTATTCTGGTCTACCATATACCTTAAAGGGAGATGCTGGCCATGATTTTGCTAACACTTTTCAAAACTATGCACTTAACTTAGAAGAAGAGCTTTTACAAGACGATGATTTTGATAGCACGTTATATGGTTCAGATGCAGAAAAAATATTTTTTAAATGGCTAGAAGCTGCAGGTGCAGTTAGATTTAAAACTGCAGATTCTAATGACGCCATTGGTGGTGGGTTTTCAATAGAAGAATCAAACGCTTCTGGTACTGGAACGGACTATGATAGAGTTGTTAAGTATTTAGGAAGTATTGATGTAAATAATGATATTCAATATAAAGGTAATGCATACCACGAGGTGTATATTAATGTTCCCTCGGGTGTTGGATATACTCCAACAGTATTATTTAACAATTCTCTTTATAATGCCTCTGGTAATAAGGTTTATACAGAAGCAGAAATTAGCGGCAGAGGTGGTCAAACACACCCTGATCCTAATATGGATCTAGAAACTTTAGTAGATATTGCTGGAATAACACCTTATTATGATATAGATGCTAATACTGCTTCTAATTTTGGAATTGATTGGAGCGTTACAAATTATAGTGCAATTGCAAATAATTCAGATCTTAATACTTTACAAGATTATGCTAAACAAGGCGGAGACTTTAGGTTTAATGCAGTTCTTGTTTATTATGATCTATATAGTGAGTCGATATCTTCTAATAGAGAAACTAATTTATACGGTATATTAATATTAGATAATCCTCAAGATAATCCTAGTGCAGCGAACAGTTCTTACATTCCTGAACTTATTAAATATAAGCCAAATGAAATTACTGGATTAAATGGAAATGCATTCGGCCTTAAGTTAAATATTAAATTTAATTCATCTCTTGATAATGTTGGTGTTGAAGTTAATATTAATGACTTTACTACATTCTCAATGGATTTATTTATGGATACGACGAGTGCGTTAGAGAATGCTGCTAAATTATTATCAGATGCAAACTCAAGATATACAAGGATTGCAAATAGAGTAGATGAATTAGAAAACTTAGTAATGTCAATGGATTCAAGTACTGAAATGCTAAGCAGAATAAGTTCATTAGAAACAGATTTTCAAAATGCAAGCGCAAACCTTGCAGATAGTGATAGTTTATTAGATTTAATTACAAGTGCGAATAGCAGAATTAATCAACTTATTGATGGTACTATTCCATCTGAGGTGCAATATAATGTTGATGTTTTATTTAATGGGCCTGGGATTATTGTTGACAAAACAGTTCCAAACAAGATTAAAATTAAAAACGATTTAAAAAAGTATGTATTTGGGAAGCCGTTTTTATGGAATGAAAGTACGTTAACCGTTTATAATGAAATCACAGATGCAAATCAATATGATCCTGCGAATGCAACTAGTTATGGTATATGGACAAGACTTAAAGAATTTTCAAATCAACTTAGACTTGTAGATAAGACTACTGCCCAGAAGGCTGATAATAATATTAATATATACATAGATGACAAACTTATAAATTGGAAAGATGGCCAAAGTTATAAGATTGTTTTTGAAAACTTAAATTTAAACGGTAACAACATTAACGTTTATACTAATTGGAAAGCTGGATATGATAAACTAATTGGAAGTATATCAAATGTACAGGTTGGAAACAATCCATATTTCGAAATAGTTTGTATAAATGCTGCAATGTTTGAATTTGAAATAGATGTTATAAGATAATAGATGGATACACAAAACTCATTTTCAGGAATAATTAAGCAGTTCACACAAATGAATGCCAATGCGTTAGAAACTTTTGAACGTATTAACGAGGCAATGACTAGTGAAAAGGATGCTATTACGGTTTCAGTAGACTTATTCGGTACGCCGGATGATGATGGTGTAACTACAATTAAAACCTATCAAATACCTTCATTTGGATTTATTGATAGAGAAATAAAAAGATTAGAAAATAATATTAAGGCACTTAGTGGAGTTGGTACAGCAGATGCAACTGTTCAAATGCCAGACGGCAGCTTTAAAAAAATTATTGCAAGAAAACTTAAAACTCCAGCAAATGATTTAACTTCAATTGCATTACCTACACAGTTCGTAACTACAGATAATGACTTTTTTGAAGATTATTTAAATCCATTATTAACTGTTAAATTTGATGTTAGTAATCAAATTGCAGTAGATACTGAAAGAGTTTTAGTAAAAAGATATATTTTTCAAGCAAATGATGAATTTGCTGCAGTCTATTTTGATGACACTTATAATAATGTAGATGAAATTAATTATCAAACATTTGTAGAAGACTTAATAAGTAGTGGGGCAAATGCAACAATTGATGAACAGGTTAGAGACCTTCCTTTTAAATCAACTCAATATTATGGTGATTTTGATATGTTAGCGGTTGAAAATGCAGAAAGAGAATTCGTCGTTGATGGAACCCCTGTTATAAAAACAGTTAAACTATATGCGTTAAATAAATTAACATATACTGATGGAGATAAATCTTTAAATGATACTGAATTTTTATCAGTTGGTGATGAGCTACTTGTAAATAGCGGCAACAACAATACGAGGTATAGAATTGAAAATGTATATAACGGTACTAGTCAACTTGAACTAAGATTAATTGAAGGTTTTGACAGTATTAAAATTGGAACTAGTCAACTTAGAATTTATAAATCTTTAGAAAACAAAGTAGATCTAAGCATTAATGTAGGATTTGATGAGAGACAAGTTGTATTCTTTAAAGCAATTGATCCTGATTCTAAAATCATTGCAGAAAACTGGTCACCTGGTGTTGGTTTTTATTCTAATGATTTAACAATTGAGAACGAAGCTGGAGGAACTCAAACATTATCTGCTTTCTATAGAGATAGTGTTTCTGACTTTGGTCAATTTATTAAAGCACTAAAAGAAGATTTTATTCCACCTGCAAACGTTGGTATTATACCAGATCCAGTTGAATTAAATGTAGATAATTTTCAAGTCGTACAGGTTAATACTCATTTAACTGAGAACGATGCATTAGATAATATTAAAAAATTAAACACTGACAAAATAACGGTTAGTGAAAATTTAAAAAAATTAGACGATACTATTTCTAGTAAGAGAAGTGAAATTGCCACTAAGAAATATAGTTCACAAATACAAAAAAGTAAAGATAAAAATACTCTTAATTCTCTTATTGAAAAAAGAAGTAGCGAGGCTAAGTTATATTCTTCAGTTGTTAATCAAATCCAAAGTATTAGTACAGATCAGAATGTAAAAGATATTAAGCCTAAATTTAGAGTTAGAGGATTTTGGAAAGTGCCAATGGCAAAGACAAATGCTGACACTCTTCCACAAGAAATAGTTAAATTTAAAATTCAATATAGATATGTTTCTGCAAGTGGCAAAACAAGCAACATTGAACAGATACCATTTACACAAGATAATAAAACATCAACTGCAAGTTTTTCAAATTGGAATCAATTAGACACTCCAACTAGAAAGAGACAAAGAGATGTAATTACTGGTAAATACGCTTGGATAACTGAAAACGTTGAAGATGGGCAAGAGGTTAATTTTAATCAATTAGATCTTTCCATTAACCTTGGTGAAAATGTTGAAATTAGAATGAAAGCAATTTCAGAAGCTGGTTACCCTGCTAATCCAATAGAATCTGACTGGAGTGAACCTATATTAATTGAATTCCCTGAAGGATTATTAGATACATCTGATGTAATTAATCTCGTTGAGGAAAATAGTAAAGAAACAACTTATGTAAAACTGGTTGAGGAATTAGATTCTAAAGGAGTCTATACACACATTGCTGATAGTTTTATTGCAAATGAAAAATATTTTACACACGGTGCAGGTAATATAGCCTCTGGTTTTTTATCTTCTGAACAGGCTCCAATTAGTTTATTAGATAAATTAATAGATTTACAAAAAGAAATAGACGGCCTTAAAGAACAATTAGAAAACGCAGAAGGTGAGTTATTGGCAACTATAGTAGATGAGGAAGGTAGAACAACTCAGGTTGAGGCAAACACTACTACTAAATTATTTGCAGGATATTATGTAGATGAGGTAGCTGACTTAAATATTAAGAAAGGAACAATTGTAACTAAGACTTTTAAATTGTTATTAGAAAATAGTAAAGCAACTGACTTAGAATTAGCTGCAAGAATAATAGGAAATAGAAATGATGCAGTTTATCCATCTTCTTCCTCGGGAGACGAGGTTACTTTTGAAATGGGTACACATGACTATAGCGCAGGTGCACCTACTCTTGCTTCAAGAATTGAAAACGATACATACTATACAGTTGAAGGAAAATATGATTTAGTTCCTATACAGTATCAAAATATGAACGCAATAGAAGCCGCTGCTGAAATATTTAATACAAGGGCACCTAATCAATCTGCACAGCGTAAAGGTCAATTTATATATAGTAGGTATATGGATGTAACTGGAGAAAACCCACTATACTCTATACTACCCTTAGATTATTTAACGGGCGAAGACACTAGCTTAACTAATACTATTCAAAGATTTGAGTATTTTGGTAAGGCAGCTACTGGAACTGATGGAACTTCTAATTTTGATTTTATATGGAAAGGAGTTGATGATGAGGTTATTGAACTGGCAACGTTGACAAGTGGAGACTATGATGATAGTCTATATGTACATGTTGATCATCCTATTGTATTTACAGGTACAACATATCAAGCGGGTTGGAATAACATTGCAAAGTTTGCAACTATTTCAACTGATGATAATTATTCTAATTTGCAAACCCCTTATAGATACGAAAGTAGCGTTGATAGAGGTTTAAAAATGTCATTTAGTGACAATGATCAATTTCTTTTAGGAGGTAGATCTTGTGGGGCATATTTATTCATGTCTCCTGCTAGAATAGGAAGCTTAGAGGTAGACGGAGACAATAAATTTGGTAAAAGAACAATTGGGAAAGTAGATGCAAAACAGGTTAATTCTAACGTTGCAAAATCTCCAAACATTACAATTGATGTGGTTTTTCAATATAGAATGACTGATTATTTTGGGGTTACACAAACTGGAGGTGTTGATACGTCAACTGGTAGAATAGGTGGTAAAAATACTAATCCTATTTCTAATTTAACATATTCAAAAACAATAGGTTTAGATATATTTGACTCTAATGAAAATCAATTTTCTTTTGATTTAGAAGTTTTTGCAAAATATAAGCCACAGGGATATAATCTAAATAACACTAAGACGGTTACTCTTACTAAAGCAGTAAACTAATAGAGATATATAATCTTAAGTAATATAAAAATAAGATACACATATGTTTGCAGGTGGCAATGATTCTCAAGATCCAGTAGGTGGTAATGATTCTCAAGATCCAGTAGGTGGTAATGACGGTGGTAATGGCGGTAAGCCTATTGATACTGATAAGGACGGGATAGATAATTCAGTTGATACAGATGACGACAACGACGGGGTTGATGATGTTAATGATGCGTTTCCTTTAGATTCTAATGAAACCACTGACACTGATGGAGACGGAACCGGAGACAATACTGACTTAGATGATGATAATGATAGAGTTGTCGATACAAACGATGCGTTTCCTTTAGATCCTACTGAAACTATAGATACTGATGGAGACGGAACTGGAGACAATGCTGACTTAGATGATGATAATGATGGGGTTGATGATGTTAACGATGCGTTTCCTTTAGATCCTACTGAAACCACTGACACTGATGGAGACGGAACTGGAGACAATACTGACTTAGATGATGATAATGATGGGGTTGATGATGTTAATGATGCATTCCCTTTAGATCCTACGGAAACCACTGACACTGATGGAGACGGAACTGGAGACAATACTGACTTAGATGATGACAACGACGGGGTTGATGATGCTAATGATGTGTTTCCTTTAGATCCTACTGAAACTATAGATACTGATGGAGACGGAACTGGAGACAATACTGACTTAGATGATGACAACGATGGGGTTGATGATGCTAATGATGCATTCCCTTTAGATCCTACTGAAACACTGGATAGTGATGGCGATGGGGTTGGTGATAATTTAGACTCTGATTCAGATAATGATGGGGTTGATGATGCTAATGATGCGTTTCCTTTAGATCCTACTGAAACTATTGACACTGATGGAGACAAAACTGGTGACAATGCAGACTTAGATGATGATAATGATGGGGTTGATGATGTAAATGATGCATTTCCTTTAGACCATACTGAAACTACAGACACTGATGGAGATGGTATCGGTGACAATGCAGATCCTGACACAGACGGTGATGGATTTATAGATAAAGTATTAAGAACTTTAAATTCAAATCCATATGAAGGATTAATTCCTTTTAAAATTAGAACTAATATTGAAAGCAATTCACGTGATAATGTGGCTAAGCCCTTACTTAGAACAAATCCTAAAGTATCAACTAATATAAAATTAATAGTAGATGGCTCTAAAATGTATTTAGAAAGTTTTAATGCCACAGATCAACTGGCTGCCTCTAATTATAAAAAACATCTAGTTAAAGAAACTGGATCCTATGCATATGATGTTGCTAAATTTTGGAATAAAAATTCCACACCTAATGAGTTAATTTATAAGGTTAAAAGAGAATATTCTGATTTTTCTGTTCTAGATAGTTATGATAAACAATTTGAAGAAACTTATAATTATGGAACTACTATAAATTATAATAAGCTATATGATAATCAATTTAATATGCTTGCGCCAATTTGGCTTGACAGGAACCTACCTACTAAGTTTGTAATTTATAGAGTAAAAGATCCTATAAACACAGAGTCTTATTCTAATTCCGAAAATTTAAATAGAATTAACGAAATGTTAAAAAATTCTACTTTAATTAAAACATTTGATTTATCTGAAAACTCTTCAGTTGGAAAATATATTAGAAACTATGTAAATGATAGCAGCTTTCCAGATTCTCCATTAACTGTTTCATTTAATAAAGATGAACAAACTTTTTATAATGGTATAGATTTAGAAAAAGGTGGATTTACAAGTAAAGGTGAATTTCAATATAAAGACATTGTTAAGACTGACAAGCCTATAATAGAATATAATAGTTTAATAACTGATGGGTTTGCTAGAAATAATATAGCTTGCGCAAATTTAATTAATCTTGAATTTTTATTCGATGATGATGAAGCCAGTGAATTTTCTATAAATAGATATTTTGGTATTTATGTGGACGAACATCCTCTAGGAAGTGGAATAGTAGAATCTATAAAAAAAGATGTTTTTAAGTTAAACATTGACACAGTTTCTAGTGAGTTAGATACTGAGGGAGAAGGGTTAATTGAAAATTATAAAATTCCATATTATAGATTTTATAAAGATATGCCAATGATAGGTTGGGTAAAGAGCTTTTCTAATTATCATAATATTAAAAATGGGGTTTATTGGAATATTAAAAATAATGAAATAAAGGTTGATACTAATAATGAGGATTCTGCATCTTTTTTAGGTATTAAAAAAACAGATAATAATATAACTGCTTTTGAAAATTTAGAAGGTGATGGAGACTATATAAAATTAAAAATAATATCTAATCCTATAAGTGGAGATAGTTTTAAGTTATTAAATCTAAAAAAACAAAAATTTTCTATTGAAGTTATAGATAATCAACCTGGTACTATTACAATACAGGATAATTTAGGTAATAATTATACTAGAAATGCAGGACCTACTATTTATGATACTTTATTAGAGTTATTAAGTAATTGGCCAACCACTGGAACTAATACTTTTAAAAAATATGAGCCTACTCTAATTAAAGTAAGAAATGTTTGGAAAATAGAATTAATTGAAAAGGAATATAATTTTGAAGAAAATCACAGTTTTACAAGTCTTAATAATAATTCTATTTTAAATATAAAAACGACGTACACTCCTATTAGTGTAGTTAAAAATACATTTTTAGCAAGTAATCAAATTAGTAAAGGTAGATTTGAAGATAACTATTTTTCAAATCAAGGAACATTAAACAATGTAGCAAACTCTATCAGTAATTTAATTAATAATAATAATTTATTTAATTCGATTGTTTTTGAAAATGAAATTTTAATATCTTCTAAATTAAAAGGGTATAATAAATATTTAAGTGTATTTATAAAAGAACTATCTTCCTCTAATTTTATAGAAATTAATAATGATGCGTCTACTCAAAACATTTCTTCTAATTTTTTATTAGGGCATGAAATTTTTTACCTAACAGGTGGAAGTAATCCTAATTTTTCAATCTATATTAATGAAGATGATTTTGATAATATAGATATTGGGGATTATTTATTAGATAGTACTAATAATTTTAATAAAATATTGGATATTGTAGATGATTCTAGAGAATTAGATTCTGAATTTAAAAGAATAATACTTAAAAATAAAAATACTGGATTAGAAGGAGTTTTAAATGTTTATAGAGATTTTAAAATTGAATGGGGAATGTTTAGTGCATACGATATTCATGACATGGATTTTGATTTTTATGATGAAGATAATTCTAATTTAAAGGAATTAGAATTAGAGGATGAAATAATATATCCATTTTCAAAAGCAAGTTCTGAACCAATTGGACCAGGAGGAGAACCGCCTTTGGATGCTTATTCCGATGTAACTAAATTAACAGAAATATCTGCTACTTATTTTTCTAATTTAATAAACATATTAGAAGATGAAAATAGCTTACCTGAAGGAAGCACTATGACTAAAATATATAGTGAATTTGAAAGACTACAAGAAAATAACACTACTGATTTTGCTACAATATCAAGAATAGTTCCCTATATTAATAAATGGGCATTAAAGAACACGGTAAACGTCAGAGAAAATCCTTATTACTTAAATGTTAATGAATCCTTTGGTGAAACTAATTTTTCACCAAATTTAGAAAGTGAAGATAGAGATGAAACTAAAATGACACATGAATGGTTTTATATTGATGAATACCCAACATATGTTACATATTCTGACGTTGACAATGTATTTAGTTATATTAAGCCTTCTCCCAATATTGAATTTAATTTAGATCATTTTAAAGATGTTAACTTTGATTATTTTAAAACATATTTTACAGGGACTGGTGCAATGGTAGGTTCTCAAAATACTGCTGCTAAAACTTCATTTGGAAAATCTAGAACTTTTAAAAAGTATACTATAATTGAAGATGGAAATACATCAGCGTTTGCATCAACTATATTTAAAGGTCTTAGATTCATACCTAAAACTAGAAAAAAAATAGAAAATTCTATTACTAAAGAATTTGTTAAAAATTCACAATTCAATGGATATAAATTTTCAACTGTTTTAAAAACCACGTTTAACACTGGAATATCTAATAAGTTAAATGTTAAAGTTATTGAAAATAAAAGGTTTAAGTTTATAGTTTTAATTTTAGATTTAAATCTATCGGATGATAATTTTTCATTTTTAAATAGAAAACTATTATATGAATTAGATCATAAACTAGAAGATATTTACAACTATTCTGATAGCAAGATATCGGGAGCATTAGATTTAAGTTCTGTTAATTTATCAAGCGGGCAAAGTACAATTATAAATGGGGTAAACCACAGTGATGGAAGTTCACCTGCCTTTACTTCTCAAATACTAAAAGATCCAGTTACTAGTGCATATGGTATTTTAGAATTAAACATAGGTGGAATTACATATGAATTAAGAGTTAATAATGTAATAAATGATTTTAAAATTTCAGTTACAGGGGAAATGACAGTAAATGGAGTTCCTCAGCCTACTCAGTTTTACACATTAAATCAATATAAAGGTGCTGAATATACTTATAAAGGTGGAGGTATATTTGCACATGATGAAACATTAAAACTATTATCTGCTAATAATATAGTTAATTTACTAAATAAAACCAATTCAGCAGAATATTTGACCATAAATGAAGATGGAAGTTCTATTGAAAATACATTTTCGTTAGAAGTACAAGACGGCGTTGAAATAGTTAAAACATCTAACCTATACCCGGAAGTGGATTTTAATAAACCTAAAGCATTTGGTCTAACAAATGAGTCTATAGGTTATAATATAGAATCTAGAAATGAATATTTTGCATTTTTAACTAGACATAATGGTAAATATACAATAAATACAAATCCTATTGTTACATTTAGTGAACCCTTTTCTATGCATAAAATTGAACCTGATGAAGGATATACATGGGCAGATGCCTATAATACGCCAGTAGGAACTGTTTATAACTATGATTTAACAAACTCTAATGAAAATAAATTAGCAATTGCACTTTATAGAAAGTTAAATGGATTAGGTGTATTATTTAATGTAGGTGAAGTTAAAAGCATTAATCATGATTTACAGTGGGGAGTTATTAAAAACATGTTTTTTCATAAGGTAAATGATATTGATACTAACGGTGTAATTAAACTTTCAGAATCAGACGATCTTTTACCTAAATACAATTTAATAAACGAAATAGCGATTGATAAAAAAGATAAAAACATGTTCATGTCAAGATGGGAAGACAATTACTATATTAGATCAACCAGTGGAGGTGGAATACAATATATCCCTGGAACTAAAAACATAGTTGAAGAAAAAAGCTTTATGAGTTCGAGTGCAATTAAATTAAGTAAAACATATGATATTTATAACTTTACTGTAAATAAATATGAAAATTTAGAAATATTAAATGAAATTAAATTATTAGGAACTTCTAAACATGATATAAACTATACTGAAAATGACAAAGAGGTTATAATTGATTTTTACATGAGGGAAAGCGTAGTAAAAGAACTTGGAAATTTAGGTTTAAACTATACTATGAATAGATTAGTAAACGTTGAAGATAGTTTTGGTAGAATAGACACCTTAGAAGATGATATTAGTGGATATATTGTTGAAAATATAATTCCAATATTTTCAATAGGAACTATTAGATTAGGGGTTTACGAATCTAAAAAAATAACTACAGAAATTGAAACAATAAGTATTTTATCTGATTTGACTTCAAATGATTATGTTATTGATAATAATTTTACTTATAAATTAGACCCTGTAAATCCTCTTAATTTTAGATTAATATATAATAAAAGAATAGGTTACTCTTATAAGATTAGACCTTTAATAAAAATAAAGTCATAACATGGCAATAAATATAAAAGAATTATTCAACGCTGACTCAGATAACATCAAGGTTGAAAAGACAAATTACAACTTTGATCAAGTTTTAGCAAATGGTGGAGGGCCAATTGGTCCTAAAGGAGTTCAAGGAACTACTGGTAATACAGGCCAAAAAGGAGATATAGGTGATAAAGGTGATATAGGTGATAAAGGAAGTAAAGGAGAACAAGGTGCTTCTTTAAATATATGGGATAAAGATACTACGGCTATAGGTTCTCTTCCTATAGAATTATTAAGACCTTTTAATAATCCTGGACCTAATGAACTTGCTTCTAGGATTATTTTAGGAGATGATACTGTTAATTCAGCTACTCCTTCATTTACACCTAGTGCTTTATTAAGTTTATTCTTAAGAGCAGATGATGCACCTAATCAATTAGAATTTAAACTAGAAGATGTTAATGCTGCATTATATAATATGAGAAGTGATTATGTAAGTGGAATTGGAACTACTTTAAAAATAGTAGGTAGTGCCGCCGCTGTTCAAGGGGAAACTGTTAATATGACAATAAATCCTGGAAATAATATTACACTATTAGGTTCTACCTTAGATTTAAATGCAAGTGGAGCTATTCAAATATCTTCTAGTGGATCAAATATTATATTAGAAGGAAATAATGGAGTGACGATCGATGGCCAGGATGGAGACGTATTAATTGACAACACTACAGGAGATGGTGACATTACTATATCTTCTAATGAGGATTTTAATTTAAACTCTTCTGCGATTAACATGACAGCAAATGGAGGTGGAGACAATATAGATATTGCTATTACAGCAAATGATGGAGAAGTTAATATTAAGGCTTTAAATAGTAATGATGTTTTAATTGGAAATGCAGCTGGTACGGATTCTATTTATTTGGCAGCGAATAGCTTAATAAGATTAAATACTAATACAGAGGTTGAGATTAATACTCCATTAATTGACATGAACGCTACTGACAACGTTACCATAAACGCTAACACTGGCTCCACAACTATTAGTTCATTTAATGAAAATAATATTAATACCACTAATACTGGATCAAGTAATATTTTAAATGCTCCACTTATTGGAGGGTCTAATGATTTAAGAATTGCAAATAGTAGTAAATTTAAAACTGAATCTTCTTTAAATACTTCAGATAATACTGTATTTTTTAGTGATTTAAATGGAGATCATATAGGAGGTGATAATTTTATATTAGATCCTAATGATGTTACATCAGGTGATGGTATAAGATTTAAAGAAGGGGGAATAAGAACATATCCTCAAAACCCACAAGTAGGAGATGGTGGAACGCTGGCTGCCCCTAACAATGGTTCAGATGATGAATATAGAACATTAAGTGATTATTTTTATAAAAATAGTATTAGTTTAGATAACAGCGGTGTTTATCAAAGGTTTGATACTACAGGTACTAGTATTGATGATTGGTTATATACTAATGCTACATATACTACACTAGATTCATCTACTTCTCAAACAGGTGGCTCTTCAAAAAGTCAATTTGGATATGTAAAAAATGGTCATTTAATAAATGCGTTTGGATCTATACAGGTTACTCGTGGAGGAGTTCAGTCTTGGTCATTTGACAGTGATTCTAGTAGGTATACAATTGCAATAGACCTAGACTCAGGTGATGAGTTTCCTTATATAAATGATCTTAATAGACCTATACATGTTAATGTTACTACGTTTGGATATAATTATAGTATCTCAGGAGTTGGAAGTGGTCATGGTACTTTTTTTAATGGATCGGGAAGTGCTACAACTAATCTTAATGGACCTGCTCACTATACAAACGGTGGTGATTTAGTTTTATTTAAAGGAGTAATTAGGCCAGGTGAAAATAAAATACTATTATTAACAGAGATACAAAACCAAGGAGACGCTACTTCTAGTAATGGAAATCATAACGATGTATATACTACTGGACTACCTCCTACTTTTTTTGCAACTCTTCCTGCGATGTTTTTATTTAATTTTTCAATGCCAGTTAGATGGAATAGTTATAATCAATTAAATAAAGTATAGGTACAGGCGGTTAATTATAAATTATAAAAAATATTAAATGTTTAAAAGTTTAGAAATAAAGCCAATTCATTTTATAGTAACTATTTTATTGCTTATTATTTTATTAATGCATCAATGTAATAGGACTTCTAAGATAAAGGCTATTAATAAAGGCTTAGAGGTTAAAGTAGAAAGAGCGGGACAAAATATAATTGCAAGTCAAGATAGTATAAAATATTATAAAAATGAAAATGACTTCTTAGTTAGTGAAATTACAGCATATGTGTTTACTGCAGAAGAATTAACAAATGATGCTAATGACTTATATGCAAAATACGAAGATGCACTAGGAGATATTAAAAAACTTAAAAAGGTAAATCAATTGCTAAGTGCAGAAATTAACATTAAAGAAGTTGATACAGTTTACGCTTTTATAGAAAGTGATTCAGTTTTATATTTTAATGATTCTACTGATTATGGAGATGGCAATTGGAGAAAATGGAATAGTAAGATTAGTCTGTTCGAAAAGGATAATAAATTAACAGGAGCATTGAATAGTTTTAGTTATGAACAAGTAATTAAATTATACTCAAGCATCGAGGAAGTTGAAGGAATTAAAAAAATTAATATTGCTACAAAATACCCTGGCTTAACATTTAATAGCATTGAAGGAATTAGTCTCATTGAAGATGAGATAAATAAAGCAAAGGAAGAATATAAAAGTAGAGTTAAATTAGGTTTAGGCGTTGGCTATGGTTTAACCTTTACAAAAGACAATAGAGTTTATCATGGACCTCAACTTGGTTTATTTTTAACATATACTCCAAAGTTGTTCAATTTTAAAAGAGATAAATAAATTATGGCAGAAAGTTCAAGATATTACAAAATAGATAATGATATACTTTTAGAGTTTATCTATCACGATCAAGGTGACACTACACCCTATGAGGTAGATGTTGATGACAATGGTAGTGAGATAAAAGTATTAGACACTGTCCAAGGAGATTCAACTCAAACTAGACATTTAATAAATGAACTAGGTAGTGACGTTGTGAATTTCGATGTCACTGAAGACGGTGCATATATTGCAATTGAAAATTTTGCAGCAAGAACCTTATTATTAGAAATTGGTAAAACATATAAGTTTGATCTTAGCACCCTATCAGTTCCTGGTGATTTTGCAATTACTGGAACTAACAATGGACCTGGGCTAGTAGGAACTATTTTTGAATATATCCCTGCAAATACTGGAAATTATACATACTCTCTAACTAATTTCATTGGTGGAAAGGTTACAATTGGCAATACTGCAAATCCACTGTTTGCCACGCCTGATGAGGAAACAGGGAATAGTATCGTAACAGGTTCTGGCAGCATTGGCAGATACATGGGCGTAAATGTAAATGAAAACAAATATGCTTTATTAGATAATAATAATATTTTTATAAATAGCATTGAGTGGAATGGATCTAATTCTGCAGATTTATTAGCAAGTCAAACAGCTGCGACTGCTGCTATTACTAAAGTAAAATATGATAAAGTTAGACTACATTTAAGAAGTGGCTTTAGTTTTGCTGCAAGAGGATATGAAGGTTTCTTATTTGAAATAACAACTGATAGAACTTCTGAAGTAAAAAACTTTTTAACACAGATCGTTTACTTAAATACATCTAGTTTTGAAATAAAAAATCCTAGACCTTTTATTTTAAGTGAAACATTATATAGTAGTTTTATTGAAGTTAAATTACCTACGCTAATTAATCAATTTAGTGATTTTGAAAATTTCTTCTATGATAATGGTTCAGGGATTAGTGATTTAGATCCTACTTCTAATTTTAGTGCATCGTTAAAGTTAATTGATAGAGTTGAAGATACTGCTGGAATTGATTATTTCTATACAGGTGAAGAGACAAACTTTTTAATATCTAGGGAAGATGAATTTCAAGATTTTACAGTAGTTGTTGAGGAAGCAAATGATGGGGATTATTTTTCAATATATGGTGAAAAGGATGGAAGTGCTGCTGATTTTGAAAGTTATATTATAAATAGAATCGCAACGAGTTCAGATGACATTAGTGTTATTTATGATATTACAGTAAATGAATTAATAGGAACTAGTTTCATAGAAACATATGCTACAACTTTAACACAAACTCAGGATTTTGAAGAGCACACTGAATTTAGACCTATTATTAAAAATGCAAATACTGCAATCAGTTTTTTAATAGATGTCACTATGAGAATTTATAATCAAACTGATAATACTCAAATTGTAAAAAGAGCTAGTTTAATCTATAATAATCCTGCTAAATATGGTAAAAGATTATTAAAGGTAAATATAGCTTCTACTGCTAATTTAACTAGAGTTTATAATACTCTTCCAAATTTACAAGCTACTAGAAATGTTGCACAAGTTATTAATTCAAGTTTGCCTAAAGCTCAGGTTAAATATGCGCCCGCATTTATTGAAAGATTAAATATTATAGTAAATGTCGGTAACGTTACAATAGATGATGGCCAAATTAGTTCTATTAATAATGACAATGGTTTAGAAATATCTCCATTTGATATGTATGTTAAATTTAATATTTCTAAAATTGAAGGTGGAGAAAGAAAAACAATTTCATTTACTAATTTAAAAAATGTTAGATTAAATTTTAGCAATGGAATTTATTTTAATAACATTACATCTTTTAAAGAGGTTGATATGTCAAATGGTGAAGTTCTTTTTAAAATAGATAAAGCTAACTCAGTTAAATTACAAGGTTTAAGTAATAAAACATACTATATTTCAATAGATAGTGGTAGTAATGAAACTATGGTATTTAAAGGAGATTATAACGCTATATGATTTTAAATAGTAAAAATAATTCATTTGATTTTAGGTTTCCTAAGCATTTTGTTCCAGAAGAAGTTGCAAAAAAATATAAGGCTTATCTAAATAAAATACCAGGGACTCTTTTTGAGGAGCCTATAGATTTTATTAATTATGGTATTCAGGCTATTAATTTACCAGGTATAACCTATGATCCAATAACTCAGCAAGATAACGATGGAACCGTTCGTTATTTTAGAGGAAAGGTGCCTATTCAAAATACAATCACTAGACAGTTTAATGTAACTATGCAATTAATGGATGGTTATATTAATTATTGGATGATGACAGATATTTTATTATATTATTATGCATCTACAACTAAGCAAAAATATTTAGAAGATCTAAAAATTAGAATATTAGATCAGGAAGGTTTAGGGGTTGCAAGTATTACTTTTGAAAAACCAATAATGCATCAAATTAGTGAGTTAAATTTAAATATGGCAGAAAATGTTGCTGAATTTAATACATTTGAATTAAACTTCTCATATAACAAATTTAATATTAAAATAGACGTAGATTAAAATTGATATATAATTTATGAAAACATTTATAGAATATTTAGAGGAAAGTAAAGTTACTTCCGATGAAATGAATCTTTTAACAGAGGGTCTTCAACAAGAATGGACTCCTGAATTAGAAGAAAAGGTAGATCAAGCAGTTGATTCTTTTTTAAACGAATACAGAGATGAAGATGGAAATCTAGATATTAATAGGTTTAATAACGAAATGACAAGTGAAGGTCTTTTAGGTTCCATTGTAGGTGGTCTTGCTGGATTTGCTTTAGGAAAATCTATTGGAAAAATGGTAGCTAAAGTATTAGGTGTTCAAAAAGGTATTTTATATGATTTATTAACTTCAAGACTTGTTGGAACTGCAATCGGAGCTTCAATTGGTAAAAGGTTTTAATATGAATTTTATCACAATTGATTTTTCTTTAAACTCTCCTGGTATTTGTTTATTTAATGACAATACTAATCAATATCATTTTATTTCTTATTTAAAAAGATCAGGTACAAAAAAGGCTATTAAGACACAGGAAGACTTAGCTCTAATGGAGGGTGTTACTCTTGTTTTTCAACCGGATTGGGAAACACATGTTGATTATTCTAGTATTGAACTTGCTAAGATTAAACGTTATGATATTATGTCAAATGATATTATCGAACTAATTACAAAACATATAGATAAAGAAGACTCTTTTAAGATAGCTTTTGAAGGAGTATCTTACGGTAGTTCTGCTGGGACTAATAATATTATTGATATGGCAGCTGCGGCATCTATTCTTAAGATTAAACTTCTCAAATACTTTAAGCCTGAAGATATTTTAACAATAGCTCCTTCAACAATTAAAAAACATGCAGGTAAAGGTAACATGAATAAGCTTGCTTTATGGGATGTCTTTATAAATAATTCTACTGGTGAAAAATTTCTCGAGGAGACAAAATTCTGGAAGTTCGCTAAAACCGTTGAATTCGGTAAATCTATCCCAAAGCCCTTTGATGACCTTGTAGACGCTTTCTACTTAAACTCCTTAATGAGAACCTTAGAACCTAATCTTCCCTGAGGCTTAAATACTTAAGTTATATAGCCCGTTCTCTCTTTTGTTTCAGAAAATATAAAAAAAAATGAAAAAAAGTTTTTTAGCCTATTTAGTTGAAACTATTTCAATTAAAGATATATAATATTGTATATGGAAAACGATAAACTAAGTTCATATTTGAACACTAATTATCGGACCCTGTCTGAAGCAAACATAGGTGCAATAGCACAAACTAAGTCGGTTAGACGCGCAAACAAGGTTCATATTATGAAACTATTTTAAAGTTGTCTATATATTATTATAAGTTTAAAGTATAAACGGTAAATTAAATTAAAGTAAATTAAAGATTAAAAGTAAATTAAAGTTATGGAAGATTTTAACATTTTTAGTATTGGTGTCGAAGACATCAACACACATGAACAAGAGGCAAGTACAACTGGAAACATAATGTATAAGCCTTCTGCCGATGACGGCAAAGACGGAACGTATAAAGCATTAATTAGATTCGTTCCTAATATTGAAAACCCAAGAAATTCATTAATTAAAAAATATGTAAACTGGTTAACAGGACCAAACGGCGAGTCTAAGTTAGTTGATTCTCCAAGTACAATAGGAGAAAGCTGTCCAGTTTCTGATGCATTTTTTAGATTAAGAAAATCAGAAAGCGCAGTTGATAGAAAAGCGTCTGATAAATTAAAAAGAAGAGAATCTTATGTTGCTCTTGTAAAGGTAATAAAAGATCCTCAACAACCAGATTTAGAAGGTACTTATAAAGTATTTAAATTCGGTTACAAAATCAAAGAAAAAATTGATGCGGAATTAAAGCCTAATTTTGGTGAGCCAACTCAAGTATTTGATTTATTTGAAGGTAAAAACTTTGAGTTAGTAATTACAAGACAAAATGATTATAATAATTACGATACTTCTAAATTCTCATCTTCAACGTCTGCTGTTACAATTAATGGTAAAGCAGCAGAAAGAACTAAAGAAGATATGGATGCTATTAAAACTGAATTAGAAAACGCTCCATCATTAAAAGCTTTTGAATATAAAGCATGGGATGAAGAAACAAGAAATTTCGTAAATAGTGTAATTAAAATGTATTTAAATCCTGGAAACGCAATGGATTCAATTACAAATGCATTTGAAACTAAAACTACACCAGCTACTGTTGCTACAGAAACGGCTACTAAGGATCCAGTTAAATTAACTGAAGATAAAAAAGAAGCTACTCCAGCAGGCGGTGATGATTTAGAATCTTTTTTGAATGATCTCGAACTCTAATACAGAATTAACATTAGAATTAAAGGAAAAGATTAAAGTACTAGTAAAAGAAGTAGTAGTCAAATCTCATTCTAGCCACTCTAAACACATGATAAAGGATATGTCAGATAGATTAAATCTGGCATGTCCCTATTGTGGTGATTCAAGCAGAGATGATTCTGCAAAAAGAGGTAATTTATTCTGGAGCACATTACAGTATCATTGTTTTAATTGTGAATATCACACAAACGTCTATTATTTTTTAAAAGATTTCGGTATTCAAATGCCAGATAAAATGGATGCTATAACGTTGATTGACTATGTTAAAAGTAGAAAAAATACAATAGACACCTCTGAAAAGTTTACACCATTTGTATATGAAAAAATATTAGAACTATCAATAAGCGTAGAAGACTTTTCAAAAGCAACCGGTGCAAAGCCAATTCAAATTGGAGATTGGATATGGTTTAAATTAAAAGAAAGACTCCTACATAAAAAATTAGATAGCTTTTTATTTAATCCTAAAGATAAAAGGCTTTGGATATTAAACAAATCAATTGACGATAAAATAATAGGTGCACAATGTAGAAGAATGCAAGGAAAAGGTTCAAGATATTTAACTTATGATTTGAGTAAAATACATGAAGCCTTATTAAATAAGCCATTTGAAATGGATGAAGAAACTCGCCAACAATTTAATAACGTATCTACATTGTTTGGAGCATTACGTGTAAATTTCCAAAACCCAGTTACAATATTCGAAGGTCCATTAGATGCAATGTTTATGAGAAACTCAATTGCACTATGTACAGTTGGAAGAGACACTACTAAATTAGACTATATTGATAGTAGTCGATATATGTTAGATAATGATGAAGCCGGCCTTAAAAAATCCATTGAAAAACTTAAATCAGGTAAAAAGGTATTTATGTGGACTAAATATCTAAAGGATAAAAAAATGGATAAATATACTATAAAAGATTTAAACGACCTTGTAAAGGTTTGTTATAATGAAAAAATAAAAATATCTCTGTCAGAGTTAGATGATTATTTTACTAACGATAAACTTGATATGAGATATGTTTGATATAGATATGGATGAGGAATTAGACAAGTTTTATAGAGATAAAAACAGGTTTAAAAATTTAAAGAAAATGTTAGATTTTAAATTTAACAAAGAAGATTTTGAAGGTAAAGGTATTAAGATGAGTCAGCCTAAATTTAAAAAGAAATTGACTACATCGACGTTTATAAAAAGTAAAAGTAATAAGAAAGGACTATTTTAATGGAACAACAAAAAGACACAAAGGCAAGTAAGATATTAAAGTTAGATGAAAAACTAGGAGTACAGAGAGATAGATGGACTAAAAAGATAACTGCACTTGCACATGGTATTAAGACATTAAGTGGAATGGAAATTGTTATCGGTGATATTTTACATACAAGACAATTAATGGTAGAACAGTTAATGTATGTACAGCTTAAAACAAAAGAGCAGAAAAAACAAGTTGACATTAAATGGAAAGAAACTTGGATAAGATATTACAACTATGATTATAAATTAACTGATAAAATAAAAGCACAATTTTTAGAAGCTGAATTAGCAGATGATAAAATGATTTTATCTCAGTTAGAAAATCAAGTTGAATTTTATAGAGAATCAATAAAGACTCTCGATAATATGGGATTTGCAGTACGTAATAGACTTGCAATTAAAGATCTCGTTTAAAAATTATGTTGAATGAATGGAGCTTACTCTCACAGAGAATAAACAATATTTAAGAGTTGATGAAGCATCTGAGCTTGAACTTGAACAACTAAACATATCACTAACTAAAAGAATCGACAGCTGGAGATTTAATCCTCTAGTAAAAAAAGGAATATGGGATGGGTACATTTCATATTTTAAAGATAATAAGTGGATTCCGGCAGGTTTATGGAGATATGTTTATAATGTTTGTAAAGAATATAGATTTGAACTTAATATCAATGGCGTTAAAGAGCTGTTTGATAAGAATGTTACAGCATCTTATTTTGAGAAGTGGGCTTTGGCCTTCTTTGAAGGTTCAGAGATAACTCCTAGGGACTATCAAATAGAAGCTGCGTATAATATCCTTAAGTTTAGAAAGTGTCTTAGTGAACTTGCTACGTCTGCAGGAAAGACATTAATTAGTTTCCTTACGGTTGCTTATTTATTAGAACAAGAAAAGGCAAAGAAGATTTTATTCATTGTACCTAACGTTTCATTGGTTGTTCAAGCAACTGAGGATTTTTCAGACTATAATTATGCAAATAGAGTCAACATAAAAATTCAACAAATATTTAGTGGTAAAAAGATTAGAGATGGTAGGAATGTAGTGATAGGTACATATCAATCTCTCGTTAAAAAGAAGCAAGAATATTTTGATCAGTTCGATGCTGTTATAATTGATGAGTGTCATAAAATGAAAAGCCAATCTATTAAAACGATCTTACAGAAATGTGTAAATGCAGAATATAGATATGGTCTTTCAGGTACAATTCCTAAAGAAGGCACATTAGATCGTTTAACATTAATGGCATATACAGGTCCACTAATTAGTGAGGTGAGTGCTAGTTTCTTACAACAAGAGGGGTATATAGCAAATTGTAAGGTTAAAGTAATTGAAATGGATTATGCACCTGAAAGTACTAAGAATGCCTTTACAGAAATGGCCCAAAACAGATATGAAAACAAGGACTTATTTCAATTAGAACAAAACTACATAATTAATTCAGAGCCAAGATTAAATTTTATATGTAAGGTTATTGGTAAAATACCAAGAAACAGTCTTGTACTTTTTCATAGGATTGAACATGGAAAAAAGGTTTATGAAAAACTTAGACAAGAAAGTAATAAAGCAGTCTATTATGTAGATGGCGGCACAGATAAAGATATTAGAGAAGAGTATAAAAAGAAAATGGAAGCAGGTGATGAGGTTGCAATTGTTGCAAGTTATGGTACATTCTCTACAGGTATATCAATTAAAAAAATTCACAACATTTTCTTTACAGAAAGCTTTAAGTCTGAGGTTATAATTAGACAGTCAATTGGTAGAGGATTAAGACAACATCACTCTAAAAGCAGCGTTCTTATTATAGACTTTGTAGATGATCTGGCCACTACAGAATGGAGTAATTATTTAATGAAACACTCTAAAGCAAGACAATCAATATACAAAGAACAACAGTTTGAGTACAGCGTAAAGAAATTTCAATTTGAGTGATATTTAAGGTGATATATAATTATAATATAGTAATAAAAAAACATAATAAAAATGGAAACAAAAATTCAATCATTTGCTACGTTTTCTGAAACTAGAAAAGCAGCAATAGACACTAAGATAAAAGAAGAAGCATCTACAAAGAGAACAACTGAGTCTCAGAGATTTACTGATCTATTAGCTGAATATGAAGTAACTACTGTTGCTGAAATAGCTGAAGAACAAAGAACTGAGTTTTTTGCTAAATTAGTTGGTGAAATTAAAAACCTTGAAACTGAAGGTAATGCATTCGGCGCAGCTGTTAAAAAAGCAAAAGAAGAAGGTGAAAAAGAATTCAAAGTAGATGGAGAAACTTATAAAGTTGAAGAATCTAAAGTTGAAGAAGCTGAAGTTAAATCTGATGAAGATTTTATGGAAATGGTTATGACAATGTATAAAGAAGCATTCGGTGATGATTTTGATGAAACTAAAGCAACAGAAGCAGGAGAAGGAATGTTAAAGAAAGCTGACGGGGATTATGGCGCTGCTGTAGGAATGTTACAATCATCTTTAGGATAAAAATAAAACATAGACATGTTATTAACTTACGAACAATTTCTAGTCGAAAAGGCTCAGATAGTAGAGGGTAATTTGATTTTAGAAGGAGGAGCTGCAGGCCACATGCCTCACCCCTTTGATTATAATGATTTAACTTTCCAAGATTTTAAAACTATTGTTACAAATTCATTACAAGGTGAAATACATTTTGAAGAAGGTCCTACTGAAAAAACAGATGGTCAAAACTTCTTTGTTACAGTAAAGGATGGTCAAGTTCTTTTCTCAAGAAATAAAGGGCAACTAATGGCACCTGTATCTTTAGATGGGGTTATTAAAATGTTTACGGGCCATGCATCAAAGTTAGTTGAAGATACTTTTATCTATGCTGCAACAGATTTAGAAGCTGCATTATTAAGTTTAAGCGATCATCATGAATTTAAGAATGGTCAAAACTTTCTTAATATGGAGTTAATTTATTCTAAGAACCCTAACGTGATTAATTATGACAGAGATGTTATTCAATTTCACGGAATGGCAGAAACTGATGGCAAAGGTAATATAGTTAATATGTCACAACAGACAGGTGCAAAACTTGCAAGACTTCTTAAAGGTATAGAGGCAGATGTACAAAAGACATTTACAATTATTCCTCCACAAATATTAAAACTTCAAAAAAACTTAGATTTTGAAAAAAGACAAAGTTATTATCATAGTAAATTAAATGACTTAAGAGATGAGTTTAATTTATCAGACGGTGACGAAGTTAAAATGTATCATGAAGCATGGTGGAGAAGAGAAATTGAAAAAGATTTTGCAGATATTTCAAGTGATTTAAAGGAAGGTTTATTTTTAAGATGGGCATACAATGACAAGCAAACTATGAATATGGTTGCTATGAAAAAGATTGCTACTCCTGAACAAATGAAAAAAATCAAAGAGTTTGACAAGATAAAAGGTAAAAAGTATAAGCAAAATATTTTACCATTTGAAAACTTATTTTTAGAGTTAGGAAAAGATGTATTATTAAATGCAAGTAATTTTGTTGCTGCAAATCCTGATTTAGAAAAGAAAAATCTACACAATAAGATTAGAAAAGCAGCTGCTAACGTTAAACTTAATGGTGATTTAAAACAAGTCGCTAAGATAGAAGCAGAATTAGAAAGATTAGAAAGTATTGGAGGTATTGAAGGTATTGTACCAACTGAGGGAATAGTGTTTAAATACAAAGGTAAGATTATGAAACTTACAGGCACATTTGCTGCAATCAATCAGCTTATGGGTATAATAAAATATGGAAGATAAATATATTATGAAAAAGATAAAACTATTTGAAGAATTCTTAAACGAGGCAACGATGGACAATTTCAAACCGGAGGTATTGTCTAATAAAGATAAAGTAGATATGAAGCTTTTTAAAAGTTTAATGCCTAGAACTGCTAAAACAGTTAAAGACGCTGAACGTAGAATTCAAACATGGAAAGGTAACAAAATGTTTGTACACTACCAAGCATTTACAGTTCAGTCAAATGGTAATAAACCAGACTTGCCAACATATAGATTTGGTAATTCACAATATTGGTTAAACGATACTCAATTAGGTTGGGCAGGTAGAGCAGGTGAAAAAGTAAACATTACTTTATTAACAATAACTGATGTAACCGATCCTGATAATGAAAAGATGCTAGGAGAACTTTACGTTAATACCGATACATATTTACAAGAGCACAATATAGTATTTACAGAATTAGATAACGTATCATAAAATTATAAAAAATGGCATTACAAGATTTAAGAACATATTATGAGTCAGTTGAAAAAGAGGATTTTAATAATCTTTTAACACAAAAATGTTTAGTTACTGAAAAGATTCAAGCAAGTAGTCTTCATGTAAGAAGAGAAGATAGGCTTTTAGAATTTTATAAATCAGGCAATAAGCAACCTCTTAATAAAATTGATAGAACAATTGTTTCTTATTATGAAAAAGGCATAGCCCATTTCGATGCACTCTTAAGTGAGACTATTCAACAAATGCCAAGTGATTGGAAATTTGGATTTGATTATATGGTTAGTGAAAAGACAGTAGACATTGAATATGATACACTTCCAAAAAATAGTCTTATATTAACACATATTCAAGTATTAAATGAAGACAGAACTCAGATTAAAAAAGTAATTAGAGATCCTAAGATTTTAGAAAAATGGGCTAATCTTTTAGAAGTTCAATCTCCTGAGGTTGTTTATGAAGGTATCCTTTCCGATCACCAAAAAGAAAAGTTAGTTAATATACTAAGTTTACAAGGAGAGCAAGCAAAAATAGAATTACAAGATTTTGGTTTTTCTTATAGAGCATTTACAACATTTAACGAGTCAATTCATAAGTCAATGTTAAACAATGATATTCATAAAGACATTGATGGATTAGTTGTAAGTTTTGTAGAGGGCAAATCATTAAAAAACTTTAAACTACAGAGTCCATTAAAAGAAATTAAAGAACAAGAAGAGAGAAAGAGTTCGGATGCGTATCAAATTACTGTAGTAAAACTTATTGAATATTTTAATGCGTTTGATTTTAGTGAAATACAACTTGAAAGTAAAGAAGTTGATGAGAGATATTTAGAATTAATGACAGCAGGTTTTAATTCATTTATAAAAGAC
>Ga0257120_1000094_pt1 | contig 65743 bp, 50 predicted proteins | sample SI106_10metaG_FD_190153 | JGI IMG/M metagenome (GOLD analysis project Ga0257120, IMG submission 190153) | Marine microbial communities from Saanich Inlet, British Columbia, Canada - SI106_10 | ecosystem: Environmental > Aquatic > Marine > Inlet | place: Canada: British Columbia | collected...
TTTACTCGCAGAACACTTCATATGTATAGCGAGTACTTTAAAGACAAGCCCCTAAACAAGCTAATTGGTGATGGAGTTTTGGTTGAGCAAATTAATGATGATGCACTTGGGAGCTGTTTAGATAAATTATATGAATATGGCGTATCCAAACTGTATCAACAGTTAGGTGAGGCTGTTGTAGTAAAGTTAGACTTAGCAACCGAAGCTTTGCATCTTGATTCAACGAGTTTCCATTATGATGGCCAAGCTACCAAGGACGATTAGCCTAGGCGCATTCGTATTGCCCAGGGGTATTCGCGTGACTATCGCCCTGAGCTCAACTAAGTCATTCTTAATCTTATTTGTGAGAACCAGTTTGGCATTCCAGCATACATGAAGCCAGCCAGCGGAAAAAGCAATTACATGGAAGGTTTAAACAAATTGTAAAGCGCATATTCGCAGTTTAAAAGCCGCGCAAGCGAGTCGTTATTTAGTGTCCGATGCGGCGCTGTATGTCAAAGAAACGATTATAGAATTGGACACATTGGGTCAATTATTCATTATCCGCGAACCGCAGACACTCATTGAAATCATAGCACTGGTAAAACACTAACATGGACTGGATGTATTTCCGTTAACTTTCCGATAGCTGCAAGGCTGAAAAAACAACATAAAAGCAATAAACCATTGATTATACTGGCAATATAACTCAGTTCAGCTTAGCTCATAATCGGCAGGTCCCCTGTTCAAGTCAGGGTCGGGCCACCATTTCCACATAGTTTTTAGTGTAATTACCCACCAACATAAAAATTCAAAACCTCATTGTATGAAAATCAACTTATTATCACGCTGTTTGTGTCGGATTATTTTTCATACTTGAAAAATTCAATTCATTGAAAATCTTTAACTCATTGTAATTATTGAATATAGCAAAATTGGCACGCTTGGTGATGTATGCTTATTACACTATGAAGTCTCACTTTAGCAAATACCTTCCAACAGTTTTGTGAAGGGATAAAAAGGAATATCAACATGAAATTTAAGTTTTTGAAAGCAGCTTTTGCTGGTTTAGTTTTAACTGTTAATGGTTTGGCTAATACTGGGCTCATAACCTATACTGATTGGACAGAATTTGATTCGTTAACCTTTGCATTAACCATAGAGAATTTCGAAGTGGGTTTGGGCAATAGTGCTATTTCAGGGGTAGGTTCTATCATTAATAGTGCCACCAACACCGGACCAATTACTACCGGCGAAATTTCATCAGGATTCAATCTAACTTCGATTCAGGGTGGTGAGATGGTTGCGCTTGGCGCAGGTATCAATGGGTTAATATCGAATGGCGTAGCGGTAAATTTATTTTCAGCGGAAATGCGTTTGGATTTGCTGAGTCCATTTACTGCTGTAGGTTTCGACCTTTTAAGCACCACTACTGGCACAGTAGAAGCACAATTTTTTAATGCTAATTCATTGTTGGGCACTCTTATCCTTCCTGTTAGTAATTTATTGAATTTTGGTGGGGCAATAGTATTTGGCGGTGATATCATTACTAGAGTTGACTTTGTTAATGAAATCCCTTCAGACCAGGGCATAATTATGGATAGGCTAGCATTTGGAACAACAAGCGTGCCAGAACCCTCCACCCTTGCCATCTTCGCACTGGGTCTGATTGGTTTAGCATTACGTCAATTTAAGAAACACTCTTAATCTAGTTAAAAACTATTCAATAAGCATCTGCCAATCAGTAGGTGCTTTTTTTTGTGTGCTGTTTAGTAGTTATGTGTAATGTGTTGTACGTATAAAATCTAGTTATAGTCCTTATGTCCGGTTGTTCATCACAGCCTATAAGGCAGCAACTCTCAGAGTTTGTCATTGAAAAGGTGCTCAAAAGGTGATTATCACGAGTGGTATCAAACAAATGGACAAAAGACTTGCGCTGGTAACAAGTGAGCACAAAAGTAACCTAGAACTCTCTAACTAAAAATTATTCTGTTTTATTCGAGCTAAATTGAACTTACAGCGTATAAATAATTATTACCCTCAACAATTACAAGCACAATTATGGATTTAGTCTTTTTTGATCTAGACGGGACCTTATTAAATGGCTCCTCCTTACTATCGCAATTTACCATAGACACCCTGAGTCGAATGGACTCGAAAGGTATCGCCTACACGGTAGCCACTGGTCGAACGATGTTATCTGCTAGTCCGATTTTAGAGGGACAGTTTTTATCGCTTCCGCATATTTATAACAATGGGGTGACGCTTTGGGATCCTAAGCGAAAAAGTATTGAATTTGAGAATTTACTCACCGAAAATGAAATTAATTTAATATTAGCCATGGCACTTAAACATAATATTACGCCGTTTGTAAATACCGTAGAAAATCATCATCATGTCATTTATCACAGCCCGCCAGAGCATAATATTGAAAAGGAGCTCATCACTAAATATTTTGCTCGTTCAAAGGCCACATTAATGCCATTAAATGCACTGGCTCATGACAGACCGGTAACCAACATCAGTATGATTGGTGAAAATACTCATATTAAGACAATGTGGAAACAGCTCAATGAGCACCCTCTCATCATCGCCTATTCAGGTCCAGCGCATGAGGGCAAGGAATATAGTTGGATGGATGTACACCATTGCTTTGCAAATAAAGGCGCTGCAGTACAAAAATTACGAGATGAATTAGGTGCCAAAAATGTAATCTGTTTTGGTGATAGTGATAATGATTTAAGTATGTTTGAAATCGCTGATGAGTGTTATGCAACTGATAACGCAAAGGCCTTAATCAAAAATAAAGCAACCAAGGTCATTGGGCATAATCATGATGATGGTGTAGCAAGGTTTTTGATCGAAAGGTTTGATTTGTGACAGGAAAGAATAAGAACCCTTGGTTGCAGTTATGCTTATTTTTTGCATATCCATAATAGACACCTATAATGACGAACACATCTATCAATATCAATTCGAGGGTGCAATCTTGGAAAAATTGTTTTCATATGGAACGCTGCAAATGGAGAATGTTCAAAAAGAAACGTTCGGTAGGATCCTTCAAGGCACTAAAGATGTCTTAGTGGGTTACATATTGTCAGAGGTGCAAATAAAAGCAAAATCTGTAATAGAAAAAAGTGGTACAGATATACACCCTATTTTAAAAGCAACCGATAATCCCTATGATGAAGTTGAAGGGACAATCTTTGAAATTACTCACGATGAATTGATGCGAGCGGATGATTATGAAGTAGAAGAATATACGCGTATAAATACACATTTTAAATCTGGAACTACAGCTTGGGTTTATACGGATGCAAGTCAAATAAAAAGCACTTAACAATCACATTTAAACCCAAGTATCCCGTGCATATTCTAAAACGGATTAGTCGTATATCCCTGTTGCTGCAAAAGGGCATGGGCAGTCATTGCTGATAACTCAACTTCAACGCCTGCAATAAGCCCACTACTATTAATACCAAATGCAGCTGCACTTTGACCACACAAAATAACCCGCACATTATGCTCCATTAAAATATTGAGTAATGGCTTATTAGGATTGTCCTGGGTAAATTTTTGTTGATAGCTTGCATCTTTCAGTAGATCTAAGGTCGCTTTGCCATGAACCACCAACGCTAATTGAATATTGTCGGGTTTAATCCCTGCCCCGACATGCATGTTAATAAAACGAGCCAAACTATTAAATTTTCGATTAACTTGATCTTTGTTGTCGTTACTACTTCCTACGTCAAATGCTACCTTAAACAAAGCACCTTCGGGCACTGTGTGAGTTGATACCGGGGCATGTTTACCAAACCCCATAATCAATGGTCCATCTTTAAATGCGGCGGTTTGAGCATGTATTGAGCCGGATAACATGCACATCATGCACGCGAAAAATGTAGGTAACATGTAAGTGATCATTTTCAATGAATATTCCTCATATTGATTTAGCAATTCATCATAACGCTTTTTTATTTTATTGCTTGTTTTATTGATTGCTTGATTGATTGAGATAATGTTACGCAAACACGTACATTGTTAATAGAAAGGAACAAACCCTCGAACAAAAAATAACAACCTGTAATAAAATTACGAATTAAACGTAAAATGTCGTAATAATTACAACTTTCTGTAATAAAATTACGTAAATTACTGTATTTTTCGGATTTTATGGGCATAATATAATCAACGCAGCAGCGTTATCTAATTTTATTACATTTTGGAGAATATTATGAAATTATCAAGTTTAGCATTAACAGTGACTATCGCATTATCATCAACCCAGACCTTTGCTAAAGAAGTGGTGTTTAAAACAGTCAATAACGACTTCGCGACACAAGTTTGTTATGCAGCTGCAACGCAAGGTCTTAGTGCCGCTAAAGCACTCGTAGCTAAAAATGAGATCAACTACTCAGCATATGCTCAATCTGTTACTTGTAATGGCAGTAGCATCAGACAATTTGCCAAAGCATATAGCAAGTCAAGCTTAGGTGAAAACAAGTTACAAAAAACAGAAAAAGTAGCATTAGTTGCCAAAGACGCAAACCTAGCATCTCAGTTATGTTTAGATGCCGTTGTTAATGGCGAAGATGCAGCCCGCGCTAAATTCAATATGTACGACAGTGTGTTGTGTAATAGCCAATACTTAAGCGCCTTTGTACGTAAATTTAGAGATCAAGAAGTTGTGCTACGTTCATCTGAAGACTAATTACCAGCGTAATTAACCATGTAAACTCATTCTCCTAAATAGCGCGTTGTCGTGCTCCTACTCTAAGGTATTAGCATGACAACGAGCCATTTACGGCCTTAAGAGGTCAAACCTCTCACCAGTTACAAACATAATTTTTAATTTTTTTACATTCTGTTACATTCTTTTTTTTGTCGGTAATTTCTTATAAAAAAGTAAGATATACAGAAAATGTGTATGTATAAAAATAAGTTAAACGTCTACAAACCTCACTTTATTTAAAGTATTCGGACTAAAAAACACGCTATATCATTAATATACTTATAAAAAAAACTGTCTCCCACTATATAACTAAATCAAATAAAAAATAACTTAATCTTTTTAAATTCACAAGCAAAACTCAGTCCAAAAATAATAAGCACCATTATAAAAAACCGCCATATGCAATACATGAACCTACCAACTAAAATATATATGTTCTTAATAAAAAAATATATTCAACGGAGGGTACCTAAACATGTTCAATAATATAAATGAACCTAAACCCACCAGCATTTCATTACAAAAAAATTTTTATAATCAAATTCATTTTAAACATGAAAATAATGAAATATTGGAATTGATTGATAGTTTAGATATCAAGATTAAGCACTTTACGTTAGGTGATAAACGTTTATTCCCTAACGCGATTATTGCCTGTGATACACGATGGAATGGATTACATATCAATATTAGATTGAAATTCAAGATCGGTGTTGAAGCCACTTCTGAGTATCATTCACAGTGTGAATTTCATAAACACGGTGGGATCATGAGACTCGGATGGATTTTCTCCGCCAGAGATAAAAGGATAATAGAAGAAATCTATTCTTTAAGAGGTCATTTCACAAGCAACGATATACAACATGTAAAGGAAATGGAATTTATGTATACCGGGAAAGGAAAGCATAAACTCATAGAACCAAAATCGGTCATCATTACCAATCCAACATTAGACAAGCAATTTTAAAGTAAATATATGACCCACGTTTTAAATATGCATATATGTCTCATATTTAAATGTAATAAATCATTACACTTAAATTAATAATAACCAAAAATGGAGAAACATCATGAGTATCGTTAAAGTCAGTACCTTAGTTGTTTTAACCGCATTATCATCAGCAGCATTTGCTAAACCACAATTTACTGCAGCCGACACATCGTTTGCTAGTGAGTTGTGTGTGGTCGCGGCAACTGGTTCCAAACAACAAATGAAGCATAAAATTCAAGAGTTTAGACCAACCACGATGAAGCTGAGAAGTTACAAATTAATTGCCAATACATTACATTGTAATGGCGAAAATGTTGTTAACTTTGCGTTGATGAACGCCAATGATGCCGTTGCTTCGCATTTAGATCGCTTTCGTACAGGGAATGTTGAAATACGTGATATTTCACAAACGTTTTCGGGGAAAGTAAATATACGCGACGACAATATGGCTAATGCGAGTTATACGTTTAAAAAATAAGTCATTTCATTGGGATGTGATTAGAATCACGAAAAAGCCACTAACAATAACATTAGTGGCTTTTCTTTAACGCGTTATCATTTTACTTTACCCCTAGAGAGATTTATTTTAGGGCTAATTCAATGCAGCATGTGACACTAAACGGAAACTATCAAAATAAGCCATGGAGCCAGTTGCTGGTGCTCCTTGATAGCTAAGTTCAAATTCATCAACACGGATTTCGTCACCGGTTGTTGTACTATATTGAGAAAATATTGTTATAACCGAATTATTGCCGCTGTTAAATGAAACTGAATCTAATAAGAAACTATCATCACCACGCTCTGCTCCAGCATTATCTAGCACACTATAAACAGATTCTTTGGTCGCGAGCATAACGGCACTAGGTGTTGCATTCGCCAATAACGAATTATCATTCCCCACAAATGCGCCAAACACCACTGTGCTGCCACTTTGACTGCTTTTAAGTAACGAATAAGACGTTAACGTGTAATCCGTGTTAGGTAATACTGTCACTGACTGTGCGATATACGGATCATAAGGAGTGCCAAAGTCATCCGCATTATACTTAAACTTAATTGACCCATCGCTACTATCAGATGAATTACTTGAGTCTTGCACTTGCCCGATACCAGTCCCTTCATAAACTCCCCAATCAGCTTGAGCATTATTAAACTTAGCGTTCAGGATAGTTGCATTATTACTTATTTCTGTCGGTAAACTTGCCTTAATTGTTACCTCTGTAGAAGTTCCTGAATTAAAACTGACCGTAGTAAATTTATAACTATCACTGATTTGGTTCGCACTATGAAACGTATTGCCTACAGTAACCGATAATGCCCCTGTACCTTTAACAAAAGCTGAAAACGTATAATTGGTATTCGGTAGCACCGTTAGCGTTTGCTCAATAGCATCACTTGCACTATCCACTTTGACACTACTTCCTCTGGAAAACACCTCATCGGGATTGACAATAACTTCCGCGCCAGTATTTACCCAACCAGTTAAATCTGCACTATCAAAATCATGATTATCAATTGGCACTGACACAACATGCCCTAATGTTGCAGGTGGTGTATAACTCAATGGCCCCACTAATGCGGCTGTTAACGGCCCCCTCGTTACTGTACCTTGCAATACCTCATCTGCTCCAATAGTCGTAATACTACTTCTAATTTGACCATCCATATCATTTGCTGGATAGGCAAATGGACTAATATCAACCGTTTGATCTGCTGCTAAATTAGGAGATTGTTGGCTTGGACGATAGAGCCCTGCACTCGTTTTTACTAATGCCGGCGTGACATAACTCATCCCACTTAATCCAGCAGCGTTAATATTACTATCATCAGCCAAGCTTTGGCCAAATACGATATTACCAGCAAATGTTGAATTGGTTGGTAATGAAGCTGCATTTTTAATAACTGGGCCAACGGCATCGGCAATAATGTTATTAATCAACGTTACCGAGTCTGGTTTAGTATTATTGTTTCCACCAAGAAAATTAAGGCTATTGACGCTATCCACAATGGTATTATTAGCAACGAGTACATTTTCCACGTCTTGGTAACCATTACTAGTCGATCCATTACTACCGGTTAACACAATACCTCCATTCCAATTTGAATCTTGGTATCTAGCACCTTGGATATAATTATTAATGACAGTATGGTTGCCATCAATGATTCTGATCCCGCCTGAAAAAGGATGATCATCACCAAAAATAAAGTTATTTTCGATAATGGCGTATTCACCATGTCGAGTCACAATAGAGCCATAGCTATCCCGGATGGTGTTGTGACGGATGGTATTGTGACCTGATTTATTTGAAATAACCTCAGCCTCACCTTGGATCCGCTCAAAATAGTTATGTTCTACAATCGAATAAGAATCTTGGGTATGCGAATCACTGGTGCCAATCCGAATACCTTCGTACTCATTATCACTACTATCTGCATATGCCTTTCCATTAACCGGTGGACGGTCGCCAAAGTAGTTATGGTCAATTTGAGCACGGTCAACTTCAAAGGTGTCATCTAACACCACCCCATCTGCTAAATATCGATCAATCACTAACAATGCCCCCCGAGTAGTTTTTCCAGAAAACCAGTTATGATCAATTCGATTATCACTACCATAAATGTAAACCCACTTAGTCGTTTCTGTCATGCCAGCATCCATATTAATTAATGAATTTTCTGTAATTCGACAGTGATTACAAGGTGTATTACTGTTTGCGCGCGTTTGAATAACTTGATTATTTTGGCTGCCATCTTTAAAAATAAACCCTTGCAGTACGACATACTCACCCGTCATCGCAATTGATACCTCCCCGGAGATCGTGACAGAGCCAGGTACTTGTGCTGCGACGGTAATAGGTAATGCCTCAGTCCCCATTCCACCAAAACTCAGGTCCAGGCCTATATAAGTACCCGAAGCTAAACAGATGGTTTGACCAGGAGTTATGGCATAGTTGCCATCTAGCGCATTTTGAATTGCAGAAATACTGGTATGTATCACGTCACAACTGACTGTTGGTACAGTGTCGTTGGCACCTATTTGACCTTTAGATAACGCATTGACAATCACGGGGGCTTCATCAGTACCCATGATTGTTACAATAACTTGAGCCGAAGTGTTATCGGCACTTCTCACTGTAAAACTGTCAGTTATATTTTGTTCAGCAGTTAAGGCTTGGACGATGGGTAATTCATTCGCAAGGGCATAACTCCATTGTCCCGCAGCATTGAGCGTGAACGTACCATAACTCCCTTGAGTGAGTGTTTGAGCGGTAAAATTAGCTTCACCTGAATCAGGATCAACAATACTTAATACACCACTTATCGCTAACACATCATCTTCTATTGCCGATCCCGACATATCACCAGCAATCACTGCTGCAGTATTGGTATTACCACCAACAGGACCTGTGGATGGCGATATACCTGCACCATCTCCACCACCACAAGCGGTTAAAAAACTCAAAACAATCATTGCTGCCACTGGGTGTAAAGTCGAAAAATTGCCATTTATCATATTGCGTACCTGTATGCAAAGCCCGCTTATTGGTCAACCAATTACCTGATTAATTGATTGGTTTTAGGCTTGATTTATTGTTAAACAAATCTAACAGGTTTTACAAAAAAATAACATATTGGTTATACAACTATTTTACATTTTTTCAATGTTACGCTTTATCAATATCGGCTTAAACGTCAACGTTCGCCTTAAGCCTCATAAATACCGGTAGATAAATATCGATCACCGCGATCACAGATAATGGTGACCACCACCGAACCTGGATTGGCTTTTGCCACTTTAATTGCCCCTACTACGGCACCACCCGCGCTTGCCCCACAAAAAATACCTTCTTGTGTGGCTAACGTACGAGTCATCGTTTCTGCTTCTTCTTGGCTAATATCCATGATCACGTCTACCCTCTCTGGTTCGTATATCGTCGGTAGATAAGCGTCCGGCCAGCGTCGGATACCTGCAATTTGACTGCCTTCAGAAGGCTGTAAACCCACGATTTGTACATCAGGATTTTGTTCTTTTAAATACCGCGAGGTCCCCATAATGGTACCGGTTGTCCCCATCGCACTAACAAAATGCGTTACCGTGCCATTGGTATCACGCCAAATTTCAGGTCCAGTGCCTTGATAGTGAGCTAAAGGATTATTACTATTGCCAAATTGATTTAAAATCACCCCTTCTCCGCGTGCTTGCATTGCATCCGCCAGATCTCTAGCCCCTTCCATGCCGTTTGAAACCAACATTAATTCCGCGCCATATGCTTTCATTGCAGCTCGACGCTCAATACTCAAATTGTCCGGCATAATAAGGATCATGCGATATCCTCTTATCGCCGCGACCATCGCTAACGCAATACCAGTATTGCCACTTGTGGCTTCAATCAACGTATCACCTGGTTGAATATGCCCTGCTTTTTCGGCTTCGGTAATCATATATAACGCTGCTCTATCTTTTACGCTAGACGCCGGATTGTTCCCTTCGAGTTTTGCAAGCACTAACGAATCGACTGGACCAATCCGTTGTAGCCTAACTAAAGGCGTGTTACCTACAATTTGATCAATGGTCGGATATATCATGATAACGTCTCTTTCGCTTGGGTCTGATTGGGCTGCTTGTCTCGCCACCAACTCGCTAACGACGATCCCGAAATATTCATCACAGGACCAAACACAGCGGGTGCAAGACCCATAGTAGCCACCTTGCCCATTTCCAGTGCAATCCCAGAAGCTAATCCTGAATTTTGCATGCCAACTTCAAATGCAATAGTGCGTGAGGATGCTTCATCCATCCCCATTAATTTTGCACCGCCATACCCAAATAAATACCCTAAAGCATTATGAATGATTACGACTAGTATCAGTACACCGCCAATTGTGAGTAAGCTATCTCGACCTGCTGCGGTAATGATGGTAATAATGATCCCTATAGACAACATTGATATTTTGGGCATTGCTTTATCTATTAAAGGGAAACGACCATGCACTAAATGATTAAATATCAACCCTGCCACTAACGGTAAAATAACAATTTTACTAATACTTAAAAACATCGCCATGGCATCAATAGGGACGAACTCATCAGCTAACAAGGACATATAAAAAGGGGTAATAAAGGGCGCTAATAATGTGGATACAGCGGTTAAGGTCAATGAAAGCGCTAAGTTAGCCCCTGAAATGTACGCCATCACATTAGATGCTAAGCCACTCGGCGAACAACCTACTAGAATGATACCAGCAGCTATTTCTGGTGGCAGACCTGATGCCATAGCTAAACCAAAACCGACAATTGGCATGATCGAAAACTGACAAACCAAACCGATTACTATGCCTTTGGGCATCTCACCCACGCGCACAAAATCTTGCACACTCATGGATGTCCCCATACCAAACATGATGATCATTAACAAAGGTACAATAAATGATTTGAGGTCGACCCCGCCAACACTTTGAAATATATCAGGATAATACAATGCAGTGGCGACTGCTGTCAGGATCATAAACGTAAAAGCAAAACCGGAATATTTGTTATGAGTGTTTAAATACAACACCAAACTGACAAAAAAACCAATCACTATCGGCCCTGATATTATCCAGTAGGATAACGCAATTAATATGATGCTACCCACGCCTAACAGCAACGCTATAAACCCAAATAGTTTGTTAACATTGAAAGGTGTAGATTGCTTTGATGACAAATCTGACATAACAAAACCTTAATGATTGTTTTAACTGAGATTTTGCCACTATAGTACAAATACACGGATAATTTAATCACAAATCACACGATTGTTAGGCCATGTTGTCAACATCGCCTAGCAAATAAGATACAATAACGACAACAAAAGCTCCTAGTGACCAGTAATGAAACAAAATCACTCTCATACTAAAGCCGAAATGCATCCTCGTAACCCGCACAATCAAGGTTATGATTTTACCCAGCTTGCGCAATTACATAAGCCATTACAGGCATGTTTAGCGCCTAATCCAGTTGGCAAATTAACCATTGATTTTTCACAGCCTTCTGCCGTTAAAGCGTTAAACTCAGCGTTATTAAAGCAATATTATCAAGTAATGAATTGGGATATTCCTGCTGGTTTTTTATGTCCTGCGGTGCCAGGTAGAGCCGATTATGTGCATTACATTGCTGATTTACTAGAGCTTAAATCAGGCGTTTTAGCTAAGGGCTTGGACATAGGTACCGGCGCCAATTTGATTTACCCTATCGTTGCCTCACAAAGCTACGGCTGGACAATGGTTGGTAGTGACATTGAGCAAGCTTCTTATAAAAACGCAGCCTTGATTGCGCAATCAAATTCAAATCTGAACAACCTAATTGATGTGCGTTTGCAAACTAATCGCAACGCCATATTTGCAGGTATTATCAAAGCGGGCGAAACATTTGATTTTAGTATGTGTAACCCGCCATTTCATGCATCAGCCGAAGACGCAATGAGTGGCAGTCGCAAGAAGAATCGCAATTTAGCCAAACATAGTCAAAAACGCCGTGGCAACGATTCCACAGCAACACATCAATCATCCCTTAACTTCGGCGGCCAGCATAATGAGTTGTGGTGTGATGGTGGTGAGCTGAGCTTTGTCTCAAAGATGATCCGCGAAAGTGTTGATTTTAAACAACAGGTGACGTGGTTTACGTCGTTATTATCCAAAAAGGACAATGTCGCACCATTAACCAAACTAGCTAACGCAGTTGGCGCTACAAACTGCAAGACTATCAACATGGCACAAGGTGCAAAAGCTAGCCGTTTTATCGCATGGCGATTTTAGAATGATCATACTCGATGGCGGAATGGGCCAAGAACTATTAGCTAGGTCAGAACGAGAAGTCACGACGATGTGGTCGGCTGATATTATGTTGCATGAACCGAATTTAGTCGCTGATTTGCACTATGATTTTATTCAAGCTGGGGCGCAAATCATTACCTTAAACACCTATACGGCGACCCCACAACGCTTACAACTGAATAACGCGAGTGATAAACTTGAAACACTGCATGCACTAGCAGGCAAAGCTGCCCAGGACGCAATTAACCGAGCAGAGCTAAAGCCCAAGGTTAAAATAGCAGGTTGTTTACCCCCACTGGTTGCTAGCTATCACCCTGACCGTTCTCCTGAATATAGCGAATCTCTTGAGACTTATCGACAACTGGTAACGCTACAAGCACCTTATAGTGATCTGTATATTTGTGAAACGATGTCTTCTATCAATGAAGCCAAAGCAGCCTGTACCGCAGCCAAAGAATCAGGTAAACCTGTGTGGTTAGCTTTTTCGGTATGTGATGATAATCCAACTCAATTACGCGGTGGTGATGCGCTTGTTGATGCCATTGCAGCGTTAGTGCCGAAATATACCAACACGGTGTTGTTGAATTGCAGCCGGCCAGAAGCCATTGAGCAAGCACTCCCCTACTTAATTGGCAAGGTGGAGCAGATTGGTGTATATGCTAATGGTTTTACTTCGATTACGAGCCTGTACCCTGGTACAACAGTAACAAGCTTAACAACACGTAAAGACCTAGATCCTCACGAATATGCTCAGCACGCGCTGTTATGGGCGCAACAAGGGGCAACCATTATTGGAGGCTGTTGTGAAATTGGACCGTCTCACATTAAAGTCCTCTGTGAAACACTGAGCTAACCTCAATTTTATTGCTGGGAATGACCTTGATAAGCAATATCAATGTTGTCACCATTGAGAAACTTACACACAAATATAGCCTGACCGACTTCGGCATGTGTCTGGTGCATTTCATCGCCTAAAATCGCCATTACTTCTGCATAATCGCCTTTCACAAGGGTGCTAGTTGCGCTGGTTCTAACACTTAATTGCGGATAATCGTTAAGCCGATCAATAAAGTCTTGTATCGGGGTGATATACTGTTCCGAAAGGGGGTAAAGTGATATCTCAACTAATAACTGCATGTGTAGCTCCTAAGTAATATATCAAAAGAACAACTTATTAAATAACCAGTAAAAAAGGCCAACATCTGTTGACCTTCATAATCATATAATAAATTTATTTCACTAAAAATCTATTTTATCGCTGAGCAGCACATACTGCTGCCACTAACTCAGTAGATCCCAGTAAAATAGGCACGCGCTGATGTAACTCACTCGGCGTTAAATCTAACACGGATTCTTGATTTACGACGGCACGACCATTGGCATTTTCGACCAGCATTGCCATAGGATTGGCTTCATACAACAATCTAATTTTGCCATTCTCATGTCCAGGACGAACATCTTGTGGATAGTAAAAGACACCACCACGTGTTAATACACGATGCACATCACCGACCATTGCCGCATTCCAACGCATAGTGCCAGCCGCTTCTTGAGTCTGTACTAAAAACTTGTCTTTAAAGTATGCTTGAATATCAGGCGCCCAGAACTGGTAATTTGCCATATTAATCGCAAATTCGTTGCTGTGGGTAGGAATAGACATAGTTGGCGTCGTTAACAAGTAACCACCATGGGTTAGATCTAATGTATAACCTCGTGTAGGGCCCCCCGTTGACATCACTAACATGGTTGATGGGCCATATAATACATAACCGGCTACCAACTGCTCACGGCCTTTCTGCAAAAATTGCTCAGGGCTGTCAGCCGGAAATTCAGGGCGCGTGGCATAAATCGTGAAAATCGTACCAATCTGACCATTGATATCAATATTGGATGATCCATCTAATGGGTCAAAAGCAACGTTGAAACGACCATTAGGATTACCCGCTACCACATCGTCTTCTTCTTCAGACGCAATAGCACGCACACTGTCATCACTGAGCAATAAGTCTTTAAGTAGATCATTAGAGATAACATCAAGTTGTTTTTGGGTTTCACCTTGAACGTTTTGCATTAAGGTTGAACCTAACACATCACCAAGCGCACCTTGACTAACACGAAATGCAATTTCTTTAGATGCCGCTAAGATAGAACGGATCAACATAATCAACTCTAAATCGACGTTATCTTGTTTAAGTACCGAAATAAGTCTTTGCATTATGCAATCCTATTAATACAGTTTAAATCCGCAAAACAACGCGTTAACCGAGCAGCCATGCTGACTTCTGCATGACGTAACCAAACACGAGGGTCGTAATACTTTTTATTCGGTTTATCGTCGCCATCTGGATTACCAATTTGACCTTGGAGATACTCTGATGTGTCAGTGTAATAATCCAATACACCCTGCCAAGTCGCCCATTGGGTATCCGTATCGATGTTCATTTTTACAACACCATAACCTAACGACTCTTGAATTTTAGCTTCTTCTGAACCCGAACCACCATGAAAAACAAAATTAAGGCTATTTTTGGGTAATCCAAATTGTTGCGACACTAATGTTTGCGAATCACGTAAAATTAATGGGGTCAGAACCACATTACCGGGTTTATACACCCCGTGCACATTACCGAATGACGCGGCAATACTAAAATTAGGACTAACCGCGCTTAATGCTTCATACGCTGCAGCCACTTCACTGGGTTGGGTATACAATAGCGATGAATCTAAATGTGTATTATCGACGCCATCTTCTTCACCTCCGGTGCAACCTAGCTCAATTTCAATCGCCATATTAAGTTTTGCCATTTTAGCAAGGTAATCTGCGCTGATACGAATATTATCAGCGAGAGGTTCTTCTGATAAATCCAGCATATGTGACGAGAATAATGGAGTTTGATGGGCAACAAAATATGCTTCACCCGCAGCTAATAAGCCATCGATCCAGGGCAACTGTTTTAATGCCGCATGGTCGGTATGTAAAATAACAGTCACATTATATTGCACGGCCATAAAATGTACGTAATGAGCTGCTGCAACCGCGCCAGCAACCGCATTATCAATGGCTGATTTATCCAAACCTTTTCCGGCAAAAAATGCTGCGCCGCCATACGATAATTGAATAATGACCGGCGAATTAACCGCCTTGGCAGTTTCTAAAACCGCATTAATAGACTGAGTGCCAATAACATTGACTGCTGGAAGTGCATATTGATGTTGACGTGCATGAGCAAAGACAGCCATTGCTTCATTACCATCCAATACGCCGGGACGCATAATATTCATTTGTTTCATTCCTTGTAATTTACTCAGTTACACGCTTGCTTCTTGGCATGCATCAAAGATCGCTTGCCAATTTTTAGCTGTAACCCATTCCTTTTTTGCAACCCAAGTACCACCCACTGCGACCACATTAGGTAGAGATAAGTAATCCGCTTTGTTACTCAGAGAAATCCCACCTGTTGGGCAGAATCGTAATTGTGGGAACACCGCATTCACTGCTTGCAAAAATGGCGCGCCACCAGACAATGAAGCCGGGAATAGTTTTAATTCGGTATAACCGTGTTCAATCGCAAGTAAAATATCGCTCATAGTCGATACACCCGGTACCACAGGCACAGGGCTATCTGCTAATGCAGCTAAGAGTGTCGGCGTGATCGTTGGGGTGATAATAAAATCTGCGCCCGCATCTAATGCTTCTTTTAAAATGTCTGCGTTGGTAACCGTACCCGCACCAACAATCATTGCTGGACAAGCCGCTTTAATTGCTGCAACCATCTCTATAGATGCAGGTGTACGGAGTACCACTTCAACCAAGTTTAAACCCGCTTCAAGCATAGTAGTGGCGACTTTAACCCCATCTTCAACCGTATCGGCTTGGATAATCGGTAATAACGTTTGCGTATTCATTAATTCTGAAAAAGTAGGCATATGACCCCTTATAAAGCAGTGTGTGTGTGTGTGTATTTATGTCTGTCGTAGGGTGTATACCGATTTAAACCGATTTTGGAATTATAGCGCCGGGGTGTTGTATCACGGTCCCGGCCATTTTAGCAGCACTTGCCACTGCTGCTTCAATCGTGCCACCGGTCATGCGAGAACCTAAGTAAGCACCATTAAACGAATCGCCTGCTGAAGTGGTATCAACCACATTTTCAACCGGTGTAATAGAAATAAATGTGCGGGTATTGTTTTCAATCACCACCACACCATTTGGCCCATCTTTAATGACTTGTTCATTAATGTTATAAGGTGCCAAGAATGTTTCAACTGCATCAAAATCTGATAAACCATAGAGCATGTCAAAATCTTCAACACCCGGTAACGCAATATCAGAAAGGGAGAAAGCAATGTCGTATTGTGCTTTAGTATCTTCGACACTCTGCCACAATTTCGGGCGGTAATTAGGATCAAACGCAATCTTAACCCCACTTTCTTTAAGTTCACGTACCACTTGCCAAAAACGCTCACGATGCGCCGGCTGAAGAATTGCAATACTGATCCCTGAGAAAAAGAAAATATCAGCTTGCTTTAACTTTTCAATGTACGACGCGTCATAGTTTTCGACTTGCCATCTCGCTGCCGCACTTTCGCGCCAGTATAAAAAAGAACGCTCACCAGAGGCATCAGTATTCACCCAATACAAACCTGGCATACGTTGGGGATCTTGCAGAACCAAATTACTGTCGATATCTTCATCGGCGAACGCCACTAACATCTGTTCACTTAATGTATCAGTACCGACTTGAGAGGCCAGTTGCACATTGATAGTTGGGCATGTACGTTTTAGATAAACACCAGCATTATAAACATCCCCTGCAAATGACTGAGCAATGACACCGTTTACATCACGGCGCAGTTCAACCATGCATTCACCCATCAAAATAATCTTTTTCATCTATGCTACTTACCATTTGTCAATGTAATCAGATAAAAGCCCAAGTAATCACGCAATAAATAAATGCGAAATTACTTAGGCAATGTGTTGGTCTTACTTAAGTTTTTTAAGCGGCTCAACTTTTGGAATTAAAATCCAAACCGCCGCCATTGCAATAATAGAAAGTGATGCACCAATGACAAACGCAGGTGTATAGTTACCATCAGCCGTTAAAATTGGGACAAGTGCAGTTAATCCTACAGCACCTAGTTTTGCAGCCATACCAGCAAATCCTGCAAGGGTACCAACAGATTTTTTACCCAATAAATCACTTGGCAAAGTTTGAACATTACCAATCGCAGTTTGGAAGCCAAACAAGATCACAGCCATAATGATTACCGCGGTAACGGGTGAACCAGGGCTTGACATCGCTAGTAATGAAGGCAACATAATCAAACAACCTAGCGTAATAACAAACTTACGTGTTTTGTTCGTTGTCCAGCCAGCTTTGATACGATTTTGTGCTAAAAGACCGCCAAACCATGCACCAAACATTGCGCCAACATATGGCACCCAGCCGTAAATACCAATTGATTTAACATCCATTTGGTACACTTCGTTTAAGTAAATTGGGATCCAGAAGACAAACAACCACCAAATAGGATCAATCGCCGCAGAAGCAATAATGACACCCCAACTTTGCTTACGAGATAACAACTCAGCTGTGCCAGGGTTATATTCTTCAACTTCATGACCATCTTCTTCAACACGCTTTTGACCTGTTAAGATATATTCTTTTTCTTCTGCCGTTATCCAAGGATGTGAACCAGGTGGCGCTTTCACTAATACCAACCATGGGATAAGCCATAACAAACCGGTTAAACCGATTATCACGAAGACCATTTTCCAGCTAAAGAACACGGTTAAATAAGCAATTAATGGGATCGCAATAATGCCCCCAATTGCCGCACCAGAGTTAAAGATACCTTGAGCTAAAGCACGCTCTTTGGTCGGGAACCATTCTGCGTTTCCTTTGGTCGCGCCAGGCCAGTTACCCGCCTCAGCTAGACCTAAGACTGCACGGAAGATACTAAACGTTAACAAACCTTGCGCAAACGCATGGGCAACCGTCGCTAAAGACCACACACCAATCGATAGAACAAAGCCGATGCGGGTGCCAATCCAATCAAATATTTTCCCGAATATCGCTTGACCAAATGCATACGAAAATACAAATACAATCGAAATGGTCGCATAAATCTGTTTACGTTCTAATGCTGACTCATCCGGAAATAATTCCTCAACAATATCAGGCCAAAGCACACTCAATGCTGAGCGGTCGATGTAATTAATTACAGTAGCCAACGCAATTAACGCGATAACCCACCAACGTAGATTTTTAACTGTCATGAATCATCCTTTTTTTTATTTTTTAGAAACTGTTAATGCAAAAAAAACAAATCGTTTATTTCTGCGCGACAAACGTATTATCACTTACTACAGCCGTAAGCGGGCCTTTGGTAAATAACTCTTGCACTACCGGCTCGGTAGAACCAATAAACTGATTATATTGAATACGTGTTTGTGGCTCGCCTACTGTATGCTCAATCGCAATGGCAGGTACATTATTAAATGTATTATTTAAAATATTGGTAACCTGAACACCATGCAATGTCATTAACGCTTTAGACTTGTTGCGCTTGCCTAAGCCAACATTTTTAATGGTATTAGCGCTGACTGTAACATGAGGGCCAAAAGTACTTTCGTCCGTCCCTCCGCGATATACGTTCATCAATGTTCCTTGAATATCTTGGAAAACATTACGGTCAAGCGTGACATACTCAGCGTTATAAATCCCTAAGTCATCTTGCTCTTTGTTTAAACGCAGCACATCACCTGTAATATTACTAAATTGACTGTTAGTAATCGTAATGGCATCGGCTAAGGCACGATAACCTGAATCAATCACATGGAATGAATGATTGATGTCTAAGTCTTTGACAACCACATTGTCCATAACTAAACGATAGTTATTAATTGTAGGTAAACGCGTATTACGAATTAATGAATTACCCGCTGAATCCGGAGCATCAGCACCCGTAATGACTATATTTTTAAGCGCTAAACTGCCGCCATCTTCAATTACAAATAAAGACTTACGTTCAAAAGAAATCGAGACACCCGCTTCACCGGTAAACGTAATAACTTTATCAATAGGAAGAGTACGAGATGCAACATAATGGCCTTTGCCTAACTCAATCACATCACCCGATTGGGCTTGTTGTAGCGTCTTGTACAACACGTTAGTGCTTGGAGTGATTTTGTGGACAGTACCACTGCCAAACTCAACGGATAGCTCAGGTTTATTATACCAACTAGGGCCTGTGTCTGTTTTGGCTGTCGGCTGAAGAGCTTTATCCACACCAGTCTTAGCGAATTCAGGATTGGTCGGATATAACAATCCATTTTTAGCTCGTGCTAACTCAACATTTTCAACAGCAAAGCCGTTATCAATAGTTAATTCAGAGGCGTTATGAACAATGTTTCCCGCAAACTCTATTCCTGAAACATCATCAAATAATGAGATCCCGTCGGTGCTCTCTTTATGCACAATTAAGTTATTAGTAAATCGCGAATTAATTGGCGCTGCAGAACGTTCAGCGTCACTACCCGCAGCAAAATGAATATGATCTAAGTTGATTAAACTGTTTTGCGTAATGTTGGCATTATCAACCTGGTGGTAACGGTTGATTTTTGAATTTGGTACACCATTCATCACCGTCAAACCACTACCAAACCGGTATCCAGTGACACCTTCTAGATAATTATTGCGGATAGTCTGATCACCATTGATAACACGGATACCACCAGTGTGGTCTTTACCGTTACCAAAAAAGATATTGTTTTGCACTATATTGCCATTACCATGACGCAAGGTTAACGTGCCTCGTGATTCAAAGAACACATTGTTTTGTATCGTATTACTACCTGACTTATTAGAAATGATTTCTACTTCACCATTACAACGATCAAAATAGTTACTTTCAATCATGGTGTATGAATTAGATAAGGAATAATGACTGGTACCAATACGCAACGTTTCGCCACCGTTAGAACCTAATATTGGACGTTGGCCAAAGTAGTTATGGTCAATGCGGTGATGGTTTTCTTGACTCTCAACCGTGTTAAGTTTGACTGCCATCGTCACGCCTGAAGTGCTTTTACCGACCAAGGCATTGTGATCAAAACGATTGTAACGGCCATAGAGCGCAACCCAATTACCAGCACTGAATTTTTCTGGATTGTTAAAGCTCTCAACTACCGTTTGTGTCACGCGTGAGTGGCTAGCTAACTGCGTTTTAGATTGGCGAAATTCAATTACAGCATTAGAAGGTGAATGACCGTCTTTAAAAAACAAACCTGAGACCAGTAAATACTCTCCCGCCAGGCGCAAATTAGATTCACCCGTTAAAATCACCTTACCTGCCGTCTCGGCTTGCAGTGTAATCGGAGAATCTTCAGTGCCTTGACCAGAAAAAGCGATTTGAAAGTCAGTCCAAGTACCATCGGCTAAAGTAACAATATCACCAGCTTTCAGAGAATCGGCAATATCCTGGTAAGCTTGTGGATCTGCAACCAAGTATTCTTTAGCATTGACTAACATGCTATTTAGTCCCATACAGGTGAACACCGACATATAGACTAACCACTTTTTCTGCATCATATTGACTCATCCTCACACTTGTTTTCAACATGCACGCACAGGCGTACACGGACAATTTCTCATCACGCTAGTTAAACAATCTACAGCGTCAATGTCAAACAATTTGTCGACCTTTATTGTATTTTATTATTACCAATACACAATAAAGGTTGACCAATACGAGGAGTTGATTAATAATGAAATCACTATAAAATAGCGTAATTAAATTAATTAAGTTCGCATTCAAATAAGAGGTATTTATGGCCCATCGTCGATTATTTTGGAATATAGTAGATAAAATAGAATCGAGAATCGCCGCGGGTGAATATGTCCCAGGCAGCCGTTTGCCTCCAGAAAGAGTGTTAGCAGAACAATTTGATGTTAGCCGCCCGACTATCCGTGAAGCGATTATTGCATTAGAAGTACGTGGTAAGGTCGAGGTCAAGACCAGTTCAGGTGTCTATTTACTCGAACAACCTCCCGAATCGACTAACGAATCACAAGTCAGCGCGTTTGAATTAACTCAAGCCCGTGCCTTAATTGAAGGTGAAGCCGCTGCATTAGCTGCTTCTCATATTTCGGATGATGAACTCGCGGCATTAGAACAAACGGTTATCGCGATGGCTAATGGTGATGATCCAGAGAAAGCCGATAAAGAGTTCCACCGTATTATTTCAACCTCAACTCGCAATCGTGCAGTATTACTTGCAGTGGAAAACTTTTGGGGTTTACGCGAACGCTGTACCAATATTAAAGAAGCCTACGCCAATGTCTGTAGCACAAGCGAACAACAACGCATGGAAGAACATCGTAATATCTTCAATGCCTTAAAAGCGCGAAACCCAGAAGCTGCTCGAAGTGCCATGCATGCGCATTTTAATAGATTAATCAATGCGTTGTTTGATGCTAGCGAAGCAAAAGCATTAGAAGAGATAAAGTTGAAGAATAGCCAAACTCGAGGTTTGTATTCTTTAAATCATTTACTTGACCATTAATTGGCAAGCATCTGCGAGTAACAAAAAACCACCTTTGGGTGGTTTTTTTATGTCGGATAAACTAGATAATTATGAGAAAAGCAGCCCACCGTTAACATCCACATTATTGCCAGTCATAAAAGATGATTCTTTAGAAGCTAGAAAATATACTACCTTAGCAACCTCTTCCGACGTCCCTTCACGTTTAAGCGCCGTTGCTCCTGCAACGTTTTTACGCACGGTATCTTGAGTAAATGTATCGTGGAAACCAGTTGATATCATACCTGGACAAACACTATTAACACGTATATCTGGCCCTAATTCTTTGGCTAATGCACGGGTATAGGTCATCACAGCGCCTTTAGAAGTAGCATAAATTGCAGCCCCAGGTCCACCACCATCGCGACCGGCTTGTGAGGCAAATGTTACTATTGAACTCCCAGATTTTAAATGCGGAATGCAAGCGCGAGTCATCATAAATAATGACGTCATGTTCAGATTCATCACGGTGTGATAGTGTTCCAGACTCATATCCTCGATCCTCACCCTACCGACTAAGCCACCTGAGACATGCACTAAGGTATCAATTGAACCAAACGCATCTAACGCAGCAGCGACAGTCTTATCGACATCGGATTGAGAGGTTAAATCAGCTTTGACGGCAACGGCTTGTTGGCCTAAACGTTCAATTTCTGCGACAGCAGATAGCGCAGTAGCACTGCTTGAATGGTATGTGATGACTAGGTTTGCGCCATTTTTAGCGAGCTCAAGTGCGCAAGCGCGACCGATGTCTCGGCCACCACCTGCGACAATAGCGACTTTTCCCTTCATTGACATAGTTATTCTCCAGTAATTATCAAATACACTTTAAAAACAATCACGTATAGAAAATAACATGCTAACTAGGATGATTGTGGTATTTAATGTATACCGGTTAAACCTAAACTGTCAAACAATAAATTTTAAATGGTTAACCAAAATGCAACTGGTTGTTTTTTAACCCTTATGACTCATGTATTCGTCAAACGATCCTTGGAAGTAATGTAGCTTCTGATCAGCAATTTCGATAATACTGTCAGCTAACGATGACACAAATTCTCTATCGTGACTAACAAAAATCAACGTGCCATCAAACGCGGCTAATGCTTTGTTCAATGATTCAATGGCTTCCATATCCATGTGGTTTGTGGGTTCATCCATGATCAAGACGTTGATCTCTTGCATCATCAACTTACCAAACATTAAGCGGTTCTTTTCTCCCCCTGAGCACACACCTACTTTTTTATTTACTTCATCGGCAGTAAATAATAAGCGACCAAGGATACTACGAACAAATAAATCATCTTGGCCATTAGTACGCCACATTGAAAGCCAATCAAAAATGGTCATATCAACATTAAAATCAGCCGAGGTATCTTGTGGACAATACCCGATACTGGCATTTTCAGACCATTTTATTCGTCCTGAATTCGCTTTAAGCTCATCAACCAGACAACGTAAGAACGTCGTTTTACCTGCACCGTTTTCGCCGATAACCGCTAATTTTGTACCGGCTTCTAGCAACATTTCACCACCTTTAAACAAAACACCGTCATCAAAACCATGTTCGACGTTGGATAACTCAAGGGCTAAGCGGTGCAGTTTTTTGTGTTGTTTATATTGGATAAACGGAAAACGTCTAGATGATGCAATCACTTCATCCAATTCAATTTTTTCCATGCGCTTGGCACGTGAGGTTGCTTGCTTCGCCTTAGAGGCGTTGGCAGAAAAACGGGCAACGAACGCTTTTAGTTCACCTATTTCTGCTGATTTTTTAGCATTTTCACTTAATAACTGTTCTTGGATCAAAGATGCTGCAGCCATGTATTCTTCATAGTTACCAGGGTAAATACGTAGCTCACCGTAGTCGATATCCGCCATATGCGTACAAACTTTATTTAAGAAATGACGGTCATGCGAAATAATTATCATCGTACATTTACGTTGATTCAAGACATCAGCCAACCAATTAATGGTATAGATATCTAAGTTGTTCGTTGGTTCATCTAGTAACAAAATATCAGGATTAGCAAACAACGCTTGGACTAGCAATACGCGTAATTTAACGCCTGGCGGCAACTGTGACATTAAGCCCCAGTGACTTGATTCATCAATACCGGCTTCAATCAATAATTCACCGGCGCGACTTTCGGCTGTATAGCCATCAAGTTCAGCAAACTCAGTTTCTAAGTCAGCGACCTTCATGCCGTCTTCTTCGGTCATTTCAGGTAAAGAATAAATCCGGTCACGCTCTTGTTTGATTGCCCATAACGGCGCATCACCCATGATAACCGCATCTAAAACTGAAAATTCTTCAAATGCGTATTGGTTTTGGCTTAACACGCCAAGACGCTCACCTTGATCTATAGACACATTACCGGCAGAAGGGGCTAATTCGCCGGTTAGGATCTTCATGAAAGTTGATTTACCACATCCATTGGCACCAATTAAACCGTAACGATTTCCATTACCGAATTTTGCTGATATATTTTCAAATAATGGCTTTGCGCCAAATTGCATTGTGATGTTAGCTGTTGTAATCAAACTTTTGACCCCTAAATTTCAAGGCGCGTATTATACCTGATGTAAATCATGATTGCCCATCTTTAGCAATAACCATTTGTATAGTACTGATTTCTTACTCCATTCTTATATCTGTTGTGCTACCATCAATGGCACAAAACATTACCAAAGAGATACATCCTTGAGTCATCCAAACGAATCCTCCGCCCATATTATCCGGTGGCTTGGGCAGTTTTTACGTCCTTATATGTCTAAAGTATTCATTGCTATGTCGGCATTATTGGTGAGCGCCGCAAGTTGGTTGATTTTGGGTCAAGGTATTAAAATTGTCATTGACCAAGGCTTTGCTGCCAATGATATGTCAATGCTCAACCAAGCGTTGACTGCGGTACTCGTTATTGCTGCAGTTGGTTGTATATCAACGTATTTCAGATTTTATTACATGTTGTGGTTAGGTGAGCGAGTTAGTGCTGATATTCGCAAAACCTTGTATGCACATATGCTTAAACTTGGCGTTGATTTTTATGCTGAAAATCGCACGGGTGAGGTTATCTCGCGTTTTACCAGTGATACCACTGTGCTACAAAGTGTTATTGGGATGGGGTTGTCCATGGCGATACGTTCTGTAGTGACGTTCACTGGCGCGTTAATACTCATGTTGTTTACCTCAGTACAGTTAACTTTAATGGTATTAGTAGCAGTACCACTGGTGTTATTACCCATCAAAATACTTGGCAAAAAAGTGCGTATGTATGCCCAATCCTCCCAGGATAAAGTCGCAGACATGAGCGCGCATATCGACCAATCTGTACATGAAATCCATACCGTACAATCATATAATAGAGAAGAAACAGACCGTGACCATCTTTTTGCTAAGGTCGAAGAAGTCATGCAAGCAGCGCAATCGAGAATTCACTTTCGCGCGTTGTTAGTCATTTCGATCATGGCAATGAGTATCGGCGCTATTGTATTTGTTGCTTGGATAGGTGCCAACGATGTTATTCGAGGTAACTTGTCTGTCGGAAGTTTTACCGCGTTTATTTTTTATGCTGTTATGGCAGGCGGCGCTACGGCCACAATTAGTGAAGTGATTGGTGAAATCCAAAAAGCGATCGGTGCATCGGCACGCATTAGACAGTTGTTAGATACGGCTTCAACACAAACCAAACCTACACCATCATCGTTATTAAACACCGCCGAAATCCTAACGATGGACGCATTTCCAGTTGAGTTTAACGATGTCACATTCACCTACCCTTCCGCTATTGATGAGCCTAATAGCCATCCAGTGCTAAGCCACATCAACTTAAAGATAGCAACAGGTCAAAACGTTGCCCTCGTCGGCCCAAGTGGTGCAGGTAAATCGACCATGTTTCAACTCTTGTTAGATTTTTATCAACCCCAACACGGACATATTAAACTATGGGAAGCCCCCATGGATTCATTATCAAGTAATGACATTCGTGAACAGTTTGCTTTGGTACCTCAAGACGCCGTGATTTTCGCATCTAGTGTGATGGATAACATCGCGTTTGGACGAACTGATGCGACTATTGCAGAAGTCATTGAAGCGTCGCAACAAGCCCAAGCACATGAGTTCATTAGTCAATTACCCAAAGGGTATGACACGCAATTAGGTGAACGCGGGATCAAGTTATCCGGTGGTCAAAAACAACGAATAGCCATTGCTCGTGCGATTTTAGCTAATCGCCCAATCCTATTATTAGATGAAGCAACTAGCGCGTTAGATGCCGCCAGTGAGCAAGCAGTTAAATTAGCATTAGATAGCCTAATGCATAACAAAACCACCATGATCATTGCTCATCGCTTATCGACGGTGGTCAATGCAGATATGATTATTGTGATGGATCGTGGGCAGATTATTGCTCAAGGTACCCATGACGAATTATTAGTTGATTGCCCTATGTACCGAGAGTTAGCAGAATTACAATTTATTGACTAAGTTTGATATTTATACATTAACGTTAAGACGGGCATGTTCAAGCCCGTTTAATGACTAACGCAATACCACCGAGAATGGCGAATGATGCGACAACGAAAGATAACGCAATTGCTTCATTTAACAATAATAACCCGCCAAAAGAAGCAATAACGGGGACACTTAGCTGCATAGTAGCTGCTTGTGTAGAGGTAATCCGGGGTAATACCGCATACCATATCGCATAGCCAGCGCCCGACGCTAACGCACCTGATACAATAGCTAAGATAATGCCAGTGTTATCGAGCACCACATATGGCAAGCTGAAAAGGCCTAACACAATAGCAAGAATACTGGCTCGTATGAAATTGCCAGTTGTCACCAATGTTGGGTTCCCTGCTTGTTTACCTAAAATTGAATACACTCCCCACGCAACCCCAGCACAACTCATCAATCCACCCGCTAAAAATCCGGGTGTCGTAGCGCTCGGCAAAAACATAATGCCTAATCCGATGATCGCACTGCACACGCCCGTAATTTGCCAATAGTTAAGTCGCTCACCACGCCATAAACTAAAACCAATCATCGTAATTTGCACACTGCCAAATAACAATAATGCCCCAGTAGCAGCACTCAGTGATATATAAGCAAATGAAAAACAGGCCGCATAGGTAAACAAGGCAATCGCACCCGACCAACTACCGCGTAGTTTTACTGTGCTTGTTGCGGAGGCCATGTCGGATGGTGAAGATTGCAAGTAGGGTTTAATGACATACACCAATATTACCAAAAATACAGACCCGCTGATTAATCGAATAACCGTAAAAGAAGCCGGGTCGATACTTGTATCAGCCAGAGCCCAGCGACATAACACCGAGTTACCAGCAAAAGCTAGCATTGCAACTGCCGAATATATCCATGTGGTAATCATCTCATTTACCAACCACATTGACGCCCTTTATTTTGCTCGTCTAACCATACTTTAAGCGGTGCAAAATACGATGCGATTGCTGATGCATCCATATCTGGCTTTCCTGTCATAGTTTGCATCGCTTCTTGCCATGGACGACTAAGTCCCATTTCAAGCATGTCATTTAACGCTTTACCAGCCGCTTTACTGCCAACAATAGAGCAACGATGTAATGCTTCTTTATTGCCTGCAATCTCACATAATGATTCATGAAATTGAAATTGCAAAATATGCGCTAAAAAGTACCGAGTATACGAGACATTCGCTGGCACATGGTATTTTGCACCCGGGTCAAATGCATCCGCAGAGCGTTCAACCGGCGCCATAATACCTTGATATTTGGTTCGTAACGCCCACCACAATTCATTGTATTTATCGGCAGGAATATTGCCTTCAAGTACTTGCCAGCGCCATTGATCGACCATCAAACCAAATGGAATAAACGCGATTTTATCGAGGGCGGTTTTGAGTAACATACCAATATCATTGGATGCGTCGGGGATCTCATCAATCAACCCGACTTGTTGCAAATACATCGGCGTAATCGACAGAGCGACCGTATCACCAATCGCCTCATGGAAGCCGTCATTTGCTGAGCCACGATACAACATCGGTTGTTTATTGTAAGCACGTTGGTAGTAGTTATGACCTAATTCATGGTGAATAACGTTAAATTCTTCACCCGTTTTTTGAATACACATCTTGATGCGTAAATCATCCACATCATCTAAGTTCCACGCAGAAGCATGACATTGTACATCACGACCTTCGGGCTGTTGAAACATTGAACGCTGCCAAAATGTCTCAGGTAACGGTTCAAAACCCAACGATGAAAAGAAGTTTTCCGCTTGTTGTACCATCTTCACTTCATCATAACCTTGATCTGCTAATGCTTGAGTGACATTAGGCACATTCATTTCTTGCTCAGGTTTGACCAAGTCATACACATTACCCCAACTTTGTGCCCACATATTACCTAATAAATGCGCAGGAATAGGTTGGTCTAGTGGCACAATATCGGCGCCATAATGTTCAGATAATTTAGCACGTACATGACATTGTAATGCTTCATAGAAAGGTTCAACTTGTCCCCATAAACGGTCTAGCTCAACCGGGAAATCTTCAGCTGGCATATCATATTTGGAGCGCCATAATTCAGACGTATTTGCATAACCTAACTCGACAGCACCTTCATTAGCAATGGCAACTTGCTCAACAAACAACGAGCGCATAGGGACTGATACCTCGCGCCATCCTTCCCAAAACTCTAATAATAGATCAGGATCTTGACTCGTGGCCATTTGGGCACTCATCTCGACCAATGAAAAACAAGTTTGTTCGTCACGGCAATACTTGCCTGCGCCATACATACCCGATAGTTCAGAACCAATCGCCGCTAAGCGTTCGGCTTTAACTGGATCCGCGGGTGGTGCCACTTCCAGGCTGAGTTTTAGCAAATCTAATTGACGGCGAATATTTGCGTCAACGTCTACATCGTTAAACTTCGCAGCTTCAACCGCATACTTGGCTAACAACACTGACAATTGCTCGCTAAAATACGCATTTACTTTAGCGGTATCATAATTAATATGCGTCGCATAAGCCCAAGCTGCGTGTGCGGCAGGTTGAGATAGTTTTTGAATGTCCGCTTCCACTTTAGCTAAAAAATCGCGCGCATCGGCGCCCGTCAAAGGGGCATTTGATACTGATTTTGCATCGTTATGCGCAGTCACATACGAGGAGCTAGGTGCGGGTGAGCACGCTATACAAGCGGTTACTACCAAACCAGCAATTATGCTTTTTTGTGTTAGATTCATCATATCATCCTGTCGTTTTATTTTTATTAGTGTTTTATGTGTATTTACTTTATTCAATATTATTGAGTATCGACGATTTGCTTAATAATCGCGGTAGTCGATACCCCTTCTTCAAAATGCATAATTTTGACTTCGCCTCCATTTGCTAACACTTCAGCTCCACCGGCAATTTCATCAATCGTATAGTCTCCACCTTTGACGAGCACATCCGGTAAAACTGTCGCGATTAATTCCTGAGGCGTATCAGCGCTAAAAGGCACAACAAAATCTACCGCAGCTAATCCTGCGATCACTGCCATGCGCCTGGACACATTATTGACTGGACGACCCGGTCCTTTTAAGCGAGTCACCGAAGCATCATCATTGACGGCGACAATCAAACGGTCACCTAATGCTGCAGCTGCTTGTAAATAGGACACGTGACCGGCATGTAAAATATCAAAACAGCCATTTGTCATCACAATCGTTTGCCCTTGAGATTGCAGCAAACGTACCGTATAACTGAGCTGTTCAGCGTTCATCACACCCACATCATCATGCGCTTTTGCATGTAGGGATAAGGCTAATTCGGTAGGTGTCACACTGGATGTACCGAGTTTACCTACTACGATACTTGCGGCATGATTCGCCATGACACACGCATCATGCAAAGGGACATTAGCGCCTATTGCACTGGCTAACACGGCGACTACCGTATCGCCAGCACCAGTCACATCGAATACTTCTTTGGCTTTAGCGGGTAAATGATAGTCAGGGCCATCACTAAACAAACTCATCCCTTCTTCAGAGCGAGTTAACAATAATGCCTCGAGATTAAGCTCATGACGCAGAGCTTGGGCAAGTTGTGCCAGATGGGCTTCACTTTCATGTTCACCACTCACTACAGCAAATTCAGACATATTTGGCGTAATTAACGTCGCTCCCTCATAAGCACTAAAATCGGTACCTTTAGGATCAATGACCACCGGCACATCATATTCTTTAGCTAGTGCAATCAATGCTTGCGGATCGGATAACGTACCTTTGGCATAATCAGACAGTACCAACACATCAACTTGTGCAATATGAGCGGCTACAGTAGCCAATAACGGAGATTTATCGACTTTGGCAAATGACTCTTCAAAATCAAGACGTAACAGTTGCTGATTACGACTCATCACACGTAATTTGGTAATCGTTTCCATCCCGGCTACTGGCACTAAATGACTCGCTACATCATGCGCTTGAAGCGCAGTCGTTAAGATAGTGGCCGCCTCATCGACATGCACACTCTCAATACCTGACTCAGCGCTGATTAAATGACCACCACATAAGCCAATGAGTTGAACTTGAGCACCGAGTGCTGCGGCATTAATCGCAACGTTTGCTGCGCCGCCCGGACGATCTTCACTCTTATTGACTTTAACCACCGGCACGGGTGCCTCTGGCGATATGCGTTGGGTTGCACCACTAAAATAACGGTCTAGCATGACATCGCCCACAATCAAAATGCGTGCGGTATTAAAATCAGGTAAGTTCATAAATACACATTAATAAAAAGATTATGGGCAAATCATAGCACTGACCGGCAAAATACTGAATACTAACAACTTAGTTTGATCGCCAAAGTAGTGAAAAATTGACCATGCCACAACCGCTCGACATATCTAGCCAATGGTTTGTCTATATCATTGAAAATAGATTAGGACATTGGTACACAGGGGTAACGTTAGATGTTAGTCGACGTTTTGCCGAACATTGCAGTGGCAATAAAAAAGCAGCGAAGGCGCTCAAAGGGAAAGGTCCATTAACGTTGATCAGTGTGGCGCAATGTCGAGATAAAACCTCAGCATATCAACTTGAATATTGGATCAAGCAACAGAGTAAGGCGCAAAAGCGCATGTATGTTGAGGGCCAACACGCAGCCCCCTTTGTCTATCAGTTAGACCAAACCTAGCGCAATCAGAGCGATTCCAACATTGAGCACCCATTCAATGCATGCCAGTCCGACATTGCCTTGCATGTCGACTTCTTCTTTCCAATTCAATCCAAATAATACGACACGCTTAGCAATACCCACCACAATAGCAAGTGCCAAAGACGCCGCGACCCCACACACTAACCACCCGGTTAGATTGCTTACATAGGTTTGTGCTTCATAATTGAGTAAACTACCTGCCGTCGACACGACTATAGCGGTCGCAATCAAATTACCCGAATGTTGAATGGCTAATGCAAAATTATCTTTGCACAACATACCTTGAAAAGAATCATTTTGATTATTACGAGCAAAGCGAATTTCATACAAACGCGTAGTGAGCAATAAAATCGCTAGCACAATAAAAAAGCCAGATAAAATGCCCACTATCGCGTTGGTATCGTTACCGTCAACCCAATTAATCATACCATAAATAATAATCGCAGAAGCTATCGCACTAGATGCATCGACGATTGCTACAGACGTGTTACGTTCGCGAATAGCTAACTCTTTATCAACTAAATGCAAAACAATTTTGTCATGTGCGATGCGGCCGACTTTAATCAAAATGATGCCAATGACACCAAACAGCGTCGTCCCCATAGCTGCGACTTCAAAGCCTAGCCCTATATGTCTCCCCACCACAGCAGATAACACCATGCACAATGCCAGCATGCGACCAGCAACCGAGATCCCAAAAGCGAAGTTGTCTTTTTCACCTAGCTCTTGAGTGACATTAATATCATTAGGAACGCCCGACAAAAAGCGGATGACGCCTAACAATAACAGTGCAATGGCAATATCAATGGCCAGATACGTCAATACGTTAGGCGGTAAATCTATCAGATGAACAAGGGTATCAAGCATAAATCGTTACTTCTGCTGGGAGTTTTAATGATTATGCGAGATTTTAAAGCGTATAGCTACTCCGAACAACAAAGATCACTTTATCCTGATTTGTATGCGTATTGCTTATTCAGTGGATTTATCGCAGTATTACGAGGCCACCATTGACCATTCTTTTGCATTTACTATCTTTTAATTACTTAGCTGAGCATTTTGTATGAATCTAGACAACTTATTATTAGCTTCTCCAGAAGCGAACTTCTCTGCAACTTTTACCGCTCAGCTGCAACAAGTCATCAATATCAGTCGGTTTGCAGAAGAAACCTTTATGCAGTATCCGTGGATGCTCGGTGTGATTGACGAGTTACAAGCCACACACGCTTCCTTAGATTCTATCGATGTACTCCAAGTCACTCAAACCCACTTAGGTTATGCCGAACTCGCCACACTTTCCGAATTACAACAATTATCCTTACTTAGGGTGAGTCGTCATCTGGGTATGGTGATGTTTTTATGGCGTGATGTGCTGAACCAGCAATCGATAGAAACCTCTCTAGAACTCGTTTCAAGCCTCGCTGACACGTTAATCATGCAAGCTTATGACTTTGCGTATACGGGTTTTGAGCAGCGTTATGGTACCCCAACGGATGAGCATGGACGCCAAGAGCTGTATATTTTAGGCATGGGCAAGTTAGGTGGCAAAGAACTGAATTTTTCATCTGATATTGATTTGATTTTTACTTACCCACAAGTAGGCGAATTTAGCGAACGGCGTAAACCCTTTGAATATCAACAGTTTTTTATCAAAGTGGCACAAAAACTCATTCACCTGCTCAACACGCAAACTACTGATGGACAAGTCTACCGCGTAGATATGCGCTTGCGTCCATTTGGCGAAAGTGGGCCTTTAGTGTTGCCATTCTCGGCAATGGAGAATTATTATGAAAGCCAAGGGCGCAGCTGGGAACGCTTTGCAATGCTCAAATCGCGGATCATTAATCCGGTTCCTGCGCCGCAAGATCCAAACAAATTAGCGCTTGCCAACATCATCAGACCATTTATTTATCGTCGCTATGTGGATTTTAGTATTATTGAGTCTTTACGCGATTTAAAACAAAAAATAGTCCAAGAAGTCCGTCGACGTCAACTTCATCATAATATTAAACTTGGAGCCGGAGGGATCAGAGAAGTGGAGTTTTTAGTCCAATCTTTTCAGCTCATTTATGCAGGACGCATCCCCGCCCTCAAAACAGCGTCTATATTTAGTGCCTTAGCCGTTATTGAGCAAGAAGCATTATTACCGCATGACATCGTGCAATCTATTACCCATTGTTATCTTATTCTGCGCAAAGCTGAGCATACTCTGCAACAGTTTAATAATGCACAAACACAAACATTACCAGACACTCCGTCAGGTCAAGATACGCTTGGCGCGATTATGTATGGCTACTTTGCAGAGCATCCCGAGTTAAACAACTATTGCGCTCCCGAAAAAGGGATAATGCACGGGATTGAGCAAGTACAAGGCGTTATTCATCAACATTTCAGTGTTTTTATTCAAGATGAAACGCAAGACAGCACGCAGCAAGTTCAACATGATTGGAGCCACGATATTTGGCAAGAAATCAGCCACGACCCTAGCTACTTACCAAACGTTGAGTTCGTTTGCCAGCAACTGCGACAAAGCGCGTCCCCTATCGCTAGTGAATTAGTTGAGCCAATTTTGCAGCAATTGCAACAACTCGCGACAGCGTTAAATAAAGCGCAAATAGGCGACCGGGGTGAAGCTATCTTAATTAAACTCGTCCCAGTATTTTTAACAGAAATCAGCCAACAACCTCAAGGGCATTTACAAGCAGTACAATCCATTAGTGCACTGTTAAAGGCGATTGCATCGCGTACCGCTTACCTAGAATTGATCATGGAAAATCTCGGTGTGCGTCAACAGTTACTGCTGTTTTGTACCAAAAGTAGCTGGGTCATCGAGCATATTTGCGCCTATCCTGTTTTACTCGACGAACTGATCCATCCACAATATTTACAACACAGCGATCATGATATTCATGCCTGGCGAGAGGATTTTAATTCGGAGCTACAACAAATTTTGTTACGTATTGAGCTCGATGATGATGAAGTCATTATGCATAGCATGCGCCAATTTAAACTCGCGCAGCGTTTTCGGATTGCCGCGGCGGATATCTTGGATTATTTACCCATTGCCCAAGTCAGTGACAAGTTAACGGTGCTTGCAGAGGTCCTGCTTGATGCACAAATCAAACAAGCCTGGCATCAAACCGCCCGTAGGCTTGGTGAGCCTCAAGGTTATTCGGTTGATAATATGGGGATCGGCGTGATTGCTTATGGCAAATTAGGCGGATTTGAGCTTAGTTATACATCTGATTTAGATATTGTATTTGTCCACGATTGTGCGGGTGATGTCATAACACAAGGCGGTAAAAAGTCAGTATCAGCCCAACACTTTTATATAAAATTAATCCAACGAGTGGTCAATCTAGCTGGTACTAATTCTTTATTGGGTGATTTGTATGAAATAGATTTACGTTTGCGTCCTTCTGGTAATTCTGGACTTGTGATTTGTCATATTGATACCTTTGCCGAGTACCAACAAAATGAAGCCTGGGTGTGGGAGCATCAAGCGCTATGCCGAACCCGAATGATCTTAGGTAACCAAGCCTTAACAATGAAATTCAACCAAATAAGACAAGCGATCATTGGGCAAACACGAGATAGCGCTCAACTGATTAATGACGTTGGTAACATGCGGCAAAAAATGCGTGATCATCTTGGTGACAAAGATAAAGGTAGTTTGGCTGATATTGAGTTTCTCACCCAATTTTGGTGTCTGTTGTTTACCGCAACCCATCCTGACATTATTCATTATTCGGATAATTTACGACAATTAGCCGCATTGGGAGACGCGCAATTAATTCCTACCGAAGTTGCAGAGCTATTGATTAATGCTTATCTGAGTTTGCGTCATCATCAACACCATGAGGCATTGCATCGAGCTAAACTCGACCAAGCACCCTATTATGCGAAACTTGAGGAACAAGTACAGCGTATCTGGGAACGCACATTCGTTGATGTATAATTTTGTACACTGACACTTCGAAGTATTATAAAGCGGTACAATACTTAGCTAGCGACTCTGGTGGTTGCATCGTCATTAATAACGTTACCCTCATCTATTGGTAAATACTAGGCTCTCCTTGCGGACGAGTTTTAAACCGTTTGTGCATCCATAAATAACTTTCAGGCTGCTCTAATATCATCTGTTCAATGCGTTGGTTTAAGTCCGTTAACGCCGCTTCATCTTCTTTATTGGCAAAATCTGCCATAGGTGGATAAAATTTTATTTTATAACCTCTTGGGGTGACTTGAGTGCTAACCATTAATGGAATGCAATTGGCACGTCTCGCAAACATCAACGTCGCTGTAATCGTTGCTGCTTTTTCTACTGCAAAAAAAGGCACAAACACCGCTCCACGAGAACCATAGTCTTGGTCAGGTAAATACGCACAGACTTTTCCTTCGTCCAACGCAGTTAACAGGGCACGAGAGCTACGCTTATCAATCAAATATTCATTCGAACGTACCCGTCCTTTGAACTGCACATAATCCATTAGTGGATTATTATGAGGGCGATAAAATGCCACGCTTTTATGAAATAACCCTAACATTCTACAGCCAGTTTCAATATTCACATTGTGGATAGCTAATGCTAACACTCCCTTATGCTGGGCTTGAATGCTTTGGATATGTTCCATTCCTTCCACTTCAATAATTCGGCGTAAACGCCAATCTGGCCACCACCACCCTATCGCAGTTTCAAATAAGCCCATGCCCGCGGTGACTAAATGCTTGTCTAATAACTGACGTTGCTCTGCTGCTGGCATATCAGGAAAACACAACGCAAGGTTTTGCTGAGCAATGAAAACACGTTTTTTTGCTAATTTTTTGAGTAACCATGCATTGCCATGCGCTAATTTGCGAAGTACCGGTAACGGTAACAATGTGATGGTAAATAGTAGCCCTAAACCAAACCAAATTAACCAGTATTTAGGATGAAAAAAACTCAATGAAAAGCGCGGCTGGTGAATAGAATGAGCCATAGATGAGAGCGTTCCCTTAATAAAAAATGATAACTATTGTACCGCAAGTGCTTTAATTTGTGTTATACAATATACAAAGCAACTTGATGATATCTAAATAATTTTGAATAATCTTCCAGCCAATCCCTATAAACAAATGCTAGATGCGTGCGCTAACGGGATTGCCAATGTGGATACCAAGGGCACGATTACCTATGCCAATGCAATGCTCCATGAATTATTTGGGTATCGCTCCCCCCACCTAATCGGTCAACCGCTGAGCATTTTACTTCCAGATAACGTTCACTCTATTCATCACGATTTTGTAACACAGTTTATCGCTTCGGGTACTCGCCGAGCGATGGGTGCTGGGAATGTATTTTCAGGTAAACATGCCAATGGTGAACTCATTGACGTCACCATTTCATTAGAAAAAATACAATATGAAGGTCGCACCTCAGTCATTGCGACTATTATGGAAGCCTCAAGGCAGAAAGCCACCGAATCATCAAATGACTTGCTCGCTCTAGTCACCGAGATGTCTGATAGTTCGATTATGATTACTAATGACCAGAGTCATATCGTATGGGTAAACCAGGCCGCAAGCGAACTTTCCGGTTACACCAGCCAGCAACTGCATGGTAAACATCCGTTATTTCGGATTAATACTGATAGCAATATGTCGGAAATTAAACGCTTAAGAAGCGCCTTGATTAATGCTGAAATATATCAAGGGGAACTGCTTCTATCCAAAGCAAACGGGCGTCATTATTGGATAAAATTACAAGCTAAACCCATCAAGCTTGACAATGGTAAGAACGGTTTTATTTTTATCGAAAGTGATATCTCCTCTCGTAAAAGTGTTGAAAACAAACTTCGCGCCAAAAATAATTTACAACGCGCTATATTAGACAGCGCCCAACAAATCATCATTTCAACCGATATTAACGGTAAAGTTGCCACATTTAATAATTATGCAGCTGAGCAATTAGGCTGGCAAAGCTTTGAGGTCATTGGGCATAGTTCGATGGATACGTTTATAGAATTACCTGAGTATGCGCGATTTGCAGAGCATATCAGTCAAATTCTAGGTCAAGATATTCCGCATGATTATCACTCATTGCATTTAGCGACCACACAATTGCAACGTGTTGAATATGATTTTATATTTAAAACTCGTCAGTATGACGACTTGACCATTGCGTTAACAATTACCGCCTTATTCGACCGCTCAGGTAATCTTGATGGCTACTTATATATGGGCCGCGATATTACCCAGCTTAAGGAATTAGAAGCCCAAACCAAACGTCACCAGCAAACGTTGGAAGCCACATCACAAATTGCGCGTTTAGGCGGGTGGGAATTGGACATTATCAAAAATGAGATATTTTGGTCAAATGAGGTATACCGTATACATGAACTGCCTTTACATGAAAAAGTAGTCATTGAAGACGCTATTAATTTTTATGCCCCAGAAGCTCAGCCCATTATCACCAATGCGATTAATCTCGCAATCTCAGAAGGCACACCTTGGGATTTACAACTGCCTTTTATCACTGCTAAAAATAATCATATTTGGGTCCGTGCGATGGGTTTTGCTGAGCATGTTAATGGTCAAGCCATTCGCTTAAAAGGCACATTTCAAGATATCACAGCGATAAAAGAAGTTGAACACAGAGCGACTGAATCCAGTAAAGCTAAAAGCCAGTTCCTAGCGAATATGAGTCATGAAATCCGCACGCCGATTAACGGTATTATTGGCATGAATGAACTCTTACAGCTTACCCCGTTAACCCCTCAACAAGCCGGGTTTACGCAAGCCATTCAACAAAGTAGTGAGGCATTATTGAACCTCATTAACGATATTCTAGATTTTTCTAAAATCGAAGCAGGTAAACTAAAAATAAATCCACAATATTGTGAATTCGCGCAAATACTCGATGAGTTACACACAGAAATTCAGCCTTTACTCACAAAGAAATCCCTTACTTTACATATTTTACCTGTTCCAATCACACACCTAACGACAGACCCGTTAAGATTGCGCCAAATCTTAATGAATTTATGTGTTAATGCGATTAAGTTTACCGAAACAGGTAAGATTACCTTGTCTTTTTCGCAAAGCCAAACGAATCGACTCAATATCACAATAACGGACACAGGTTCAGGCATTCCGGATGAGCAAGTCGCTTTATTGTTTCAAGAATTCACTCAACTTGATGCTACGTCGACTCGCTCGGTTGGGGGAACAGGGCTTGGCCTTACTATATCCAAACAGCTCGCTACCTTACTCGGTGGTGAAATCGGATTTAACCCCGAATATAGATCTGGTGCTGAGTTTTGGTTTACTATTGATACTCATTTAGATACTGCAGTGCCGTCCACTGCAATAGCACATAAGCAACACACATTATTAGTGGTGGGCGATCCGAGTTATTTGGCACAGTTGACGGCACATATCAGCATTGACCGTTATCACATTCAATTAGTAGAAAATGCACATACTTGCATGAAATTTTTACACGAACAGCTCTTAAATAAAGACTTTAAAGCCGTGTTTATTGCGCAAGATATCTCTGGAATATCAGGGGTCGAGTTAGTTAAAGCCATTCGCGCTCAAGACATGTTCGATGGATTGTACTTGTTTTTACTTGATGCACAATTATCCGAAAGCGCCTTATCTAACTTACATCATACCGGACTTAATGGTTATTTTAGCGATTTTGCACAACAAAACATGTTGGCACATATTTTAATTAAAATGCAAAACCCACGCATTACTCCCTCATCGATGCCTTTTTATAACCAGCAATCTCATCAGTCTGCGGACATACAAGTATTACTCGTTGAAGATAATGAAATCAATCAAGCTGTCGCGATACACATGCTTGAAAATTTATCTATTGGTGTAGATATAGCTAATAATGGCGTCGAAGCACTGAGTTTATTAGCGCGCCAAAACAGTCGATATCACGCAATCTTAATGGACTGCCAGATGCCTAAACTAGATGGTTATGAAACCACTAGATTGATTCGTACTGACTCAGACTACCACTCACATCGTTTTACTCCTATTATCGCTTTGACAGCACATGCGATGGAAGGAGATGAAGAAAAATGTTTAATGGCAGGAATGAATAGTTATCTTACTAAACCTATTAATTCTGGCCGTTTAAAAGCAGAGCTAGAAAAGTGGCTCTGACCCCATTTTAATATTTTGCGTTAATGGCTTTGAGTTTTTTGTCAAATGCCTGTTTATGTTCTTCTTTTTCATAATCGTAAACATATTGATTATGAAATCCAAATCTTAGTTTAACCAACGCATCTTCGATAAACAATGTATACCCATCATGATCAGTATAAGCAATGATCCCATCTAACTGATATTGACGCTCTGTATGAGTACCATGTTGGCGTATTTTATCAAAAACACTAAGCAATAATTTACTCTCTAATTCATTTTTCATGTGCGTGACGGCCTATTGTGGTGTAGATGGTTATTGCGACTATACTTAATGTGTATTTTATTTATTTATACCGTGTTATTGCCTTTTTAGTTTACGCGGTTCAAAAAACAATCGTGAAAAACTTGCAGTATGCCTTTTTCTTTTGTATATTCTAACAACTGGTCAGATGAGCAGATGAGTTAAACTCATCACCCTGACACCTATATTGCTAACCCAATGAGAGACACGCTATGAGTATCAGAACAAGCCTAAAAAAAGTATTACCGCCTATTTCAATCACCGAACAAGAAGCACTTGATGCGGGTGATGTATGGATTGAGTCATCTATTTATCAAGGTAAACCTGATATGGCGGCATTGCGTTCGTTACCTCAGGGAACATTAACGGCAGACGAGCAAGCTTTTCTCGATGGACCTGTGGTTGAGTTAATTAATATGGTTGATGATTATGCGCTATCAAGCGAAGACCATATTCCACAACCCGTGATTGATTTTTTATGTAAAAATAAATTCTTTTCAATGATCATTCCAAAGAAATTTGGTGGTCTGGAATTTTCTCCTTACGCCAACTCTACAATAGTTGCGACGATCGCCGTCGCGTCAGGCGCCATTGCCGTGACAGTAATGGTACCTAATTCACTCGGTCCAGGTGAATTACTCATGCATTATGGTACTGAAGAGCAACAAAACTATTGGTTACCGCGTTTATCCGTCGGTACTGATATACCTTGTTTTGCGTTAACTGGCCCAGAAGCAGGATCAGATGCAGGGTCAATCCCTGATGCAGGTATTGTGTGTAAAGGTATGCACAATGGCGAAGAAGTATTAGGTCTGCGTGTTTCTTGGGACAAGCGATATATTACGCTTGCACCTATTGCAACAGTACTTGGCTTAGCATTCAAAGTATTTGATCCTGAGCAATTATTGGGTGATGAATTAGAGTTAGGTATTACATGCGCACTATTACCAAAATCACACGCAGGTGTTGAGTTAGGTAATCGTCATGATCCAATGGGCGTCCGTTTTTATAACGGTACCACTCGAGGTCAAGACGTCTTTATTCCGATGGAATTTATCATCGGTGGGCAAAAGAATATCGGTCGTGGTTGGCAGATGCTCGTCAGCTGTTTAGGTGCTGGCCGAGGTATTTCGTTACCAGCAATGGGAGTCGCAACGGCACAAAGCGCATTTAAATCAACGGTTGAATATTCATTTGTGCGTGAACAATTTGGTGTACCGATTGGCCGCTTCGAAGGCATTCAAGAAAAAATCGCTGACATTGCAGGTAAAACATTTTTACTCGAAGCGATGCGCGTATTAACCACCGAAGGTTTAGGTGAAGGGATCAAGCCATCCGTTGTCACCGCTATTGCTAAATATCACATGACAGAATTAGGTCGTGATGTCATGAACCAAGCGATGGACGTGCAAGCGGGTAAAGCGATCCAAAAAGGTCCACAAAATACATTATCTAATGGCTACCAATCTTTACCGATCGCCATTACTGTTGAAGGTGCAAACATCCTAACGCGTAATTTGATGATTTTTGGACAAGGCGCAATGCGCTGTCATCCGTACCTTAAAGAAATGGTTGATTTGATTCATTCCGAAGATCAAGCAGCAGATGCGCCGTTTAATAAAGTATTAGCTAAAACGGTCTGGTTTAGCATCAAAAATGCATTGAGAAGTACTGTTAATAGTTATTTGCCGTTTCTACGCAGTGCTGATTCACAACTAGCTGAAGTCAAACCTTACGAACAACGCTTGAATTCAATTTCAGCTAAGTTAGCACCATTGGCTGATTTATCTTTATTAGTACTCGGTGGTGATCTGAAAAAAGCCGAACTATTATCAGCACGTTTAGGTGATGTAATGAGTTACAGCTATGCTGCTATGGCGACAATTCGCTTTTATGAGCAACGTGTTTCTAACCGTGAAGAAGCAAAACCTTATTTTGACTATGCAATGCAATGGTCATTGGCACAAGCTGAGCAAGCGATTGTGAACTTTGTAAATAACTTCCCTAATGGCCCAACGCGCATTTTGATGCGTACTTTGACTAACACTTACACCTCAAGTGTATCAGGTATCAGCGATGACCTAGTACGCGAATTATCGACTGCAGCGATGCAAGATAGCTCAATCAAAGCAGAGTTGACCCATTTGGTGAAAGTCAAAGCCGGCGACGGTAACGATATCAACGCACAAGCGTTCCTTGCTAAGCATGCAGTTTTGCCTATTTTAAGCAAGGTACAAAAAGCGCTGCGCGCACATCCTGTCGTTCCGTTCATCTCATTTGAGCATGCGGTCAACAAAATGTTAGAAGCAGAACAAATAACACAAGATGAGCACACAGCATTACTAAGTTATAACGAAAAACGTAAGCTGTCAGTTCGTGTAGATGAATTCACGTTTGATCTAGAACTTGTCGATGTCAATGGTCAACAGATTGTGGAAACCCAATCTGACGCGGCATAACTTAGCATCAAGCATTTAGGCTACTTTCGAGTAGCCTTTTTTTTGCCTGTTTTTCGACCACCATTTGCCAATGCGCGACAATGATTTATCCTTAACGCATATTTTGTTATTTTCACTTGGCGCGAAGACTTATATGGCACAGTTATATTTTTATTATTCAGCAATGAATGCGGGCAAATCTACCGCCCTGTTACAATCAGCCTATAACTATGAAGAACGTGGCATGCGCAGCGAAATATTCACAGCAGCGTTAGATCATCGTTTCGGTGAAGGCAAAGTCACATCACGCATTGGCTTAGCCAAACCCGCCCATTTATTTGCCCCAGAAAGTAACCTGTTTGAACACATCCAGCAGCTCAACAATGATGCTCCTCTCAATGCGATTTTTATTGATGAGGCACAATTTTTATCCAAAGAACAAGTAATGCAACTAATTCATGTTGTTGATGATTTAAATATTCCTGTTTTAGCTTATGGTTTAAGAACTGATTTTCTAGGTGAGACTTTTGCTGGTAGTCATTATTTGTTAGCTTGGGCTGATAAACTCACTGAATTAAAAACCGTATGCCATTGTGGCCGCAAAGCCAACTTCGTCGTTCGCTTAGATGAACATGGGCATGCAACTAAACATGGTGCTCAAGTTGAAATCGGGGGCAATGATCGCTATGAATCGATGTGCCGCAAACACTTTAAATCTCTAGTCTGGGGGCACTTACCCATTTAGCGTCAATACATTGATTGCGGTCATTGACTGATTACATTGGTTTGAATGATAGATGTTTGTCACTAAATGATATTAGCTCACAGCGCTTGAGTAGGTTAATCTTTTGTAAATTTAATTGTGACAAGGCATATTCATGGATTTTTCTCATTCTCCCAAAACACAAGAATGTCTAGCGCGTGTTAACGCATTTATCAACGAACATATCGCGCCTATTGAGGCTGAAGTTTATACTTTTTCGCATGAAAAAAATGCGCATGGTGAATGGCATTCTTGGCAACTACACCCTCAAGTTGAAGCGCTTAAAGCCAAGGCGAGAGAAGCGGGTTTAGCTAATCTATTTTTACCAGATAATGAATTAGGTCAAGGTCTGACGACACTTGAATATGCACCACTTGCTGAAGCGATGGGACATTACTCATTTGCCCCCGAGATATTCAACTGTAATGCCCCTGATACCGGTAATATGGAAGTGCTTTATCATTTTGGTTCTCCTTATCAACAGCAACAATGGCTTACCCCATTACTAGCAGGAGAAATTCGCTCAGTATTTGGCATGACCGAACCCCAAGTTGCATCGAGTGATGCTACCAACATGGAAGCACGGATTGATTTTGACGGTGACGATATTGTTATCAATGGCACTAAATGGTGGTCGACAGGATTGGGCCATCCTAATGCAAAAATAATTGTCTTTATGGGGTTATCAAATCCAGAAAATGATCGCCATGCACAACATTCAATGGTATTAGTGCCCATTGAGAGTGAAGGGTTGACCATTAAACGCATGCTCACCGCCTATGGCGATTACGACGCACCATATGGCCATGGTGAAATGATTTTTGATAATGTGCGAGTGCCCCGTAAAAACCTAATTATGGGTGAAGGTAAAGGCTTCGCGATTGCACAAGGTCGTCTGGGCCCAGGTCGTATACATCATTGTATGCGTGCTATTGGCATGGCAGAACATGCATTAGAACTCGCTATTAAACGTGGTCTAGAACGCAATGCTTTTGGTAAGCCCATCATTGAACTAGGTGGTAATAAAGAACGTATCGCACAAGCTCGAATGAGTATTGAACAGGCACGTTTATTAACACTCCAAGCAGCATGGAAAATTGATAATCTAGGTGTCAAAAACGCGATGGTTGATATCAGTGCGATTAAAGTTGTCGTACCGAATATGTTAGAAAGCGTTGTCGATATGGCAGTTCAAATTCACGGCGGTGGCGGTATGTGTAATGATTTTCCATTGGCTCGATTTGCAGCTGGAGCTCGTATGTTACGTTTAGCTGATGGCCCAGATGAAGTGCACATGGCAATGGTTTCACGTCTTGAACTGCGCAAATATAAGTAAGTTGATGAGTCAAACTAAAGCATATAACGACCAAGCAAAAGCAGTACGCAATGGCGAAGAGCTAGCGATGGAGGCACTGCAGCCTTGGTTAGCTGCAACCCTCAATATTGATCCTAGCGTTACACCAACCGTCACCCAATATTCTGGTGGCGCCTCTAATTGGACTTATTGCCTCACTTATCCTGATCGTGAAATCATTTTACGCCGAGCTCCCACTGGCACCAAAGCCAAAGGGGCGCATGATATGGGCCGTGAATATCGACTGCAACTCGCATTAAAGCCGGTATTCCCTCTTGTTCCTAACATGCTTGGGTACAGTGACGATGAGCGTATTATCGGCTCTGAGTTTTATGTGATGCAAAAACTTAACGGCATTATTCCGCGACGAAATATGCCAAAAGGGCTGAATTTATCCACCTCTCAGGTACGCCAGCTATGCACTAATGCGATCGACAGTATGATTGCGTTACATCAAGTGGATTATCAAGCCGCCGATTTGGCAGGGATCGCAAAAGGTGAAGGGTATATAAAGCGTCAAGTTGATGGCTGGAGTCATCGCTATCGAAAAGCCAAAACTTGGAATGTGCCTGCTGCCAATGGCATTATGGATTGGTTGCAACGCAACATGCCTGAGCATGAAACCATTTGTTTAACTCATAACGATTTTCGTTTTGATAACCTAGTATTAGATAGTGATGATCCAACCAAAATCATCGGTGTGCTCGATTGGGAATTAGCGACACTTGGCGACCCGTTAATGGATTTGGGTAATACGTTGGCATATTGGATTCAAGCGGATGATGATTTTTTAGGTAAACAAACAGCGATGCAACCTACTCATTTGGAAGGCATGTTAACCCGCGCCGAAGTTATCCAATATTATGCGGATAAAACCGGTGCGGATGTCACCCACTTTGCCTTTTATGAAGTGTATGGATTATTTCGTTTAGCGGCGATCGTATTACAAATTTATTATCGTTATCATCACCAACAAACCCGTAATCCAGCATTTAAACACTTCTGGATTTTTACCCATTACTTGCTCCATCGTTGTCGAAAAATAATACATAAACACACAAAGGATCACGCTTAAGATGACTAGACAAAATATATTAATCACAGGTGCCAGTTCAGGTTTAGGAAAAGGCATGGCAGTTGAGTTTGCAAAACTTGGTCGTAACCTTGCCTTGTGTGCGCGTCGCGTCGAACGCTTAACGGAGCTACAAGCTGAGCTCCTTGCCATCAACCCAGAGATCAAAGTCTTAATCAAAACATTAGATGTCAATGATCATGATGCTGTTTTTCGCGTCTTCAAGGAATTTGATGCTGAAATGGGCGGGCTAGATCGGATTATTGTGAATGCAGGAATGGGCAAAGGTGCGTCCATTGGCACCGGTTATTTCTACGCAAATAAACAAACCGCTGAAACCAATTTTGTCGCAGCACTGGCGCAATGTGAAGCTGCATTAGAGATTTTTCGTCCTAAAAATGCAGGCCATTTAGTCACAATATCATCCATATCAGCCGTGAGCAGCTATCGCCGAGCCATGACCGTTTATGCAGCAACCAAAGCGGCGTTAAGTTCAATGTCTGAGGGCATGCGCATTGATTTAATGGATACAAATATTAAGGTCTCTACGATCCACCCAGGCTTTATTCGTAGTGAAATTAATGAAAAAGTAAAAAAAGTTCCTTTTATCGTGGATACCGAAACCGGTTGTAAAGCGATGGTCAAAGCCATCGAAAAAGAAGGTGATAACTCCTATGTTCCTGGTTGGCCTTGGGCATGGTTACAATGGTTTTTACGCATAGCGCCTAAATCCATTTTAAAGAAAATGAGCTAGCGAGGAGTCCACCATGGAAGCATCATTTTTTACCCAAGTATTGTTACCAGCAAGTCTAACATTGATCATGTTTGGCATGGGGTTATCGTTGACGTTAGATGACTTCAAACGATTAATGCGCACACCCAAAGCAGTATCGTTAGGTTTATTTGGACAAATGATTTGTTTGCCATTGGTTGCCTTTGCGCTGTGTGTAGCATTCGATGTTGCCCCGCATATTGCGATTGGAATTATGTTGCTCGCGGCTTGCCCTGGCGGCACATCTTCTAATCTATTAAGCCATATTGGTCGCGCCAATTTAGCATTATCGGTTTCATTAACTGCAATTACGACGGTCTTGTGTGTAGTGACGACCCCATGGCTGATTAAATTTAGTGTTGATTATTTTACTATCCTTCCCAAAGAACCCTTTTCATTACTTAAAACGTCATTGAGTCTGTTGGTGATAACCTTGATCCCAATCTTGATTGGTATGAGTGTCCGCCATTACGCATTGAAGTTTGCTCGGCGCTGCGAGGGCTTATTTCGACATATATCTACGTTATTTTTGTTTACGATGATTATACTCATATCGATTGATGAACAAGAAATGCTGCTCGAGTCTTTCCCAAATGTCTTTATATTGACCTTTGGTTTAAATATGTTGGCCACCGTTATTGGTGTGGCTTTGGCTCGAATAGGCAATTTATCTGACAATGATGCAGTCACTTTAGGGATAGAGGTCGGTACGCAAAACGCCACGATGTCGATTCTGATCTCGGTGAGTTTTTTACAGCATCCTGAATATGCCATCGCTTCAGGGGTGTATGGAGTCACTATGTACGTCGGTGCATTTATCTTGATTATGTCGCGTAAATTAGGCTGGTTTGGGTTTACACCAAAGGTCTCATAACAGTTGCCTTTACGCTAATATCCGTTACAATCGTATTTCTTAATAGTGCGATAATTGGTAAGGGAATACTAAATTGAATCACGATATTCATGGACGAATAACGGGCTGGCGGTTCACATTGATAAAATCAATTTTGTGTACATTATGTGGGTTGTTATTATGGCTGGCATTGATTGCGCAAGCTCATGCTGCCGATGTCCCCCTCGTTGTGACAGCACACCCGCATTCGCCTAAAAACCTAGACCCCACACTATTTCCTAATTCGGATCTGACCCTAATATCTAGTCAAGAGCTTGATACGGTTGTGAACCAAGCGCTACAGACCTTTTATACTCCAGGTGCTGCACTCGCCATCGTGCATGATGGTAAAATTGTGCATGCCAAAGGTTATGGCAAACGCCATATCGAAGACGACTTAGCGGTTAATCAATATACCTATTTTCGTATTGCTTCAACGACTAAAGCATTTACTGCTGCGACCATGGCTATCTTAGTAGATGAAGGTAAAATTGCATGGAATGATAAGGTATCCGACCATTTACCTGAATTCAAATTATCCAATCCCTATGTCACTGCTGAATTTACTATTTTAGATTTGTTTACTCATCGCAGCGGTCTTGTGGGTGGCGCAGGTGATAGTATGCTGTGGCCTGAACCGTCCGGTTTTACGCGCAAAGAACTCATCCATAATCTACGCCACTTAACCCCCGCTTATAGTTTTCGTTCAACCTATGCGTATTCTAATGTGATGTATATTACCGCCGCAGAAATCGTAGCAAAAATTAGTGGTATGCCGTGGTCACAATTCTTAAACGAACGCATTTTTTCCCCGCTAAATATCCAATGTTACGGTGGTGCCATGCCTAACACCGCCCTTGCAAATGTCGCGTTAAGTTATGGACACGATGATGAACGAGGGATCTATGCGATCCCACGTAATGGAATTTATGGTTCAGAAATACTTTCCGCAGCCGCTGGCGGGGTAGTGTGTAATGCGCAAGGTATGGCAGTTTGGTTACAAGCACTGCTTAATGACGCGATGACAGTCAAGGGTGAGGCACTATTTTCGACCGAACAACTTGAAGAAATGTTTACATCACAGATCCCATTGTATATTTCGACGCATGAGAAACAAACGCATCGAACGCATTTTAAAAGTTACGCCATCGGCTGGCGTAAAGAAAACATCTATGGGTATGAAATGATATCCCATACCGGAACGCTCTCTGGTTATCAAGCCTATGTGGCGATGATCCCTGAGCTATCCTTAGGCGTGGTAGTGCTCAATAATGGTTCAAACTATGGCGTGCGATCTGCCATTATGCAAGCGGTCATTAAATCAGTGATGCCCGAATCACCTGACATCGACTGGGTACAGCATTATGTTGACTATCAAGATGAACAAGAAGCGCGTTATCTCGCTCGCCTACTTCCCGATCCTATTGGCAGTGGCATTATGCTATTACCTGTCGAAAATTATCTCGGTACGTTTAATGATAAATGGTTTGGTAAAATTACATTATGGGAAAATGCGCAAGGTACGTTGCGTTTTAAAAGTCAAAAAATGCCGACTTTGAAAGGCGATCTAGAAGCATTTGGCGAACACTCTTGGCTCGTTCGTTGGGACAATCAAAATGCCGCTAGTGACGCATTTATCCATTTTGATGTTCGTCCAGATCATTCCATTAAAGGGTTATCTATGTATCCTTATACGGCCAAAGATATCGTCAACCACGAATACCGTGATATGTATTTTACGCCTTGGTCCGAAAACGTCATACCGATAGTACAAGGTGTAGAATAGATTTTGAACGGGTTATTGTCTTGCGTTATTGTTACCAAGTATAAAAATTATCAAGGATATCGAGCCGCTTTACCTGTTCGTCAATTTAGCGCCATTTTACTATGTGTATTGATTGGATGCCTATGCATTAACACATTTCCGGTATCGGCTAATCAAAATCTTACCCCTGTCCCCATTGAACTGACGTTTATACCTGCCATACCAAACGAGATTAATACCAATATCAACATTTCGTTAAGTGCGATCAATGGCTTAGCCCAATGTTCAGATATCAGTGAACTGGCTATAAATCAGGTGCAGCAAGCGATAGGTCAAACGATTATTCAATCAGCGCATAGTTTTGGGTATTTTGCTGCACGGGTGGATACCATCAGTTTACCTAATCCGCAGGCATGTCATGAGTGGAACGTCGCGATTAATCTGGGTAGCCAAGCGCAGATTGCAGATATCGCATTGACTATCAGCGGTGAATTAAGCGAATCGTCCGAATTAAGTCTTTTAACGACTCAGTTTAAAAAGAAACTCAACACGCCATTTCAACAAGCTCAATACCAAGGTTTTAAAGATAACTTTTATTCCCAAGCGATTGCTCAAGGCTATTTCGATATCCACTTTAAACAGCAGAGTGTGACCGTTAATGCGGATAATCAATCGGTTAACATCGTATTACAAATCGCATTAGGTGAGCGTTACACGATTAGACAATTTGTAATTGATAACACTATTTTAGAATCTAATGTGGTCGAGACTGTTTCAGATATTAATGTTGGCGATAATTATTCGCTTGATGCTCTTAATACATTAACAAATGATCTAAAACAAACTGGATATTTCACGACGTTACAAGTACGCCCTAACCTCAAAGATCGCAGTAACAATCAAATCGATGTGGAAATTAATGGCGTTGAAAAAGCAAAACATTTTGTGAATTTGGGGATAGGCGTTAGCTCGGATGAAGGGCCTCGTGTGAGCATTGATTGGCGTCGTCCGCGGATTAATCAATCTGGACATAGTTTTCGTGCCTCACTCAAGGCGTCACTAGTTGAACAATCATTAGTTTCAACCTATAAAATCCCTTACGGTAATCCGAACACTCAATATTTAGCCCTACAAAGTGGCTTGAAACACATTGACCGCAATGATAGCAAAAGCAATACTGTGACTTTGGGTGCGCAACGTTTTTTTGATATGGAAAAACGCACAGGACAACGCCTATTAAAAGCCTGGCAGCCAAGCTTGTTTGTTCGCTATGAATACAACTCGTTTACTCAAGGTAGCGACGATCAAATTAATAATCAATTATTATTTGTTGGTGGCAGCATTACTCGCTTACGCATTGATCATCCATTATTTTCGACGACTGGAGATCGCCAAAGTTTAACCTTAGAAACGGCACAATCTGCATTAGGCAGTGATATCTCGATTTCACGTGTGTTAGCCAGTAGTGCATGGCTCCGGCCCATTACTAATTTAGGTTGGAGCGTGAGTAAAATCAAAGTAGATTATTTACGTACTGATAGCTTTGCTCAGACACCCAGTACATTGCGCTTTTATGCTGGCGGCGACCAAAGTGTTCGCGGGTTTGGTTATGAGGCAATTTCACCAGTAGATAGCGATAATGAGGACACTGGTGCGGATTCGTTAGTTGTATTATCACAAGAGTTTATTACGCCAATTTCAGAATCATTTCGTGTGGCAGCATTTGTGGATACCGCTTGGGCGAAGAGCCCTGCTGATGAAACCAAAGCGATAGGGAGCGGATTAGGTCTTCACTGGCAATCGCCTATCGGTCCTGTTCGAGTGTATCTTGCACGGGGTAAAAATGATTCAGAAATGACGTGGCGCCTGCACTTAGTAATGGGACCCATTTTATAATGAGACGCTCATGGATCAAACGGACGCTATTTTCTTTACTCGCCATTATCATCATCACATTCGCATTGCCTGTGGCAATTTTGAATTCCACGTGGGCACTTAACTTCGCGACCAAACAACTTAATGCGTTAGATAATATCGCGATTACTTATCAAGAAGGGACGTTATTTGACACGTTAACCTTCAGCGATATTGAAATCACTTTACCCGGGTGGGACATTACCGTGAAGCAACTTAGCACCGGCTTAAGTTTAGATTGTGTGTGGGAGAAAAAATTGTGTGTTACTTCACTTCACGTGATGAGCACATTGATTACACAAGTGCCTTATACCGAAATGACAGAAACAGCTGAGCCGAATACGGCGCCGGCTAATTTGCCCTTCCCTGTTAATATTAACCACATTCAATTTTCTGATTTAAGCGTAAAATTATTAGATGAGACAGCCTTATCGACGGCGCTAAATATTCCCCATATAGGCCTTAAGGCAGGGTCGACCTCGCAGGTATGGTTAGATATTGCAGCATTGGCGATTGATATTCCGTCTTTACGAGTTCAGCTCCCTATCACAGCACATGTTCCAGCAACGAATGTAGCTAAAAGCGCTGCGCACGCACAAGCACTGACAGATACGCCGGCGCAGCCCATTAATGCCCTAATTGATACGTTGCATCAACAAATCATCGCTATTGCACCACAATATAAAGAGATAGTAACGCAGTGGCAGGCACTCATGGAGGCACCGCAACCCTGGCTTCAAGCGCAAGCTCCCATTTCGATACCAATCAATCTTGAAACCATGACTCTCAATATTGACGCTATTACCCTAAGCAATATAGCAGGTGATTTGCATCTTTCAGATTTAACATTAGCGACATTGACCAGTTTAACCCCCGAAGGGATCAATAGTGCTATCGACTTAACCCACCCCCGCTTTTCATTTACTAGTCAGTTTGCATTAGCGCGAGATTGGACGCATCAGATTGATTCGACTCTAGCATGGCAAGCAATTAACTTAGCAGAACCATTAGTTAACTTGTCCATACAGCCGGGTTCACTGACACTCAAAGGTGACATCAGTCAGTGGCGATTAGCAAGCCAAGCAAACATTAAACAACTCCACATTGCTGCACTGCAACTAGCCGATTTACAATGGCAATTTAACGCCCAAGGGGATCAAAAAGGTATCACGATCAGACCTTCAACCCTAAACTATGGACCTCATACTGTCGATTTTGAAGGGCAAATACCGACAAAGAGCTCGGCAAAATTAGGCTTAGCAATCAAGTACACAACCCGAGAGCCTGAAACGATTCACGCGACTGTTGCTTTACAAGGAAAGTTAATCACCCCCACATTAACAGGTCAAATAACCGTTAAGGATATCCAGCAACCAGAGGTTAATCTGCATACGCTAAGCATCGATTTTACCGGTGACTTTACATCCTTAAATGCACAAATCGCTGCTAATTGGACGCATCCTAATACAACCTATAAAGACCCAAATCAATCAGTACAATTACTCACTGGACAATACTCACAATCATTGTCTTTTGCGGTGACACCTCAGGATATTGTCGTGACCCTACAAACAATGGGCGTTAATTCCCCGCTCGGAAAGTTAGCATTAGCGCCATACGGCCTTCGCCTTGTTCCTGGATATTTACTTTCTAGTAACGCAAATACACCGCATACCGACAAGGCCCTACTCAATATTGATCAATGGCAATTGATGCTACAAGACGAAAGCGATGATGTGGTGGGAACATGGGAGATACAACCCATTGAACTAGCACTCAATGATACCTTGTATGAGTATTTTAAATACGGGAATTTTACACCGATAGACATCAATATTACGACGTTAAATATTCAGTCATTACTCAATTTAGCCAACCCCTTTTTAGCCAGACACATTACTATATCCACGGATGCCAGCATTGATGGAGCGGCACAGATTACTTTATCCGGGGGCGCTGTTGAGCCACAAATAGATGTCATCGCTAACATTGGCGTGACACCGAGTGATTGGCAAATAACGCCTAAATTGGATGCGAGTATCACGCAAGCAAAAATCGATATTGCAGCACAATATCGTCTGTTTGCAACGAACCAGCCATTGTCACTTAACTCCACCGGCACATTGGTAGGAGAAAAGTTAGGTGATATTCAATATCAATTAGTGATGGATGATAAGCTAACCTTATATACACAAGTAAAATCCGTTAACTTAGGCTTAGCCGCGCCATTTTTACCACAATTTAAACGGTTTACCGGTAATACCAGTGCTAACATCGCCTTAACCAAAGCAGGTCAATTACTTTCGTTGAACGGTATTCTTATTATTCCTGAACTTAATGTAGAAATAGAACAGTTAAATAAGAGCGCGGTCACACCTCATGGTGACATCATTATTACTCAACCTGTTGAACAAAGTTTTAGTAATCCCAATGCAGCATTCACAGAAGCGCCTCTGGATCTGTTAGCGAATATCCGAGTGTTAATCGACCCATTACAAAAAAACACAGTAAAAGTCGCAGGGTTTGATTTTTCAACCAACTTGCAAGGTAGTGTTGAATTTTATTTAGCAAAACAGCAACCCAGTGTTATTGGCTCTATCACTTTAAACAACGGGCAATATCAAGCTTACGGTCAGGATCTGCTGATCCGGAACGGACAATTAATTTTTAATGGCCCAGCGAGTCTTCCGTTTATTCAGTTGGAAGCCATCCGTAATCCTAAAAACATGAACGACGATGTGATTGCTGGATTAAAAATATCCGGTCTCCCCAACCAGTTAGATGCCCAATTATTTTCTGAGCCTATGTTAGAAAACCCCAATATTTTATCGTATTTGATCCGCGGCAAAGATCTCAACGATGATTCCCAAGAGGGAAATTCAGTATTACTGACCAATGCGATATTAGGATTTGGCTTAGGCAAATCACAAGAGGCAATTTCTGAATTTGGTGATAAGATAGGCGTTCAAAATTTACAACTATCCACTCAAGGACAAGGGGATAATGCTCAATTAGGGATCACCGGTCAATTGAATGAGCGGTTATCAGTTGAATATAGAGTTGGTGTATTTAATGCGATTGCAGAATTTGGGCTACGCTATCAGTGGTTACCTAATTTATATGTCGAAGCGACCAGTGGCGCTGAAAATGCCTTGGATGTGTTTTATCAGTTATCTTGGGGTAAGCGCGAAATCACTCCTCCTGCACCTGAGTTATCCCAGCCTGAAAAACCAGCCAAAAACTAATCTAACACATTCTCCAACCTCGAGTTGTCCGTCATGAGACGCTTTTCTTTAAAGGTATTTGCGCGCAATTGGCATCGGCGATTCATGTGGTTAGTTGGGTTGCAACTATTATTATGGTCTGCAACCGGTTTATTTATGGTGAGCATCGATATCCATGATATACATGGCGACCGCGTTTTTGCCTCCCCTCAACCATTAAATATGCAACAAGTGTTGCTATCTCCCAGTCAGATTATCAATTTAATTGACTATTCCGAGCAGGAGCTTACGTTTAACCAGATATCCCTGAGAATGTTGCCTATCGTGTCATCTTCGCAACCTTTGTTATCATCTGCGTCTCCAGACACTAAGCATCAACCTGTGTATGTTGTGTCTTTTAATGGCAATAGTCGGATGAATCAACAATTTATGGCAACCAACGGTGAGCCACTTGCAGCACTAACATCGACACAAATAGTTAAACTAGCACAAGCTCAGCTGCATCCTGAATATCGCTCAACGTCGATAAAACAAGTGCAGTACCTGACGCAATTACCCTCAGAAGTCGCGCCCCAGCATGCACCTGCACTGCAAATTGTATTAGACACATGGGATAATCTTACTCTGTATGTTAATCCCGAAAGTGGCAAAATTGTGACGGTTAGGCATGATTTGTGGCGGATCTTTGATTGGGCGTGGCGATTACATATAACCGACTATGATGATGGCGAGAATCACCATAATTGGTTTTTACAATTACTTGCCAGCATCAGCCTAGTCAGTTTAGTGTTAGGTACTATTACCCTATCTTTTCGCCTGAAAAACCGCCGCAACCAGCATTCTCAGGGCTTGAGTCAACATAACCTGCATAAATGGCTAGCTAGCTTTATGCTGATACCGCTTGGTATCTGGATAATAAGTGGACTCATTTTAAGCGTCGTACATCCTGAATCCACCACAGACATCCGTTCCACACCATCGACAGCTTCCCCTCTAATCGATTCTCCTCTTTGGGACCTGAAAAATGTTGCAGACACCAATATAATGGGTCACCCTATCGAGATCAATCTGGTATACCGCCTAAATCAATGGCTATTTGAAGTGGTAGAGGAGTCAGGCTTTCATCGCAACTTAGCTGCCAAAAAGCACCTAACCCTATCGAATGGAATGCCTTTTGTCGTGACAGAGAAACATATTTCTGATTATGTACAAAAATCCGCTCCGCAATTAGGTCCAGTCAGGACAGTCAGTCAATTTTTGCCATCGTGGTTGACGTTACCGGGGTATCAAAACCCGATTGTAAGCACCTCATTTACTGACAATAACGAAACGCATTATTTTGATCGCAATAGCGCACAGTGGATCAAAGCAGATACCCCAATCAACCAATTTCTGCAATTAATGCGCACCCTGCATTTTATGGATTATTTGAATATAGGGGGTTTTAATCACATCTGGAATATCATTTTTGCCGCTTTGATGTTGATATTGTCGATTTCAGGACTAACACTGCTATTTAAATCAACGCGTCCACGACGCAAGTTATGAATCTGATTGGTGTATTTGCGCAAGTATTATCGCTAAAACATACTCGGCAGGATCTGAATGGCCTTGCTCTAACGCAGAACTAATGATGCGTTGTTTGAGTTGACGATCGAGTTTTATGGTCAAACGCGCATCAACTAAACATAACGTCCCACTTTTGGCGATATACGTTGATTGTGATTTCAAATGCCATTCCTTTTATTCTTTAAGTAATGACTACACGATAGCAAATAAAACGGTTATTGTTACCTGTTCACACGACCAGTTTTGAAGTCTATCACCTTAGCGTTTTCATCAAATTGGATTAGAAAAATATCCCCATAGTCGGATTCTTGTAAACTAATTTGTTGACCGGATAAAATATTAACCAAAAACGGAGTCGTATTGCTATGGCCAACCACTAGGGCATCATGTCCAAGTAAAGCTAACTGTTGCGCCAAGGCTTGTAGCTGACGAGGATCATATGCTGTCACTGTCACCCCCTGTTCTAACGCAGTAGGCAATGCACTTTGTAATGTTCTTTTAAACTGTGTCGAAAATACACTTTTGATTGACTGCTGTGCGAGTAATCCCGCTAAATTTAATGCACGTCTTTGACCATCGGCTGTCAAAGGTGGATCATTAAGATGAAGCTCATCTGGACTTGTTATTTTTTCAAAATGCCGGACAAAATACACCGTATGAGCTTGAACAGCAACGCTGACTAGACTTAGACCAAAGCAGAGCGTGACAACCATGAGAATTGCTTGAACGTTAATTGCTTTCATTGTTATAACGCTACTTGGACAGCAGCGGTTACGGCTAATCCCTTGTTAATCGCATCTTGAGTATCAACGCCGCGAGCTAATGCCACTCCCATTCGGCGCTGCCCCGACACCGCTGGCTTTCCAAATAAATATAACTCTGTTTGCGGTTGAATTAACGCCTCGCTTAATCCATTAAAGCTGACTTGTGAACTCTCACCAGCTACAAGTAAAGCCACTGAAGCACTCGGTCCATAAAAACTAATGTGCGGGATAGGTAGGCCTAAAAATGCACGTACATGTAAGGCGAACTCAGATAAATCTTGTGAAATTAACGTGACCATCCCCGTATCATGAGGACGCGGAGACACTTCACTAAAATACACATCATCGCCTTTAATAAATAGCTCAACACCGAATAATCCACGTCCACCTAACGCATCAGTGACTTGCTGAGCAATCTCTTGTGAACGTTGTAACGCTAGTGCCGACATTGCCTGAGGCTGCCATGATTCGCGATAATCACCATCTGCTTGGCGGTGACCAATTGGCTCACAAAAATGTGTTCCTTGCACTGAGCGTACCGTTAACAATGTAATTTCATAATCAAAATCAACGAGTCCTTCAACAATCACTTTACCTTTCCCTGCACGTCCGCCTTCTTGGGCATAATCCCAAGCTAAATCAATGTCAGTATGACGACGGATCATACTTTGCCCTTTGCCTGAAGAGCTCATGATAGGTTTTACAATACACGGTAGACCAATGGTCGCAATCGCAGCGACAAACCCAGCTTTATCATCTGCAAATGCATACGTTGAGGTCGGTAAACCAAGAGTTTGGGCGACTAACGTGCGGATCCCTTCACGGTTCATCGTTAAATGAGCAGCTCGGGCGCTAGGCACGACATTAAAACCTTGTTGCTCTAAATCCAGCAAGGTTTGCGTGGCTATCGCTTCAATTTCAGGCACAATGAAATCCGGTTTTTCAGCTTCAATAATAGCCTGTAATTTAGCGCCATCAAGCATGGACACTTCATAACTACGATCAGCAACTTGCATCGCTGGCGCATTTGCATAGCGATCAAGCGCAATGACTTCACAACCCAAGCGCTGGGCTGCAATCGCGACTTCTTTACCTAACTCTCCACTCCCGAGTAACAATACTTTGGTTGCGGTGCTCGAAAAAGGGGTACCAATGGTGACTGACATAATGTCTCCTGATTTTATTACTGTATTTTGGGCAAACAACATTGTTTGAATTTTTTACTGGAGCCACAACAACAGGGATCGTTGCGTTTAGATTTTACCGCGCCATTTCCTGCTAGCATCACACCATCTCGATAAAACCATTGCCCATCTTCTTGGACAAAAGTTGAACGTTCATGTAAGCAATACAAACACTTAGCTTCACTGTAGAATACTTTAAATTCAACTTCTCCATAAAACTGGCCTGCATCATTTGTGGATTGTGGTAATATTTTTGTATCCAGTACCCTTAACGCTATCCAAGTCGTTTGTGCGGCACTGTTGGCTATATCATAAACGGTTAAGTTTGCACGTTCAGCACTAGCATATGTGGCAACAATATAATCATATAAACCAAGCACATAGGCACTGTAACGCGAACGCATTAATGCTTCCGGTGTCGATGCAATGGCAGTTCCATGATGCAACGGTAGACAACATTGTTGATACGCTGTCGCACAAGCGGGACAGGCTGTTGTCGGCGCAATAATAGCGCAAGCACGCTTAGCAAGCGCAGGTTCTGTAGTACTAGTTGGCATAATTATAAACATTAAATACGCGATAATATCGTTCTATCATAAGCTAACTGATAGCGAAACGACACAATATTTAAGGATCAGTGAGTTGAAAATCATCCACACATCAGATTGGCATTTAGGGCAAAGCTTCATTAATCAATCACGTAAACATGAGCATGCTTCATTTTTATCATGGTTAATTGCGCAAGTGCAAACCCAAGAAGTAGATGCCGTCATTGTTGCGGGTGATATTTTTGATACAACCACACCACCGAGCTATGCGCGTGAAATGTACCACCAGTTTGTTACCCAGTTGCATGCCCTTAATTGCACATTAGTATTGTTAGGTGGCAATCATGATTCAGTAGCAATGCTCAACGAATCGTTACCATTATTACGCGCATTAGGTACGCATATGATCCCAAATTCATTAGCTACGCCAGCAGAGCAAATCGTCCCTCTGAGCAATCGACAAACAGGTGCTATCGAGGCTATTGTGTGTGCTATTCCTTTTTTACGACCGCGAGATTTAGTGGTGGCGCAATCCGGTGAAGATGATTTATCCAAGCAGGCTCGATTTAAGGCGGCGATTACAGAACATTATGCCAACGTGTATCAAGCCGCGTTAAATAAACGTAAATCACTGGGGTTAACTATTCCGATTATTGCCACTGGCCATTTAACCGCGGTAGGAATTAAACCCAGTGAATCCGAACGGTCTATCTATGTTGGCACACTTGAAAACTATCCTAAAGAAGCTTTTCCACCGGCAGATTACACGGCATTAGGACACATTCATCGCCCTCAAGCCGTTAGTAACAGTCAGCATATCTATTACAGCGGCTCGCCTATTCCATTAAGTTTTGATGAATTAGGGGTGGATAAACGTGTGATGCTAGTCGAGTTTGCAAACACGTCAGATGCTATCCACCTTAACCACGAACCCAAGTTTACGCCGCATCTGCGTTCAATCACCGTCCCTCGCTTCCAACCAATGCAGGAGATAGAGGGAAAAATAGAAGAGATTAAGGCACAATTATTGACGTATCCTTTAGCTAACCAGGCAGGAACGGCGTTACCGACATGGCTGTTGATTAAACTCACCGATGCAAACAGTATTCAAAATATTGCCAATACCATTGCAGAGTTTGCGCAAGACCGACATGTCGTGATCACCAAAATCATGCGGATCCGTTCACCTCAAGAACAAGCCTTACGTGCCCAACATCATGAAGTATTAACGCAATTATCCCCAAATGATGTCTTCGCCAAACGCCTTGAAAGCGAAACAGAACTGAATGATTCACAACGAACCGAGCTGAATACGACGTTTAATGACATTATCACCAAAGTCACGACCGGTGTCCTCCTTGATGATGCAACGGTTTATGAGGAGCCATTAGTATGAAGATCCTCAGTGTATTAATTGAGAATTTAAACTCGCTGCAAGGTAAATGGTATATCGACTTTACCACTCAAGCGTTTGTTGATAATGGTTTATTTGCGATAACGGGTCCAACCGGCGCGGGTAAATCGACAATTTTAGATGCAATTTGCATTGCGCTGTATCATGAGACACCGCGTTTATCGAGTTTGAGCAAAACCAACGCCGAAGTCATGAACAAAGATAAAGGCTTTTGTAGCGCAGAGGTACGGTTTGAAGTTCAAGGGAAAATTTATCTGGCAAAGTGGTCGATTCGACGTTCTAGAAATCGTGCCGATGGCAACCTCCAAGCGCCAACAGGCACGTTAACCTGTGAAACAACTAACAAAGATATTACAACCAAACTCAGTGATAAAGTCCCTGCGGTAGTAGCACTCACCAAACTCAATTTTAAACGTTTCACCAAATCAATGATGTTATCCCAAGGGGAGTTTTCAGCGTTTTTAAATGCAGGAGATAATGACCGTTCAGAGTTACTTGAGCAACTAACCGGCACGGAGATCTATTCGGATATTTCAAAACGCGTATTTGATGAACACAAACTTCTCAAACAAAAAATGGCTTTACTGATCACTGAACAATCAGCAAAAGACATATTAAGTGACACGGATAAAACTCAGTTAATAGATGATATTACCTCAACTCAAACGCAATTTTCAGCCGATAAGACACACTTAGAAAAATTAGTAGTTCATCAATACTGGTGGCAGCAACATACCCAATATTCAGCAGCACTCGATGAGGCTAACCATAATCTAACTGAAGCGAACACAGCTAAATTTGAACAGCAAGACCAATTGGCACTGCTTAACCTTGCACGACCAGCTCACAAACTAACCCCATTATTCACTCGCCAAACGGAACTTCAACATCGATATGATTTGTTACAACAAAGGATCAAGGAACAGCAAGACCAACTTCCAGCATTGAACTTAGCACTCACCGAGGCAGAATCAGCATTAAAGCAAGCTAATACTGACTATACCCAGCAATTAGCCCTGCAAACCACACTTACCCAATTAGTTAATGAACAGATTATTCCGCTGGATACCAATATTTCAGCACTACAGAAACAAGCTGCTAAATTTGCTGAAGCACTGGCCAAAACGAATGAAATTATCACTAAGACGAATACGGATTTAAAAACTGACAACAATGCATTATTGCTTCTCGAGTCCCAACATAAGGATATGGCTGAGTATTTATCTAAGCACGTCGCAGACGGCTTATTGGCTGAACATATTGGTGTGTGGAAAGTAGAATATCAATCGTTACTGAAGCTAATGGAGTCTTTTACCAACGACTCGAAGCAATTACAAAGTGCTCATGTCAATGGTGTGCTGATGGGTTCGATTGATGACATACAAAACGCTATCACCAAAGCCTTAGGGGATTTAGCTAATGCGGCAACGTTAAGTGCCTCGAATACATCGAGTGATTCTCATGACAACTCATCGTCCTCCTTTTTATCGCCCATAGGTGCAATCCTAGATGAGTCAGCCGATATTTCACTAGAGACACTGGAGACTTGTTCTCATTTTTATCAATCACAAATCAAACTCGAACAAGAGTTATTGCGCTTATACGGTCAATTGATTGATTCACAAACGTCTTATCATACGTTAACGCTTGATCATGACACTTTACAATCCACATTACTTCAACAACAAACACAGCTCCCGATTTATACCCAACAAGCGCAATCGGATAAGACCATTCTTGAGCTTGCCAAAAATAATATGTCGATGCAGCAGCAACTTGCCACATATAGTCAGCAATTAACCGATCTGGATAATTGCCCGCTATGTGCAAGTACTGATTTTGGTGATTATGAGACGTTACATTTGCACACTAATTTACAAGCTAAGGACGGCTCGTTTGCGCAACAATTAGCGCAGTATCAAACGGCACAACAAAAAAGTAGTGATGCGCTTAATCACTTAACGCAAAACATTAAAACCCAAGAGATAATGTTGCATAAAAACCTGACAGAGCAAGATGCATGTTCCGCCAAAATACGTGAATTAGAAAACCAGTGTTTCGCAGGCGCAATCAAACTTGGCATCCATCTTCACTCGAAACAAGTCGAGCAATTACATCAATTACCAGCGCAATTGAACGCATTTGATTCTATAAGAGAAGCCCTAACACAGCTACATCAATGTATTGACTTGGCGAGTAAACATCATGCATTAGCCACGCTTTCGACAGATGTAACGCAACAACAAAATAAGATATTAGCAGCAGTTCATCAAGTCGGTTTTATTCAACTACAAACCATTGATACTGAAGGCATGTTTGCAGCATGGTTAAATCAAAAAAGTAACGATTTAACTCATTGGCAAGCCCAACAGAGTAAACAAGTGGATATCACTAAATCGATAAGCGAGATGACATCACGTATAGCGCTTAATCAGCAAATTGTTACCGAAGCCACCAAAGTTAACGCTCAAACTCGTGCAGAAGCGACAGTATTGCAAGATGAATTGACAGCAAATCAAACACAACGCCATGCCTTATTTGGTAGCCAAGATCCCAAACAAGCCATGTATGATATGCGCTTGCTAATCGAAGAATCCAATACCCATAAAAACACGCAATTATCCAAACAACAAAACTTAGCCACTAAGCTTGCATCTCTCAATACTGCTATTTTAAAAGACAGCGAAGCGCTAGACCAAGAATATCTAAAGCTCATTTTAGCGCAAACCCAGTTTGATGAAGCGTTACAAGCAAGTGTCTTTGCCTCTGAGGCAGAGTTTACTCAAGCATGTGTCAGCGAAGGGATCTTGGAACAATTAATCGAGTTAGAAACCGCGATCAATACCAAATTGACTGAAGCAACGTCGGTACTCAACCAGGCTAAGAAAAATTTACAACAACACCTCGCAGTCGAACAAGCTCAATATTATCAAACCATCCCCTCTGCTCAGGTTGATGAACAATTAACTCACCAACAGCAGAAATTTGCCACAATCAACGAACAATTAGGTCAGCTAAAAGGTCGATTAGTCGAGAACGACAAGCGCGAGCTTGCTATCAGCAAAATTAAAACGCAGATTGACGCGTTGCATGAGGAAATACAAACTTATGGCTATTTAGATGAATTGATCGGATCATCTGACGGCAAAAAATTTCGCAAATTTGCGCAAGGCTTGACCTTAGATAATTTGATCTATTTAGCCAACCTTCAATTAGTCGATTTTGATGGACGTTATGAGCTAAAACGCAAAGACAATCAATCTTTAGATATGGTGGTGGTGGATCGATGGCAAGGCGATACGGAGCGTGATACTCGTACTCTATCTGGTGGTGAAAGCTTTTTAGTGAGTCTGGCATTAGCGTTAGGTTTATCAGACTTAGTCAGCCAAGAGATCTCAATCGATTCACTCTTTTTAGATGAAGGATTTGGTACGCTAGATAGCGATACCCTAGATACGGCATTGGATGTGTTAGATACGCTCAATGCAAAAGGTAAAATGATTGGTGTGATATCGCATGTGGAAGCGATGAAACAACGTATTCCTCTGCAAATTAAAATCACTAAACAGAGTGGATTAGGGATCAGCACCTTAGATGAACAATACCGTTATACAGAGACTTCTCTAAAACCGTTGCTTTTAGCGCAATGATGCGGGATATTAGCGCCTTTGTGACAATGCCTAGTAATCACTAGCATTGGCTTACCGTGTTTTAGATACTTGCAACAGTACACAATAGGAATTTTTAATGGATGTTTCGCACATGATGAATGAGATCATTCACACATTACAATCTTTGGCCTTCGATCTAGGTAGCCTGTCATTCTCATTATATGACATTATCCGAGTCTGTTTGATTGGTTTAGTTGTTTTACTTATCGCTCGGCTCATCAATAACTACGGCAAAAATCTAATCAAACGTCAAAAACGCCTTGATGTCCGCACTAAAGAAGTACTTACCAAAGTATATGAAGTAGTCATCTTTTGTATTGTCGCATTGATGCTACTCAACATATTGGGGATCAACCTCACTACTCTCGCCGTCTTTGGTGGCGCTGTCGGTGTCGGTTTAGGACTCGGCTTACAGTCTATTGCCTCAAACTTTATCTCAGGTATCATCATCTTGCTCGATAATTCGATTACGATTGATGATTACATTGAAATTAATCCTGACCAAAAAGGCTTTGTTAGGGAGTTTCGCATGCGCTATACCGTATTAGAAACCTATGACGGCAAAGATATTGTGGTGCCGAATGAAACATTTATTTCCTCCACCTTCATCAATTGGTCTCACAAAGATCCAAAACAGCGTTATCGCGTCGATTTTTCAGTGGCTTACGACACTGACGTGCGTGCGATGGTTGAGTTAATTAAAGATGCGGTGGGCTCGCATCCGCAAGTTATCAACGGCAACAAGTACCCGATTGAAGAACGACCTGATTGTGAGATAGATAGTTTTGGTGATTCGGGGATCAATATGTTTGTTGAGTTTTGGATTTTAGGTATTGATGATGGTAAAAATCGTGTTGGTGGGGATTTAAACCTGATTATTCTTGAAACACTCAAAAACAATGGCATTGAAATTCCATTCCCACAACGTGAAGTTAAAATCATTTCGCAACCTGCGCCATAACTCGACGCAAGTTGCTTTGATCTACTTAGTTTTGATCTACTTAGCTTTGCGTAGCTTAGTTGTGCGTTTATTTAAAAACGTTGTTGACCGTTCACCCAGGTTTGTAACACTTTGGTGTCTCGGATTAAATGCGGGCTAATCGCAAAGATATCTCTATCAATTACAATGAAATCGGCTTTTTTGCCCACTGCTAATGTACCTATATCCTTATCTTGAAAACCGGCATACGCAGCGTCTAAGGTAAACCCTCGGAACGCTTGTGCTAGCGTTACACGTTGTTCTGCCACCCAACCATCAGCAGGTTGTTGCTGCGCATTTTGGCGGGTCACTGCGGCATGTAGTCCATGAAATGGATTGGCAAGTTCAACCGGGAAATCCGAGCCAAACGCGATACGCGAACCTTGTTTAAGAAACGTTTGCCACGCATACGCCCCTTTTAATCGGGCTGCGCCAAGGCGATCTTCTGCCATATTCATGTCACTGGTGGCATGAGTCGGTTGCATGGATGGAATAATGCCATATTGCTTAAACAACGGGATATCCTCCACTGCAATCACTTGTGCATGTTCAACCCGATGACGTTCAGTATTTTCTGGAAACTCACCAAATGTCTGGGCAAATTGTTTTAACGCTAAGCGATTGGCACGATCCCCTATGGCATGGTAATTAAGCTGAAAATCTGCACCTAAAATCGTCCGAAACACCTGCGGTAACTCTTCTTCTGGTGTGACTAATAATCCATGATTATCTGGATCATCTGAATAAGGTGCTAATAATGCGGCGCCGCGACTACCTAATGCGCCATCACCATAGACTTTTACACTACGAATACTGAGCATGCCTGACGGATCAGAGATATGACCTCGAGCAAGCATTTGTGCTAATTGAGGATCGGTCGCTGCAATCATTGCATAGATCCTCACTCCTAATGCGTGCACTTTAGCTTGCTCTTGATAAAAATGATAAACCGAATGGGGAATACCGGCATCATGCATACTCGTAATGCCTACTGATAATAAATGTCGAGTCGCAGCATCCAATTGTGCAGTTAACGCCTCCTCGTCAGGCTGAGGTAATAATGCTTCGACTAAGTTCATCGCATTATCAATCAGTATGCCTGTGGGCTGACCTTGCGCATCTTTGACAATCTCACCACCGGCAGGCGATGTGGTGTCAGCAGTGATCCCCGCCAATGCCAACGCTTTACTATTGACCCAAATCGCATGACTGTCGATACGTGAAAGCATAACTGGACGATTGGGTAAGGCAATATCTAACGCCGTTTTAGTCGGAAATTCAGGTTTATCCCATAGCACTTGATTCCAACCTCGACCGACAACCCATTGTTCGTTATTCGCACCTTTTGCGACGAAACTCGTGACTCGTTGAATCGCCTCTTGCTCAGAGATTGTCCCGCGTAAATCCGCTTCTAATAAATTTTGTCCCAACCCTAACATATGCCCATGAGCGTCAATCAAACCGGGGAGTAACGTTTTACCTTGCCCGTCAATTCGAACAGCCTCTCCCATCACATCTAATGCGTTACCAATCGCCAAGATCCGGTCGTCCAGAATTAACATTTCGGAAAATTGGAGTAACTCTCCCTTGTTATTTAATGTGTAACCATTAACATTACTGATCAATGTCTGAGCAAGTGCCTTCTCAATCGTGGCTGCACTGACCGT